>Ga0182737_1000294_pt1 | contig 81491 bp, 72 predicted proteins | sample eDN5th30CBELigOP_FD_128878 | JGI IMG/M metagenome (GOLD analysis project Ga0182737, IMG submission 128878) | Enriched Organic Plus compost microbial communities from Emeryville, California, USA - eDNA 5th pass 30_C BE-Lig OP (version 2) (version 2) ...
CCGAGCGTGAACAGGGCGACCGGCAGGCCGGCGAGGCCGTCCGAGCCGAGCATGTCCTGGGCCAGCAGGGCACCCACCGTGACGCCGGCCGCCAGACCCGCTCCGCCCAACACCTGCGCCGCGACCACGACACGCAGGGTGCGGCGCTGTACTGAGGCGCGCTCGAGGTCGGACATCGCCGTCTCCTCTTGTTCGCGCCGACTGGTATAGCGGCGAACCTATCGGGCTGACTTTGCCAGGCTCACACGACGTCCTCGAACTCCCGCCGCAGCACGTCCTTGCGCACTTTCAAGCTGGCGTTGCGAGGCAGCTCGGCCACGATGCGGACCTTCGTGGGTTTCTTGTAACCCGCGAGCCGCTCACGCACGAAGCCACTGAGAACATCCAGATCGAGCGCGACGCCTGGAGCCGGAACGACCGCCGCAGCTACCGTCTCACCCCAGCGCTCGTCGGACACCGCGAACACCGCGACGTCGGCGACGCCGTCCGCCTGAGCGATGACTCGTTCCACCTCGGCCGGGTAGACGTTCATGCCCCCGGTCACGATCATGTCCTTCGCGCGGCCCCGCACGTACAGGTAGCCGGCCGCGTCGAGGCTGCCCAGATCGCCAGTGTGCAGGCGTCCCTCGCGCAGTGCCTCGGCTGTCTGGTCCGGGTCGTCGAGGTAGCCGGCGAACAGGGTCTCGCTCTCGACCACGATCTCACCCACTTCGCCGGCCGGCAGCACTCGCCCGTCGTCGCCGAGCACGAGAACCTGCGCGATACTGACCGGTCGGCCGGCCGACGAGAACACGTCATCGGCCTCGGCCCCGGGCCGCCAGTCATCGGGAACGGTGGCGGTCACCGGCGCGCCGGTCTCGGTCATGCCGTACGTCTCGACGTAGCGATGCCCGATGGCGTCCACGAGATCCTCCGTCACCTCTCGTGAGGCCAAGGACCCCGAGTGCAGGACGCCGTCGAGATGCTCGAGCACCTCGGGACGGCGACGCACCTCCTCGGCGAATGCGGTCATGAGAGGCGTCGGGGCATACGTGAAGTTCGTCCGCTCGCGAATCATCCGATCGACCCACTGATCTGGAGCAAGTCCTGCCATGAAGGACAGCTCGCCCCCCAGATACAGATGTGGCATGACCACGCCCCAGATACCGGCCGCGAAGGCCAGCGTGCCGGTGAACCCGCAGCGGCTCCCCCAGCGCAGCCCGTCGTGGGCCGGCATGTGCCGGATGATCCGGGCCAGGTTCTCGTGCGTGTGAACGACACCCTTGGGCCGTCCGGTCGTGCCGCTGGTGAATCCCACGATCCCTCCGGCACCGGACGCGACCTCGACCACCGGAGGAGCCGCCGCACCCGACAACCGGTCAGGGTCCACGTCACCGCCGGGCCCGATGCTCAGCAGATCGGCGGTCTCGATCCTGTCGACGTGCGCCGCGGACCGGACCACCGCCCGCGGCGCGGCCAGGTCGAGGATCTCGGCGATCTCGGGACCCTGGAGGCGGTCGTTCACCTGCACCGCGGTCGCGCCGCTGAGCCCCACCGCCAGATAGGCCTCCACCGCGTCGGCCTCGGCGTCGACGACCAGGGCGACCCGGTCGCCTGGCCCGATCCCGCGGGCGATCAGCGCGTGGGAGAGGCGCGAGGCGCGCTCCAGTGATTCGCGGTGGGTCCGTACCGAGTCACCGCGGAACGCTATCCGGGCGCCGGCGCGCGCCATCGCGGCAGCGACGGGCGCGGCCCAGGTCTCAGGCAAAGTCGTTCGCCATGCCCAGCCCTGCCAGCAGAGTCGGCCGATCGTAGTACTCGAGCCATTCGGTGACACGGCCTCCGGACATCGACATCACTCCGACCACCGGCACGACACCGTGATGACCGTCGAAGTCGAAGTCGTCGACCCGCTCGACGAACACTTTGCCGTCGATGATGCCTAGCGTCTTGATCTGCAGTTCGCACCGTGTCGCCTTGCTGCCGAGGATCGCCATCCGCTCGGCGATCGCATCACGCCCGGTGACCGGTTCCTGCATCACGCTGTGCAGAACGCCGTCCTCGGCGAACAGGTCGACGACCTTGTCCCAGTCGAGGGCGTCCCAGGCTGCGAACATCTCGCGGGCGAGGTCCAGCTTCTCGGTATCGGTCATCGTGCTCATGCCGGTGCTCCTTGTCGCAGTTCGCGTTTGAGAATCTTGCCCACGGGGTTGCGCGGGAGCTCATCCATCACGGTGAGGCGCTCGGGCAGCTTGTACGAGGCGATCTTCTTGTCCTTCAAGAAGGCGACCAGATCGCTCAACTCCATCGACGCGCCTGGTCGCAACGTGACGACAGCGGCGACCCGCTCGCCCAGCACTTCGTCGGGGTCACCGATCACGGCGACGTCGATGACGTCGGGGTGGTCGCCGATCAGGCCCTCGAGCTCAGCCGGTGCGATGTTCATGCCGCCACGAATCACCAGATCCTTGGCGCGATCCATGTAGCGCAGGAATTGGTTGCGGTCGCCGGCGATCTCGAAGATGTCGCCGGTCTTCAGGTAGCCGTCGTCGTCGAACGGGTTCGCCCGGCCTTCCGGGTTCAGGTAGCCGGAGAACACCGTCGGACCGTTGAGGTGCAGTTCGCCCGGGATGCCCGGTTCGGTGACCTCGTCACCGGTCACGGGGTCGATCAGCTTGACGCCCACCCACTCGGAAACGCGCGACGACCAGGTGACGCCGGGTGCGCCGTACCGCGGGAAGTACTGGGCACGATCGTCCGGGTCAGGGAAGTCCTCGACGCTGGACAGCAGGCCGATGCCCTCGTTGGAGCCGAAGAAGTTGATGACCCCGATGCCGAACTTCTCCTGCCAGCCACGCACCATGGCCGGTTGCAGCGGCACCGACCCCGAACCGAGGCGGGTCAGGCTCGACAGATCGGCCTTCGCCAACAGCTCCTCGTTGTGGAGCAGCATCCACAGCAGGGCCGGAGGCGCGACCGTGTAGGTGACGCGCTCGACGGCAATCTGCTGCAGGAAGGTCGGCAGGTCGAACGGGTGGTGCTGCACCAGGACGCACCCGGTGCGCAGCCATGGCAGGAACATGCCGTTGATACCGGCCATGTTGACCATCGGGAACGGGTTCAGCAACACGTCGTCGGAGGTGACGACGGGTGCTTCGACGGTCGCCCAGCTGATGGCGATCCACTCCAGATGCGTGCGTGGGACGCCCTTCGGCTCGCTCTCGGTACCGGATGTCCAGCAGATGGTGAGGCAGTCATTGGCGTCGTTGGGGTCGTCGGCTCGGCGTCGTGCCACTCGCGCCCGCTCCTCGTCGGTGGCCGAGGCGGGCGACCAGTTCAGGACGTCTTCGGGCAGGTCGGCGTGCTCGGCGGGATCCCCGAACGCGGCGATCGCGGTCAGGCTGGGGATCTGCGCGCGTGCCTCGAGTACGTCGCGCACCGGCGACCGGTCGCCGAACGACGCACAGGTGATGAAGGCGGCGAACTCGGCCTGATTGGCCATGCCGACGATCTCGCGCTCGCGGTACTGCATCGGCAGGGGCGAGATCACGATGCCGAGCTGCCAGGCCGCGACGTAGACCTCGACCAACTCGATCGTGTTCGGCAACTGGACGCCGAGCACGTCGCCGCGCTTCAGGCCCAGGTCGTCGAGCCGCGCGGCGAGCGCCGTGGTCTCGGTCTCGAGTGCGCGCCACGTCAGCCGGCGCGGTTCAGATCCCAGCAGCGCAGCGCGGTTCGCGGGGTCGACGACAGCGAGTTCGTCGGGGCGCTCGACGAGATGGCGGTCGAACAGTTGGTCGACGGTCTCGTCGGTCCACCATCCCTTCGACTGATAGTCGGCCACCTTGTCGGCCGGGTGCAGCCCACGCGCCATCGCCATCGTGCTGGTCCTCTCGATATCGCTCGTTTCGGACCGTGCTCGACAGCGTGGCCCGGATCACTACAATAACCAGAGTAACCAGTCACGGCAACGCCCGATGAGGGCGGACAGGAGCACCATGAGCACCCTGCGAGGAGCAAGCATCGAGGGATCGACGATCGTCGTGGCCGGGGGCAATCGAGGCATCGGCCTAGGGTTCGTGACCGAGGCGTTGGCGCGTGGCGCGGCCAAGGTCTACGCCGGCGTGCGCAATCTCGACGACGTCACGCCCGAGCTGGCGGCCACCGGCGCCGAGGTGATTCCGTTCGAGGTCACCGACTATGCACAGGTCGCTGCGGCCGCGGCCCACTGCACCGACGCCAACGTACTGATCAACGTCGCGGGCCTGCACGCGCAGGACCGGCTGATCAAGTGCGCCGACGACGACGCGGCCCGGCGCGAGATGGAGGTCAACTACTTCGCACCGCTGATGGCCACCCGCCTGTTCGCGCCGGTGCTGGCCGCCAACGCCAAGAAGAACGGCACCAGCAGCTCGATCGTCAACGTGCTGTCGGTCGCCGCGATCGCACCCACCGCGTTCATGGGCGGCTATTCGTCGTCGAAGGCGGCCGCCCTGTCTCTCGGGGGCATCGCCCGCGCCGAGCTCGAACCGGACGGCATCACGGTCACGTCCCTGATCGTGGGCTCCGTCGACACCCGGATGGCCGCACATGTGCAGGGCCACAAGGAGGATCCGCGCGACATCGCGATCGCCGGGCTGCGCGCGATGCAGCGCGGCGAGTGGACGGCCGATACCGACCGCATGGCCTACGAGTCTCGTGCCCGGCTGGCACTCGACCCGGTCCGCTACGAGCGCGGCCTGGGCAAGCTGCTGTGGGCCGAGACCTTGAGCACCAAGGCATGAGCATGACGGCCGAGCATGTCGCGCCGTTCATGACGCCGACGCCACCTGAGTATCGCGACCCGCACTACGCGCTGCACGCCGACGGCAGCCGGGTCGAACGCATCGAGGACATTCCGCGGCGCCGTGCGGAGGCCACGCCTGATCTGCCGGCCGTGATCGAGCCGGGTCGCACCACGACGTTCGCCGAGTTGGACCAGCTGTCGAGCCGGGTGGCGCAGGCGTTGATCGCCGACGGCGTGCGGCCGGGTGATCGCGTGTCGTATGTGGGCGAGAACGCGCCCTCGTTCCTCGCGGTGCTGTACGGCGCTTCGAAGATGGGGGCGATCCCGACGGCGTTGAACTTCCGGCTCGCCGAACCCGAGGTGGCGTACATCCTCGAGCACAGCAGTCCGGCGGTCGTGGTGCTCGGTCGCGATCAGGAACGCCTGGCCCCGGTGGCCGCTGCGCAGTCGTCGGTCAAGCGGGTCGTGACCGTGGCCGACTGGGACACCTGGGTCGACACCGAGCCGGCGGATCCCGGGTACTCGCGTGATCCCGAGGCGACGGCCCTGATGTTCTATTCGTCCGGCACCACGGGCCGGCCGAAGGGCATCGAGCTGACGGGCGCGAACCTGGGCCAGGCGATCGCGGCGATGCACTACGTGATGGAGCTCGACACTGACTGTGTGGCGCTCGCTCCGATCCCGTTCTTCCACGTGTCGGGGTTCGGCCTGGCGGTCGTGGCCAATGTCAACGGTGCTGCGCTGCTGTTGCGCAATCCGACAGGGCCGGAGGATCTGTGCCGGATCCTGCAGGAGGATGCGGTGACGCACGCGGTCGCGGTGCCGACGGTGATCCAGTTCCTGCTCGGCTTGCCCGAGGTTCGGACGGCCGACTGGTCGGGCTTGCGCTATCTGGTGTACGGCGCCTCACCGATGCCGGAGCCGGTACTGCGTGAGGCGACTGAGGTGTTCGGGTGCAAGTTCCTGCAGAGTTACGGTCTGACCGAGTCGACGGGTGGGGTCACGATCCTGACACCTGAGGATCATCTGGCGGGTGGCGAGCGGCTGCGTTCGGTCGGTCGGCCGATGCCGAATGTGCCGGTGCGCATCGTGGACCCTGAGACGTTGGAGGATCTTCCGTTCGGCGAGCGTGGCGAGGTGTTGATCGGTGGCGGTCACATCATGAAGGGCTATTGGGGCAACGCGGATGCGACGGCGGCGGCGATCACGCCGGACGGTTGGTTGCGTTCTGGTGACGGCGGGTCGATGGATGCGGACGGGTATCTGTATCTGCAGGATCGCCTGAAGGACATGATCGTGTCGGGTGGCGAGAACGTGTATCCGGCGGAGATCGAGAGTGTGTTGACGGGCCATCCGGGGGTTGCGCAGGTGGCGGTGATCGGGGTGCCGTCGGAGCGTTGGGGTGAGTCGCCGATGGCGGTGGTGGTGCGGTCTCCTGAGGGTGCCGCTCTGACTGAGGCGGAGGTCATCGAGTGGTCGCGTGAGCGGTTGGCGCATTTCAAGTGTCCGGTGGCGGTGGCTTTCGTCGATGCGTTGCCTTTGAATGCCAGCGGCAAGCTGTTGAAGACGGAGCTTCGCGCCGCGTACGGGTGATCGGTCGCTGTGTGCCGATGGGTTTCAGGCGGCCTGGGTGACCGCGAAGGCAGCCGGGTGCGCTTCGTTGTAGGACAGGTCGAATCGTGGTTCGTGTTCGAGGGGTTCGGCGGGTCTGCCGGAGTGCCGGGGTCGGGTGAGCCCGGGTGAGAGCACGCCTGAGCCTTTCATGGTGTGGTGTCGGCGGCATTTGGAGTCGAGGTTGAATCCGGCAGTGGGGCCTCGGGGGTGGGCGATGACGTGGTCGGCTTCGCAGTTGGCGGCGGGTCGGGTGCAGCCGGGTGCGCTGCAGACTTGGTCGCGGTAGGCGAGAGCGGTCTTGAGTATGTCGGGGGCGAAGCGTCCGAGGTAGGTGTGGTCGAGGATGTGGCCGGCGGGGTCGGTGACGATGCGATGCCAGAGGGTGTTGCCGGTGCCGGCCAGGTCGAGCAGCCAGTCGGCGGGTGCGGTCCATTCCCAGTCGTATGAGGCGGCGGGGAGGTCGGAGTGGCCGGCGAGGGCTTCGACGGGTACGACGACGGCGATGTCCATGTTCACTGTCGCGGTGGTGATGCCTTCGTCGCAGTGGGTGAGCCAGGCACCGAGTAGGTCGGCGCGGCGTTGTGCCACGGTGCGGTGTTGGCCGGGTTCGTCGGTGAGGTTCTTGGCGGCGCGAGTGAGGCGCCGGTCGATGGCGGTGGCCACGGGCGCCGGGAGCAGTGCGCTCAGGCATGCCATGCCGTCGCCGATCGTGGTGATGCGGACGTGCCGTAGCGTGCGGGCTCGCTCGGCGGCGTCGTTGGCGGTGGCGGGTTCGATGCGGGCTTCGAACTTGGTCAGCCAGCGTCGCAGTTCTGCATTGGTGTGGGTTTCGGCGTAGCTGACGACGTTCTGGTCCAACGCCAGCACGGAGTCGTCGTGTTCGAGGCGGCCGACGGTGTTCGCGATCTGCTGGGCGCGCCGACCGTCGATGCGTCCGCTACGGAACGACAGCCACGTCATCGGTGTGCGGTCGCGCAGTGTGGTCATGGCGTTGATGCGGGTGCGGGTCTCGTGCTCGCTGTAACCGGACGCCAGCGCGAGGTCGAGGACGACACCGTTCTCCTCGGCCCGCCAATGCCACGAGCCGGGCGGGTCTTCGAGCGCATCGACCCCGGACCGGTACTCGGCCAGCAGCCATTCCCACTCGGCGAACTCGGCGCGCGCCCGCGCGCGAGCGACAGCCACCCGCTGCGCCGGAGTCCCCGAATTCCTCATGATTCCAACGTAGACAGGGGGTCAGACACCCACCTCCGACAAGACTCGACCGACCGAGCTCAGTGTGGAAAGCCGATGGACCTACGCACCAGCTGGCGGCACGATCCGCCCGGCCAACAGCGACCACATCTCGCCCGGTCGACATCGCCGAACACTTCCAGCCCGCCATTCGGTTCAACGTGGCGCATTCGCGGCGGAAAGACGCAGAGTCTGACACGCGAAGGCAACCGGTGAGGGTTCGGACCATCTCTACCGACCCGACGGGGTTTCCCCGAGATGGTTCCGCAGGTGCAGAAAGGTGCGCCAGTCCTGCGTTTAAGCGCGGACATCGTGCGCCCCGGAGACGAGTCAAAGCCGCAATTGCCCCAATGTTGCCCGAAGCGGTCGATAGGTCTTCGCCGTCCCGGTCTCGATGCGCGTCACAGTCGTTGGCGAGGTGGCCACCAGCGCCGCAAGCTGACGAGCGTCGACGGTGTTGCCGCTCATGAAGCGCCAGCGACGTCGGTTGTGCGTGGGGCCAAGCCGTCCAGGAGGAGCCGGGCCACGCCGTCCGCGATGGTTTCCATCTCCCGGTGGGCGCCCATGATGGCCTCCATCAGGCCGGCGATAGTGACGGTTCCGAAGATCATGATGGCTTCGGACAGGGGGTCCTCCGCCGGGCGTAGGGAGCCATCCTGCGCCCCCTCGCGCAGGAGCTTCTCGACCGGCTCGTAGAAGGCTGCGCTGAGTGCCGCGGCGAGTTCGGGTAGGCGGGTGGCTCGTCCGAGATCGCCGACTAGGGCCCGGCACGGGGCAGGGTTGCGGAGCATCACGCCGAGTTGTGCGCGGACGACACCCGCGAGGCGTTCGCTGGCCGGTCCTTCAGCACTTACCGCAACGGCAACGTCGCCGGCGATCGCTGCCAGGAGGTCGTTGAGCAGGAAGGCGAGGATCTCTTCCTTGCCGGTGAAGTAGTAGTACAACGTCGCCTTGGGCACGCCGCTGGCTTCGGCGATGTCGTCGATTTTGGTGTTGTCCAACCCTTGATCGGCAATGAGCTCGGCCGCTCCGTAGAGCTTGGTGGCGAGTTGCGCTGGCAGTTCCCTCATTGACCCTCCTGGATGTCAAAGCCAGTCTAGCGTTCCATGCTATAAGTTTGTACTCTGAGTTCAACATCTGTGACTAGGAGTATGAAATGGTGTTAGGGAAGACCGGTCGTCGCAACGGGGTTGCGCGCTTTTCCGGCCTCGCCCTGAAGTTCCCTGCGATCACCGTGGCGATCTGGGTCGCCCTCAGCGCCGGTCTAACGCTGATTCCGCCCAGCCTGGAGCAGGTCGTCGAGCGCGGGACGACCGCGTTCCTGCCCGACGGGGCGCCTAGCGTGCGCGGTTTGGAGGCCATGGACTCAGCGTTCGGCACAGGGGAAGCGAAGTCGTACGCGTTCATCGTCCTGGTCAACGACGACGGGCTGAACGAGGCCGATGGCGCGACGTACCGGCGCATCGTGACCGGGCTCGATGCACACCCAGACGAGGTGGTCGAGGTCCAGGACTACCTCGAGCAACCACAGTTACGCACAGCCCTAACCAGCAAGGACGGCAAAGCCACCTACATCCCGGTCGGGTTGAGCGCCCCCATCGGATCGCCCCGGTCGAACGAGGACGTGGCTCTGCTTCGCAGCATCGTCGATGACGCTCGTACTGCTCCGGGGACCAAGGTCCACATCACTGGCGACCCGGCCACGGTGGCCGACCTGACCACAGCAGTTGATGAGGCGTCGAAGACTATCCACATTGTCAGCATCGGATTGTTGGTACTCATTCTGGTGCTGATCTACCGGCGCCTGGTCACCGTGCTTATACCGCTTGCGACTATCGGCGTCGCCCTGCTCTGCACTCGCGGCGTCTTGTCGATGCTCGGAGAGTCCGGGCTAGCACTGTCGTCCTACACCTCGGCCTTCGTGATGGCCATCGTGCTCGGTGCCGGCACCGACTACTCGGTGTTCTTGATCAGCCGCTTCCGCGACGAGTACCGCGACGGCGGAGATGTCCACACAGCCGTCCAGACGGCCACGACCCGGATCGGGACCGCGCTGGCGGCCTCCGCGGCAACTGTGATCCTGGGCGCCAGCACCCTGATCGCCGCCAAGCTCGGGATCTTCTCCACCACCGGCCCCGGGATGGCGGTCGCCGTCGCGGTGTCCCTGGCCGCCAGCCTCACCCTCACTCCCGTCCTCATCGCCTGGACCGGGGCGAGAATCGGCCCCGCACCCGCGATCCACCCCCATTCCCTTTGGAGCAGGGTCGGCACGTTGGTCGCCGCACGACCAGGCCGCGTCCTCGCCGGAAGCGTGCTCGCTCTGGGTATCCTGGCCGCGTTTCTGCCCACAATGACTCTGTCTTTCGATACCCGCGCCGCCCAGCCCTCCACCACTCCGAGCAACGTAGGCAATGCCGCACTTTCAAAGCACTTCGCACCGAATGAGACGCTGCCCGACTACATCGTGGTCACCTCCAAACGAGACATGCGCAACCCCAAGGACCTGGCAAGCCTCAACACATTGAGCAACGCGGTTGCCAAAGTCCCTGGCGTCTCCTCGGTTCGAAGCATTACCCAACCTGCTGGGAAGCCGCTGCGTGAAGCACAGATCAGCAACCAGCTAGGAACGCTGGCAAAGAAGCTCAACGAGGCCGATCGCAAACTTACGAAAGCGCAACCAGGACTAGATCAACTGAGCGACGGAGCCTCAGAACTTGATCGCGGCACGAATCAACTCGCCGACGGCAGCGCCCAGGCCGTGAGCGGCGCCGACAAATTCGTCACCGGACTGACCGAACTCAACGCTGGCCTCGGGACCGCTGCCGACAAGACTGATACGGCTGCGTCAGGCGCCAGACAACTCGCCGACGGCGCCAACCAGCTCGCCGCCGGCCTTCAGGACGCCCACGACAAAGCCGCGCAAGGAGTCCAAGGACTCCGATCAATTCAGCAGGCGCTCGCCGCCGACCCCCTGTGCGGCATCGACCCCATCTGCAACAAGGCCCGAAAAGGACTCAAGCAAATCGTCGATGCCCAAGACGATCAACTCCTCCCTGGCCTTCAAGATGCCGCCAACGCCGCCAAGCGCATTGGGGACGGCCAGAGCGACCTCGCAGACGGACTGCGCCAGCTACACGACGGCCTGGTCCGCGCAGAAAAGGGCAGCGGAGAGCTTGCAGACGGCCAGAAGGTCTTCCGGGACAAACTCGCCCAGCTCGCAGCCGGAAGCCAGCAACTCGCCGACGGCACCAGCGCGATCAGCCCAGGCATCACCCAACTTGCGACTGAGACCTCCCAACTCACCGACGGGCTCGACGAAGCCGGAACTTACCTGACCGATGTCCGGGACGAGGCCAACACGGTGGACGCAGGTGGCTTCTATCTCCCCGTGAGTGCACTCATGGATGAGGACCTGACCCTGGCACGCAAGACGTTCCTCAGCGAGGACGGTCGAGTCGCGCGCATCCAGATCAGCGGCAAGACCGATCCTCTCAGCGTCGAAGGTGTCAACAGGTACGCGGTCACTCACGACGCGGCCGAACAGGCCATCCGCGGCACGACATTGGAAGACGCTGACATCCTCGCGACAGGCGCTGGCGGTCTAGGAGCGGACCTTCAAAAATACCTCGACCATGACACCCGATTCGTGGTCGGCCTGGTCCTCTTGATCGTGCTGCTGATCCTGATCATCACGCTGAGGTCGCTGGTCGCGCCCATCTACCTCCTGGCCTCGGTCATTCTTTCGTGCGCTGCAGCCCTCGGCTTGACGACACTCTTCTGGCAGCACCTCCTTGGCCAAAACATCGAGTTCAACGTGCCAGTCATTGCGTTCGTGATCCTGGTCGCGGTCGGTGCCGACTACAACATCTTGCTGATGAGCCGCATGCGCGAAGGCGGCCTGACCCTCACCCGGCGCGACGTAGCCGACGCTGTGACCGCTACGGGGCCCGTCATCACCTCAGCCGGCGTGATCTTTGCCAGCGCCTTCGTCGCACTCATCGGGTCCTCGGTACATGGCCTGGCGCAAACCGGATTCGCCGTAGCGACCGGCCTCCTACTAGACACCTTTGTCGTGCGCACCCTTGTGGTCCCCGCCTGCGCTGCACTACTCGAAAACCGCAACTGGTGGCCAACCCGACCGCCGGCACCTCGCGCAAACGAACCCGCCTAACCCAAGAGCCCGCATCAAACTGGGCGGAATGACCAATCAACTAAGGCGGAGCAGCACTCCGCTGATGATGTGGGTCCGGGGCTCGGCGCCGTCGGCGATCTTGAGGTCGACGGCGCTGAGCATCGTGCGGTCACCTTGGACGAAGTTGACGAAGCGGTGGCCCAGGGCGATGCGGGGGACGTCGTCCCACTCGTCGAGCTCTACGCCGAAGACGAACGCCCACTGCTCGGCCTGGGCCGCCGGGTCGGGTGACTGGATGTCGACCGCCAGCACGTCATCGACGACGGGCGCGGGCGGCGTCTCGGTCTCGATGTCGTCCCAGAACCATTGGTCGGGCTCGGGGATCTCGTCGAACTCGACGAGCAGACCCATGTCGCCCGGGTGCAGCTGGACGATGCGGCGACCGTAGGCCTCGACATCGGCGACGACCCGCACGCCGGCCTTCTCGGCGTTGGCGACCAGTGGCGTCACGTCGGGCACCTGGATCGACAGGGCGTAGCCGCCGCCACCGCCGCCCTTGGCGATCCAGCCGTTGATCGACGCCGAGTCGTTCAGCGGGGCCACGATCTCCAGGTGCGCCTCGGACCCGACGCGGATCGTCTCGTCGGCCAGGCCGATGTCCTCCAGCAGCGGATCGGCGAAACCGGCCGTCAGACCGAGCGTGTCGCGCAGCTCCTTGCTTGTGGTGTCGAGGTCCTCGGCCCCGATGACCACCTGGCGCATGATCGACCATCCGGCCGGGATCTGGCTCATCCGATGCTCCTGTCGTGTCCGGCCCAGTAGGGGGCACGCAGCTCCCGCTTGAGCACCTTGCCCGACGGGTTCCTGGGCAGTTCGCCGACGAAGGCAACGGCGGTCGGGCACTTGTAATGCGCCAGCCGCTCGCGGGTGAACGCGATCAGCTCCGCCTCCTCGATCGAGGTGCCAGGCTTGGCCACGACGATCGCGACCGGCGTCTCGCCCCACTTCTCCGAGGGCGCGCCGATCACGGCGACCTCCTGCACGTCCGGGTGCGCCATGATCGCGTTCTCGACCTCGGCCGGGTAGATATTCTCGCCGCCGGACATCAGCAGGTCCTTGATGCGGTCCTTGAGGAAGACGTAGCCATCGGAGTCCATGTAGCCGGCATCGCCGGTGCGGAACCACTCCCCGGGCCAGAACGCATCGACGGTCGCCTCGGGATTGCGCCAATACGACTTCGTGACACCAGGCCCGCGCGTGACGACCTCGCCGACCACACCGACCGGACAGTCCTGACCGGTGTCGGGATCGACGATCTTGACCTCCAGGCCCGGAACCGCGCGGCCCGCCGAACGCAGCTTGCTGTCCGGACCGACCACATGATCCGACGGTTTGAGGATCGTGGTGACGCCGATCGTCTCGGTCAGGCCGTAGCTCTGCGACAGCTGAGCGCCGAACGTCTCCTGCGCGCCGATCATCACCGTCTCGGAGATCGGCGAACCACCGTAGACGAGATGCTCGACGCTGGAGTAGTCGGCCTGCGACGCCTCGGGGCTCGTGATGAACAGCTGCATCACGGTCGGCACCATGATCACGTGGGTCGCCTTGTGACCCACCATCAGGCCCAGCATGTTCTGCGGAGTGACCTCGGTGAACTGGATGATGCGGCCGCCCTTGGCCAGCGAGATGAGCGACCAGCCGCCCGCCGCGATGTGGTAGTACGGCGTCGGCACCAGCGAGACGCTGGCCTCCGACACGTCGAACTGTGCGCTGAACGCCTCGACCGCCCACAGCATCGCGTCGGCCGTGGTCGTGACGCCCTTGGGCCGGCCCGTCGTACCGCTGGAGTACATCAGCGACAGCAGGTCGTCGCCCTCCGCGTCGCGGTGCGGGTCCTGCGCCGGCTGCTCGGCCAGCCAACCCTCGTACGTCGCCCAGCCCTCCGGTGCCGTCACCTCGTCGCCGGACTGGGTGAACACCAGCCGGCGACCGGCGTAGTCCGACGGCACCAGATCGACAAGATGGTCCTCGACCAGGATCGCGGCCGGCTCGGCATCGCCGAGGATCCAAGCGATCTCGTCGGCCGACAGACGGAAATTCAGCGGCACGATCGCCACGCCGGCCTTGGTGGCGCCGAAGAACAGCTCCCAGAACTCGGTGGCGTTGCGCGCCAGATAGGCCACACGATCGCCGGCGCCCAGGCCCCACGAGACCAGTCCCGACGCGAGCTGATCGGTGCGCGTCGCGAGCTCGCCGTACGTGACCGAACGGCCCTCCCCGACGATGGCCGGGCTGTCGGGGTGGCTCTTGCTGCTGGCGCGGAGCAGATCCGCAACGGTGCGTGACATGACTCGTTCCTTCAGACGTTGGCCAGTTCGATCGACCGGACGCCACGGACGGGGGTGAGGGCGGGCCGCACCATGACGCCGGGCTCGGCGACGACCAGATGCGGGATCGCGTTGATGACCTGGCCGGCGAGCGCGTACTGCTCGGCGCCCATGCGGCTGTGGTCATCGGGGTGCTTCTCCAGATCGATCGACATCCGCACTCCCGGGTGTCCCGTGATGTGCACGCGCCACAGCGGCGGGTTGGGATCGTCCAGTTGCGCGGTCTCGATGAACCAGTGGATCGACATGGTCAGGCGCTTCTCGCCGTCGACGATGCCGTGCCAGCGCCAGTTGGTGTGACCCACCGTGCCGGCCGGGATAGTGCCGACGTGCACCTCGATATCCGTTTCGGCCGGATGGCACACATGGTCGGTCTCGACGCGATCGAGTTCCAGGCCGAGGTGGTGGGCCATCGCACCGAGCACCTCTTCGTACATGCCGTTGAGCGCACCGACCGGGCCCCACGCCGGATCGTTCGGGTCGTGGGCGCCCAGGTCGGCGCCGAAGCCGAGTGCGTCGAACAGATACGCGGGATCGCGCAGCTCGCGGGCGTCGGCGGCCTCGACCACCTCGATGTGGTCCAGCGACGCGCAGACGCCCGTGGCGAGCACGGCCACCTGCTCGCCGATGAAGCCCGGGTTCAGTCCGACGCCCATCAGCGTGGCACCGCCCGCGACACCCGCCGCCTGCAGCCGCTGCAGTCGTTCGCCGGGGTGGGCGTACGGGTCGGTGTACCCGTTGATGCTGATGACGTTCTTGCCCGACTCGAGCAGTCGGATGATGTCGTCGTCGTGCCCGCCGTACGGCCCGATGCGGCCCGCATGCACGACCACGTCGGCATCCAGCGCGAGGATCTCGTCGACGTCGTTGGTCGCCAGGACCCCGGTCGGGGGCCGGTTGGCGATCTGGCCGACGTCGCGCCCCGCCTTCTTGTCGCCGTAGACGTAGGCACCGACGATCTCGGTGTCCGGGTGGTCGATCACGGTGCGCATCACGGCTTTGCCCATCGCACCGGTGGCCCACTGGACGACGCGGTACGTCATGACGCCACCTGCTCGATCACGACGGCCATCGACACACCCAGGCCCGCGGGAATGACCAGGAGGCCGTAGCCGCCTCCCCCACCATTCGTCGCCTGCCGTTCGAGCCGTTCGATGGCATTGGCCAAGATGATGCCGCCGCTGGCGCCCAACGGGTGACCCAGCGCGACGGCGCCGCCGTGCTCGTTGACGATGTCCTCGTCGAGCCCGAGCTCACGGATCAGGAGCAGCGGGCTGACCGAGAACGACTCGTTGAGCTCGGCGACCGTCAGGTCGTCGGTCGTCACGCCCGCTCGCTTCATGGCGAGCCGCGCGGCTTCGATCGTGCCGTCGAGTCCGGGCGACCGGACCGCGGTGTGCGCCCAGCCGGCGATCCGCGCCCGCGGAGCCCGGCCGAGCACGTCGGCGACCGCTGACGAGCCGATGACGGCGGCGGACGCGCCGTCGCACAGTTGTGGCGCGGTGCCGACGGTGTGCAGGCCCTCGGAGGGCCGGACGAAGCCGGGGAAACGTTCCTCGACCGTGGCCCACGCCGGGTCCTCGCCGAACAGCGCAGGCAACGCCGCCATCGACTCCATCGTGGTGTCGGCTCGGGCGCCCTCGTCGGCCGCGAGGATCACCTCACCCTCGTGCGTCACGGGAACGATGCACTCCCAGGCCGGCGCCGCGGCCGCCCGGACGTGCGAACGGACGCCGAACGCGTCGAGCTCCTCGCGGGCGAAGCCGTGCTTGACCGCCGTGTAGTCGGCCGAGACGCCGATCGTCACGAATCCGGTGGCTGCCGCGAGCCGCGGATCGACGGCCACGCCCGGCTTGTCGCTCATCATGGGCACCCGTGACATCGACTCGGCTCCGCCGGCGACCACGAGATCGGCCATACCGGAGCGCACCTGCGCGGCCGCCGTCGCGATCGCGTCGAGGCCCGAGCAGCACATCCGCGAAACGGTGCCGGCCGGCGTCTCGTCGGGCCACCCGGCCAGCATCACGGCGACCCGCGGGACGTCGGGTGCCTGTTCGCCCGTGGTCGTGCTGACACCGGCCACGATGTCATCGACCCGATCGGGGGGGAGTCCACGGTCGGCCAGCGCCGTCAGCAGCTGGCCGAACAGATCGGCCGCCGTGAGGTCAGCCAGCGTGCCCCCGGAGCGACGCACGCGTCCGCGGGGTGTGCGCACCGCGTCGTACACATAGGCCTGGCCATCCACGTCTGACTCCTCGGGTCGGGAACATTTCCCACGTTACTACAACTGTCAGAGTTACTTCCAGAGTCAATCTGCTCTAGGCTCGCGTCCGTGAGTGTGAGCGCCCTGCCCGGTGGCCCCGAGCCCGATCAGCAGTCCGCCGAACCCAATGCCCTGGCCCGGGCCTTCGGCCTCCTGGGCGATGAGTGGACCCTGTTCCTCTTGCGCCACGCCCTGCACGGGATCACCCGGTACAGCGACTTCTCCGCGCGCCTGCCCATCTCGCACGCGGTCCTGAGCGCACGTCTGGATCGGCTGGTCGACGGCGGCCTGATGGCCCGCCGCGAGTACCAGCAACGGCCCCCACGGTCGGAGTACGTGCTGACCCCGGCCGGGCGGGCGACCTGGCCGATCCTGGTGGCGATCTGGACGTGGGAGCGCCGCTGGGTCAGCGAGCACAGCTACGAGACGCCACCGATCCGGCACACCGCGTGCGGCCACGACATCAGCCCGATCCTGACCTGCGAGCACTGCGGCCAAGCCGTCCACCTCCACGATCTCGACACCACGTGGGGGCCGACCGGCGGTTGGCGCCGGTCCGTGCCGGAGGGCACGACCCGGCGCCGATCGTCCAAGCGAGGCAACTCGGTCACGCACAGCTTCTACCCCGGCACCATGGACGTCTACGGCAACCGCTGGTCGTCGGCGATCGTCGGCGCCGCGTTCATGGGCGTCCAGCGATACACCGACTTCCAGGCGGCTCTCGGCATCCCGCCGAGCCTGCTGGCCGAACGCCTCACGGCGCTGCGCGAGCACGACTTCCTCGACCAGGCCTCGCAGCAGGACCGCCCCGACTGGCACGAGTACAAGTTGACCGAACGCGGTCGCTCCTTCTTCCCCGTGCTCGCCATGACGATCGGCTGGTCCGAGAGCTGGCTCGGCGATCCCGAGGGGCCGGTGTTCGACTCGACCCACATCCCTTGCGGCAGCGCCTTCCGCGGCCGCCTCACATGCGACCACTGCCACCAGACACTGGCCGCCTCCGACATCGAGCTCGGCGCGATCGACTGACTCAGCCGACCAGCCGGCGGAGCGTGTCGACGAGCTCGCGGCGATCCTGTTCGGTCTCGCGGGTCGCCTCGGTGCGATGGGTCTCGCGGGGCCGACGGTCGTGCCAGAACAGGCCGGTCGTACGCCCCGGCTCGTCGGCTGACGCCAGCCACACGGCCGTGTCAGCGCCCTGCTCCAGGGTCCGCAGATCGGACTCGAACCGCCGGACGAAGCTCTCCATCGCCACGGTGTCACGCAATCCGGGAGTGTCGGTCCACCCCGGGTGCGTCACGTGGGCGACGATGCCGCGGTCGGCCAGGTCGGCCCCACGCAACTCCGTGAGGATGATCTGAGCACGCTTCGTGCGGGAATAGACCGCCTTGGGCTCGAACTCCTCGGACGTGCCGTTCAGCTCCCCCAGCTCGAGCCGCTGGCTGTACGCACCGCCGGAGGTCATCTCGATGATCCGTCCGCCGCCCGATGCGGCGATGCGGTCCAGCAGCAGTTCGGTGAGCAGATACGGCCCGACCAGATTGGTGGCCCAGGTCATCTCGATGCCGTCGACGGACTGCTCGCGTGCGTCCCACATGCCGCCTGCGTTGTTGACCAGGACGTGGATCTGCGGGAACCGCTCCAGCAGGTGCGAGGCCGTCGAGCGCACCGAGTCGAGCGACGACAGGTCCAGCTGCACCCACTCGACCCGCTGATTGCCGGTGGCCTCGCGGATCTCGCGTGCGGCGGTCTCGCCGCGTCCCTGGTCGCGCCCCAGCATCACGACGTGGGCACCCAGAGCCGCCAGACTCTCGGAGACCCCGCGTCCCACCCCGGCGGTCCCCCCGGACACGACGACGGTACGGCCCGCGACCGCTGCCATGTCCGAGTCGTCCCACGTCGGACGGCGACGTTCGTAGCCGTGACGGCTGAAACTGATGGTGTCGTCGGCCGCGGCCTCGGCATCGATCCGGTCAGGGTCGATATCGGCAGGGTCGATCTGATCGGTCTGAGTCATGTCACTGCTTCCTATGAGTGGTGGTGAGGTACTTCTCGCGTAGCTGGCGCTTGTACAGCTTCCCGGCCGGTGAGCGCGGCAGCGCGTCGACCAGGTCGACGGTGCGCGGCACCTTGTGACGTGCCAGCCGTTCGTGGACGAACGTGCGCAGCCGTTCGGGCAGGTCGTCGACCCTGGCGGCTTCGGCCGGCTGCACGACCGCCTTGACCTCTTCGCCGAACTCCTCGTTCGGCACGCCGATGACGGCGACGTCGAGGACATCGGGATGTTCGATCATGACGTTCTCGATCTCCTGTGGCGAGATGTTCACGCCACCGGAGATGATCATGTAGTCGGTGCGGTCGGTCAGGTAGAGATAGCCGTCGTCGTCGAGGTGGCCCACATCGCCGAGCGTCGTCCACGCCGGATGCACCGGGTGCCGAGTGGCGGACGTCTTGCCGCCCTCGCCGTGGTACTCGAAGGGCCGCGACGAAGGCGACTCGAAGTACACGATGCCGTCGGTGCCGGCCGGCTGCTCGACGCCCATGGCATCGCAGATGTGGATCACCGAGTCTCCGAACGCCTGGCCGACCGAACCGGGATGCTCGAGCCACTCGGCCGACGAGATCACGGTCGAGCCGTTGTCCTCGCTGCCCGCGTAGTACTCGGTGATCACCGGGCCCCACCAGTCGATCATCGCGCGCTTGACCGGGACCGGGCAGGGGCTGGCGCCGTGCATCGCAAAGCGCAGGGAGCCGACGTCGGCGGCGGCGCGGACGTCGGCTGGGAGGCGCAGCAACCGGACGAACATGGTCGGCACGACCAGCGCATGGGTCACGCGGTACTGCGCGACGGCCGCCAAGAACCGTTCGGGATCGAAGCGTTCCATGATGATGAACGTGCCGCCCGAGCCGATCACCGCGGCCGCGAACGACAGCGGCGCAGCGTGGTACAGCGGGGCCGGGCTCAGGCAGACGGTGTCCTCGCCGACGGCGTAGGCGCGCCGTGCGTAGTCCAGCCCGGCGGTGTCACCGTCCTGGATCGAAGCACCGGTCAGCGGTCGCTTGATCCCCTTGGGCCGGCCCGTGCTCCCCGAGCTGTACGCCATGACCTTGCCGAGCGGTTCGTCGGTCAGCGGCTCGGCCGGGTACCGCGCCATCACGTCGTCATAGTCCTGGTGACCGTCGATCGGACCGTCGAGGCTGAGCCGGAGCGCCATCGGCAGATGGATCAGCCCGGCCGCGAGGTCGGCGAAGCGCGCCTCCACGATCAGGGCCGAGGCCTGGCAGTTCTCGACGACGAAGGCGGCCTCGTCGTGGCGCAGGTAGGTGTTGATCGGCGTGAAGTACAGGCCCGATCGCATCGCGGCCCAGTACCCGACGAGGTTGCGGACGTGATTGCCCACGATCGACGCGACGTGGTCGCCGGGGCGCAGGCCCGCGGCGTGCCACGCCTGCGCGAGCTGCTTGGACTGATCGTCCAGCTCGCGGTACGTCAGCACCGCACCGGTGTCGGCGACGACGACCGCCGGCTTGTCGGGGAACCGCGCGGCGTACGGGGTCGGGTGGGTCACGAGGTTGCGCCCGCCCCGCTCACCACCCGGGTCTCGACCCCGGCGATCACCTGGGCCGACGGCTCGGCGCGAGCAGCGGTCAGCTCGATCGCCGTCATCCGGGTCCGGTCGCCCTGGACGAACCGGACGGCTCGCCGACCGAGCCACACGACCGGAGCACCTGTGGACCGGTCGACGTCGACCTCGAACACCGCGGCCCACAACGCGGCGAGCGCGTCAGGGTCGGGTGTCGCCATCTCGACCGCCGCCACGTCGGACACCAGCGGGTCGAGATCCTCGGCCGGCTGGATGTCGTCCCAGAACCAGACCTCCGGGTCGTCGATCTCGTCCAGTTCGAGGATCAGGCCGAGCTCCTTGCTGAACAGGTGGACGACACGATGGCCGAACGCGATTGTGTCGAGCACGGCGCGGACCCCTGCGGTCTCGGCGGCCGCCACCCGCCGGGCCACGTCCGGGACCTGGATCGACAGCAGGTAGCCGCCCGGGCCGCCGTTGCGCTGCAGCCACCGGTTGACCGGCGCGTCGTCGGCGGCACTGGAGATGGACTGCAGATAGGCCTCGGGACCGACCCGCAGGGTCACGTCGTGCAACCCGATGCCCTCCAGCTCGGGATCGGCGAAGCCCTCGCCGAGACCGAACGCCTGCTGCCACTGCTCCGCGACGGCGACGTCGTCGGGCGCGGCGACGATCACCTGCCGCAGGATGGTCCACTGCTCGTCAGTCATCGTGATTCCGTTCTCTCGGGTCCGGGACGAAGAACGGTGCTCCGGGCGTCGCCGCCCGGAGCACCGTCCATCGCACTGCTTCGGTACTGCGTCGGCTCGTCAGTCGATCGACGTGACGTCACCGACGTTGATGAACCGCTTCTCCTTGGCGTTCCACGCGTACGGCGCGAATCCGCTGACGCCGGCGTTGCGGTCGGCCGAGCTGACCCACTTGACGCCGTCGATCAGCATCGGCGAGGCGTAGTCCTGATCGCGTGCGGCCTCGATCATGCTCTGATGCGTCAACCCGTCCTCGGAGTCGGCAGCCTGCTGCAGCGTGTTGATCAGCAGATCGGCCTGCACCCAGCCGGCAACCGTGATGGTGTTCGACGGGTCGGGGGCGTTACCGAGCGCCTTGAGGTACTCGACGACCGCCGGATCCTTCGCCAGGTCGGGATCGGACGGATCCTTGAGGTACTTGGCGATCACGACACCGTCGGCACCCGCGCCGGCAGCGATGTATTCCGCCGCGTTGGCGCAGTTGCTCGCCTTCACGACCAGCTCCGGCTTGTAGTCGACGCGCGCGCTGGCCGAGTCGAAGACGCCACACGTGCCGGTGACGCCACCGTGGTAGACGACATTGGCGCCGGCCGCCTTCATGGCGGTCGCGGCGGCGGCAGGATCGGTGTCCTCGACGGTGTCGAGGATCTTCATGTCCGCAGCCTTGGCGCTCTCCTGGAACGCCTCGCCCTGCGCCTTGCCACTGGCCGTCGGGTTCTCGACCACGCCGACCTTGGGATCGTCGACGTTGTCCTGGATGTACTTGACCAGGTAAGCGGTCTCGGCAGCCGCCGACGGCAGGAACTGCACCGTCCACGGGTAGAGCTCCATATCCAGGAACTTCGGATCGCTGGAGCTCGGGTAGAGCAGCGGGATGCACGCGGCGTTCTGGTCGTCCGCGAGGGCGCCGGTGCCGCCTGAGCCGAACGTGGCGAGGGCGTCGACCTTGTCCTTCTGGATGAACTCGGTGCCGTTCGCCTTGGTCTTGTCCGGCTGGAAGGCGTCGTCGCGGTACTTGACCTCGATCTTGACGCCGTTGATGCCACCGGCGTCGTTGGCCATCTTGATGCGAGCGTCGTAGCCGGTCGTGGCCAACTCGACGGGTCCGGCGACCGGGCCGGACAGCGGGGCGCTGTAGCCGACGACGATCTTGTCGGTGATCTTGGCCGTCGCGGCAGCGGGATCCTCGCAGTCGTCGACGTTGATGCTGAAGCCGTCCGAGGCCTTGTCGTCACCGTCGTCGCTGCTCGACCCGCAGGCCGCCATCAGCAGGCCGGCGACGGCGACCAGCGCAGGAAGTGCCAGTCGCCGGCGGCGGCTGGGGTTGAGTGCGGTCATGAGTACTGCCTTTCCTTCGAGGTGGGGGACTCGTTCGACACACCGCGTGTCGACGGTGAAGGTGCGTGGCCGGCCGGGCGGGCCGGTCGGATCACGACGTATCGGCGGACCAGGCGGTTGAGACCGCCCGCGACGCCCGCCGGCGCGACGAAGATGACCAGCAGCAGGACTGCGGCGAAGAGCACCGCGGAGAACTGCCCGCCACCCAGGTCGGAGGTGTAGTAGGGGACGTAGACGACGATCAGCCCGCCGAAGATCGGTCCGAGGATCGTGCGCTCGCCACCGATCACCAGGCCGATGAGCAACGTGATGCCGGCCAGCAGCGTGAACGATCCCTCGGCATACAGACTGCCCAGGTACATCGCGAACAAGCCACCGGCGGCTCCGGTGATCGCGCCCGACAGGCCGAACGTGGCCGTCTTGACGATCGCGATGTTGATGCCCGACGACGAGGCCGCGATCTCGTTCTCGCGCACGGCCGACATCGCGAGGCCGTAGCGGCTGCGGGTCAGGCAGGCCGTGACGTAGATGGTCACCGCCACGAGGACCACGGCGAGCCAGAACAGCCACTGGTTCTTCTCGCCCAGCGAGAACCCTGACCATTCCGGCGGCCGCAGCGCGGTGCGGTGGATCGTCATACCGCCCGAGCCGCCGGTGAGGTCGTCGAACCGGGCGACGATCTCGGGGAACGCCACGCCGAAGGCCAGGGTCACCATCGCCAGGTACAGCCCGCGGATCCGCAGCGCGGGAAGTCCGACCAGGAGCCCGACGACGAGGCACACGCCGAAGGCCACGGGGATCGTGGCCCAGGCGCCCCAGTCGTGATGCACGACCAGGATGCCGGTGGTGTACGCGCCGATGCCGAAGAAGGCCGAGTGACCCACCGACAGCAGACCGACGTAGCCGGTCGCGACGTTCAGGCCTGCGATCGCGACGGTGTAGATCATCACGCGGGTGATCTGACCCTGCTCGAACGGCGCCAGGCCGCTGCCCCACAGGGCGAACGCGACGCCGAGGACGACGGCGCCGGCCAGCAGGGCGCGGTGCGCCGCGGAGCCGCGGTCGATGACCTTGGGGGAACTCACACTCGCTCCAATCGACGGGCCCCGAAGAGGCCGGTGGGACGGACCACGAGGATCACGACGATCACGACGAGCGCGACCGTCAGCGACATCGATCCGCCGAGGAATCCGACGTAGCCGTTGACCAGCGCCAGGCCGATGCCGAGACTCAGCCCGCCGACCACGGCGCCCTTGATGCTGTCGAGTCCACCGAGCAGCGCGGCAGCGGCCGCGAAGATCAGGACGTGGAACATGCCCGCCAGGCCGAGCTGACCGGGCGGCACCATCGGGATCAGGAGGGCTCCGGCGAGGGCACTCAACGCGGCGGACAGGCCCCACGACAGCGACAGCACGCGGCCGACACGCACGCCGCACAGCGCCGCCGAGGTCGGGTTGGTCGCGACCGCGCGCATCTGCAGACCGATGCTGGTGCGGTTGAAGAACTGCGTCAGGCCGACGACCACCAGGATCATGATCGCGATGATCGCGATCGAGTCGTAATGGAGGCGTGCGCCGGCGATCGTGACATAGGTGTCGTCACCGCTGGGCAGCATGCGCGGGAACACCTTGTCGTCGGAGCCCCAGATCCATCCGTCGAGGCCGTTGAGTCCGGTGAACAGCGCCAGTGCCACGATCAGGACCGCGGTCTCGTCGCGCTTCTTGACGGGGCGGATCAGCACGCGTTCGGCGACCACGCCCATGACGAACCCCAGCACGATCGCCGGCAGGACGGCCAGCCAGACGTTGAGCCCGTGCTCGGTCAGCCACCAGGTCACGTACGTCGTGAACAGCGCGAACTCGCCCTGCGCGAAGTTGATCGTCGACGAGCTGCGGAACACGATCACGAGGCACAGTGCGATCAGCACGTAGATCGAGCCCGAGGTCGCTCCCGCGAACACCCGGGACAGCAGGATCTCCATCGATGTCTCTCTTCCTCAGTAGCCCAGGTAGGCAGCACGGATGCTGTCGTCGTCGCGGAACTTCTCGGCCGAGCCGCTGGTCGTCACATGTCCGACCTCGAGCAGATAGACGCGCGACGCGATCTCGAGCGCCAGCTCGGCGTTCTGCTCGACGAGGAGCAAGGCGGTGCCCGACTCGGAGTTGATCTCGCGCAGGGTCCGGAAGAGGCCCTGGACGATGACCGGCGCGAGACCGAGGCTGACCTCGTCGCACAGCAGCAGCCGTGGTCGGCTCATCAGGGCACGCGCGATCGCCAGCATCTGCTGCTCGCCACCGGACAGCGTGCCGGCGATCTGGTCGCGGCGCTCCGCGAGGCGCGGGAACACGTCGAACCAACGATCGACGTCCTGATCGACGCCGGCGCGGTCACGACGACTGACGGCTCCGACCCGCAGATTGTCGAGCACCGAGAGCGCGGTCAGCGTGCCGCGCCCCTGGGGGACGAGGCTGATGCCGTGTTGCAGCATGATGTCGGACCGAACGGTCGAAATGGTCTGACCGTCGACCTTCAGCGTCCCCGTCGACGGCAGCTGCCCCGACAGCACGCTGAGCAGCGTCGACTTCCCGGCGCCGTTCGCGCCGAGGACCACGACGACCTCGGACTCGGCGACGTTCACCGAGATGTCGTGCAGCACCGTGGCACCGCCGTACCCGGCCGTGATGTTCTCGGCCTCGAGCAGCATGGTCTGGCGCCCGCTCATGCGGACCTCCCCAGGTAGGCGGCAACGACGTCGGGGTGGCGCTGCACCTCGTCCGGCCTGCCGTCGGCGATGGTCTTGCCGAAGTCCATCGCGACCACGTGGTCGCAGATGCCCATCACGAGGCCCATGTGGTGTTCGACCACCAGGACGCTGAGTTGCTTCTCGTCCCGCAGGTCACGGATCAGGGCGCCGAGATCGGCCACCTCGGCGTGGGTCAGGCCGCCTGCGGGCTCGTCGAGCAGCAGCAGGCTGGGACGGCTGACAAGCGCCCGGGCGAGCTCGACGCGCTTGAGCGTGCCGAAGGGAAGACCGGCCGCCGGGTGATGCGCGACCTCGAGCAGATCCAGGCGCTCGAGCAGGTCCCAGGCGTCGCGCTCGACCTCGCGCGTGGCTCGCCTGCTGCCGGGCCAGCCGATCAACGACGGGACCAGGTGGGGCTGGCGGACACCGTGGGCACCGATGATCGTGTTCTCCAGGACGGAGAGCGACGGCCACAGGGCCAGGTTCTGGAACGTCCTCGCGATACCCGAGCGGACGACCTGGTGACGACGGAGGGCGAGGACGTCGACATCGCCGTAGCGAATCGAACCGCTGTCCGGCCGGTACACGCCGGTCACGCAGTTGAACAGCGAGGTCTTGCCGGCCCCGTTGGGCCCGATCAGTCCGCAGATCTGCCCGGCCGCCATCTCGAAGCCGACCTGGTTGAGCGCGGTTACGCCGCCGAACCGAAGCACGACGTCGGAAACCTTGAGCATCTTGCGCCTTTCGCTAACGAAGTTGCGGTGATCAACCGGTGAAGCTGAGCGCGTGACTCACGTCACTGACGTGAATCGCACTGGACATTTGTACCCGCCATATCAAGGCACAGTCAAGAGTTTCTTCGTTACTTGAAGTAACTTTCTCTAACGTTGCTACTGAGCGTCGCTCAGATGCTCGCGGAGTTCGCGTTTGAGCACCTTGCCAACTGGGTTTCGTGGCAGTTCCTCGACCACGACGAGGCTCTCGGGAAGCTTGTAGCTGGCGATCTGACGACGACGGAGAAAGTCGAGGACGGCGCCGAGATCCAGCCGCGCACCTTCACGGACGACGGCGACCACACGGGTCCGTTCGCCGTACCGATCGTCGGGAACGCCGACCACCGCGACCTCGACGATGTCGGGATGCTCGACCAACAGCGCCTCCAACTCGGCCGGCGAGATGTTCATACCGCCGCGCACGATCAGGTCGCGCGCCCGATCGACGTACCGCAGGTAACGCGGATCCCCGGCCTCGTCGGTGACGTACTGGAACAGGTCACCGCTGCGCAGGAATCCGTCGTCAGTGAACGGCGACGAGGCCGCGGTGCCCGGCAGGTATCCCGCGATGACACCGGGACCCTGCACATGCAGCTCCCCCGGCACACCCGGTTCGGAGATGATCGCTCCAGTGGCCGGGTCGACCAGACGCGTGCGATAGCCGTGCGACCCGCGGTTGTCCCACGCGTGGTCAGGCGAGCCGAACCGCGGGAACAACCGCGACCGCAGCTCCGGATCGGGGATCGTCGCGGCGTCGCCGACGAGGTTGACGCCCTCGTTGGATCCGAAACAGTTGACCACGTCGATGCCGAACCGGTCGCGGTACGCACGGATCATCGAGGGCGGCAGCGGCGCCGAGCCCGAGCCGATCACCCGCACGCTCGCCATCACGTCCGGCGTCAGGGCCGGCAGTTCGAGCGCCTGCACCAGGAGCGCAGGCGCCATGACGGTGTACGTCACCTGCTCACGCGCGATCTGCCCGAAGAACACCTCGGGGTCGAACGGATGATGCAGGACGAGCTTCGCGCCCGTGAGCAACCAGGGCACGAACATCCCGCCGATACCGGCCATGTTGACCATCGGAAACGGATTGAGGATCACGTCCTCGCCACCCAGCCCCATCGCGTCGACGCTCGTCAATCCCATCGGCTGCCAGTCGTTCGCGCAGCGCGGCACTCCCTTCGGCACCGACTCGGTGCCCGAGGTCCAGCAGATCGTCACCGCGTCGTTCGGGTCGGCGACCAGGTCGGGCAGCGCCGCGCGCGGCGCGTCCGCCATGCGCGCAGCGAGATCCGTCAGGGTCAGGACGGTCGTCACGCCCGGGAGCGCCGCCAGCGCATCCAGTCGCGCGGTGAGCCCCCGGCCCCCGAACTCGGCGACCCCGATGAACGCGCGGACCGATGCGAGTTCGCACATCTGCCCCAGCTCGTACTCGCGATACTGCATCGGGAACGGCGAGGCGATGGCCCCCAGCCGGACGATCGCGAGATAGGCCACCGCCAGGTCGCTGCAGTTGGGCAGTTGCAGCCCGACGACGTCGTCGACACCGATGCCGGCATCGGCCAGGACCGCAGCCATCGCGCGGCTCCGTGCGTCGACCTCGGACCACGTCAGTCGTGCGGGTTCGATGCCGGCGACCTCGGCGAGATTCGGCGGATCGACGACCGCCGTGCGGTTGCCGGCCTCGGCGGCCCTTGCCTCCAGCAGCTGCGGCCAGGTGGGCACTCCCCACAGTCCGGCGGCTTCGTACTGGGCCACGCGCTCGGCGCCATGCAACTTCATCGCGACTTCCCTAGGCAGAGTTACTACAACAAACGTAGTCTTAAACAAGGTCCGTCTCCTCCGCAAGCATCTGGGAGAACCGGCTGTTATGCTCCTGTGGCGTACGACACGCTGAGTCTTGCTATATCAACGAAAGTGATGTGATGACGGCGATCGACGACGACACGACGCCGCTGGTCCACGCGCTCGTCGTGCTCGGCGACATGTGGACACTGCGCATCGTGATGTGGGTCTTCAACGGTCACCGGCGCTTCCAGGACCTGCGCACCGCGCTGTCGATCTCCGATCCTGTGCTGTCCCGGCGGCTCAACTCCCTGGTCGAGGACGGCATCCTCGACACCCGCAGCTACCAGTCCAATCCGCCTCGTCGCGAGTACATCCTCACCGATGCCGGGCTCGACCTGTGGGGCGTCCTGGTGGCCCTCTGGATCTGGGACCGCCGCTGGGCCGGGCCTCACCATCGCGACGCCCACATCACCCTGCGCCACGTCACCTGCGGGCACGTCTCACGTCCGGTCTTCGGGTGCGGGGCCTGCGGCGCCATCGGCGTCGGCGTCCACGACGTGACCGGTACCGTCGACGACGAACTCCTCCGCGACACCGGACGTCGACGCTCCCGGCGTTCGCCGTCGATGACCACACCAATCGATTCCAGCGGAGTCCTGGGCGATCGTTGGTCGACCTTCCTGCTGTCCGATGCCTTCACCGGGACCCGCCGCTTCAACGACTTCCAGTCCAATCTGGACATCTCACCGGTCACCCTGACGCAACGCCTGCAGTTGTTCGTCGACACCGGCCTGATGCAGCGCGAAGACGTCAACGGCGGCAAGCGCCAGGAGTACCGGCTGACGCCCAAGGCCTTGGACTTCTTCGACGTCACGACGACGATCAACGCGTGGGCCCAGCGCTGGCTGTCCGACGACGGGCACTCGGGACTGTCCCTCGTCCACACTCCCTGCGGGAACGAACTGATCCCGCAGTTCACCTGCAATGCCTGCAACGGTGTCTACGAGCGCAAGCAGATCAAGTTCGAGGGACGCATCAGCGACCTGTGAACCTCGGCTGACGCCGCTCGAAGAACGACGCGACCCCCTCGGCGTGGTCGTCGGACAGCTGACACTCGGTCAGCGCGACGACATGGTGCTGCAGATGCTCGTCGCGCGTCCGGCGGGACGCCCGGTTCATCAGCTGCTTGGCGCGCGCGATCGCGAACGGAGAACCCGTCGAGACCTGACGGGCCAACGCATACGCCCGATCCAGCAGCTGCTCAGGCTCCACCACGTCGAGCACGAAGCCGATGCGCCGCGCCTCATCGGCGTCGATGAAGTCGCCGGAGAACACCAGCCGCTTGGCCTCCTGCGGACCGACCAGATCCGGCAGCAGCCACGTGCCGACACCAGCGTCGGGGATCAACCCACGCTGGACGAAGATCCACGAGAACCGCGCCCGGTTCGAGGCGATCCGGAAGTCGGCCTGCGCGGTCAGCTCGACGCCCAGTCCGGCGGCCGGACCGTCCACCGCGGCGATCACGGGCGTCGAGGACTCCCAGAAGAACCAATGCGTCCCGTCGGTGTGGGTGGGCCGGTCGTCGGCCGTCGTACCGGGCTTCACGTCGTGCAGCTGGCCCAGGTCCGTGCCGGCGCAGTACTGGCCGGGCACCCCCGTGAAGACGATGGCTCGCACGCCCGGATCGGCGTCGGCCCGCAGGGCGTACTCGCGGATCGCGTCGAGCATCGGGTACGTCAGCGCGTTGCGCTTCTCGGGGCGGTCGATCGTGATCGTGGCGATCGAGTCGGTGACGTCGTAGCGGATGTGCTCGGTCGTCATGATGCCTCCGCCGACGAAGCCGCGACGAGCCGGAACACGACGCCGCACAGCTCGGTCGTCTCACCGACGCGCGCGGGGTCGGACGCGACCAGGTCGACGGCCCGCAGCCCGCGCGGACCACCTGCGATCGGGACGAACCTGATCGCCTCGGTCCCGAGCCGCACATCGGAACCCTCTGCCTCGATCCCGAGCACGGTCGCCCAACGGGAGGCCATCGCCTCCGGGTCGTCGACCGCGATCTCGGCCGCCGCGATGTCCTGAGCCACCTCGGTGCTGCCGATCTCGAAGCACCGCGGCGCGAAATGCCAGGTGTCGACCGGCTCCATCTGATCGAGTTCGGCGATGGTGCCCAGGTCCTTGGGATGCCACTGAGTGATGGGGTGTCCCTCGTAGTCCTCCTGCAGCACCGGCGCGAACCCGAGCCCGCCTGCGCGCTCGATGACCGCGGCCAGATCGCCGACCTGCAGCACGGCCATGAACCCGCTGTCGCCCTGCTTGTTCACCAACTGCGCCTGAGGCGAATCGGCGGACAGCGGAGCGACGATCTCCAGGAACGTCTGATCGAATCCGAGCACCTCGTGCTCGAACCCGATCGCTGCCATGCCGTCGGTGTCGCGGACGCCCTCAGGAAGAGAGAACGCTGCCCGCGCCCGCGCCAGGGAGGCCTCGAGATCGGCCGTGATCAGCACGACCTGTCGAAGTCGGGGTAGCTGGGACATCATGGGTTTCCTCTCAATCGTTCGCGAAGATCGCGCTTGAGCACCTTGCCGACCGGATTGCGCGGGAGTTCGGAGACCAGCTCGAGTCGTTCGGGCCATTTGAACTTGGCGACGTCGTGCGATCGGACGATCGCGATCACGTCGTCGAGTCGCAGCTCGACGACGTCGTCGTGACCCTGGGGGGATGCCGGCACGACGAACACACACAGGCGTTCGCCGAGGTCCGGATCGGGCATCGCGACGGCCGCGACCTCGGCGATGCGCGGGTCGGCGACCAGCATCGCCTCGATTTCGGCGGCGGAGATCTTGAAGCCGCCCCGGATGATCAGATCCTTGGCGCGGTCCACGTGTACCAGGAGCCGATCGTCGTCGGCACTGATCTCGAACACGTCGCCGGTGCAGAACCAGCCTTCGTCGTCGAAGCCCTCGCGACCGCGGCCCAGATACCCGGAGAAGATCGCCGGCCCCTTCAGCCGCAGTTCCGCCGGCCGGCCGGGGCCGTCGACGATCTCGCCGTTCTCCAGGTCGACCAGCCGTGCCTGCATCGCACGAGCGACGTCGGTGCGGTACGGCATGTCCTGCATCCCGTAGCGCGGGAACAGCCGGCCTCGCTGCTCGGGGTCGGGTACCGTCTCCGGCTCTGAGAACAGCATGCCGCCCTCGTTCGAGCCGAACAGGTTGAGTACCTCGACGCCGCGCACCCGTTCCCACTGATCGATCATCCAGCCGGCCAACGGCGCGGAACCCGACGAGACGGCACGCAGCGACGACAGGTCGGCATCCGGTCCGGTGCCCGCCACCACGGCGTTGAGGACAGGCGGTGGGGCACAGGTGTACGTGACCCGGTGCTGCTCGACCTGCGCGCAGAAGATGTCGATGTCGAACGGATGGTGCTGCACGAGCGTGCACCCGTTGAGGAGCCAGGGCAGGAACATGCCGGCCAGGCCCCCGCCGTTGACCATAGGGAAGGGGTTGAGCAGTACGTCGTCGGGGACGATGCGCGGGGACTGTGAGCACGCCCGACCGAGTACCTCCCACTCGCCGTAGCTGCGGGGGACGCCCTTCGGGAAGCCCTCGGTGCCCGACGTCCACACGATCGTCACCGGGTCGGCCGATGTGAGTTCGAGGGCCTCGGCATAGGCACCAGCGATCCGCGGATCGTCGTGGCCCAGCTGATCCAGGGTGAGCACGGTGCGCAGCGAAGCGACATCGCTCACCAGCTCACGCGCGACGGCGGCCAGGGGTTGGCCGACAGCGTGCTCGGCGGTGACCATCGCCTCGACGCCGGCCAGATCGCACATCCTGCTCAACTCGTGGTGGCGGTACTGGACCGGGAACGGACACGCCACGGCGCCGAGCCGCGCCACCGCGACCAGCACGATCGGCAGCTCGACGACGTTCGGCAGCTGAACCCCGACGACCGACCCCCGCCTGATGCCGGCGTCGTACAGCACGGCTGCGACGTTCCGGACCTCGTGGTCGACCTCGGCCCAGGACAGGTGCCGAGGCGCGCCGCCGTCGATCGCGGTGCGGTTCGGCGGGTCGATCAGGGACAGTCGATCGGGGCTCTGGTCCACGGCCGCGGCCAACGCCGACGACCAGGTCAGGTCCGTCCACCACCCACCGTCGTAGAACGCAGCGCGCTCCTGCTGGTCGAACAGGTCCATGGCGGCGAGTGTAAGACACGAAGCGCTTAACTACTAGATAGCAAGTGACATTTCCCCATTGACATATGGAAACTTCTCATCGACAGTTGCACTAAGACAGTTGTGGCGAAAGGCAGGGTGAACTCGGTGGGCGACGAATCCGTCGTCGTGGTGCGCCGCGACCGGCCCGGTACCGCGACCGTCGTCCTGAACCGGCCGCACCGCCACAATGCGTGGACGGTGCCCCTCCAGGCGGCCTACTTCGAGGCGTTGCAGACGCTCGCGGACGACGCTGCCGTGCGCGCCATCGTGGTCACGGGGGCCGGCGGCACCTTCTGCCCCGGCGCCGACACCGAGGCGCTGCAGACCTACAGCGACACCGGCGCAACCAATCCCGACATGGAGCTGATCGAACAACCCGAGTGGTTCAGCACGACCGTGCCGAAGCCGATCATCGCCGCGATCGAAGGCATGTGCGCCGGGGTCGGCCTGGCCCAGGCGCTGATGTGCGATCTGCGCGTCGCCGCTCCGTCCGCACGGTTCACCACGGCCTTCGCCCGTCGAGCCCTGCCGCCCATGCACGGCATGACGACGCTGCTGGTGCGAGCAGCCGGTGACGCCGTCGCGACGGACCTGCTGCTGACCGCCCGCACGTTCACCGGCGACGAAGCCGCCCAGTTGGGCGTCGTGACCGAACTGGCCGAGGACCCGCTGACCCGCGCTCTGGACCTCGCCGAGGAACTGAGCACCTGGTGCGCGCCCAGCTCGATGGCCGCGATGAAACAACGGCTGAACGCCGCCTGGACGTCCCGCCTCCGTGACGACATCGCCTCGGTCGACGCGACCCTGCCCACCGTCCTGGGCTCCGCCGACTTCGCCGAGGGTATCGCCAGCTTCCTCGAACGCCGCCCACCGACGTTCGGTCCCACGACCGGATCCCCGGTTCCGACAGAAGAGACATGACCATGCTGCCCGCTCCCCTCGACCACCTCCGGCTCCCGGTCGTCGCTGCCCCGATGTTCCTCATCTCGGGCCCCGATCTCGTGGTCGCTGCGTGCCGATCCGGCGTCGTCGGCTCGTTTCCGAGCCCCAACTGCCGCACGACCGAGGATCTGGACACCTGGATGGGCACGATCGTCGACGGCCTGGCCGGTACCGACGCCGCGCCGTGGGCGATCAACCTGGTGACCCACAGCAGCAACGCCCGGCTCGCCGATGACCTCCGGCTCGTCGCCGAACATCGTCCGCCCGTCGTCATCACCGCGCTGGGCTCTCCGAAGCCCGTCATGGAGACGGTCAAGTCCTACGGCGGCCTGGTGATCGCCGACGTGGTCTCCCTCAAGCTCGCCCACAAGGCGGTCGAGGCCGGGGTCGACGGCCTGGCGTGCGTGTCCGCGGGCGCGGGGGGCCACACGGGGCATCTGTCACCGTTCGCCTTCGTCTCGGCCGTACGCGAGTTCTTCGACGGCATCGTCACGGTCGGCGGGGGGATCTCCGACGGCGCGGGTGTCGCAGGGGCGATCGCTGCCGGCGCCGATCTGATCTACATGGGCACCCGCTTCCTGGTCACCGATGAGAGCCTGGCGCCCGCGGCCTACAAGCAGATGGTCGTCGACCATGGGCCCGACGACCTGATCGTCACCGCCGGCATCACCGGTACGCCCGCCTCCTGGTTGCGTCCCAGTCTCGTCGCGAACGGTCTCGATCCCGACGCTCTCGTCGGCCCCACCGGCCGGGACTACGACTCCACGGGCGGCGCCGGCAGCAGATGGAAGGATCTCTGGGCGGCCGGGCAGGGGCTCCAGACCATCCGAGCGGTCGAGCCGGTCTCGACCGTCGTCGATCGCCTCGAGTCCGAGATGCACGCGGCGTTCGATCGTGTCACCCAGTGGAGCTCCGTCAGCTGACCGGTTCGACCAGCAGGCACTGTGTCACGCGACCGAACGGTCCGCGCTCGCCATGGAGCAGGGCAGAACCCGTTCCGATGCCGTGGGGCCCGATCGCCGATTCGGCCTCGACTCCGATCCACTCGGCATCGGGACGGTCGAACAGATGCACCGTGAGTTCGGTGTTCACGAACGACCAGTCTCTGGTGTCGAGCCGAGCTCCGATCCCATTGGCCGTGTCCGCCGTCGCGACGGCACGCTGAGCGTCGGAGATCGCCTCGCCCTCGACCAGATCGACTCCCATCCGCGACCACGCCACCGCGGGGGTGTCCCCGGGACCGATCGGCGTGACGACCCGCCACTGCATCGAGCCGATGAACCCGGTGCGCCACGAACTCGGGACGGACGCCTCGAACAGGCTCGGCGCCGTCGGCTCGGGAAGCCGGAGAACGGGCCCGGGGCGATGCACGGCCGCGGCCGTGTCCCGTTCGCGCACCCACCAGGCGCGGGCCCGTGCGACGTCGCGCGGGCGGCCGTCCGGGCCCGCCTGAGCGAGCGTGGCCTCGCGCAGGGCGATCTTGCGGCCGGGACGCTCGACGCCGGCCACCACCGTCACCGGTTCGGACCTCAGGACGGGGCCGAGGATCTCGACGGTGATCCGGCCGAGCCGTCCGGCGGCGTCGCCGTCGAGCCGCTCGACGGCGCGCGTCAACAAGGCACCCACCGGGCCGCCGTGCAGCAGATCAGCGCTCCAGGGGCTGCCGCAGAGCTCGGTCGGGACGAACGTCTCGTGGCCGTCTGCGGTCGACGCACCTCGCAGGAAGCACGCCGCCCTCGATCCGCTCAGAGGCCCACGGCCTCGGCCGCGGTGTCGGCGGTCCGCCAGCGGCGCAGCTCGGCACCATCGGCCCAGGTCGAGTGGGTGCCGCTCGAGATGCGCTCGGGCAGCTTGAGCTTGCACACCGGACCGTCGGACAACCGAGCCGCGTCGAACACCAGGCAGAACGAGGCGTCCTGATTCATGTCACTGATCAAGGTGACCAGGTAGCCGTCGTCCTCCGACGTGCTGCCCACGCGTGGCGCCATCGCGGTCTCGCTGCCGTACACGCCGTCGTCGAATGCGAAGGTCTCCTCCGAGCCCGTGACGGTGTCGTGCTTAACCAGACCGTTGAACAGGAACCAGCCCGGCTTGTTGGTGGCCGAGTACGAGTACCGATGCTTCACACCGCCGTACGCCCCGTTGATCATGCCGAACTCGGAGACGGTGTCGGTCAGGCGCTCCTCCTTGGTCAGGCCGGTGACCAGATTGAGGCGCCAGCGGTGCAGGCGGGTCTCCATCCGATCCTGCGCGAGGAAGCGGAAGGCACGCTCCCACTTGTCACCCATGCCGTTGTCGGCCGGCTCCGGATCACCCTGGAAGAAACCCTCGAGGACGATCTCGTCGCCCTCCTCGTAGGCGTTCGTGAAGTGCAGGACGTAGGTCGACTCGGCCTCGAACCACTTGATGTCCGAGGTCTGGCCGCGTCGGGGGATGACGGCGAAGCGCGACGGCATGTCGCGGTGCCAGCGGGCCACGTGGGCGTTCTGCTTGAGTGCCTCGGGCTCCCAGAACAACGGGAAATCGTTGAGGATCGCGTAGTTCTCGGTGAAAGCCATGTCGTGCGGCAGACGTGGCCCGGGCAGCGGGATGTCGACGTAGTGCACCAGGTCGTTCTTGTCGTCGACCACGCCGTACTTCATGTACGGCGCCTCCTTGCTGTAGTTGAAGAACAGCATCTCGCCCGTGCGGTCGTCGACCTTCGGGTGAGCCGACACGCCCCACTCGAACGGGAACCGGCCGTTCCAGTCCTCCTTGCCGAGGGTCTCGGCCGAGAACGGGTCGACCCGGTAGAGGTCACCGCACTGGTAGAAGCTCGTGAGCGCCATGCCACGGTGCACCGTGACGTCGGTGCTGGAGGCATCCTTCATCTGACGCCGTGCACCCCAGCCGTCCTCGCGCAGGGACACGGCGGGCCGCTCGGCCAGACCGGCCCACAGAGCGTGTCCTGCCTCCCGCTCGGCCTGGAATCCCTCGGTCTGGATGAACCGGTTGCGGTAGAACGCCTTGCCGTCGCGGAAGCCGACGACGTGGATCATGCCGTCACCGTCGAACGGGTGGTAGTTCTTCAGCGAGGCGTGCACGGGGTTCTCGGTGTTGCGCAGATAGACGCCGTCGAGGTCGGCGGGGATCTGGCCCTCGACGACCTCGAGGTCGTCGGCCTTCCACTCGGTGGTCTGCGGCTGCCACGGACCCGTGCGATAGGGGTGGTCGTCCTCCTCGGGGAGGGTCGACAGGATCCGGCCGATGACCTCGACGTCCATGGTGCTGTTCCTCTTCTCGTGCTGATGCGCTCAGTGGCCGGCTGCGCCGACGACGAGGCTGACGGTGGTAGCGGTGCTGCCGCCGAAGTTGAGCGTGCCGAAGGTCTTGGCGCCCTCGACCTGGTAGTCACCGGCAGTACCGGAGACCTGCTTGGTGGCGTCGAGCAGCATGCGCACGCCGCTGGCGCCGACCGGATGGCCTCCGCCGATCAGGCCGCCGGACGGGTTGATCGGCAGGCGTCCACCGATCTCGATGTCGCCGTTCTCGATGGCCTTCCACGATTCGCCGGGCTCAGTCAGGCCGATGTGGTCGATCGCGACGTACTCGCTGGGCGTGAAGCAGTCGTGCGTCTCCAGGCCGTCGAGCTGATCCAGCGTGATGCGGGCTCGGCCGAAGGCGTCGTTGACGGCGTCGCGCAGGTGCGGCATGACGTACGGATCGCCGGCCGCGCGGTCGAGCTTCTGCTGCAAGCCCAGCCCCACGGTGCGATGGCCCCAACCCAGTACCTGGGCCACGGGGCGCGCCTCGGGATGCTGGCGCAGGTAGGCATCGGACACGAGCACGACGCCGGAGCCGCCGTCCGTGACCTGGCTGCAGTCGAATCGGCGCACCCGGCCGTCGATGACCGGGTTCACGGCGTCGTCCGAGCCGACGCCGCCCACCAGATCGGGCACGTCCCAGCCTCGGGTCTGCGCCAACGGATTGCGGCGCGCATTCGCGAAGTTGACCTGGGCGATCGCGCGCAGGTGCGTTTCGTCGATGCCGTAGCGGCGGTCGTACTCGTCGGCGACGCGACTGAACATGTGCGGCCACATGAACTTGGCGTCCTCGCCCTCGTGGCCGGTCCAGGCCGCGGCGCCGAGGTGACCGGCGGCCTGATCGCCCGGCACGGTCTTCTCGAGCTCGATGCCGACCACCAGCGCGCTGTCGTAGTTGCCGGCGCGCAGATCCGCCATCGCGGCGAGGACAGCGATGCTGCCCGAGGCGCAAGCGGCCTCGTGACGGGAGGCCGGAATGCCCCACAGGTCGTCGCGGACGGTGGCGGGCATCGCGCCGAGCTGACCCTGGCCGGTGAACAGCTGGCCGAAGGCGTTGCCGACGTGGATCACGCCGATGGCCGAGCCGTCGACGCCGGCGGCATCGAGCGTGTGGTCCACGACTTCCGTGGCCAGATCGGCGAAGTCGCGGCCCTCACGCGAGAAGTTGCGCGAGAAGTCGCTCTGATACCCACCCAGGACCCAGATGTTCTGTTCGCTCATGGTCCGTCCTCTCAGCCTGCGCCGCCGCGATTCGGTGCGGGGGCTTGTCTTCTTCCCGCCAAGATACTACAACTATCAGAGTAACTCTAGCTCTCTCAACCGAAGGATCGCCCGATGACCGAGCCCGACGCCGGCCCCCCGCCCCCCGGACGCCCCCTCAACGGACGTGCTGCGATCGTCACCGGCGGCGGCAAGGGACTCGGACGCGCCTTCGCGCTCCATCTCGCCGGCAAGGGAGCAGCGGTCGTCGTCAACAACCGCAACCGTGAGATCGACGAGCAGGGCCGCGGACCGGCCGATCACGTCGTCGCCGAGATCCTCGCGGCCGGCGGACGAGCCGTCGCCAACTACGGCGACGTCGCCGATCCGGCCACCGCCGAGAGCCTGGTGCACGACGCCATCACCCACTTCGGACGCCTGGACATCTGTGTGCCCAACGCCGCCGTGAGTCTGCCGCAGATGCTGCACAAGACCACGGCCGAGAACTTCAAGACCGTCATCGACATCAACGTCACCGGCACTGCCCTGCTCGTAGCGGCCGCGTCGGCCCACATGCGCCAGGCCGGGCACGGACGCATCATCATCGTCGCCTCGACCGCGGGCCTGCACGGCGAGCCCACCGCCTCGGCCTACTCAGCCAGCAAGGGCGCGGTCATCGCCTTGGGCCGGGTGGCCGCCGTCGAGGGCGCTGCCAAGGACGTGCTGACCAATGTGCTGCTGCCCTACGCCACGACCCAGATGACCGAGCAGGGCATGGACGCCGCCCTCGTCGACCGCATGCGCTCCGACCTGGTCGCTCCCGTGGTGTCCGCGCTGGCCGACCCCACCTGCGAGGTCAACGGCGAGGTCATCGTGTCGGCCGGCTCAGGGCTCCGGGCGACCACCAAGTCCGAGGGTGCCACCGTGACCTGGCCCGATCTGCAGGCTCTGTCTCCTGCCGACCTGACCGCGCTGCTGGACCGCAGTCGCTCCGGCGAGCAGCACCACTTCACCAACGCCCAGGACGCCTTCCAGAGCCTGGCCGCCGACCTCCTGACCTGACCGACCGATCCGAAGGACCGATCATGAACTCGCACTTCCCGTGGGGCGATCTCGCCGTCAACCTCGGCGTCAGCATCGTCGTCGTCGCCGTCTTCATCGCCGCGATCATGGCGACCGCCGCCGCGATCAAGAACCACTCGATCATCGACATCTTCTGGGGCCCCGGCTTCGTCGTCGTCGCGGTCGTCACCTATCTCATGTCCGGCGGCGCCATCTTCAACCTGGAAGGTGGCGACGACACCCGCCGGCTCGTCGTCCTCGCCCTGACCGCTGCCTGGGGCCTGCGCCTCGGCCTCTACATCGGCGGGCGCAATCTGGGCCACGGGCAGGACCCGCGGTACACGCGCCTGCTCGCGTCGCGCAAGAGCGGCAGCCTGGTGGCGTTCCTGATCAAGCAGATCTACGGCATGCAGGGCGTCCTGATCGTGCTGGTGTCGCTGCCCGTGCAGTTCGCGATGTACGAGAGCGAACCACTCGGCGTGATCGGGTGGATCGGCGTCGCGGTGTGGGCGATCGGCTTCTGCTTCGAGGCCGTCGGCGACTGGCAACTGGCCCGCTTCAAGGCCGATCCGGCCAACGAGGGCAAGATCATGGACCGCGGCCTCTGGGCCTGGACCCGCCACCCGAACTACTTCGGCGACTCGTGCGTCTGGGTCGGCCTGTTCCTCCTGGCCCTGGGCCACTGGGCCGGCTTCATCACGGTCATCGCGCCGATCGTGATGACCAAGCTGCTGGTCTCCTACAGCGGCAAGAAACTGCTCGAGAAGGGCATGCGCCGCAAGCGCGGCGAGGCGTACGAGCGCTACATCGAGTCGACCAGCGGGTTCTTCCCGCTGCCGCCCAAGCGCCGGGCCACGAGCGCATGACGACCGGCGTGGCCGACCTCACCGAACTCTTCGATCTGCGGCCGACGGGCGACGACACCTGGATCGGGCCGACGGACGGCGTCAAACTGCCTCAGCTGTTCGGCGGTCAACTCGTCGCGCAGTCGATCGTGGCCGCCGGCCGCTCGGTCGACGACGACTTCCTGCCGCACTCGCTGCACACGACGTTCCTGCGCACCGGCCGGTCCGGGGCACCGGTCACCTATCGCGTCGAGCGGCTCCGAGACGGGCGCCAGATCGCGACCCGGGAGGTCAGCGCATGGCAGGGCGAGCGCCTGGTGTGCCGGTCCATCGTGTCCTGCACGTCGATCGCCGATGGTCTGAGTCACTCCCGGCCGGCACCGCCGACCGGTGGGCCCGAGGCCGCGACTGATCTGCACATCCTCGCCGCGGCCGACGGGGGCCTCGGCGAGTACTGGGACGACTTCGCGTCGATCGAGGTACGGGTCGAGCCCCCGCAGCCGGCCGCGACCACGGCGGCCGCGCCGGCCGAGAACGTCTGGATGCGGTCGGTCGACCCGCTCGGCGACGACCCGCTGCTGCATCGCGCCGCCGTCGCCTACGCCAGCGATCTGATGCTCATGTCGACCGCGCTCACCCCGCACGGTCACACGACCGGCCACGAGACGACGCTCGCCCGTGACTGGTGGGCGGTCTCGCTGGATCACACGATGTGGTTCCAGCGCGACGTGCGCGCCGACGCATGGATGCTGTTCGAGCACTCCACCGCCGCCGCACACGACTCCCGAGTCCTGATCGACGCCTCCGTCTTCGACGCCGACGGTCATCATGCCGTCCGCATCACCCAAGAGGCACTGGTCCGCACCAACCGCACCGCCGAGGAGACCGCATGACCGACCACACCGAGTACGTGAAGCTGCTCGACCGCATCGTCGCCGCCGCCGAGGCCGGCGATCCCGCCGACATCTTCGACGTCTACGCGCCCGATGCCGTGATCTGGCACAACCACGATCTGAAGGAGCAGACGGTCGAGAAGAACGCCCGGCTGTTGACCCTGATGGACAGCTGGGTCGCCGACCGCCGCTACACCGAACGACGCATCCACACCTTCCCCGGTGGTGCGGTGCAGCAGCACGTGCTGCGCGGCATCCGCCGGTCCACCGGTGAGGAGGTCGCGCTCCACGCCTGCTGCGTCATCGCGGTGGGCGACGACGGAAGGATCACCCGGCTCGACGAGTACATCGACTCCGCCGAGGGCGCCCGCTTCGCGCCGTGACCGTCAGCGGCACGCGGGTTCGGGTGGATGGACCGAGTTCACGCAGCCACGCCCGTATATCGACCCTGCATGCGTGACCTCGGACCAGCACCCGCTAGCGACGGCGCGGGCGAGTCCATACGGTGACCTGCTGGGACGCGAACGGCACCGGCAGGTTCTGCACCTGGTGCGCGGCGGCGAGCTCGGCCTGCAGTTCGGCGACCCGCTGCTTGAGCGCGTCGACCTGGTTCTCCAGCTCGATGACTCGCTTGACGCCCTCGAGGCCGAGACCCTCGGCCGTCAGCCGCGCGACGGTGCGCAGCAGCTCGACGTCGCGCAGCGAATAGCGGCGCCCACCGCCCGAGGTGCGGCCCGCCTCGACCAGCCCGAGGCGGTCGTACGTGCGGAGCGTCTGCGGGTGCAGGCCCGACAGCTCGGCTGCCACCGAGATGACGAACACCTTCGCCTCGGGGCCCGGAGGAACGAATCCCATGTCAGTCATGCATCATCACCTGCTCACGTGGCCGGCTCGGTGGAGAAGAGACCATCACGCGGCGTCAGCGAGCCGCGCGCCTCACGCAACGCCTCGACCGCGGCGCGCTGCTCGTCGGTCAGCTCCTGAGGCACCTGGACCTCGATCGTGACCAGCAGGTCGCCGCGCGAGCCGTCCTTCTTGGTGCCGCCCTTGCCGCGGGCGCGCATCGTGCGGCCGCTCGGCGTACCCGCAGGCACCTTGATGCGCACCGGGGGACCATCGAGCGTGGGCACCGAGATCTCGGCGCCCAGGGCCGCCTCGTCGAAGGCGACCGGCACCGTGATCGTCAGATCAGAGCCCTTGCGACCGAACGTCCGGTGGCCACTGACGTGCACGACCACGTAGAGATCGCCGTCGGGTCCGCCGTTGATGCCCGGATCGCCCTTGCCGCGCAGCTTGATGCGCTGACCGTCCTTGACGCCGGCCGGAACCTTGACCTGGATCGTGCGCGACGCCGGCGCCCGGCCGGAACCGTGACACGTGGCGCACGGATCCTCGACGACCAGACCACGACCTCGGCACTGCGAGCACGGTTCGGTCATCGCGAACACACCGCCGGCCGCGCCCGTCTGCATGCCGCTGCCCTGGCACTTGCTGCACACCTTGGGCACGGTGCCCGGCTTGGCGCCGGTGCCGTGACACGTCGGGCACGGCTCGTCGGTGCTCAACCGCAGCGGCAGGGTGACACCGTTGACGGCCTGCTCGAACGAGATGGTCGCCTCGGTCTCCAGGTCATCTCCCTTGCGCCCGGGGTTGCGCGGGGCACGCCCCCGGCCGCGGCCGCCGCCGAACATCCCGCCGAGCAGATCGCTCAGGTCGAAGTCCGAGGTGCTGAAGCCGCCGCCACCGGGCTGGCCCGCACCACCGAATCCTCCCTTGAACTGGCCGAACAGCGTGCGCTGCTCGTCGTACTCCTTGCGCTTGTCGGCCGAGGAGAGCACCGCGTAGGCCTCGGAGACCTCCTTGAACCGCTCCTCGGCCGCCTGGTTGCCGGGATTGGAGTCGGGGTGGTTGTCGCGCGCGAGCTTGCGATACGCCTTCTTGATCTCAGCCGCACTCGCATCCTTCTTCACGCCCAGGACCTTGTAGAAGTCCTTGGTGGACCAGTCACTGGCTGCCATTCACCCCTCCTCTCGTCTCGGATCCTGTGTGATTCAGTCGTCGTTCGTGGGATCAGTGTCCTCGGCCTGCGGCTCACCGGCCGGGTCGATGACGCCGACCGTGGCCGCCCGCAGCACGCGGTCACCGATCTTGTAGCCGACCAGCATCACGGTGTCGATCGACGTCACCGCGACCTCGGCCGACTCACCGGCGTGGAACACCGCCTCGTGCAGCTGCGGATCGAACGGCTCGCCCTTCGCGCCGTACGCCTCGAGGCCGAAACGGGCCGCGACGGCCTGGACCGAGTCGGCCACCGACTTGAAGCCGCCCTCCAGCTCGCCGTGCTCGTCGGCCCGGCGGATGTCGTCGAGAGTCGTGAGCAGGGCCTGGAGCACCGCAGCCTCGCCGCCCTTGCGGACGGAGTCGCGGTCGCGGTCGACGCGCTTCTTGTAGTTCAGGTACTCGGCCTGGAGCCGCTGCAGATCGGCGGTGCGCTCGGCGAGCTGCTCCTCGACCGTGGGCCCCGTGTCGGCCGGCGAGTCGGCCTCGACCGACTCGCCGGCGTCGACGAGCGACTCCTCGGCGTCAGTACCTGACTCCTCAGCGGGGGTGTCGGGTTCTGAGGTCACTTGGTGTCCTCGTCCTCGTCGACGATCTCGGCCTCGACGACGTCATCGTCGCCGGCGCCGTCGGACGCCGGAGCGCCGTCGCCACCCGCGGCAGCCTGCTCGGCGGCAGCCGCGGCGTAGATCGCCTCACCCATCTTCTGGCTCGACTCGCCGAGCTTGGTCACCGCGGCCTGCACGGCATCGGCGTCGTCACCCTTCAACGCCTCGTTCAGCGCATCGAGATCGGCCTGCACCTCGGTCTTGGTCGCATCGTCGAGCTTGTCGCCGTTCTCCGCGATGAACTTCTCGGTGCTGTGCGCCAGGCCCTCGGCCTGGTTGCGGGCCTCGACCGCCTCGCGGCGCTTGCGATCCTCCTCGGCGTACTGCTCGGCGTCCTTGACCATCTTGTCGATGTCGTCCTTGGACAGTGCCGAGCCGCCGGTGATCGTCATCGACTGCTCCTTACCGGTGCCACGATCCTTGGCCGACACGTTCACGATGCCGTTGGCGTCGATGTCGAATGTGACCTCGATCTGCGGCACGCCACGCGGCGCGGGCGGCAGACCCGTGAGCTCGAACGTGGCCAGCAACTGGTTGCCGGCGGCCATCTCGCGCTCACCCTGGTAGACCTGGATCGCGACGGACGGCTGGTTGTCGTCGGCCGTCGTGAACACCTCGGACCGCTTGGTGGGGATCGTGGTGTTGCGCTCGATCAGCCTGGTCATGACGCCGCCCTTGGTCTCGATGCCGAGGCTCAGCGGCGTGACGTCGAGAAGGAGCACGTCCTTGACCTCGCCCTTGAGCACGCCGGCCTGGAGCGCGGCGCCCACCGCGACGACCTCGTCGGGATTGACACCCTTGTTGGGCTCCTTGCCGCCCGTGAGCTGCTTGACGACCTCGGTCACCGCGGGCATGCGGGTCGAGCCGCCGACCAGCACGACGTGGTCGATGTCGCCGACGCTGATACCGGCGTCCTTGATGACGTTGTTGAACGGCGCCTTGGTGCGCTCGAGCAGATCGGCCGTGATCTTCTCGAACTCGGCGCGGGTCAGCGTCTCATCGAGGAAGACCGGATTGCCGTCCTGGACCGTGATGTACGGCAGATTGATCGCGGTGCTCGACGAGCTCGACAGCTCGATCTTGGCGCGCTCGGCGGCCTCGCGGATGCGCGGCATGGCCATCTTGTCCTTGGTCAGGTCGACACCGGTCGAGGCCTTGAACTTGTTGACCAGCCAGTCGACGACCGCGTTGTCCCAGTCGTCGCCACCGAGGTGGTTGTCGCCGCTGGTGGCTTTGACCTCGATGACGCCCTCGCCGATCTCGAGCAGCGAGACGTCGAACGTGCCGCCACCCAGGTCGAACACCAGGATCGTCTGGTCGTCGCCCTTGTCGAGCCCGTAGGCCAGGGCGGCTGCGGTCGGCTCGTTGATGATGCGGCTGACGTTGAGGCCCGCGATCTCACCGGCCTCCTTGGTGGCCTGGCGCTGGTGGTCGTTGAAGTACGCCGGCACGGTGATGACCGCGTCGGTGACGGCCTCGCCCAGGTACGCCTCGGCGTCGCGCTTCAGCTTCTGCAGGACGAACGCGGAGATCTGCTGCGGGTTGAACGACTTGCCGTCGATGTCGATCGACCAGTCGGTGCCCATATGGCGCTTGACCGACCGGATCGTGCGGTCGACGTTCGTGACGCCCTGGCGCTTGGCGACCTCGCCGGCCAGGACCTCGCCGTCCTTCGCGAAGGCGACGACGGACGGGGTGGTGCGAGCGCCCTCGGCGTTCGCGATGACGGTGGGCTCGCCACCCTCAAGGACGGCGACGACGGAGTTCGTCGTGCCGAGGTCGATTCCGACGGCACGTGCCATGGTTGATTCCTCCTGCGGTTACGGGTGCTGATGAAAGTTTCAGGAACTCAATCACATGAGTTGAGTCTGACCATATCAACTTTGCCCAAGCCCGATTCATTCCGGGTCAGCCCGCCCAGAACCCCCGGCCACCGCCGAACCAGCCACCGCCGAAGTCGGCCGATCCCGCCGAGCTCCCGCGACGCGACCCCAGATAGGACTCGACGACCGCGACACCCAGATCGTCGAGCTCGGGAGCGACCACGCGTCCGTCGACCCGCCGGGCCATGTTCTCGATGAACCGGGCCAGGCCGGGATCCTCGCCCAGCCGGAAGAACGTGGTCTGCGCACCGAGCCGCATCGCGTTCTCCAGCTCGCGGACCGACAGCGCGATCGTGACCGGATGCGGCGGATAGCTGAACCAGACCCGGCCACCGGACTCCAGGTGCGATGTCGGCTCGCCGTCGGTGACGATCAGCAGCACCGGCTGAGCGTTCGGGTGCTTGCGGAAATGCCGGTTCGCCAGCAGCAGCGCGTGGTGCAGGTTGGTGCCCTTGGCGTACTGCGCGTCGAGCGCCGTCAGTTCCTCGATCTCCATGACCTCGGCGTGCCGGCCGAATCCGATCAGCTGCAGAGCGTCGCCACGAAAGCGCGAGCTGATGAGCGTGTGCAGCGCGAGCGCGGTGCGTTTCATCGGCACCCATCGCCCGTCGATCGCCATCGAAAACGAGGTGTCGACCAGCAGCGCGACGCACGCCTGGGTCCGGGCCTCGGTCTCCTGCACCTCGACATCGTCGATCGTCAGCCGCACGCCGTGCTCGAATCTCTTGGCGGCCGTCGAACCGCCCTCGGCCGCGGTCCGGGTGAGGGCGTTGGTGATGCTCCGCGTCACGTCCCACGGCTCGGTGTCGCCGAACGCCCATGGACGCGTGGCGCCGGACCGCTCCCCTGCGGCGCCGGCCTGGCGCAGGTCGCGTTGGCCGCTGCGGCCCGACATCTTCTCGGCGACATCGCGCAGCAGCGCCTGACCGAGTTGCCGCATCGCCTTCGGAGTGAGCCGCAGCGATCCGTCGGACCCACGCTGCATCGCGCCTGAGTCGCGGAGCGCCTTCTCCAACTCCTTCAGGGTGCGCAGATCGACTGTGGCCTCATCGCCGAGCTGGCGCGAGAGCGCCTCCAGGTCGACGTCGTCGAGGCTCGATCCGCGGTAGCCCTGCGCCAACTGCTCGGCGAGCGCGTCGAGATCGGCGAGGTCTTGGAACACGCCGGTGCCGTCGCCGAGGCCGACGCCCTGCTCACCGTCCATCGGCGTCGATCCGGTCCAGTCCTCGCCGGGCCGTAGGGCCTGCAGGTTGCCATCGAGCCGGGCCAGCGACTCCTGCAAGTCCGACGATCCGAACGCCGCCGCCGACAGACCCATCAGCTCCTGACGCTGCTCGGGCGTCATCGAGTTGAGCATCCGCTGGGCGGCGGCCGACCGCTGGGCCAGTGAGTCGAGCAGCTCGTCGATGTTCTGCGGATCTTCAGGGAAGAAGTCGCCGTGCTTGGCCATGAAGTCGGCGAACTGCTGGTCGGTGTCCTCGCCGCGAGCATGCGCCTCGAGCAGCTCGTTGAGGTCCTCGACCATCTCGTTGACCGCTTCGCGATCGGCGTCCGTCGCGTTCTCCAGTGCCTGCTTCATCCCGGCGAACCGCTGGTCGAGCAACTCACGGCCGAGCAGATCCTTGATGTGCTCGTAGTCGGCTCGCGCCTCCGAGCTCTGCCACTGATAACTGCTCAACTCGTTGACCGCGGCAGCCGGCGACGGTGACAGGTTGTCGAGCTGGAGCTCGGCCATCGCCCGCACGCCGTCGTCGAGATCGACGTCACGGGCCAGCTGCTTGCGCTCGTTCAGCACCGCCCGGTCGAGCAGTTCCTTGACCTCGGCGAGCGTGCCGTCGAGCTTGTGCCGCCGCATCAGCTCGGCACGCTTCTCGGCGACCCGGCGAGCCAGGTCGTCGAGGCCACGCTGATCGGATCCCCCGCGACGCAGGAACTCCTGCAGGGCGTGCTCGGGCGAGTAGCCGGCCATGACGTCCTCGCCGATCGCGTCGAGCGCCTCGGACACGTCGACCGGCGGAGCGAGGGGATCGGGTCCGCCGTCGTACGGGCCGTACTGGGACGACCGCCGCAGCCGCCGGTTGCCTCTAGCCATACACGGTCTCGCCTCCGGCCGTGTCCTTGCTGATGCGACGAGCGAGGAAGAGGCCCTCGAGCGCGAGCTCGATCGCGCTCGCCCGAGTGCCGTCGTCGTCGGCGCCGACCCGGTCGCACACCTGGTCGTACAGATCGGACTCGCCCAGCACCGGGAGTCCGGCCAGGAAGTCGCGCGCCGCGACCTGCTCACCGGTCGAGATCAGCCGGCCCGACTCGATGGCCTCGACCAGCAGCGCGAAATCGATGCCGGCGAACAGACCCTGCACCGTCTCGGCGGTGGCCGTCCGCAGCAGATGGTCCAGAATCAGGTCCTCGCGCCCCTCCTCGCCCGACTCGAACTCGATCTTGCCGCCGAGCACGTCGACCGCCGTCTCCAGATCGACCGGACGCGCCACCGCGTGCTCCTCACCCTGACGAGTCGCCCGGTGCAGGGCGGCCGCCGCGATGGTCTCGGCGCCCGCGATCGCGAACCGCGCACTGACCCCGCTGCGCTGGTCGACCGACGTCGACGATCTCAGCGCTCGGGTGAAGCGGGCCAGCACCTCGATCAGCTGATCGGGCACCTCGGCGACCAGATCGGCCTCCTGCTTCACCACCGCGATCTCGTCGACGAGGGCCACCGGATAGTGCGTGCGGATCTCCGCGCCGAAGCGGTCCTTGAGCGGAGTGATGATGCGGCCGCGGTTCGTGTAGTCCTCGGGATTGGCGCTGGCCACGACCAGGACGTCGAGCGGAAGGCGCAGCACGTAGCCCCGGATCTGGATGTCGCGCTCCTCCATCACGTTGAGCATCGCGACCTGGATGCGTTCGGCGAGGTCGGGCAGTTCGTTGATCGCGACGATGCCCCGGTGGCTGCGCGGGATCAGGCCGAAGTGAATGGTCTCGGGATCGCCCAGGCTGCGGCCCTCGGCGACCTTCATCGGATCGACGTCGCCGATCAGGTCGGCGACGCTGGTGTCGGGGGTCGCGAGCTTCTCCGCATACCGTTCGTCGCGATGCCGCCAGGCGACCGGGAGGTCATCGCCCAGCTCGGCCGCGCGGCGGATGCTCGCGGTCGTGATCGGCTCGTACGGATGCTCGCCCAACTCCGAGCCGGCGATGACCGGCGTCCACTCGTCGAGCAGGCCCACCAGGGTGCGGAGCAGGCGGGTCTTGCCCTGACCGCGTTCGCCGAGCAGCACGATGTCATGCCCGGCGATCAGCGCCCGCTCGAGTTGCGGGATCACGGTGTCGGCATAGCCGTGCAGACCGGGCCATGGATCGCGGCCCTCGGCGAGGGCAGCCAGCAGGTTGTCGCGCAGCTCGGTCCTCAGCGACCTCGAGGCGTGGCCCGAGGCCCGCAGCTCGCCGACGGTTCCGATGGAGGGGGCAGATGTCGTCACCTGATGGACGCTACTCCCGCCCTCCACCCACGCGTCACCCGTCGCCGCCGACTCCGCAGCGCGACCCGGCATCATCCCGTAGGTGGACGATGCCGGAGCTTCGACGGCCTAGCCTCGTCGGCATGGAGTCGACCGCACCGCGCCCTTGGCGGATGGGGCCGCGCACGACGTGGCTGTTCGATCTGGCGATCGTCGGGGTACTGGCGCTGGGCGCCGTCCTGTTCACGATCGCCGTCGGGCGGGTCGGAGCCGGGCTGCTGAGCCTGGCCGAGATCGCCCCGCTCATCCTGCGCCGCCACCGGCCGGCCACGGCGTTCGCGCTGGTCGCCGGACTGCACGCGTTCCAGGTGCTCACCTACGACTATCCGATCTGGGGACAGCTCGCGTTCCCGATCGCGCTGTACTCCCTCGCGCGGTTCGGGCGACCCGGCGACGGCTGGATCGGACTCGGGGTCGGCGGCATCGCCGCCCTGACCGCGTCGGTCGTCTGGACCCTGGCGTTCAAGGCCGATCTGTCCGACGAGCTGCGCGATCCCCTGTCGATCAACGACTTCGTCCCGTACGTCCTGTCGATCGGCGCGATCGTCGTCGCGGCATGGGCGCTGGGCACGCAGGCCCGCATCCGGCGGGCGTACGAGGACACATTGGTCGAACGGGGACGACAGCTCGCCGCCGAGGCTGAGCAGCGCGCGCTGATGGCGGCCGCCGACGAACGGGCCCGCATCGCGCGCGAGATGCACGACGTCGTGGCCCACGGCCTGACCGTCGTGATCGTGCAGGCCGACGGGGCCCGCTATGCCGCCGAGCACGATCCGGCCGTCGCGGTGCGCACGTTGGACACGATCGCCACGACCGGACGCGGCGCCCTCGCCGAGATGCGCCGCCTGCTCGGACTCCTCCGCGGCAGCGGCGATCCCGCCCTCGTGCCCCAGCCCGGCCTGGCCGATCTGCCGGAGCTGCTCGCAGCGGACCAGGACCGCGTGACAGCCGAGCTGCCCGATCCCCTGCCGGAGGTATCCGACGGCGCGGCCCTCACGACGTTTCGCGTGATCCAGGAATCCCTGACGAACGTGCGCAAGCACGGTGGTCCGGAGGCACGCATCACCGTGCGTCTACGGCTCGACGGCCGTGACCTCGTGATCGACGTGATCGACGACGGCCGCGGCGCATCGGCGGAGCACGCCGACCACGGTCTGGGCCTGCTCGGCATGCGGGAGCGGGTCGAGGTCCACGGCGGCTCGGTCGTGGCCGGGCCCGTCCCCGGCGGTGGCTGGGCGGTGCATGCCAGGATCCCCGCATGACCGACCAGCCGATCCGGGTCCTGATCGTCGACGACCAGCAGATGGTGCGCGGCGGCTTCAGGATGCTCGTGGACAGCCAGCCCGACATGACCGTGGTGGGCGAGGCAGGCGACGGCTTGGAGGCGCTCGATCTGCTTGCGACGAGTGGAGCCGACGTGGTCCTGATGGACGTGCGGATGCCGCGGCTCGACGGCGTCGAAGCCACCCGGCGCCTCGCACCCCGGACCGATGAGGGTCCCCGGGTCATCGTGCTGACGACGTTCGACCTCGACGAGTACGCGTTCGCGGCGTTGCAGGCCGGCGCCTCGGCGTTCCTGCTCAAGGATGCAGCCCCGGCCGATCTGCTCGCGGCGATCCGATCCGTCCACGCCGGCGACGCGGTCGTCGCACCGTCGACGACACGACGGCTGCTCGATCACTTCGTGCAGGGAACCAGTACACCGACCGTACTCTCGGCCGGAACCGAACGCCGTCTCGCCGAGGTCACCGAGCGTGAACGCGAGGTCCTCGCGCTGGTCGGCGAGGGCCTGACGAATGCCGAGATCATGCAGACGCTGGTCGTGTCCGAAGCCACGGTCAAGACGCACATCGGGCGACTGCTCGCCAAGACCGACTCCCGCGACCGGGTGCAACTGGTGCTGCTCGCGCTCGAGGCCGGGATCACCCGCTGACACGACGGAGCCGCCCCCACCCGAGGTGGGGACGGCTCCGGTCGATCGCGCGATCAGGCGCGACGCATCCGCAGCGCCGTGGCGGCGCCGGCCGCGGTGACGACACCGCCGGCGATCGCCCAGGTCAGCGACAGATCGCCGCCGCCGGACTGCACGGGGGCGAAGCCCGCATCGATGCGCTTGGGACGGGCGATCGAGTCGTCCGAGTCGTCCCCGCCGCCCGTGGGCTCGCGGTCCGTAAGGTCCTTCGGGCCGTCGAGCGGACCGGTGGGATCGTCCTCGGGGATCGCGATCGGCAGGTCCGGGTTCGGGTCGCCCGGATGGGTGGGCCGAACCTCGGCCGTCTTGTCGACCGGGCCGTGATCGGCCGCCTGAGCGGTCCCCGCGCCGAACGCGAGGGCGACGGCGGCGATCGGGGCGGCGAGGACGAGGGTGCGAGTGGTGTTCATGAGGTTCTCCTAGATCGTGTGTCACAAGGTGTGGTGTGGTGTGCTTCGGGGATAGGAGCGCCGAGCGACGCGAACCTCACAACTTTTCTGAAGAACTTTTTTCGCCCGATCTCAGCCTCGGGTATGACGTCAGGACCAGCCCTGGCTCCGACGACCGGCAGGGACTCTGATCCATAGCGTCGTCGACATGACCACGACGACGTTTCAGACCACCTCAACCGCGGCCTCGGCGCGCGGCCTCGTCAAGACCTACGGCCGTGGCGCCGCGGCGGTGCACGCCCTCGCCGGGGTCGACGTCGACGTCGCCCCGGGCCGCTTCACCGCCATCATGGGACCGTCCGGATCGGGCAAGTCGACCCTGCTGCACTGCCTGGCCGGGCTGGACCAGCCCACCGACGGATCGGTCGTCGTCGACGGCGTCGAACTCGCCGGCCTCGACGACGACGCCCTCACCCGGTTCCGGCGCGACCGGCTCGGGTTCGTGTTCCAGGCGTTCAACCTGCTGCCGATGCTCACCGCGCGGCAGAACATCGTGCTGCCGCTCGAACTGGCCGGGCGCCGGGTCGACGAGGCCGCCCGCGTGCGCATCGACGAGGTCGTGGACGTGCTCGGCCTGTCCGACCGTCTCGACCACCGCCCCGGCGAGTTGTCGGGTGGACAGCAGCAGCGGGTCGCGATCGCCCGCGCCCTGGTGGCCGACGCCGCGATCGTGTTCGCCGACGAGCCCACCGGCAATCTGGACAGCACCGCATCGACCGAGGTGCTGTCGTTCCTGCGCCGCAGTGTGCGCGAACTCGGCCGCACCGTCGTCATGGTGACCCATGAGCTCGACGCGGCTGCATACGCCGATGACGTCATCGTGCTCGCCGACGGTCGGGTGCGCGCGCATCTGACCGCGCCGTCGCACGACGAGCTGGTCGCCGAGCTCCAGGCGGGCGTGCGATGAGGAGCGTCCTGGTCGCGTCGCTGCGCACCCACACCCGCCGCTATGTCGCCGCTCTTGTCGCGGTGACGATCGCGGTCGGGTTCGTCGTGGTCACCAACGCCCTGGCCTCCGCGACCAAGGCCGGTCTCGCGGCCGGCGTGGGCGACACTTACCGCGGCGACCTGGTCGTCGGCGATCCGTTCGGCGTACCGGAGGCCGACGTCGATCGGACCCTGGGCCTGGCTGCACGATCCGGTGACGCGGCCGACGTGATCGGCACCTCCTGGCAGCCGGTCCGCGCGGGCGACCGCAGCCTGGGCGACGACGTCGCGCTGGGCACGGTCTCGACCGATCCGGCGTTGATGCACCAGACGATCACGTCCGGACGAGCTCCCCGATCGGACGGCGAGGCGCTGATGACGACCTCGGCGGCCAAGGCCGCCGGAGTCGGCCTCGGTGACGCACTGCAGATCGGGGCGGACGATGAGGCAGTCACGGTCCACGTCGTCGGTCTGGCCGCAGGAACGTCGTACTACGAGTCCGATCTCTACGTGCCGTGGGCGACGCTGGACCGCCTGCCCGACGCGACCCCCGATGCGGTCGTCTACGACGTGCGCGGCTCCGAAAGCCTGGACACCCGCGCCGCTCAACTAGAGGAACTCGCCGAAGCGGCGGTCAGCATGCGCGCCGACTATGTCGACCAGCGGCTGCAGATGGTCAACAGCGGGGTCGACGTCATCAGCTATCTCCTGCTGCTGTTCGCCGCGATCGCCGGATTCGTCGCGGTCCTGGTCATCGCCAACACCTTCACGATCCTGTTCGCGCAACGCACCCGCGACCTGGCGCTCCTGCGCTGCGTCGGCGCGACCCGCCGGCAGATCCTGCGATCGGTGCGCGTCGAGTCGCTGACACTGGCCGTCGTCGCGGCGGCCACGGGCATCGTCGCAGGCGCCGGCGCGGGGTACGGCATCACCGCGATCGTGCGCGCCTTCGCGGGGGCCGACCGGATCGGCTCGGTCAACCTCTCTCCGACGTGGCTCGTCGCTGCGTTCGGCGGCGGCCTGCTCGCGACACTCGCCGCCGCGTGGTGGCCGACACGCTCCGTCGTGCGCGTGAGCCCCCTGGCGGCGCTCCGGCCACCGCAGCCCGTGGGTGTCGGCGATCCGGCGGGCCGGTTCCGGATCGCCCTGGGCATCGTGACCGCGGCCGCGGGGGCAGGGCTCCTGGCCATCGCCTCGAGTACGCACTCGATGCCCGTCCTGATGCTCGGCGGCATGGTGTCCTTCGTCGGCGTCCTGCTCCTCGGGCCGGTCATCGTGCCGGCGATGCTGAGGCTCGCCGGTCTCCTGCTCGGCCCGATCGGCCTCGCGCCCCGGATCGCCGCGGCGAATGCGGTTCGCAACCCACGACGCAGCGCGGCGACGACCGCCTCCCTCCTGGTGGGCGTGACCCTGACGACCGCCGTGCTGACCGGCATGGCCAGCGCGCGGGATGCGATCGGATCGGACATGGACGCCGAGCATCCCATCGATGCGGCACTGACCGGCACGACGCGGATCCCCGACACCCTCGTCGAACGTGTCGCCGCGACGCGAGACGTCATCCGCACTGTCACGGTCGACGGCGTGCCGGCCCACCTGCCGGATTCGGACGAGCCGCTGACAGTCCTGGCGCCGGATCGGGCGGCACGGTCGCTGGCCCACGATCCGCGGGTGCTCGAAGCCCGCGACGGCGAGGTGCTGGTGCCCCCCGACGCCGTGGCCGCCTTCCCCGACGGCGTGCCGCCACGGATCGACCTCATCGTGGACGGGCGCACGACGAAGCTCGACGCCCGTCTGGTGTCGAGCGACTGGGGCCGAGCCATGATCGTGTCGCCCGCCACACTGGGCAGGCTGGACGGAGACCTGGCGCCGCTCGCCGTCTGGTCCGGCGTCGCATCCGGCACTGACGCCGACGAGCTGGGCGGTGACCTGCGCCTGATCGTCGCAGGCACCGATCTGGACCTGACCAATGCGGTCAAGGACCGCGGCTGGGTCGAGCAGCAGCTCGGCATCCTGGTGTGGGCCGTGCTCGGCATGCTGGGCGTCGGCGTCGCGATCGCGCTGGTCGGTATCGCCAACACGATCGGCCTGTCGGTCCTGGAACGCGGCCGCGAACACGCTCTGCTGCGGGCACTGGGCCTGACCCGCCGCCAGTTGCGGCGCCTGCTCGCCACCGAGGGTCTGCTGCTGGCCGCCACCGCGGCGGTACTGGGCACCGCGCTGGGCGCCACGTACGGATGGCTGGGCACCGTGACGATCGTGCGCACCGCCGTGGCCGACGCACCCGTCGTGATCCCGTGGGCGCAACTGGGGGCCGTCGCCCTGGTCGCCGCACTGGCCGGCCTGCTCGCCTGCGTCGTACCGGCACGCCGGGCGGCGCAGGTGGCGCCGGCGGCGGGGCTGACGGTGGACTGAAGCGCCCTTCGCTCCGTCAGGCGGCGTGCACTTCACACGACGAGGTGCGCGCCGCACAACGGTCGCACCGTACGAACTGGCGCACACAGGCCACGTCCGCGCAGTCGACCACGGCGGACGTCGGCGCACCGCACGTGTCGCACCGCCCCACCACGGCGGCGTGATCGGAGAACTCGGTCGCGATCCTGCCGTCGAACACGTAGAGCGCCCCCTCCCACAGCCCGTCGTCGCCGAACCGGTCGCCATAGGTCGCGATGCCGCCGTCGAGCTGATACACCTCGCGAAAGCCCCGCCGCTTCATGATCGGCGTGAGGATCTCGCAGCGGATACCGCCGGTGCAGTAGGTGACGACGGGCCGGTCCTTGAGGTGGTCGTAGGCCCCGCTGTCGAGCAGATCGATGAACTCGCGCGTGGTGTCGACCGGCGGCAGCACGGCGTCACGGAAGTGTCCGACCGCCGACTCGATCCGGTTGCGGCCGTCGAAGAACACGACGTCCTCGCGCTCGACGAGCGCATGCAGCTCCTCGGGCGTCAGGTGCGTGCCGCCGTCGACCACCTGTCCGTCATGCACCTCGACCTCGTCGGGTGCGCCGAACGCGACCAGTTCGGGACGGACCTTCACGCTCAGCCGGGGGAAGTCGGCCGTCGACCCGTCGGGCAGCGCAGTACCGTCGCTCCACTTGAAGTCGATGCCCTTGAACGCCGGGTACTGCCGGGTGACCTTGACGTAGCGCTTCAGTGCGATGACGTCGCCACCGAGCGTGCCGTTGATACCGTGCGACGCCACGATGATGCGGCCTCGCAGGCCGAGCGAGTCACACAACGTGTGCTGCCACAGGCGGACCGCCTCGGGATCCGCCAGCTCGGCGAACGCGTAGTAGAGCAGGATCTTCGGCGTCGCCACCCGTCGATTCTAGGCCGTCGGGAAACACTCTAAGCTGAGTCCATGTCGCCCATGCGCACCGTCGCGGCCCTTGCTTTGTCCAGCTCCCTCCTGCTCGCCGGTTGCGGGGGATCAGACTCAGGCGACGACGACAAGTCGTCTCGTCCCGACGGGTCGGGGGGCACGTCGACGGCTCAGGCGGCGACGGGCGAGAAGCAGACCACCGAGGCCTTCAGCTTCTCGGCCCCGGAGGGCTGGGAGCACAACGACGAAGTCGCATCGGCGGCGCTGGCCTTCGCCTACGATCCCCAGGACGACGACGGATTCGCCGACAACATCAACGTGATCGAGGACAAGACGCTCGCGAAGGCCGACGCCGACGACATCGAGCGCGGCGCGACGGCGAGCCTGAAGTCGGTCAACGCCGAGGACATCAAGGTCGGCGATCCGATCACGATCGCCGGAGCCGACGCGGTCACCATCACGTCGGTGTTCAACATGAACGGCAACAAGTACGCCGTGGTCCAGTACGCCGTGCCGCACGGTGACACCGGATACGTCATCACGTTCAGCTACAGCCCCGACCGCCCGCGGGCCGAGCAGTTCCAGATCGCCGAGTCGGTGGCCGCCAGCTGGCAGTGGGCCTCCTGACACACTCGGTCCCATGACCGAACTGCACGACCTCGACGCACGCGAGCAGGCCCGGGCGCTCCGCGCCGGCGAGACGTCGTCGGTCGAGCTGGTGCGCCATCACCTGGAGCGCGCTGAACGGATCGGGCCCGGCCTCGGTGCCTTCCTGCTGCTGACGCCGGAGCGAGCCCTCGAGCGTGCCGCCGAGGCCGACCGACGGTTGGCCTCAGGTGAGGTCCTGCCGTTCCTCGGAGTGCCCACGGCTTTCAAGGACCTCACGTCGACGGCGGGCGTCACCACGACGATGGGCTCGGCGCTCATGCGCGACCACGTCCCCGAGGTGGACGCCCACGTGGTCACGTTGGTCGAACGGGCCGGCTTCATCAGTCTGGGCAAGACGAACACCCCCGAGTTCGGCCTTTCCTCCTACACCGACAACGACCTGATCGGCCCGGCCCGCACGCCCTGGGACACCTCGCGCAATGCGGGTGGGTCGAGTGGCGGCGCCGCCGCGGCGGTGGCCGCACGACTCCTTCCACTCGCGCCCGGCAGCGACGGGGGCGGCTCGATCCGCATCCCGTCGAGCGCATGCGGAGTCTTCGGGTTCAAGCCCAGCCGGGGCCGGGTCAGCTCGGGTCCGCTGAGCAGCGACTGGAGCGGCCTCGCCGTCGACGGCCCGATCGCCCGCACCGTGGGCGACGCCGCCGCGCTCCTGGACATCATGGCGGTGCCGATGCCGGGCGACATCAGACCACTGCCCGCTCCCCCTGTGCCGTTCGCCGACGCGGTCGGGCGTGATCCGGGGCGCCTACGCATCGCGCGCTGGAGCGGCACCCATCTACCCGACGTCGCGGCCGAGCCTGAGGCGGTCGAGGCCTGGCAGGCGGCCAGCAGACTGCTGGAGTCGCTCGGCCACGAGATCGTCGATATCGCCAATCCGTTCCCCCGCGAGCTGGAGACCCGGTTCAACGTCGTGTGGTCCAGCGGCATCGCGGCCGCGCCCATCCCACCCGAGGCCGATCCGCTGCTGCGAGCGAACACTCGCTACTGGCGGGGTCGCGGGCAGTCGGCCAGCGCCGTCGACCTGGCCGCGGCGATGTCGTTCCTGGAGCTGACGACCCGCCAGGTCGTCAGCAGCCTGGCAGGTTTCGACGCGTTCCTGACCCCCACGCTCGGCCGGGTCGCGCAGCCGGTCGAGTGGTTCAACGAGTCGGGCGATCCGCTCGAGGATCACCACCGTGAACTGCTCTTCACGCCGTACACGGCGCTGTACAACATGAGCGGGCAACCCGCGGCGAGCCTGCCGCTGCACTGGACCGAGCCCTCGGACGAACGGCCCGCGCTGCCGGTCGGTGTCATGCTCGCCACTCATCCGGGTCGCGACGATCTGCTGTTCAGCCTCTGCGGTCAGGTCGAGGCGGCAGCCCCCTGGATCGACCGCGTCCCCCCACGTTGCTAACCCTGGCTCCCGTTCCCCGAGATTTGCGCCCTAGTTGTTGCTTCCACCCCGCGCAAAGCAACGACTAGGGCGCAAATCTCGCGTTGGGGGAGCGGGTGGGGATCGTCAGGCCAGGAACGAGCGGTCCGTCATGACGATGGGGTCGCCGTCGGTGATCGCGATGGTGTGCTCGACGTGGGCGCCGCGTGACCCGTCGGCACTGCGGATCGTCCAGCCGTCGGGGTCCATCACGATGTCGTCGGTCGTGTGCAGGAACCACGGCTCGATCGCGATGACCAGGCCCGGCTTGAGCGGGAAGCCGCGGCCCGCACGACCGTCGTTGGCGACATGCGGATCGCCGTGCATGGTACGTCCGACCCCGTGGCCGCCGAACTGGGTATTCACGGCCAGACCATGCGAACGCGCGACCTCGCCGATCGCGTGCGAGATGTCACCGACCTTGTTGCCGCCACGAGCTGCGGCGATGCCGGCATCGAGGGCCTCCTGGGTGTGCTCGATGAGCTTCAGGTCCTCGTCGCGGGGCGTGCCGACCACGCGGCTGATCGCCGAATCGCACACCCAGCCGTCGACGGAGCAGGCGAAGTCGAGGCTCAGCAGGTCGCCGTCCTTGAGCTTGTACGAGAACGGCAGGCCGTGCAGGACGGCATCGTTGACCGAGGTGCAGATGACCTTGCCGAACGGCATCGCGCCGAACGACGGGTGGTAGTCGATGTAGCACGACTCGGCCCCGCGGTCCTTGATCATCTCGTGGGCCAGCGCGTCGAGATCGAGCAGATTCACGCCCACGTCGGCCGCTGCCGAGACGGCGGTCAGCACCTCGGCGACGAAGCGCCCCGCGGGCCGCATCTCGTCGACCTGAGCAGGGGTCAAGATCTCGATCGCCATGATGATCCCAGCCTACGCGGTCACCTCAGTCCCGAGATTTGCGCCGTAGTGGTTGGTTCCACTCATCCCAAAGCAACAACTGGGGCGCAAATCTCGGGGTCAGGCTTCCAGGGAGCGGCGGTAGCGCTGCATGCCGGCGAGCCAGCGGTCGGGATCGACCGCCTTGTTCGCGTACATCTGGCCGACCTCGACATGCGGCAGAGCCAGGAAGCGGCCCTCCTCGATCGCGTCGAGCAGGGTGTCGGCCACCTCCGCGGGCTCCATCATGTCGCCGGCGGTCGCCACCGAGCCGTGCGCGACACCCGCATCGCCGTCGGCCTCCGTGCCACCCTCGGTCATCGGCGTGCGGACCCCCATGGGGCACAGCGCGGCGACCTGGACCCCTCGATCGCCGTACGTCGCAGCCAGCCACTCGGCGAAGCCGACCGCCGCATGCTTGGACGTCGCGTACGTCGGTGAACCGAGCTGGGTCAGCAGACCAGCCGCCGAGGCCGTGACCGCGAAGCACCCGGGCCGCCCGGCCTCGAGCCATCGCGGCACGAGCAGCCGGGCCGCGCGCACGTGCGCGAGCACGTTGACCTCGAGGATCGCCGACCAGTCGTCGTCGGAGGCGTCGAGACCGAACCCACGGAAGATCCCCGCGTTCGCCACGAACAGATCCGGCAGCCCGGACGGCGTCACGCCGAGCACCTGCTCGATGCCCTCGCTCGACGCCACATCGGCCACCACCCAGGCGACCCGATCGGCACCGTGCTCAGCGGCGAGTTGGCCGGCGGTGGCGCTCAGCCGGTCCGCGTCGACATCGGTCAGGACGACATGACCCGCGCCACGACCCAGCAGTCGCGCGGCCAGCGCCGCACCGATGCCGCCCGCGGCACCGGTGACGACCGCGCTGGTTCCTTCGACCTTCATGCCACTACTTGACGAGGCGCTTGATCTCGGCCCGTGCAAGTGCGTTCTTGTGCACCTCGTCGGGGCCGTCGGCGAACCGCAGGGTCCGCATGCCGGCGAACATCTCGGCCAGCGGGAAATCCTGGCTCAGGCCGCCGGCGCCGTGCGTCTGGATCGCCTTGTCGAGAATCCACTCGACCGTCTTGGGCGTCGCGATCTTGATGATCTGGACATCCTTGTGCGCGGCCTTGTTGCCGTGCGTGTCCATCAGCCACGCGGCCTTGTAGCAGAGCAGGCGAAGCTGCTCGATCTTGACGCGAGACTCGGCGATCCAGTCGCGGATGACACCCTGCTCAGCCAGCGACTTGCCGAACGCGACCCGCTGCGAGGCGCGCTGGACCATCATCTCCAGTGCCCGCTCGGCCAGGCCGATGGAGCGCATGCAGTGGTGGATCCGGCCGGGACCCAGGCGCGCCTGGGCGATCGCGAAGCCCTCACCCTCGCCGGCGATGATGTTCGACGCCGGGACGCGCACGTCGGTGAAGCGCAGCTCGGCGTGGCCGCCATGGTCACGATCGTGGTAGCCGAACACGTGCATGCCGCGGACGATCTCGAGGCCGGGGGTGTCGCGCTCGACCAGGATCATCGACTGCTGACGGTGGCGGTCGGCCGACGGATCGGTCTTGCCCATCACGATGAAGATCTTGCAATCCGGGTTCATCGCCCCGGTGATCCACCACTTGCGGCCATTCAGCACGTACTCGTCGCCGTCGCGAACGATCGACAGCTCGACATTGGTGGCATCGGACGATGCGACATCGGGCTCGGTCATGGCGAACGCCGAGCGGATCTCCGCGTTGAACAGCGGCTCGAGCCACTTCTTCTTCTGCTCGTCGGTGCCGAACATGTGCAGCACCTCCATGTTGCCGGTGTCAGGCGCTGCGCAGTTCATCGACGCCGGGGCGATCTGGATGCTGCGGCCCGTCAGCTCGGCGATCGGGGCGTACTGCAGGTTGGTGAGACCGCCCGCTTCGGGAGCCCCGGGAATCGCGAAGTTCCATAGGCCGCGTTTGCGCGCCTCGGCTTGCAGCTCCTTCACGACGGGCGGGAACGACCAGGTGTCCTGGGCGTAGCTGGCCTCGATCTGCTCATGTGCAGTCGCCTCGGCCGGGTAGATCACCTCGTCCATGAAGGTCTCGACCTTGGCCACCAGATCCCGGGTCTTGTCGTCGAATGCGAAATCCATGTCAGCTCTCCTACTACTCAGACGATGCGGGGGCCGCGGCCATGACGTAGACGACCTCGGCGATGAGGACCGGCTTGTCGCCGCCTTCGCGCTCGACCACGAAGTTGATGACGGCCTGGGTGCCGATGGCGATGTCGGCGGTCTCCTTGAGGGTCGCGGTGGCGCGTAGCCGCGAGCCGGCGGGGACCGGATTCGGGAAGCGCACCTTGTTGGCGCCGTAGTTGACGCCCATCGCCAGCCCGTTGACCTGGTAGATCATCTCGGAGAACACCGGCAGCAAGGACAGCGTCAGGTAGCCGTGCGCGATCGTGGTGCCGAACGGTCCCCGAGCGGCCTGCTCGGGGTCGACGTGGATCCACTGGTGATCGCCAGTGGCGTCGGCGAACAGGTTGATCTGCTCCTGGGTGACCGTCAGCCAGTCACTCGTACCGAGTTCCTCACCTGCGGCGGCCTTGAAGTCGTCGAGACTGTCGAACACGCGAACCATCGGGTCTTCCTCCCACGCTCTGGACCAGCAACCTGTCGAAAGCGCTGTGTGCGGAGTCTCTTCGCTTCACTAAGCGCTTGCTTAGTTCGGACCCTAGCGGGTCCGGGCGTCGAAGACCAGAGGCAGCACCGGACTGGATCGACCCGAGCTCAAGCGACAAGCCCGACACCGACCGGAACACAGGCCAGAGCGCCCCCGAGAACGAGCACGGTCGTGTCGATCCGGCTCCAGGTCGCCGGCTCGGCCCACGTGCGGTGTTGCGCCGAGGCGAATCCACGGGCGTCCATCGCGATCGACGACTGCGCGGCACCGCGCAACGCCTGCACGAGCAGGGCGAACGACATGGCCCCGGCGTGCCGGGTCAGGACGACCGGATTGCGCGACGGTCCCACCCCCCGAGCGCGCCGCACCCGTTCCAGCTGGCCCCAGGTCAGCCCCAGGCCGGTCACCTTCTGCAGCGCGGCGGCGAATGCTGCGACGAACCGATCGGGCAGCCCGAGCCGTTGGGCAAGCTGATCGGCCAGTCGCTGAGGGTCGACGTAGCCGGCCATGACCGATCCGGGCCAGGCCAGCACGACGATGCGCAGGCCGGCGGTCAGCGCCTCACGTTCGTCGTGTCCGCCGAGCCGCCAGGTCGAGTACACGATCGTGACCGCCGCGATCGACGTGAACGCCAGGCACACCAACGGATACCGCCAGCTCGGGAGGAACACCACGGCAGCCAGGCCGTAGGCGCCCAGCGCCCACAGCGCCGTGTCGAGATCGCGGATCCAGAACGACGCGAACAGCGAGCCGAATCCGACCGCGAGCTGGACGAGCGGGTTGACGTCGAGGATCAGCCGTCCACGAGCGCGCAGACCGGTCATCTCGCCGAGACCTCCCCGCCGGCGACCGGCGCGAGGGCGACGGTGTGGTCGAGCGGAAGATCGGAGTCATGGGTCGACACAGCGACCGTGACACCGGCCAGGGCGGCGGATCGGATCCAGCCCACGACCGCGGCCCACGTGTCGGGATCCTGACCCACGGTCGGCTCATCGAGCAGGGCCAGCGAGGGCCGGTGGGCCAGCCCCGCGATCAGCGAGAGCCGGCGCTGTTCTCCACCGGACAGCCGGTACGGGTTCGAGGCCGCATATCGCGCGAGCCCGAACCGGTCCAGCAGCGCCTCGACCTCGACGTCCCGGCCCAGCCGGGAGCTGGTCAGGAGCACCTCGTCGCGGACCGTGGAGGCGACGAATCCGAGCTCCGGGTTCTGCGGCACCCAGCCCAGCTGTGCGGCCAGATCGCGCGACCGCGTGCGCGACAGATCAGGTGTGACGCTGCCCGAGACGGTCCGCACCAACCCGCCGAGCACCGCGAGCGCCGTCGACTTGCCCGAACCGCTGGGGCCCACGAACCCGGTCACGGCTCCTGCAAGCGATGACGCCGTCACGCCGTCCAGCGCGGTCGTGCGTTGGGTGCCGCGCAGCGTTCGGGTCGCGAGTTCCACCCGGACGTCCTCGAGGCGATGCGCACGCCCGGCCAGAGCTGGCCGCACCCATGCACGCGGGACGACGACCGGCTCGGGCACGGCCAGACCGGGGAACCACACCCCGTCCGGCGCCGGCCCGCCCCGGAACGCGTCGACGGAACCGTCGGACTCGATGACGCCGCCACGGCCGAGCACCACGACCCGGTCCACGTGCGGCAACCACGGTTTCAGCCGATGCTCCACCACGATCAGGGTGCGGTCACCGGCTGCGGCCAGCACCGCCGCCCTCACCGAGGCGGCTGTCGTCGGGTCGAGCATCGAGGTCGGCTCGTCGAGCAGCAGCACGTCGGGGCGCAGAGCGAGGACGCCCGCCAGCGCCAACCGCTGCTGTTCGCCGCCGGAGAGGGCGGAGGTCAGGTGGTCGCGACCGTACGGCAGCCCGACGGCCTCGAGGGCCTCGTCGACGCGCCGCCAGATCTCGTCGCGCGGCAGCCCGAGGTTCTCGGGACCGAACGCGACGTCGCGACCGATCCGGTCGGCGACCACGGCGTCCGACGGGTTCTGCAGCAACAGGCCCAGCGTGCCGTCGACGACGGCGGTCCCGGACAGGTCGCCCGCGAGCGTCGTGCCGAGGGCGCCCGCCAGGGCGTGCAGCAGGGTCGACTTCCCCGCCCCGCTGGGGCCCGCGAGCAGCACGCGCTCGCCGGGCTCGATCGTCAGATCGAGCCCGGCGATCACCGGGTCACGACGCCCCAGTGGACGCCACGTGAGGTCGCGGAACGCGACCGAACCACGCGCCACCTCGATCAGACGTCGGCGGTCTGCTCACGCCCGGGTCCGAAGGCGTCGAGCACCCCGGCGCGCGCCAACGCCCTCACCAGCAGGAAACCACCGACACCGGCGACCACCAGACCGGACAGCGACAGGAAGCCCAGATGCGCCAGCTTGTAGTCCAGATGCCAGTCGGCGTAGTACGACTTCCACTCGTAGAACGCCTCGAACACACCGGCGAGCGCCCCGGCGAGCGCCGCGATCACGATACCGAAGCGGCGGTACAGGAAGATCGCCAGGATCAGCTCGGCGCCGAGACCCTGCAACAGCCCCGAGACCAGGACGCTCGAGCCCCATTGCGTACCGCCGGGAACGAGTGCCGACACGGAGGCGGCGATCAACTCTGTCGCGACGGCCGCACCGGGCTTGCGGACGATCAGGCCGCCGACGACACCGGCGATCAGCCAGGGTCCGGCCAGCAGCGCCGAGCTCGGCGGGAAGCTGAAGACGGCCAGTCCGGAGATCGGTTCGTACAGCTTGCCCCAACCCCAGAACACGACGCCGAAGGCGACGCCCAGCGTCGTGACCGTGACGATGTCGACCGTGCGATACCGAAGCAGGTCGCCGAACGATGTCGGTGTGGATGTGGTGGATGCAGAACTCATGGAGGACTCCCTTCGCCGGTGCTAACCGGAGCAGGTTCGGAGGGTCTGCGGCTCCGCCAGATTCCTGGCCCGCACTCTCAGCGCCCCGCGCGTTCTGCCCGCGCCCGACGCTCCCCTGTCTAGGTGATCTCAGCCTAGCTCAGCGGCGTCCGGGACAGCGGTGAGCCTGTTCCCTATCGCCCAGGCTGGCGGTGCGCCTGTTCCCGTTCCGCTCGACCGAAAGGGAACAGAGTCACCGCACACCCGATTGATGGGGAACAGGCTCACCGCCGGAGTGCACGGTGGGCAGCGTCGGGCACCATGGGGTCATGTCTGTGCGCACGCCCGACCCGAATCCCGGCTGGCTGTCCGATATCGCGCTCGACGAGGCCAGGTCACGGGTCCCGATCCTGTACGTCGAGGCCGTGCCGGTGCGCGTCGACGACCAGGGCCGGGTCGAATCCGTCGGTGTCCTGCTCAGGGGCTCGGCCGACGGCGCCATCACCCGCACGCTGGTGTCCGGCCGCGTGATGCACGGGGAGTCGGTGCGCGAAGCGCTGCTCCGCAATCTCGAGAAGGACCTCGGCCCGACGGCGTTCCCGATGATCCCGGTCTCGATCGTGCCGTTCACGGTCGCCGAGTACTTCCCGCTTCCCGGCGTCGCGCCGTTGTACGACCCGCGCCAGCACGCGGTCGCGCTGGCTTACGTGGTCCCGGTGCGCGGTGAGTGCGCCCCTCGTCAGGATGCGCTCGAACTGAGCTGGATGACGCCCGAGGAGATCCTGCGCCCTGAGATCCTCGACGACATGGAGGGCGGCCGCGGCGTGCTGGTCAAGCAGGCCCTCGCCCACCTCGGCGCCCTGCCCTCCTGACCCCCACCACGGGCAAGGCGACCACGGGTCGCGCTCACGAGTCACAGAGCCGCTCTCGCAAGCCCGTGCAACGCAACCCCGTGCAAGGTGACCCCGGGTCGCGCTCACGAGTCACAGAGTTGCTCTCGCGAGCCGGTGAGACGAACGACAGTCCGCAAGCTGCATGCTCGCGAGTGCGAACTGTGTGACTTGTGAGCGCCGCGACGTCACCACACGCCAGCGGGAAGCCACGTCAGAGCAAGCACCACGCATCCGGGCTCAGCCGAGAATCCTCCAGCAGCCGCAACCCCACGAACCCGAGCCACGAGAACCGAAGCCAGCCGGGTGAAGGAACGGTCGCCAACCGTCGAGGGAGCGGGTCGGCGACCGGCGGATCACGACACCGATTCCCCCGGCAGCCCATCGAGGAGTAGTCTGCATCCTGAGACGATTCGTATCAGGATGTGGACATGTCAGCAGCGGCCACGACGCAGCAAGCGCCGAATCGCTGGGTCATGCTCACAGTCGGGATGTTGGCGCAGGCGGTCGGCACCGTCGCCGCGAACACCGCGGTCTTCCTGATCCCCTATCTGCACGCCGAACGCGGGCTGACACTGGCGCATGCCGGAGCACTGGCGTCCGCAGCGCTCGTCGGCACGGCGGTGTCGCTGGTGGCCTGGGGCCTGGTCGTCGATCATGTCGGCGAACGCTTCACGCTGGTCGCTGGCCTCGCCGTCACGACCGTGGGCTCGGGTGCCGCCGCGTTCGCTGACGGCTACGTCGCGCTGGCCGCCTGCTGGTTCGTCGCCGGCGTCGGGCTGGCCAGTTCGAACTCGGCCAGCGGTCGCCTGGTGGTCGGCTGGTTCCCGCCCGAGCGTCGCGGCGTCGCGATGGGGGTCCGCCAGACGGCGCTACCTCTCGGGATGGGCTTCGCCGCCGTCTTCGTGCCTGTCATGGTGCACGCGACGGATCTCCGCACCACCTTGTTGTGCGTGGCCGCGCTCTGCCTGGCCGCGCTCGTCCTGTGCGCGGCGCTAGTGGTCGATCCGCCGCGTGTTCCGCGCGCCGAGGTGACGGATCCCGCCGCCTTGGCCAATCCGTACCGGGGAAGCCGGACCCTGGTGCGGATCCACGCGGCGTCCGCGCTCCTGGTCATCCCCCAGTTCACGGTGTGGACGTACATGCTGGTGTGGCTGGTCGACGACCGTGGCTGGGCCTCCGGCCTCGCCGGCGGGCTCGTCGCCGCCACCCAGTTGCTCGGCTCCGCGGGCCGCATCGGGGTGGGCTGGTGGTCGGACCGCGTGAGGAGCCGGTTGGTGCCGCTGCGACAGGTGGCGATCGCGGCGTGCATCACGATGCTCCTGCTCGGAGTGCTCGAGCCGACCCCGCTGGCGGTGGCGCTGATCGTCGTCGCCACGGTGGTCACGGTCGCCGACAACGGTCTGGCGTTCACCTCCGTCGCCGAGCTCGGCGGGCCGTACTGGTCGGGCCGCGCGATCGGTCTGCAGAACACCGGGCAGTACCTGGTTTCGGCGGCCGTGCCCCCCGGCATCGGGCTGCTCGTGACCCACGCCGGCTACGGCTGGGCCTATGGCGTCGTCGCCGTGTTCCCCCTGCTCGCGATCGCCCTCGTCCCCCGCGACTGACGACCCCGAGATGTGCGCCGTTGTCGTTGGAATGCGCCGACGACTTTCACCGACTACGGCGCAAATCTCGGGGTTAGGGTGGTCTTATGTGCCGCAACATCATCCCGCTGAACAACCTCGCGCCGGCCGCGACCGACGAGGAGTGCCACGACGCGGCCCTGCAGTTCGTCCGCAAGATCGCCGGCACCACCAAGCCGTCGAAGGCCAATACCGAGGTCTTCGACCATGCTGTGGAGGAGATCGCGCGATCGGTCCGCAAACTGCTCGACGGGCTCGTCAGCCCGGCGCCCCCGAAGAACCGGGAAGCCGAGGCCGAGAAGCGCAAGGCCCGATCGGCCGATCGTTACGAGGCAATCCGTGTCTATCAGCAGGCCAAACGCGCGGGTGCCCGCTGAGCAGACGGCTCCACCGGGCAAGCATGCGCTTGACCACGTGAATTCCCGTGGTGAAGTGTCGGGTGACCAGGTCAACCTGGCAAACCGATACATCCGACCGTGACGGTCGACACCTTTGGTTCGCCTTAGTGCACACGCGGCCGCCGCACCGTCTATCGTCAGGCGGTAACTGTCCTGGCCACCGCCGGAAATGAGGCCGTCACATGCAGGTCGTCGCGATCATCGTCTCGCTCGGCATCACTGCCATCGCTGTCCCGCTCACCGTCATCGCGGTGCGCAAGATGCTCGGCGTGATCCGCATCGGCGCCGGTGGACAGTCCGCGGGTCGCACCGGCAACCCCGGCGGCCGGACCGTGAACATGCTCAAGGAGACGTTCCTCCACACGCGCATGCTCCAGTGGACCTGGGTCGGCGCCCTGCACTGGTTCGCGTACGCCGCGTTCCTGTTCCTGAGCACCGCGGTCGCCCAGGCCTACTTCCAGCTGTTCAAGCCTGACTTCGCCTGGCCGATCATCGGCAAGTTCTTCCTGTACGAGTGGATCGGCGAGGCCCTCGGCCTGCTGGGTGCGCTGGCGATCATCCCGCTGATCATCTACCGCCAGGTCAAGCACCCGCGGCGGCTCGAGCGCCGCAGCCGGTTCTTCGGTTCGACGATGTGGCAGGCCTACTTCGTCGAGGCGATGGTGCTGCTGGAGAGCATCGCGATCCTGTTCATCCGTGGCGCCGAGTACAACCTCGCGCAGGCCCACGGCGGCGAGCACGCCGAGCACGCGACGGCGTTCCACTTCCCGATCTCGCAGTACTTCGCGAACCTGTACCCGACGGGTCACGACTCGATCGGCACGCTCGAGAACATCGTCTTCGTCATCGCGATGATCAAGATCGCGTCGGCGATGATCTGGCTGATCGTCATCGCCACGAACCTGACGATGGGCGTGGCCTGGCATCGCTTCACCGCCTGGTTCAACATCTGGTTCAAGCGCGAGGCCGACGGCGGCATGGCACTCGGCGGCCTCCAGCCGATCCGGATCAAGGGCGAGCCGCTCGACCTGGAGAAGATGGAGGACCTCGAGGAGGAGGACTTCGAGAAGCTCGGCGTCGGCAAGGTCGAGGACTTCTCGTGGAAGGGCATCCTCGACTTCACGACCTGCACCGAGTGCGGTCGCTGCCAGAGCCAGTGCCCGGCCTGGAACACCGAGAAGCCGCTGAGCCCCAAGCTGCTGATGATGGGCCTGCGCGAGCACGCCTATGCCAAGGCGCCTCTGCTGGGCCAGGACACCGACACGCTGACCGAGGAGCAGACCAAGGAGCTCGAGCGGCCCCTGATCGGCGACGAGTCGATGTACGGTGTCGTCGATCCCGACGTCCTGTGGTCCTGCACCAACTGCGGCGCCTGCGTGCAGCAGTGCCCCGTCGACATCGAGCACGTCGACCACATCGACGACATGCGCCGGTTCCAGGTGCTCGTCGAGTCGAACTTCCCGGCCGAGCTGAACAACATCTTCAAGGGCCTGGAGCGCAAGGGCAATCCGTGGGGCATGAACCCGAAGGACCGCATGGACTGGGCCAAGGGCCTGGACTTCGAGGTCAAGCAGGTCGGTGCCGACATCGAGAGCCTCGATGAGGTCGAGTGGCTGTTCTGGGTCGGCTGCGCCGGAGCGTTCGAGGACCGCGCCAAGAAGACCACGCAGGCGGTCGCCGAACTGCTGCACACCGCGGGCGTCGAGTTCGCGGTGCTGGGCGACGGTGAGACGTGCACGGGCGATCCGGCCCGCCGCGCCGGCAACGAGATCGTGTTCATGCAGCTGGCGATGGAGAACTCCGAGGTCTTCAAGGAGATGAAGGTCAAGAAGGTCGTCTCCACCTGCGCGCACTGCTTCAACACGCTGAAGAACGAGTACGCCCAGTTCGGTGTCGAGCTCGAGGTCGTGCACCACACGCAGCTGCTGAACCGCCTGGTGCGCGAGGGCAAGCTGAAGCCGGTCGCTCCGTCCGCCAAGGACGAGGGCAAGACCATCACGTACCACGATCCGTGCTTCCTGGGCCGCCACAACCAGGTCTACGAGCCCCCGCGCGAGCTGCTGCAGGTCATCCCGGGCGCGAAGTTCACCGAGATGCCGCGCAACTCCGAGAAGAGCTTCTGCTGTGGCGCCGGCGGCGCGCGCATGTGGATGGAGGAGACCCTCGGGTCGCGCATCAACCTCAACCGCACCGACGAGGCCATCGCCACCGGAGCCGACCAGATCGCGGTGGGCTGCCCGTTCTGCCGGGTCATGCTCTCCGACGGCCTGACGGCCCGCAAGAGCGAGGGCGCGGCGCGCGAAGAGGTCGAGGTGCTCGACGTCGCGCAGATGCTGCTGGCCGCCGTGAAGCGGGCGCCCGAGGCCGAACCGGCGGTCGCCGCCGCGGTCGAGGCAGAACCCGAGACGCCGTCGGCCGACCAGCCCGTCAGCGCCGGTGAGGTCGAGGTCGAGACCGAGACGCCGTCCGACGAGCAGGCAGCCGCAGAACAGAACATCGAGGTCGACGAGCAGGGCGACGGCCACGGCGCCGAGGCCCAGCCGGTCGATGATCGCACGGCCACGGAGAAGGACGAGGCCGCCTGGGCCAACGTCGGCCCGGTCGACACCGACCTCACCCCCGACGAGCCGGTCGCCGCTGAGCCCGAGTCGGAGGAGGAGGTTCCGGCCGATCCGGCACCGGCCGAGGTCACAGCGGTGGAGGATGCACCGACCGAGGAGGCGGCCGACGATGTCGTCGCCCTCAGCGACGCCAATCCGTCGGGTGCGGATCTCAGCGAGACCGCGACCCAGGGCGTGCCGGGCGACGACGAGCCGGACGACACCAAGTCCTGACCGTTCGCCCCGGGGCGTGACTCCGGACACAGCGCGTCGTTGTGTTACTCAGCAGTAGGAAGCAGTCCTGCGCTGGGTAGGAGTTCTCGATGTCCGCACGCCGTGTCCTGTCAGCCTTGGTGGCGACCTCCCTCGTGGCCGCCGGAGCCGCGGCCGTCGGTTCGCCGGCCCAGGCTGCCGACGCGTACACCGTCACGCCGCTGCACTTCCGCACCGTCGTGGGACCCAACGACAACAAGGTGTGCGACGTCGTCGGCGACCTCTACTTGCCGGCCACCGCCAGCGCCTCGGCCCCCGTGCCCGCGGTCCTCACCACGAACGGTTTCGGTGGCAGCAAGAACGACCAGGCCGGCATCGGCAAGGCACTCGCCGCGCGCGGCTACGCGGTGCTGTCGTACTCGGGCCTCGGCTTCGGCGGCTCCGACTGCAAGATCACGCTCGACGATCCCGACTACGACGGCAAGGCCGCGTCGCAGCTGATCAGCTACCTGGGCGGCCAGAGCGGCATCGCCTTCACCGACGACACGCACAAGACCCCGGCCCCCGTGCTCGACGTGATCGTCCGCGACCAGCACGATCACCAGGGCAAGGCCGCCGAGCACGACCCGCGTGTCGGCATGGTCGGAGGCTCCTACGGCGGCCAGGTGCAGTACGCAGCCGCGGCGGTCGATCCTCGCCTCGACACCATCATCCCGATGATCACCTGGTCGGACCTGTCGTACTCGCTGTCGCCGAACAACACGTCGCAGACAGCGGGCGTCAGCACCTCGACCCCGGGTGCGGCCAAGCTCGTCTGGGCGCTCGGGTTCACGGCTCTCGGCATCACCAACGGACTGCAGAACCTGCCGACCGATCCGCTGCGGATCCTGCCGTGCCCGAACTTCGCCGACTGGGTGTGCTCCGGTCTCGCGGTCGCCGGCACGGTCGGCACGGTCGACAACACCACGGCCGGGCGCCTGCGTCACGCGTCGGTGTCGTCGTACGTGGACAAGATCCGCATCCCCACCCTGATCATCCAGGGCCAGAGCGACACGCTGTTCAACCTCAACGAGGGCGTCGCCGTCTACCAGGCGCTCAAGCAGCAGGGCACGCCCACGAAGATGGTGTGGATGAACGGCGGCCACTCCGGTCCCAATGCCCCCGGCGAGCTCAACATCGGCGCCCCGGACCCGACGAATCAGCATCTGACGAAGCGCATCTTCGACTGGTTCGAGCACTACCTCAAGGACGGCTCGACCAGCACCGGACCGGAGTTCACCTACTTCCGCGACTGGGTCGACTACAGCGGTAGCGCCGCCCCGGCGTATGCCAGCGCCCCGGCCTACCCCGTCGGCAACGCCACGAAGTTCTACCTGAACGGCACGTCGCTGACCACGTCGACCGCGGGCCTCACCACGAAGGCGCAGACCTTCATGACCACCGTCGCCGGGCTGCCGACCTCCAATGACGTGGCCGATGTCGTCGGTGCTTCGCTGCCGGTGCCGGTCACCGACCTGCAGGGCACCTTCGCCGCGTGGTCGACTCCGGCTCTGGCCGACAGTCTGGACGTCGTCGGCCAGCCGACCCTCGACCTGCGGGTCTCGGCACCCCTGGCGGCGTTGACCCAGGTGGCGTCGGGCACCAAGTTGGTGCTGTTCGTGAAAGTCCTCGACGTCGACGCCACGGGCCAGGCCACCGTGGTCCGCAACCTGATCGCCCCGACCCGGGTGCCCGACGTGACGAAGCCGTTCAAGGTCACTCTGCCCGGCTTCGTCCATCGATTCGCCCAGGGCCACCAGCTCAAGCTGGTCGTCGCCGGCGGGTCGATCAACTACCGCGGCGGGCTCGTCCCGACACCGGTGTCGATCGCGGGCGGCACGTCGCAGGTGCTGACGCTTCCCGTCGTCCCGTAGGGGCCGGCTGGTCAGTACTCGCGGCAGCCGCCGGAGCCGACCGCGGACAGGCCCGCGAGATCTCCTGGACCGAACGAGTTCACACCGGCCCTGGCCCTGGGGTACATCAGCTCGAGAGGGTCGTCCACGTGGTCGAGGCCGACCACGTGGGCGAGTTCATGGAGGATGACGGCCTTGACCTCGGTGGCGCCCTCGCGACTGTCGATGTCCCAATCGGACAATTGCGGCGCGTCGAGCAGGACCGACCCGGTCTCGTACCAGTCGCGGTCGATCGACTGCACGCTTCCACCCACGCCGGCCGTATCGCCCTTCAACTCCTCGTGCTCGGCCGGAGTGGTCCAGACGATGAGAACCGGTGGGCGCGTGCCGTCGCCGGTTCCGCGGCGTTCATCGTCCTGCGGGTCCTCATCGGTCGCCCCGTCGTCGGTGAACACCAGTCCGGTCGCGTCGGCCAACTCATCGAGAGCGCTGCGCACCAGCCGCGAAGCACCCTCAGGGGCGTTCGCCTCGTTGACCCGGACGTGGATCGGCGTGCAGGGGTCGTAGCGCACGGGTGATCCGTCGTCGCGCTCGGCCATGAACTTGTACGCACCGCGGTCTCCTCGATCGAGGCGCTCGGCGGCCAGCCGTTCACGCTGGGCATCCGACGGGCGTTGTCCGGCCGCCGACCCGGGATCGATCAGGTCCGCGATCCAGGGGGCCGCGCCGACGCCGCAGAGCACCGTGATCATGAGGATCACGATGCTCCACGCCCGTCTGGTCACGCCGTCATTTTCTCCTCCGGTCGTGACACGGTCACCCGGGGTCAGGCGTCGCGGCGCCTCAACAGCCACCAGGCGAGGGCGAGCAACGCGGCGATCTCGACGAGGAACACCCCGAAGCCGGCCCACGGATCGAGCAGGTTGGGATTGAACGAGACGGGCGTCGCGATGCCGGCGCCGGCATTGCCCGGCATGACCTTCATGAGCCAGTCACCCAAGTCGCCCGGGATCAGCATGACCATGTTGCCGATCACCATCAGCAGCGCCAGCACGATCGAGATCGTGCCCGCGGTGTGCCGGACGATGAACCCGACCGCGGCGGTCATGACCGCGATGCCGGCCAGGTACAGGCCGCTGCCGTACATCGACCGGGCCACGTCACCTTCGAGCGCCAGGCCGATGCCCTCGTTCTCCAGGAACGGATTGGCGCCGACGTAGCCCACGAGGGCCGTCACGGTGCCGACGACGAACATGACGGCGGTCAGCACCAGTAGCTTCGCAGCCAGGACACGACCCCGTGTCGGAACTGCCGAGAACGTCGTGCGGATCATGCCGGTGCCGTACTCGGTCGTCACGGCCAACGCTCCGAGGACCACCGCCATGACGGGGGCGATCATCATGCCCCACGTGATGAAGGATCCGGCCGACTCGTCGGCGTCAGCGCTGGCGAGCCAGTCCGCATTGCCCCAGCACATCAGGATCGTCAGGCCAGCGCCCAGCACGAGGGTCGTCACGAGTGTCCACCAGGTCGACCGGACCGAGGTGAGCTTGATCCACTCGGCCAGCAGGACACGGTCGAATCCAGGGCGCCGTGCGGTCGTGGCCGTCGGGCGTTCGAGTGTCGTCGTCATGCCGCCACCTCCGTCGCGCTCTTCGCGTGGTACTCCACGCTGTCGGCCGTGAGGGCCATGAAGGCGTCCTCCAAGGACGAGCGCACCAGCGTCAGCTCGTGCAGCACGAGCGCATGCGCGGCGGCGAGCTCACCGACGGCCGGGGCGTCGATGCCCTGGACCTGGAGCTCCGCGCCGCGACGGGTGACGTCGGCACCGTGATCGACGAGCAACGCCTCGATCTTGGTGGTGTCCGGGGCCTGGACTCGCACGTACGAGGCCGCGTGGTCGGTCATGAAGTCCTGCATCGAGCAGTCGGCCAGGATCCTGCCTCGGCCGATGACCAGCAGGTGGTCGGCCATCAGCGACATCTCGGACATCAGGTGGCTCGAGACGAACACCGTGCGGCCCTCGTCGGCGAGCTGTCGCGCCAGAGAGCGCACCCAGCGGATGCCCTCGGGATCCAGACCGTTGACCGGCTCGTCGAGCACGACGACCTCCGGATCGCCCAGCAGCGCGGCAGCGATGCCGAGGCGCTGGCCCATGCCGAGCGAGAACTTGCCGACGCGCCGCCCACCGACCGCGTCGAGGCCGACGATGTCCAGCACCTCACCCACACGGGTCGTGGGGATGCCGTTGCTGGCCGCGAGCCAGCGTAGGTGATCGCGCGCCGAGCGGCCGGGATGGAGCGCGTGGGCGTCGAGCAGCGCGCCGATCTCCCGGAGCGGGGCCGGCGAGTCGACGTATCGGTGGCCGTTGACGGTGACGGTGCCGCGGGTCGGGGCGTCGAGACCCAGGATCATGCGCATCGTCGTCGACTTGCCCGCGCCGTTCGGGCCGAGGAAGCCGGTGACACGTCCCGGCTCGACCGTGAAGTCGATGCCGTCGACGGCCGTGGTGTCTGCGAATCGTTTGGTCAGTCCCTGGGCGCGGATCATGCCGTCCACCGCCGCCGGGCCGAGTCAGGTGTCGAGTTCATGCCTCCACCCTCGCGGTGCACGGGCTGGGGCACATCGGGGAGCGACCCGGGTCCGCCCCTGAGTCGACCCCGAAAGTCGGGGGCCGTCGGTAGGGTCGATCCGTGATCCCGGGAGACCCTGACTGGCGCGCCCTGCGACGCGAGCAGATCCTCCACGTCGCACGCGGGGCGCGCACCGAGGCCGGCTTCGGCTGGCTGCTCGACGACGGCTCGGTCGACTCCGCCCGACCTGAGCAACTGTGGATCACGGCCCGCATGACCTACGTGTGGTCCCTCGCGCACGCTCAGGGCCGAGCGGATGCACTCGGCCTGGCCGAGCATGGGGTCCGTGCGCTCCGGTCCGACCGATTCCGCGATCCTCGGTACGGCGGATGGTTCGACGACATCACCGGCACCGACACCTCCAAGCGCTGCTACGGCCACGACTTCGTGCTGCTGGCCGCGGCCACGGCGGCGCGGGCGGGCGTGCCCGGGGCCGACGGCCTGCTCGACGACGCGGCCACGATCCACCTCACGCATTTCTGGGATGCGGCGGCCGGACGATGCGTCGAGGAATGGGACCGCAGCTGGTCGGCACTCGATCCGTACCGCGGCGCCAACAGCAACATGCACGCCGTCGAGGCGTACCTGGCCACGGCGCGGGCGACTGGTGAGGCCGCCTGGCTCGACCGTGCCCTGTCGATCGCCGAGCACCTCATCGGCGACACGGCCCGCGGCCACGACTGGCGCGTGGTGGAACACTTCGACGCCGACTGGTCACCTCGGCCCGATCTGAATCGCGACCGGCCCGACGACCCGTTCCGTCCCTACGGCGCCACGCCGGGGCACGGCCTGGAGTGGGCCCGCCTGCTCGCGGAGTTGAACCACGCCCGGCCCACGGCCTGGCTGCTCGCGGCCGCCGAGCAGCTGTTCGCACGTGCCGTCGACGACGCGCTCGACGACGCCCATCCCCTGCTGCCGTACACGACCGACTGGGACGGCACGCACCTCGTCACCGAACGGTTCCACTGGGTCATGGCCGAGGCGGTGTCGGCCGCCGAGACGCTGGCGGCGGCGACCGGGATCTCGCGGTATCGCGACCTGGCGTCGCGGTGGTGGCGCGAGATCGACGACCACCTGATCGACACCGGTTCGGGCTCGATGGGCGGCTCGTGGCGGCACGAACTCACCGCCTCACTCAGGCCCTCGACCCGCACCTGGCACGGCCGCCCCGACGCCTACCATGCCGTCAACGCGTTGACACTCCCCGACCGCCTGACGGAAGGTGCCTTGTCATGACACTTCTGGTGATCGGCGAATCGCTGATCGACATCGTCGAGCAGCCCGACGGCACCGTCGTGGAGCATCCCGGCGGATCCCCGTTCAACGTTGCGCGCGGCGCCAGCCGGCTGGGCGTCGCCACCGAGTTGGCGACCCAGCTCGGCCCCGACGACCGCGGCGACATCCTGCGCCAGGCACTCGACCACGACGGTGTCATCCTCAGTCCGGGCCTCCACCCGCTGCCCAGCACCTCGACGGCCCGTGCCCGGCTCGATGAGACGGGGGCCGCCACCTACACGTTCGACCTCTCCTGGGATCCGGGCGCCCTGCCCGACCCGGGTCGATACGAGGCGATCCACATCGGCTCGCTCGGTGCCTTCCTCGAACCGGGCGCGTCGGCGGTCGCCGATCTGGTGCTCAGCGCCGACGTTCTGGGCATCCCGGTCTCGTTGGACCCGAACATCCGCACCAGCGTCTCGGCCGATCAAGACGCGTGGAACGCCGCGTTCGCCCGGGTGTGCGGACACGCGCGCCTGATCAAGCTCAGCGACGACGACGCCGCCGTGCTCGCCGAGGACATCGCGCTGGCCACCGCGGCCGCGGAGCTCTCGTTCGACGGCGCACTCGTGGTCGTGACCCGCGGAGCGGCCGGTGCTCTGATGGCTCAGAACGGACGCGCGCTCGAGATCGCCGCACCCTCAGCGAGGGTCGTCGACACGATCGGCGCCGGCGACTCCTACATGGCCGCACTGCTCGCCTGGTTCGCGATGTACGACTGGCCCGACATCGACGAACTCGACGACACCGAGCTGCGCGATCTCGGCGAGTACGCAGCTCGCGCTGCCGCCATCACCGTCTCGCGTCCGGGCGCCGACCCGCCCTATCTCGACGAGCTGTAGGGGTACAGGTGACGCAGGTTTCACACGCTGGCATGTGAAACCTGCGGTCACAACAAGGACCTACCTGTCGTCACCGCGGGTTTCTTGATGTCTCGCGAACGGCCGCGCGCCTCGCGTCGTGACGCACTCGGCCGCAGCCGCGGCGCCCGAGGCCAGCGCCGCATGCGGGTCCGGGTCGTCCACCCACGACCTGAGGAACCCGGCACAGAACGCGTCACCGGCGCCCGTCGTGTCGAGAGCCGATACCGCCGGCGCATCCACCGCATGGTCACTGAAGCGGGCACCCGCCGCACCCAGCGTGACGACGGCACGCTCCGGATCGAGATCGAGCAATCCTTGTTCGTCCTCGTTGGGAAACAGCAGATCAGCCGTCGCGAACCATGCACGAAGCACCGTCGCGTCGACTGCTTCGAGGAAGCCGAGGGAGCTGGGGTCGATGCTGACGCCGGCGCCGAGCTCACGCGCCCTGGAGATCAGCGTCTCGGCGACGGGACGCGTCGCGGGGTCGAAGAACGTATAGCCGGTCAGGTGCAGCCACGTCACGCCGTCCCACACATCGGCGGGGACGTGCTCCATCGTGAGGGTCGAGTTGGCCGCCCGATCGACGTACATCGTGCGGTCGGCCGCCTCGTCGAGCGTGAGCACGATGGTGGCCGTCGGAAGGTCCGGGTCGCCACTCAGGCGGGCATCGACACCCCGCAGCGACGCGGCGTGCCGTTCGACGGCGTCGGCGCCGACCCGGCCGACGAACCGGACCGGGGCACCGAGGTGACCGAGCCAGGCCGCGACGTTGGCTGCCGATCCGCCGGGGCTCATCCGGATCTCGGACTCGGTGTCGCTGCACGCGTTGACCCGGCCGAGCGGACGAACGCCGATGTCGTCGACGACATCGCCCACCACGAGGATCATCGGCCCGCTCTCATCGGCTGGCCCACGCCCGGGCGATGTCGGCGGCGACGCGGATGTTGTTCTCGGCGATCTTCAGGTTCACCGCGAGTGACTCGCCGCCTGTGATGTCGACGATGGTCTGCAGCAGGAACGGCGTGACCTCCTTGCCCGCCAGCCCCTGGTCGTCGGCGCGACGCAGCGCTTCGTCGAGCGCACGGTCGTGCACCGCGGGGTCGAGCTGCTGGTCGACCGGCAGCGGGTTGGCGACGACGATGCCAGACCGCTGCTTCAGCTCGTCGCGGGCATTCATGATCGCGGCGACCTGCTCCGGGCCGTCGACCGACCAGTCGAGATCGTGCTCGGACTCGGTCAGCCAGAAGCTGGGGAATCGGTTCGTGCGATAGCCGACGACCGGCACGCTGAGGGTCTCGAGCCGCTCGAGGGTCGCGCCGATGTCGAGGATCGATTTCACTCCCGCCGAGACCACCGTGACAGGCACCTGCGACAGCACGCTCAGATCGGCAGACTCGTCGAACGTCTCGCTGGCACCACGATGCACACCGCCCAGCCCGCCGGTCGCGAAGACGCGCACACCGGCCAGATCGGCGATGAAGCTCGTCGCGGCGACCGTGGTGGCACCGGAGTCTCCGCGACCCATCGCGATCGGCAGGTCCCGCACGCTGAGCTTGGCGATGTCCTCGTTGACGATCCGGTCGAGATCGGTGGGCGTCAGGCCGGCCTTCAGCCGGCCGTCGAGCACCGCGATCGTCGCCGGCACGACGCCCGCGTCGCGCAGGATCTGCTCGAAGCGCTGCGCCGCCGCCAGGTTGTCAGGCCGCGGCAGCCCGTGAGAGATGATCGTCGACTCCAACGCGACGACCGGCCGGTTCTCGTCGAGGGCGGTGATGACTTCGTCGGTGACGTCGAGGAGGGGAAGCACGCAGCCACCGTAGTCCACGACCGGAGCCACAGGTTTCCCACGAGACCCCCTTTTCCCTGCATTGATGACACGAAGTTCTGTGTCATCAATGCAGGTTTCGGGGGGTCTCGTGGGAAACTGCGGCCACCGCGACAATGACCCCATGGATCTCCTGGTCGACGGACCCGATGCGGGCGTCACGTTGCTGCTCGCCCACGGCGCGGGCGCCCCGATGGACTCGCCGTGGATGAACCAGGTCGCCGGGCTGCTGGCCGACCGCGGGGTCCGGACCGCACGGTTCGAGTTCGCCTACATGGCGGCGCGTCGCGAGGGCCGGCGTGGCGGGCAGCCTCGCGCCGAAGCCGTGCTCGACGAGTACCGACGCGCGGTCGAACTCGCCGCCGAGCGGTTTCCGGGAGATCCGATCGCGGTCGGCGGCAAGTCGTTCGGCGGGCGCGTCGCGAGCATGATCGCCGACGACGTCGAGGCCGCGGCGGTCGTGGCGCTGGGCTACCCGTTCCACCCGCCCGGCAAGCCCGAGAACCTGCGGACCGCCCATCTGTTGACGCTGCGCACTCCGATGCTCGTGTGCCAGGGCGAACGCGATCCGTTCGGCACTGCCGCGGAGGTACCGGGCTACGATCTCCCCGATTCGGTCACCCTGCACTGGGCGCCCGACGGCGACCACTCGCTCAAGCCGCGCAAGGCCAGCGGCCGGACCGAACGCCAGAACCTGACCGAAACCGCCGACGCGATCGCGGCGTTCCTGGCATCCTCTCTGCACTGATCGTGCGCGGGACGCCGACCCGGTGCCCCGCTGCCGTTCAGGGGCTAGCCGACACCGGCGTCCGGCCACTCAGCGTGAGCAGCAGATCGCGCGCGGGCAACTGCACCGCCTGATCGCCGGTGCCGAACGACCAGTCGACGTCCGTCGCCCGGAAACGATCAGCGACGACCGGACCGAACACCTTGGCCTTGGATGTCCCACGATACGAAGCCAACCGGTCGAGTGTCGCCACGACGGTCTCGTCGGGGATCTCCAGATCGAGACCGAGCGGCACCGCCACGTCGAGGCCGTGAACCACGATGTCGACCAGCGCCTCACCGACGGTCAGGAAGGCGTTCGGCACATGCCGGCCGATCAGGGCCCGCTGCCGTTCGACGATCTGATCGGTCGTCAACGTCCGGGCGGCAGCCTGTGCACTGCGTTCGATGACCCGGTTGAGCGGTCCGAGGTGGCGCAGCGCCATCCCGATCGCCTTGATCGCAGGTTGGCCCTGCAGCGTCAGGTGTGCGCCCACGTCGCGGACCGTCCACCCGGCGCACAGCGACTGTCGCCGCCATTGCTCGTCGTCCAGGCCGGCGAACAGGTCGGCGACGCTGGCCCGCTGCCGATCCACCATCAACCAGATGTCGTCCATGCTCACCTCGACAGTAGTTCGATAATCGAACTACTCTAGGACCGTGCCGCCCCACGAACAAGACCCGCACGCCGATGAGTTGCCCCTCAGCCTGCTGATGCTGATCGCCCATCGATCGGCCGAGAACCGCATCCACGCCGCGGTCCGCACCGCCGGTTTCGACAGCATGACGCACGCGCAGGGGCGCCTCCTCGCAGGCATGGAACCGGGCGGCTCCCGCATCTCGCTGCTGGCCGAGCGCGCCCAGATCACCAAGCAGACCGCGACGGCCCTGATCGACCGTCTCGAAGCAGCCGGTTACGTGACACGGGTACCCGACCCGTCCGACGGGCGCGCTCGCATCGTGACTTTCACAGACCGCGCCTGGGCGATGGTGCCCGTCGCCCGGGCCGAGGAACAACGCATCGAGGCCGAGTGGCGCGCGCACCTCGGCGGAGCGTCGATGGACGCCCTGCGGTCGGCCCTCGAGACACTCCGCGCCATCACCGACCCCTACCTGGCCGACGAGCCGGGCCGATGACGCGATCGCCCAGATCTGCGGCCGAGCTCAGATCTCGGTGCGGTGGTAGCCGGCCGCGCTCGTTCCTCGCGCTCGCCCCAGGACTCGCCAGCGCTCGTCCTGGCCGGCTGGACTCGCTGCGCTCGTCCCTGCTCCTTGCGTCAGATCTCGGTGCGGTGGAAGTTGACGTGAGACCGGGAGGCGGTGGGGCCGCGCTGGCCTTGGTAGCGCGAGCCGTACTTGGCCGACCCGTACGGATTGTCGGCCGGCGACGTCAGCCTGAAGTAGCAGAGTTGGCCGATCTTCATGCCCGGATACAGCTTGATCGGCAGCGTTGCGACATTCGCCAGCTCCAGCGTCACGTGACCCGAGAAGCCCGGATCGATGAAGCCCGCGGTCGAGTGCGTCATCAGGCCGAGCCGGCCCAGCGAGCTCTTGCCCTCGAGGCGCGCGGCGATGTCGTCGGGCAGGGTCACGAGTTCGTAAGTCGAGCCCAGCACGAACTCGCCCGGATGCAGGATGAACGCCTCGTCGTTGGCGACCTCGACCTGACGCGTCAGCTCACTCTGGTCGGCCGCGGGGTCGATGTGCGGGTACTTGTGGTTGTCGAACACCCTGAAGAACTTGTCGAGGCGCACGTCGATGCTCGACGGCTGGATCATGGACGTCTCGAGCGGGTCCAGCCCGATGCGGCCGGCGTCGATCTCGGCCAGGATGTCGCGGTCGGAGAGCAGCACGACACGAACCTATCCGAAAGCCGTCCGCACGTCGGCCTGTGGATGAGCGATTCGGCACCGTCGTATCGTCCTGCCACGATCGAGACATGACGACGGCATCGATCTCCGACACCACTCGCACCGAGGCGCTCGACACGTTGCGTTCGCTCACGGGCCGAGCCGACGCCGCGTTCCACGACGGTCAGCTCGAGGCGATCGCCGCGCTGGTCGACGACCGGCGGCGCGCGCTCGTCGTCCAGCGCACCGGATGGGGCAAGTCGGCGGTGTACTTCGTCGCCACATCGTTGCTGCGTGCACGTGGCGCCGGACCCACACTGTTGGTGTCGCCGTTGCTCGCGCTGATGCGCGACCAGGTCGCCGCGGCCGAGCGCGCCGGCGTGCGCGCCGCCGCTATCAACACCGCCACCGCAGACGAGTGGAACGACATCGAGGCACGCCTGGCCGCCGACGACATCGACGTCCTGCTGGTGTCGCCCGAGCGGCTCAACAATCCCTCCTTCCGCGACCACCAGCTGCCGCGCTTGACCGAGCGCCTCGGCCTGCTGGTGGTCGACGAAGCGCACTGCATCTCAGATTGGGGGCACGACTTCCGGCCCGACTACCGACGGCTGGCCCGGCTCATCGAGTCGCTGGGCGCCGAGGTCCCGGTGCTGGCCACCACCGCCACGGCCAATGCCCGCGTGGTCGACGACGTGGTGGCCCAACTGGGCGGCGACGTCCTGACCCTGCGCGGATCGCTGGCGCGCGACTCGCTGCGATTGGGCTGCCTCACCCTTCCGTCGGCCAAGGAGCGGCTGGGCTGGCTGGTCGCCCACCTGAATGACCTGCCCGGCAGCGGCATCGTCTACACGCTCACGGTCTCCGCTGCCGAAGACACCGCGCGACTGCTGCGCGAGGCAGGACACCAGGTCCGCGCCTACACCGGGCGCACCGACCCCGAGGAGCGCGAGCAACTCGAGCAGGCTTTGAAGGACAACCAGGTCAAGGCCCTCATCGCCACGAGCGCGCTCGGCATGGGATTCGACAAGCCCGACCTCGGCTTCGTGATCCACGTGGGGGCACCGTCATCGCCCGTCGCCTACTACCAGCAGGTCGGGCGCGCGGGGCGCGCCACCGAACACGCCGACGTCCTGCTGCTCCCGGGGCCCGAAGACCCGGAGATCTGGCGCTACTTCGCTACGGCGTCGATGCCCGATCCGGCACGGGCCGAGCGTGTCATCGCCGAACTCGGGTCCGATCCCCTCTCGACCCCGGCGCTCGAGGCGCTGGTCGACATCCGCCGCACCCAGCTCGAGCTGCTGCTCAAGGTGCTCGACGTCGACGGGGCGGTGCAGCGGGTACGCGGTGGCTGGGTCGGCACCGGCAGCCCCTGGACTTACGACGCCGATCGCTATGGCCGCCTCGCACAGGCGCGTGAGCGCGAGCAGCAGTCGATGGTGCAGTACGAGGCGGGGCAGACGTGTCGTATGGAACTGCTGCAGCGCGAACTCGACGATCCGACCGCTGCCCCCTGTGGCAGGTGCGATGTGTGCGCCGGGCCCTGGTACCCCTCCGACGTGCCGGAGCGGTCCATCGGACAGGCCACCGAGACACTCGATCGGGTGGGGGTCGAGATCGAGCCGCGCGG
>Ga0182737_1000298_pt1 | contig 80673 bp, 73 predicted proteins | sample eDN5th30CBELigOP_FD_128878 | JGI IMG/M metagenome (GOLD analysis project Ga0182737, IMG submission 128878) | Enriched Organic Plus compost microbial communities from Emeryville, California, USA - eDNA 5th pass 30_C BE-Lig OP (version 2) (version 2) ...
CTCCGCTGTACCCGTCTTACCGGCCACGCTGACGCCGTCTATTCTTGCATTACTCGCGGCCCCGTTCTCGACGCCGTTGACCATCATCTGCACCATCGTGGCGGCGGTCTGCTCGCTGATCGCCCGTCCGAATTCGGACGGCTCGAACTGCTGCAGCGGGCTGAGGTCGGGTGCCGTCACCTCGTCGACGAGGTCGGGGTTCATGACGATGCCGCCGTTCGCGATCGCGGCCGACACCATCGCCATCTGGAGCGGCGTCGCACGGACGTCGCCCTGGCCGAACGCGGTGAGCGCGGTCTGCGCGTCGTCGAGGCCACGCGGATAGGTGCTCGGCTCGGTCGACGTCGGGATCTCGAACTCCGAGTTGAACCCGAACTTCTCCGCCTGGGCCCGGATCGCGTCGTCGCCGAGCGCGATGCCCAGTTCGGCGAACGGGATGTTGCAGGACAGGCGCAGGGCGTCGGCGAGGGTGACCTCCTCGCCGGGACCGCACGTGCCGCCGCTCGAGTTGCGGACCACCGAGCTGCTGCCGGGAAGAGTGAACGTCGCGGGGTTCGGGAAGCGGCTGTCGGGCGTGTACTGACCGGACTCGAGCGCGGCGGCCGTGACGACGAGCTTGAACACCGACCCCGGGGGGTTCATGTCGCCGCCCGTGGCCCGGTTGAAGAGGGGCTTGCCGGGGTCGTCGAGGAGCGCCTGGTAGTTGTTCTCGAGCTCGGTTCCGCTGTGCACGGCGAGCACGTTGGGGTCGTAGGTGGGCTTGGTGACCATGGCGAGGATGCGGCCGGTGGCGGGCTCGGTCACGATCACCGCGCCGGTGTAGTCGCCGAGCGCGTCCCACGCGGCCTGCTGGAGGGTCTGGTCGATGGAGACCGAGACGGATGCCCCCATCGGGTCCTGCCCGGTGATGAGCCGGTTCAGCTGGTCGAAGAACTGGCTCGAGGACTGGCCGCTGAGCACCGAGTTCATGGAGCGTTCGAGCCCGGTGGCCTCGCCGTTCACGGGGATGAAGCCGGTCACGGGGGCGTAGAGCGGGCCGTTGGCGTACACGCGCTGGAACTTGTAGTTATCGTCGGACGGCTGCGAGAACGCGATGGGCTCGCCGCCCACGAGGATGGGGCCGCGTTCGACCGAGTAGCTCTCGTACAGCGTTCGCGAGTTGCGGGGGTCCTGGGCGAGGGTCTCCGCCTGGGCGTACTGGATGATCGACGACGCGACGAAGAGCGTGAGGAACATCACCAGGACGACCATGGTGACTCGTTTGAGTTCGCGGTTCATCCGTCGATCACCAGCCTCGGATGGTTCCGGATCGTGTCAGAGAGCCGGAGGAGCAGCGCGACGATGATCCAGTTCGCCACGAGCGACGACCCTCCGGCCGCGAGGAACGGGGTCGTGAGGCCTGTGAGCGGGATGACCCGCATGACCCCGCCGACGACGATGAAGACCTGCAACGCGATCGTGAAGGACAGGCCGACGCCGAGCAGCTTGCCGAAGTCGTCCTGCCCGGCGAAGCCGATCCGGAAGCCGCGCGCGACGAGCAGGACGTAGAGCGCGAGGATCGCGAACACGCCCGCGAGGCCGAGCTCCTCGCCGAGCGAGGCGATGATGTAGTCGCTCTGCGGCACTGGCGTGATGTCGGGGCGCCCCTCGCCCCAACCGGTGCCGATGAGTCCGCCGTTCGCGAGCCCGAAGAGGCCCTGGACGAGCTGGAAGCTTCCGCCGAAGGCGGCGTCGTACCGGTCGGGGTTGAACGGGTCGAGCCAGTTCTGGAAGCGGTTGTTCACGTACTCCAGGGTCTGGCTGGCGATGAGGGCGCCCGCCACGAACAGGGCGAGCCCGAGCACGACCCACGAGAGCCGGCTCGTGGCGACGTAGAGCATCACGAGGAAGAGCCCGAAGTACAACAGCGCCGTTCCGAGGTCGCGCTGGAAGACGATGACGGCCATCGACAGCGCCCAGACGATCAGCAGGGGTCCGAGGTCGCGCGCACGCGGGAACTGCATGCCGAGGAACCGGCGGCCCACCATGGACAGCGAATCCCGGTTGCGGACGAGGTAGCCCGCGAAGAACACCGCGAGGGCGATCTTCGCGATCTCACCGGGCTGGAACGTGGCGAAGTCGCCGAACCCGATCCAGACGCGCGCACCGCTCACCTCCCGGCCGAGGCCGGGCAGCAGCGGGAGGAGGAGCAGGACGATCGCCACGAACCCGGCCACGTAGGTGTAGCGGAACAGCACGCGGTGGTTCCGGATCACCAGGATCGTGGCGATGGCGCAGACGATCGCGATCGCACTCCACGCGATCTGCCGCACGGCGGCGCTGTCCCAGCCGGCGTCGCCGTTGGCGATGTCGATGCGGTAGATCATTGCGATCCCGAGCCCGTTCAGCACGGTCGCGATCGGGAGCAGGAACGGGTCCGCGTCGCGCGCGACGAAGCGCATCGCGAGGTGCAGCCCGAAGACGAGGACCGACAGCCCGGCGCCGAGGAGGACGAGCTGGGTGTCGATCGCGCCGAGCGCACCGAGCTGCACGAGCACGATCGAGGCGGCGTTGATCAGGCACGCGAACAGCAGCAGCCATACCTCGAGGTTGCGCAGCCGTTGCGGCAGCCTGATGCGGCGCACGCCGGTCGGCGGGGTGTCGGATTTCACGGCCGTTCCGCGCGGCGGCGTCTGGCCTCGTCCGCGGTCACTCAAGAGACTCCTCCAGTCGCTGCACGATGATCAGCGCCTCCGTGAGGCTGCCGGCCGTGATCGTCTGGCTCACGCGCTGTTGGTCGTACGTGCGCAGGTCCGCGACGTCGATGTCGGTCTCGGTGTGCAGCTCATGCAGCGAGATGGGTCCGAGATCCTGTTGGATGCCCTGGTACACGGCGACGCGGCCGTTGGACTCACCGACGTAGAACCTGGTCTGCGTCCACTGATACCCGATGACGAACGCGGCCACGATTGCGCCGATGAGCAGCACGATCCAGAAGCCCCAGAGCAGACGCCTGCGGCGTCGGCGTCTCGCGTCCTCTTCGATGAGCTCGTCGAAGAACTCCTCGGAGTCGGGCTCGAAGTGCGTCTCCTGGACCGGGTGCGGTCGGAACGGCGTGAGGAAGATCCCGCGCGCACGAGCCGGCTCGGACGGCTGACCGATCGACAGGGGTGCGGCTGCGGAGCCCACGATCAGCGGCGGGGTCTCGGGTGCGGGCGGTTCGCCGATGTCGACGACGACGACCGTGACGTTGTCGGGCGCGCCGCCGTCGAGCGAGGCCTTCACGAGCCGGTCGGCGACCTGCTTGGCGCCCGCGTCGGTCGCGATGAGCTCGTGCAGCTCGTCGAATGACACGACGCCGGAGAGGCCGTCGGAGCACAGCACCCAGCGATCGCCGGGACGCGTGTCGAGGACCATGGTGTCGATCTCGGGGGAGGCCTCCACGTCGCCGAGCACCCGCATGAGCACCGACCGCCGCGGGTGCACCATCGCCTCCTCGGCGGTGATGCGCCCGGCATCGACGAGCCGCTGCACGAACGTGTGGTCGGTCGAGATCTGGCTGAGCTCGCCGGACCGGAGCAGGTAGATGCGGGAGTCGCCGATGTGGGCGATGACCGCGTGGCCGCCGTCGATGAGCAGTGCGCTCACCGTGGTGCCCATGCCCGTCAGCTCCGAGTGGTCGGAGACGGTCTCGGTGATGCGGCGGTTCGCGGCGAGCAGCGCCGCCTCGAGCGCGGCGGCCGCCTCGGGCGCCGTCGGGTACTCGACGTCGGACTCGGCGATGCGCTGCGTGGCGATCGCGCTCGCCACGTCGCCGCCCGCATGGCCGCCCATGCCGTCGGCGACGAAGAACAGCTGTCGGCCCGCGTAGCCGGAGTCCTGGTTGTTCGCGCGGACCCGTCCGACGTGCGAGACGGCCGCACTCGCCTTGACCGAGGTCATCGGCTACCGCCGCAGCTCGAACGTCGTCGCGCCGACCTTCACCGTGGCTCCGAGCGGGACGGGCGTCGGCACGGTGACCCGGGAGCCGTCGAGGAACGTGCCGTTCGTGGAGTCGAGGTCCTGGATCATCCACCGGCCGTTCCAGAGCATGAGCCGGGCGTGGTGGGTCGAGGTGTAGTCGTCGCGGATGATGATCGCCGAGTCGCTCGAGCGGCCGATCGTGATCTCGTCGCGGCCGAGCGGGAATTCGGCGCCGGCCTTCGCGCCTGACGTGATCACGAGGCGGGTCGCGTTGTCGGTCGACGCATGGTCGGATGCCGCGGGCGGGCGCCCGACCGCTTCGGTCGGCGCCGACGGCGCCGGGGCCGGCGCGACCGACGAGGACGGGAACGGGGCGGCGGCAGCCGCCGCGGCATCCGGCAGCTTGCGCACCCGCTGACCGAACAGGTCGCTGCGCAGGGCATAGACGATGGAGAAGACGAAGACCCACAGCAGCAGGAGGAAGCCGAGCTGCAGCACGAGGAGTGTGAGCTCACTCACGACGCCGGCCCCCAGAATCCGCCGAGGTCGCCACGCGGCGCCGCGCCGCGGGACGGTTCGCTGCCGGCCTGGGCGAGCACCCGGAACGCGATGCGCGTCCGGCCGATCGTGATCACCGAGTCGGGTTCGAGGACCGAGTCCTTCACGGGCGCGCCGTTCAGTTGGGTGCCGTTGGTGGACCCCAGGTCACGGACGCGCGCGCGCGAGCCGTCCCACTGCACCTCGGCGTGCCGGCGCGAAGCGCCGGTGTCGTCGAGGGTGACGTCGGCCTCGCTGCCGCGGCCGATGACGGTTCGGCCCTTGAGCAGCGGATACCGCTTGCCGTTCACGTCGAGCACGGGCGTCCAAGCGACCGAGCTGCGGGTGTTCGCGGAATCCACCTGCACCATGCCGACCGACAGGCCGTCGTCGGCCTGCAGGGCGATGGAGATGCCGCCGGCGAACTGGAAGCGCTGGCTCGCAGCGTGCTTCTGCACGAGATCGACGAGCTCGTCGATCAGGGCGGGGCCCAGTCGAGACATCCGCTCGTAGTCTTCTGGAGACATGCGGACCGTGAACGTGTTGGGCACCAGCACGCGGTCGCGTGACACGACGGCGGCCTTGGTGTCGATCTCGCGCTTGAGTGCGGCGGTGATCTCCACCGGCTGCAGCCCCGAGCGGAAGGTCTTCGCGAATGCGCCGTTGACGGCGCGCTCGAGACCTTTCTCGAAGTTGTCCAGTAGGCCCACAGGTCTCCCGATCCGGTATCCGTGACTTCGCGACAGAATAGCGCGAAGCGGTGTGAACGAGCTTCGTCAGTCGACGGGGATGGGCGAGTCCGCCTCATCGACGTCGAGTGACAGCGTCGGAATGGACGCCGTGAGCAGTGTGCCGTCGGCGCGCCGCACGCCCGTGACATCGCGCATCGTCGGTGCGCCGATGATGCGCGGGCCCTGTCCGTCGAGCGGGACGCGGACGTCGCCACCCGGCGTCACCGACACCGCCTGACCGCGGACCAGCACGTTCGCCCCGTCGCCGTCTTCGACGGTGAACGTGATGGCGTCGTGATCGACCCGGACCCGGAGCCGGCTGCCCTTCAGCGTCAGGCGGAACGTCAGCGACTCCCAGCCGTCGGGCAAGCGCGGGTCGAACGTGAACCGGCCGTTGTGGTCGCGGAATCCGCCGAACCCGAACGCGAGCGCCGCCCAGATGCCGCCGGTCGACGCCACGTGCACGCCGTCGGCGGCGTTGTTGTGCAGGTCGGCGAGATCGACGTACAGCGCTGCCCGGAAGTACCGGAGCGCGAGCTCGTGGTAGCCGACCTCCGCCGCGATGATCGACTGCACGACCGCGGACAGCGTCGAGTCGCCCGTGGTCAGCGGGTCGTAGTACTCGAAGTCAGCGAGCTTCTGCTCCGTCGAGAACCGGTGGCCCTGCAGGAACAGCGCCAGCACCACGTCGGCCTGCTTCAGCACCTGGAAGCGGTAGATCACCAGCGGGTGGTAGTGCAGCAGCAGCGGACGCCGGTTCTCGGGCGTGTGCTCGAGATCCCACAGCTCCTTCTCGAGGAACGCCGCGTCCTGCGGGTGCACGCCCAGCTTGTCGTCGAACGGGATGTGCATGTGCGCGGCCGCGCGGCGCCAGCTCGCGACCTCGGCCGGGGTGACGCCCAGCCGCTCGACGAGGCGGCGGTGCTCGTCTGGCCGGTGCACCTGCAGCTCGTCGACGGCTCGCGCAGCCGCCTCGAGGTTCGCCCGCGCCATGACGTTCGTGTACAGGTTGTCGTTCACGACGGTCGTGTACTCGTCGGGGCCGGTCACGCCGTGGATGTGGAAGACGTCATCGGCGTTGGAGCGCCAGAATCCGAGGTCCTCCCAGAGTCGGGCGGTCTCGACGAGGATGTCGATCGCGCCGCGTGCGAGGAAGTCCTCGTCGCCGGTCGCCTGCACGTACTGCATGAGCGCATACGAGATGTCGGCGTCGATGTGGTACTGCGCCGTGCCGGCGGCGTAGTACGCGCTCGACTCCAGCCCGTTGATCGTGCGCCACGGGAAGAGCGCGCCGAGCTGGTTGAGTTCGAGCGCGCGGGCTCGCGCCGCGTCGAGCATCTTCTGCCGGAAGCGCAGCACGTTCCGCGCCACGATCGGCGCGGTGTAGGTGAGGAACGGCATCACGTAGATCTCGGAGTCCCAGAAGTAGTGACCGCCGTAGCCAGACCCCGAGACGCCCTTCGCGGCGACACCGCCACCGTCGGTGCGCGCCGTCGCCTGGCCGAGCTGGAACAGGTTCCAGCGGATCGCCTGCTGCAGCTGAGGCTGACCCGGCACCTCGACGTCGGACTTCGTCCAGTAGTCGTCGAGCCAGGCGCGCTGCTGCGCGAAGATCTCGGCGACGCCGAGCTCGGCCGCGCGGTCGAGGGTCCGGTCGGTGCGGTCGACGAGCTCGCGCGCCGGCACCTTGCGGGCCGTGTGATAGCTCACGGCCTTGGTGACACGGATCGGCACACCCTGCGTGGCGTGCACCTTGTAGATGTGCTTGGCGAGGTCGTCGCCGATCGACCCCGACTCCGAGTACGGGTTCTCAGTCTCGATGGTGTGCTGGGCGCCGACCGCGATCGCCATGCCGGAGTTCGTCGTCTGGTACGCCAGCATGTACCGGCCGTCGCCATGCCGCTTCACCCGCGGCTGCAACACCCGCTCGGTGAAGGTCTCGGCCTTGCGCGGGTCGAACTCGCTCGGCGCCTCGGTGACTCCGGACCGGTACTCGTCGCGGCCGTCTTGGCGGTTCAGGATGTGGCTCGAGATGGTGATCGCCGCGTCGGCGTCGAGCAGCTCGACCTCGTAGTCCATGAGCGCGAGGTGCCGGTCGGTGAAGCTCGTCATGCGCCGGCTCGTGATGAGCACCCGCTTGCCCGACGGGGTGCGCCACTCGATCGACCGGCTGAGCGAGCCCGTGCGGAAGTCGAGCCGGCGCTCATATGCGAGGATCTCGGCCTCGGTGATGACGAGCGGCTCGTCGTCGACGTACAGCCGGATGACTTTCGCGTCGGGTGCATTCACGATCGTCTGCCCGACCCGCGCGAACCCGAACGCCTCCTCGGCGTGCCGGATCGGCCAGGTCTCGTGGAACCCGTTCACGAACGTGCCGTGCATGTGTCCGTCGCGGCCCTCGTCGACGTTGCCCCGCATCCCGAGGTAGCCGTTGCCGACGGCGAAGAGCGTCTCGGTTCGGCCCTGGTCGTCGAGCCCAAACTCGGTCTCGACGAGCGCCCACTCGTCGATCGGGAACCGGCTCCGGTTCATCGGATCCGTGTCGGCGAACCTCATGCCAGACCTCCCTCTCGTTCCGAGTCCGCTGGTCGATGAACGCCCGCCGGGCCTCCTCCCGCTGGTCGAGGAGCGCCCGACGAAGGCGGACGCGTCTCGAAACCAAGCGCCGGGATCAGCTCATCCAATTCGTGCACGACGACGTCGGCGCCGAGCGCCAGAAGCGTCTCGGCCCCCGCACCCCGATCGACGCCGATGACCGCGCCGAACGGGCCGGCTGCGCCGGCGCGCACCCCCGACTCGGCGTCTTCGACCACGGCGCACACCGCGGGGTCGAGGCCGAGCCGCTCGGCCGCTGCGAGGTATGTGTCAGGCGCGGGCTTGCCTGCGATGCCCTCACGTGCGGCGACCGCGCCGTCGACGACGACCTCGAACCGGTCGGCGATGCCCGCCGCGGCCAGCACGGCCGGCGCGTTCTTCGAGCTCGACACGACGGCCGCGAGGCATCCGTCGTGCTGCACCGCGTCGAGGAACGCGAGGCTGCCCGGATACGCGGTGACCCCCTCCTCAGCGAGGGTGGCGTTGAAGGCGGCGTTCTTGCGGTTGCCGAGGCCGTGCACGGTGTCGAGCTCGGGTGCGTCGGTCACCTCACCCTCGGGCAGGACGATGCCACGGCTCGCGAGCAGCGAGCGGACGCCGTCATACCGAGGCTTGCCGTCGATGTACGCGAAATAGTCGGCGTCGGTGTAGGGCTCGGCGCCCGCGGCCGCGAGGACGGGCGTGAACAACCTGGCCCACGCGTGCATGTGCACATCGGCCGTGGGCGTGAGCACGCCGTCGAGATCGAACAGCCAGCCGCGAATGCCACGCAGATCGGGCATGGCCGTCGTGGGGGAGGGGATCACGTGAGCGGTCCTTTCATCGCGCGTCGCCGGGCACATGAACCCAGGGTTTTCGATGGTATTCCGGATGGTGCGTGGCGTGCGACCCCGGAAGGTGAAGTGGGGCGCAGGGTGGGCCGAATGGCAATGCCCGCGTCGAGATGTTAGTCTCGGTTGGCTGATGCGCACCTGAGTGCGAAATCGGTACGCGCAAGTGGCGGAATAGGCAGACGCGCACGGTTCAGGTCCGTGTGCCCGAAAGGGCGTGGGGGTTCAACTCCCCCCTTGCGCACGAAGAGTGAGGCCCCGGTCGGAAGACCGGGGCCTTCTTGTTTTCCGGATAGTTCGGGGGCGGATGCCTCGGGGTGCGGTGTGTGGCGAAGAGGCGTCGTGCGGCGCTGGGCTCTTCCCTATGCGACGTGCAGGTACTCGCGGAGCGCGTCGCGGATGACCTGGGAGGCGTTCGAGTTCTCGCCTTCGACGCGCTCGACGAGCGCCTGATGGAGCGTCGGATCGAGCCGAACGGCGACCGTCGTCGCTGGCCCCTGGCCCATCGCCGGGCGGCCCGCGCGACGCGCGGTGACGCCGGGGAATCCAGCTTCTGCGTTCGCGACGAGGCGATCGATCACTTCGTCGGTGATCTCGACGCCGTTCACGGCGTCATGATTGCTGCTCATCGTGCCCTCCTCACCAGGTCGATGGTTCCTTTGCGGAGCGGCATTGCGTGGATCACGAGATGGCGCCCGCCGCCGTCAAAGACCAACCCGACCAGTTCCCACGGCCGACCGGCCTCATCGAGGCTGACCCGCAAGAGCCGCGTTGGGTCGAGGTCGTCAAGCCAGGTGTCCTCCAAGCCGACGGACCACAACCCGATCACCTCATCGATGCCGAGGCCGTGTCGCAACGCCGATCGATGCACACGAACCTCGGCCACGTCTTCTCGCTTTCAGATATCGTAAACGAAATTGGTAACGGAGCACACCCCCCGGAACTGGCCGCGTCGGGACCGAGCTATCATGCACTCACTCGGAGAACAGTAATACACGCAAATCATCTCGCTCGGGCGGGCGCCTCGATTTCGTGCTGGCGGGCTACTTGATCGCTCTGCGTGGGCGGCCGGGAGCCGCACCCTCCCTGGCACAATCAATCCTCCAACTGAGCGCGGTCGAGAACTCCACCAACCAGCGGGACGTCACCGACCGACGCCCGACAGTCGTGGGCGGCTGCTGTCACGGAGCCATTTGTTCGCGTAACGTCGAATATGCCGCGAAGTTTGTATATTGGCACGATGGGAGACGAAATCGAACGACGCATTTTCCGCTCCAGCGTCTCATCCGCCGAAACGCCGGCGAACATACCCAATCCGGACGTTGCGCGCCGGGCATTCGAGATTGGCAGCTCGCTCCAGGAGCATCTGCTGAACACGAGTCGGCTCGGTGCCGAGTTGGACGCGGTACTTCTCGAGTTACGTGAGAGCGGAAGCAGCGTCGAGACTGCGGCGAGCGAGGCTCATCTTGACGTTGCAGTCGTTCGGCATGTGTTCGACGGTCACCGCAGCTTGGATTACTTGCTCCGTCGGATGATGAGTTCATCCGGGTGAGTCAGACAAGCCGGCCGGGCGAGGTGGGGTCGGCGGGCACAACCGTGCATGCCGACCCTCGTGGTTACTTCTTCACGTGGCACTTCAGCTTGTAGTCCGGGTGATATCGCGTCGTGACGTGGACACCATTGCGCACGAACAACTTGACCTCGACTCGCATCTTGCGCTCTTCAGACGAGCTGCAGGGCGACGTGTACGCCAGAATCTTGACTCGGGTGAAGTCCTGGTACGAGGGGCTCTGATACGGACCTCGTTTCGTCTCCCAGATAATGCAGGTATTGGCCGCGCATGTGTCCTCGAATCTGACGACAACCCAGGACGGCGTGTGATCTCCCTCACAGGTAGCTCCCCCACCCCACTCCAGTCCGCCATTCACGACACGCATCTCGGGGATCTGTGTCTCGCAATACCACTCGCCCGCAGCCAGTATCCCTTCGCCGTTGGCATCGCGCTCGATCGGCGCGCTTGAAACAAGACTGCGCCCTTCGTCCGCCCAGGTCGTCAGGGTCAGATCCGGATCAGCAGGATGGGGATGGGTGGTCATGCCCCCGCTCTTGTTCAAGAGCGCGCGCAGTTCCGTGGGATCACTGAACTCCTTGACGGCCACCCGCTCATCGCGATATTCGCTCGCTTCTTCTTCGGAGGCCGCCACGGCCGGGATTGCAGAGGCGATCGACAGCGCCACTGAAGCGCCAAGCATCGTTGCGCGGCGAATGCGACGGCGCCCCGACTCGTCCCCCAAGCTCGACGTTCTACTCGTTATGTTCCTCATCGGTTGCCCTCTCAGCTGAGCGCGGTGCTCAGCGGTACGACCATGCCTCAGTACGTGTAATACATCCAGTACTAAAATATCAAGCCCGCATTTGCGCTGTGTTGGCCCCGGTCTTCGGATCGGGGCCGATTTTCGTTTCCGGGGCAGCGGGTGGGCTTGCTCGGGTGGGGGCGAACAGCGCGCGGGGGTGGCGAGAAGGCGGGACCGGTCAGCCGCCCTTCGACGAGGAGGGTCGTCCACGACTTCGTCGCTTCCACGGAGCAGAGCCTGTCCCTGGTCCAGCCCGTGGCTGGTGAAGCCGTAGAAGGCGGGCACGAGCAGGAAGATCACTGACGCCACCAGGGGGTGGATGAGGACTCCCGCAGTCCCCGCTGCCAGGTAGAGCGCGACGCCGATGAGGGCGCGGGGGCGCTCCCGCGCGAAGTACGAATCGTCGACCTCCTCCTTCGTGAGGTCCGGGTGGCGCGCCAGGTGCGAGAAGAACACCAGCCAGGCCAGGCACAGCAACGCCCCGATGATCGCGTACAGCCCGACCGCGACCCGTTCGTCCATGAGGTTGCCGGTCCTCGCTGTTTCCGCGATCACCGCCGTAGGCCAGGGCACAAGGGCGAGCGTCGCGAGGATTCCGAGATTCGCCCACTGCAGGCCGCGATCCATTTCCCGGATCCGGCTGAAGGCGGGCTTGTGATTCATCCAGATCACGGCCAGATATGTGTACGAAGCCGCGTATGCCAGATAGGTCGGCCACTCACCGAGCAGAGCAGGCAGCAGGTCACCGGGTTCGGCCCGAGGGGGCCGCAGGTCGAGGACGAGGAGGGTGATGACGATCGCGATGATCGCGTCGCTGAAAGCGACCGCACGACTCGTGTCCGAACGTGTGGCGTCGCTTCGCCGCCTTCGTGTCTGGCCCTTCGGCACGTCGCCATCATGCGCGGGCGCCGCGCCGTCAAGTTAGGGGCGTCACAGCAGGCGATGACCGGAGGAAGATGTGCGTTCGCGGCCGAGCTGACGACATTGTCCTCCGGAAGGCAAGATCATGAAAGCAGTCGTCTACGAAGGCCCGCGCAAGGTCAGCGTCAACGATGTGCCGGTCGCCCGCATCGAGCGCCCGACCGACATCCTCGTCCGGATCACGACCACCAATATCTGCGGGTCGGACCTGCACATGTACGAGGGCGGGAGCGCGAGCGCGAGCACCGTGCGGAGCTTCGAGAGCAGAGGAAAGCCGAGCAAGAGCTGGCGCGTGAGCACGAACGGCTCGAGAAGGAGAAGGCGCACTACCTTTCCGCGCTCGCCGCGCTCGAGTCCAACGGTGACCAGGAAGGTGCCGAGCGGATGCGCGAGTAGCTCGCCGACCTCGACCGCGCCATCGACGATGTGGACTACCGGGCGGCCAACATCCGCGCCGGCTATGTCTATGTCATCCGACGCGAGTACTTCCGCGTGACCCCCCGCCGAGGTGCTGGAGGCGCTGAAGACCCACCACGTCGAGCTGATCGAATACACCGTCGAACCGGCCGCGGAAGAGTTCCGCATCAGCGCAGCGTGATATCCGGCAAGGGGTGAACACCGCCGAAGAGGAGGTCGCGATCCCAGAACTCGCTGCGGCATCACAACAGCTGACCCGCACGGTGTCGAGGAACTCCACCAACCAGCCTTTTCCGCTCCAGCGTCTCATCCGCCGAAACGCCGGCGAACATACCCAATCCGGACGTTGCGCGCCGGGCATTCGAGATCGGCAGCTCGCTCCAGGAGCATCTGCTGAACACGAGTCGGCTCGGTGCCGAGTTCGACGCGGTACTTCTCGAGTTACGTGAGAGCGGAAGCAGCGTCGAGACTGCGGCGAGCGCGCCGCTTGCCGCCGGGTCGCCGACGGGTCAGTTGGGGCCGAGACCGACTTGGCGTTTCGGAAGGGTGTCGTAGGTGAACGCCACGAGATAGTCGTTCAGTGCGAGCGACGCCGTTTCGGCAGCGGCCTCGTCGGCGTCGGCGATCGCGCGCACGATGCGGCTGTGGAGGGCCACGGCTTCGCGGATCTGCGCATCCGGATCCGTCAGGTGGGCGAACCAGAAGCGCCGGGAAAGGCCCTGGAGCGGCGCCATGGCCACGGACAGGAACTCGTTCTGGGCGGCGTCGACGATGAGCTCGTGGGCGTCGCGGAGCACGGTGGGAAACTCCTCGATCGTCACCGGTGACGCGTCCAGACGCCCGAGCATCTCGCGTGCGTGTGCACGCTGACCGGGGCGAGCGCGAGCCGCCGCAAGGCGTGCCGCGAAGGGCTCCAGTCTGCGTCGGAGTTCGAGAAGCTTCAGCTGCGCCTCGACGGAGCTCGCCGGCACGAGTACCCCGCGCTGCGGGTGGATCTCGACCATCCGGTCGCGCGCAAGGCGCTGCAGCGCTTCGCGGACGGGAGTGCGGCCGATGCCGGTCAGCTCCGTGAGCTGTTTCTCGGAGACCAGGCTGCCCGGTGGAATCTTCTGCAGGACGATCATGCGCTCGATCTCGTCGAATGCGCGATCGGTCATGTTTCCTTCTGTCACGTCGGCCTCCTGCTCGACAATATCGCGAGCACAGATGTATGGTTCGTACATGACTGATATGTCAGTTGAGAGATGGCGCCTGGTCACCCGCCCGGACCTGAGCGAGCTGCGAGTGCTCGCCAACGTCGATGTGCTCGTCGTCGGTGCGGGCGCCGCAGGCGTGGCTGCCGCCACCGTCGCGGCAGAGGGCGGTGCGGATGTGCTCATCGTGGAGAAGTACGGCTTCGCGGGCGGCGCTGCGGTGGCCGGGATGTCGGGCACGATCTGCGGGATGTACCTCGCTGCGGACGACCCAGCGGCCCCGCCGCGACAAGTCGTCTTCGGCTTCACGGAGCGGTTCGCCTCACGGCTTCGCGATCGCGGCGGCCTGACGAGCCCGCAGCGCTACGGCAAGACCTTCACGAGCGCGCACGACCCCCTCATGTGGCGTGAGGTGGCGGATGAGCTGCTCGCGTCCGCCGGCGCCCGAATCCTGTTCCACACCGACGTCGTCGAGGTCATCGTGGAAGACGGTCGCTACCGGGGGGTCGTCGTCGCCTCGAACGCCGGGCTCGGTGTGATCCGCGCGCGTCGCATCGTCGATGCCTCTGGCGACGGGGCCATCGTGGCACGAGGCGGCGGCGAGTGGTGGTTCGGAGACGATGGCCGCATCCAGAACCCGACCATGTTCTTCCGCATCGGCAATGTCGACCTCGAGCGGTTCTGGGACGCCTGGGGTGCAGACACCATCTGCCCGGCCTGGGTCACCGAGCGCATCGCCGCTGCCCGCGAGCGGGGTCTCGACCTGCCGCGGAACAAGATCTGGATCTTCGACACTGGCCGCGCCGCCGAACTGCTCGTCAACGCCACCCGACTCGTCGGTGACGGAGGCCGGATGCTCAACGTCATCGATCCCGTCGACTTCACGATCGCCGAGATCTCGGGTCGCGCGCAGGTCCGCGAGTACGCGCGGTTCCTGCGGGAGGAGGTCCCCGGTTGCGAGGACGTGTACGTGGTTGACACCGGCGTGGAGGCCGGCGTCCGGCAGACCCGGACCATCCGCGGCATCCAGACGCTCCGGAACGACGACGTCCTGGACGCGCGAAAGTCCGCCGACGCGGTCGTACGATCGCCGTGGCCGATCGAGCTCCACGATGGCGAGCGCCCGAAGCTGCACTGGATCATCGACGACTACTACGAGGTGCCCTACGGCACCCTCGTGCCCGCCGTCGGCGAGGACGTCATCGTGGCCGGTCGCTGCCTCAGCGCCGAGCACGAGGCACTCGCCTCCGCCCGCGTCACCGCGCAATGCTTCGAATACGGGCACGCGGCGGGAGTCGCCACCCTGATCTCGCTGGAGCGCGAGATCGACTATCGCGCGATCACGGGGCGAGCGGTCGGCGACCGGATGATTCGCTCGGGCAGCGCGCTCACACCCGCCGAGGACGTCCCGTCCGTCGACATCGAGAGGACACACGCATGACCGAGCCCGCCAGCCTGCGCAGCAACTTCACCCCGGGCACGACCCGCTGGGCAGTGCGCCGCGCCCAGTGGAGCGCGATGGGCATACCCCTGGAAGACCAGGAGAAGCCCAAGATCGCGATCGTCAACACGTCTTCGCGACTCTCGGTCTGCTTCGCGCACCTCGATGGCGTCGCCGTGCGTGTCGCCGAGGCGGTGAAAGACGCCGGCGGCCTGCCGTTCGAGATCCGCACCACCGCGCCGAGCGACTTCGTCACCAGCGCGGGTCGCAAGGGGCGCTATCTGATGCCCACCCGCGACCTCATCGTCAACGACGTCGAGGCGGCGGTCGAAGGCGCCGTGCTCGACGGCATCGTGTTTCTTTCGTCGTGCGACAAGACCACCCCGGCGCACCTCATGGCGGCCGCGCGACTCGACCTCCCTTCGATCGTGGTGATCGGCGGCTACCAACGGGGCGGCACCTGGAGCGGCTGTTCGGTCGATATCGACACCGTCTACGAGTCGGTGGGTGCCATCGCATCGGGCGCGATGACCGCACCTGAGCTCGGTGGGCTCGCCGATGTCGCGATCCAGGGGCCGGGGGTCTGCGCGGGGCTCGCCACGGCCAACACCATGCATTGCCTCGCGGAAGCGATCGGCATGACCGTGCCCGGTTCGGCGCCGACTCGCGCCAACTCTGAGAAGATGCTCGAGAATGCGTCCGCTGCCGGACGCCGGATCGTCGACATGGTCGCCGAGGGGCTGACCGCACGGCAGATCATCACGGCCGACGCCGTCGAGAACGCCGTGGAGGTCGCGCTCGCCCTGGGTGGATCGGTGAACTGCATCCGACACCTCACCGCCATCTCGGCCGAGGCCGACCTCGACCAGGACGTCGTCGCGCTCTTCGAATCGAAGGGGCGCGATGCCGTCCAGCTCGCAGCGATCCGTCCGAACGGGGCGCACCAGGTCTGGGACCTCGACGACATCGGCGGCGTGCAGACGGTGATGCGCACCCTGTTGCCCCGCCTTCATGGAGACGCACTGACGGTCGATGGCCGAACGGTCGCCGAGCGCGCCGAGCTGGCCCGCGACGCCGACGGCGACGTCCTCCACACCCTCGACGCGCCGATCAAGACAGAGCCCGGCCTCATCATCCTCCGTGGGTCACTCGCACCCGACGGAGCCATCGTGAAAGTCGCCGGGGTCGGCAGCGCGCGACGCCAGTTCAGCGGCCCGGCGAATGTCTTCGTGGGCGAGGACGACGCCATCGACGCCCTCGGAACCGGCGGAATCGCCGCCGGCGACGTCATCGTCCTCCGCGGCATGGGGCCGCGCGGCGGCCCCGGCACCGTCTTCGCGGCCAGTTTCGTCGCCGCGTTGAACGGCGCAGGTCTGGGCGGTCAGGTCGCGGTCGTCACCGACGGAGAGCTCTCCGGGCTCAACCACGGTCTCGTCGTCGGGCAGGTCATGCCCGAGGCCGCCGACGGCGGACCGCTCGCCGGGGTCGAGCAGGGCGATCTCATCTCGATCGACCTCGACGCCCGCCTCATCGATGCAGCACCGGTTCGCGATGGCGCCCCGGTCCGGGTCGGCGATCCGGGCGCGGAACGCGGCTGGCTCGGCCAGTACGCCGCGCTCGTCTCGCCCATTCAGCAAGGCGCGGTGCTTCGCCGTCCACGACCCTGAACCACGATTCGCACCCCGCTCTCGCCAACGAAGGAGATGGCAATGACCAGCGCGACCCATGCACACCAGACGAGCAGCCAGGCGCAACGCCGGCAGGCGCGGAAAGCCGGTATCGCCGCACTCGTCGGCACGACCCTCGAGTGGTACGACTTCCTGATCTACGGCACCGCTGCGGCGCTCGTACTCAACTCCCAGTTCTTCCCGGACGCCGATCCACTCGTGGGAACGATCGCGGCGTTCGCGACGTACGCTGTCGGCTTCCTGGCGCGCCCGTTCGGGGGCATCATCCTCGGAAACATGGGCGACAAGGTCGGTCGCAAGAAGATGCTCGTGTTCACGATCATCCTCATGGGCGTCGCGACGACATTGATCGGCCTCCTGCCGACGTACGCCGCGATCGGCATAGGCGCGCCGATCCTGCTCGTGGTGCTCCGGCTGCTTCAGGGGTTCGGTGCCGGTGGCGAGTATGCAGGCGCGGTCGTGCTCTCCGTCGAGCACGGTGATCAACGGCGACGCGGGCTCGCGGGGGCGTGGGCGCCGACCGGCTTCGCCCTCGCGACCCTGCTGTCCACCGGCATCTTCCAGCTTATGACGTCGATCCTCTCCCCCGAGGACTTCCAGGCGTGGGGCTGGCGGGTGCCCTTCCTGCTCGGTGCGGTGCTCCTGCTTGTCGGGTACTTCATCCGTCGGACGATCGATGAGACCCCGGCGTACGAGGACGCGGTCAAGGCGGAAGAGACGGGCGCGGCCAAGGAGACGAAGATCCCCGTCCTCGAGGCGATACGGCGGCACCCCCGGAACTTCTTCGTCGTGGTCGGCACGCGTCTCGCAGAGAATGCGTTCGCCTATCTCTTCCCGGTCTTCGCCGTCGGCTTCGCGGTGAACACCCTCGGCGTCGAGTCGTCCACGACGCTGATGGCCGTGGTCATCGCCTCGGCCGTGCAGATCGTCGCCATCCCGTTGTGGGCGGCGCTGAGCGACCGTGTGGGACGGCGGCCAGTGTATGCGGGCGGTGCGATCGCCTCGATCCTCTGGCTCGTGCCGTTCTTCCTGTTGCTCGAGACGCTTTCGCCGGCACTGCTGGTCATCGGGTTCGTCGTCGGGCTCGGCATCTTCTATCCGGCGATGCTGGCGCCGCAGGCGGCGTACTACGCCGAACTCTTCGACACCCGCACCCGGTTGTCCGGATTCGCCTTCGCTCGCGAGATCGGCTCCGTCCTCGCGGGCGGCTTCCTTCCGCTCATCGCAACCGCGCTGCTCGCCGCTGTGGGTCACTGGTGGGTCATCCTCGTCTACCTTGGCTTCCTCACCCTGCTGACGCTCGTGGCGCTGGCGTTCGGCCCCGAGACGAGGCATGAGGACATCGAGGCCGTGCCCTCCGACTGAACACGGCTCGCAGGCACGGCGGGAGGGCTGCGCAGGGGCGTTCGCCCCAGCGCAGCCCGGCGTGACGAGTCCGTGGCACGAGCGCCGGTAGGCTGGTGGGGTGGCGGCGCGCGCGGATCGAGTGGACTCCTCGCCGGATCCGCGTCCCGGATCCTCGTCAATGTCGCTCACCGTCAACGATGTCGTGCTGACCGCATTACGGATCGTGGATGAGCGTGGCCTCACCGCGTTGTCGATCCGTTCCCTCGCGACGGAGCTCTCGCTGTCGCCGATGTCCGTGTACAAGTACGTGGAGTCGAAAGAAGAGCTCCTCGATCTCGTCTTGCTTCGCGTGATCTCCCTCATCGAGATTCCGCCGGTCTTCGAGAGCGATTGGCGAGAGCGGATCGTGCTGACGATGTCCGCATGGCGAGAGCTTCTGCTGACGCATCCGGATGCGGCACCCCTCCTCATGGAGCGCCCGATTCCGCGGGGTTCCGAGGGGCTGGCTCGAATGCAGGAGGCGGTGCTCGCGAGCCTCGAGGAGGGCGGCATCGTCGGGACGTCGGCGGTCCAGGTGTTCTGGCAGGCCTTCACCGTGACCGTCGGCCACGTGCTGTTCGAGCTCCCGCGGCGCGAGTTGACGGATGAGAGTGTGGAAGCACACGCGGAGGCGCTGGCGCAGGTTGCCAAGGAGCGCGGGTTATCTCGCACATTCGAGTCCGCTGAGGCGCTCGCGAGTGTCAGTCTGCGACCGTCGTTCGCAGCAACCCTCCGAACCCTGCTCCGTGGGCTCGACGCGCCAAGCAACGGCACGCCCGCGCACTGACCCGGCCATCCTGCCGCGCACCCCCACGCGATCTCGTTTCGTGCGTGTAACGAATGTGGGGCCGTGTGGTCGACGGACCTTTTCACTCTGGCGCCCAGCCGAAATACGGTGTAGATGTTGGATATACACCGTATTCAACGAGGAGTGTGTGGAACGTGAACATGCCAGCCAAGACATCGCTCGCCCCGGGCGACCCCTCCCCGCCGCGACCCGGTCAGACCGAGCAGGCACGCTATTCCGACGTGCCCCGCATCCAGCGCCTGCTCGCCGAGAGCGAGTTCGACGCAGTGGTCGTCGCCTGGCCCGAGAACACCGCCTACCTCTCGGGCTTCTACCACCCCGACATGCGACTGCTGTGGGAGCGCATGCACATCGTCGTGTGGCCCTCCGACGGCGACCCGGTCTACGTCGTGCCCGCTCCGCGAGCGGACAACTGGAACGGACGGGACTCGGGCTCGTGGGCCGCAGAGGAGTCCATGCCGTTCATCACCGACATCAGGGGCTACGTCGGGGAGCACGAGCACATGATCGAGGTCACCGCCGATGCGCTCACCGATCTCGGTCTCACGGGCGGCCACATCGGAATCGAAGGGCGTACCGCACCGTTCAAGCTGACCGACGGGCTGGCCCGACGCCATCCCGGTGTCCGTTTCGGCGACGCTTGGCCGCTGCTCAACGAGATGCGGAAGGTGAAGACGCCGGCCGAGGTCGAGCGCATCACCGCCACCAACCTCCTCACCGCGCAGCACCTCGAGGCGGGGCTGCGAAGCATCCGCTCAGGGGACACCGAGATCGAGATCGCCTCGCGCGTCACCGACGGGCTGTTCCGCGATGGGGCGCACGAGCTGACCCACACGATTCTTGGGGGAGGCTGTCGCGGCGGGCAGTGGCATCCGTACCCGCGGCCGACCGTGCTCGAAGCGGGTATGCTCATCCGCTCGGACTGGGGAGTTCGCATTGACGGCTATTGGTCGGACATCGCTCGGACGGCCGTGGTCGGCGCGGCGTCCCGGGAGCAGCGCAGCCGATTCGACCGCATCAGTGCCGTGCATGACACCGTGGTCGCCGCGCTCAGGCCGGGCGTCGTCGCCCGTGAAGTGGCGGAGCTCGCGAAGCGCGAGTACGCCCGACTCGGCGAAGAGTATCGCTGGGGCATCGTGGGCCACGGAATCGGGCTCGTCGTACACGAAGAGCCGCAGCTGACGGTGGACTACGAGGATCCGATCGTGGAGGGAATGACGATGCAGATCGAGCTCGGATGGGTGGACCCGACGCAGGGGTATCACATCGAGGACCTGGTCTACGTCGGCGCCGACGCGACGACCAATCTCACCACGCCGCTCGGGACGCGACGGATCATCGAGGCCGGCGCATGAGCGGGACGCCGCGGCCGACGGTGCTCGCGCGGGCCAACTCCAAAGCCATGAAGCGCCTCCTGCCGATCCTCGCCCTGTTGCTCTTCATCAACTACCTGGACCGGGTGAACGTCGGCTTCGCCGCACCGACGATGAACGACGCCATCGGACTGACGGCGACGACCTATGGCATCGGCGTGGCCGTGTTCTTCATCGGCTACGTCCTCCTGGAGATCCCGAGCAACTACATCATGTTCCGAGTGGGGGCCCGCAAGTGGCTCTCACGGATCGCCATCTCCTGGGGGATCGTGGCGGCGGCGCACGCGCTCGTGATCGATTTCCCGACGTTCGTGATCGCGCGCGTGCTCCTCGGCATCGCCGAAGCGGGCCTGCTGCCGGGGATCCTGCTCTACATCTCGCTCTGGTTCAGCGGTCCTCAGCGGATCCTCGTCCTCGGGATCTACTACGTGGCCCTGCCGCTGTCGACGGCGCTCGGCGGCCCGTTCTCGAACTGGTTGATCGAGATCGGAGGTGCGTGGTTCGGGTTCGAGGGCTGGCGCTTCATGTTCGCGATCGAAGGGCTCGCCGCCGTCGCGCTCGGGATCGTCGTCTTCTTCGTGCTTCCCTCCCTTCCGCGTGAGGCGCGCTGGCTCTCGTTGGAGGAGAAGGCAGCGATGGAAGCAGCGTCGGAGGCCGCTTCGGCTGGGCAGCACAGCCACACCTTCCTCGCTGCGCTCCGCAGCGCGGTGACGTTGCGGCTCGCCGGGATCTTCTTCCTCATGACGTTTCCGATGTTCGCGATCAGCTTCTTCCTCCCGCTGGTCACGTCGGCGATCGCCGACGCCGGGTCGGGGGCGGTCAGCCTCGTGACCTTCATCCCGTTCACCCTCGGCGCGATCGGGTCGTTCGTCTGGAGTCGGTACGCCCAGAGGCGGGGTCTTCGCCCATGGCATTACGGCGTGCCGATCATCATCGCCGGCGCGGCGGTCCTCGTGTGCGCGCTCAGCGGGGAGGGGTCGTTCCTCGTGCTCTTGGGGGGCGTTGCGGTCGCCGCCGTCGGCATCTACTCCGCCGCCCCCATCTTCTGGAGCTTCGCGACCGGCTCGCTCTCAGGGCCGGGATCGGCGTCGGGCCTCGCCCTCATCAACACCGTGGGCAGCCTCGGCGGGTTCGTCGCCGGGTACTTCACGGGATGGATGCGAGACACCACGGGCGACTACAGTCTCCCGCTCGCGATCATGGCCGGGAGCCTGATGCTCAGCGGCGTCATCGCGCTGACCACGCTCGGCCGGCACCGGCTGTCGGTGACCGCTGCGCCGACGAGCGAAGCACAGGGCTCGCGGGTCTGAGTTCGCCGCCGTGAGAAGTCCGGTCCGCCGTCTCGGGGGAGACGGCGGGCCGGCCTGGGTAATGGCGTCGCGGCTTCTCACCGAGGCGCCGTTCACATGAGGACCCCACCCGAGACTTCGATGCGTTCCCCGGTGAGCCATCGCAGCTCGTCCGAGACGATGGCGGCGATGGCGTCGGCGATGTCAGCGGAGCGGCCGACGCGGCCGAGCGCGGTGTGCTCTGCGAGGAACTCGCGAAGGGCGCGGTCGTCGCGCATCGCGCCGCCGTTGAAATCCGTCGCGGTCGGACCCGGCGCGATCGTATTGACACGGATGCCGCGAGGGCCGAGCTCGTGCGCCAGGTTTCGCGAGAACGCCTCGATCGCAGCTTTCGTCGCGGCGTAGGCGGCGGTTCCCGCACTGACGTGGCGGGTGAGGGAGGAGGTAAGGCTGAGGATGCGCCCACCGTCGGGCATCATCCCGGCCACGGCCTGAGTGACGAGGATGGCGCCCCGGACGTTCGTGTCGAACAGCGCGTCGAGGTCGTCGACCGTGAGGGTGTCGAGCGTGCCGAAGCGCCCGATGCCCGCGTTGTTGATGAGGACATCGACCTCTCGTCGCGCCCATGTGGTGTCGAGCACGCCCGGAAGTGCGGCGGCGAACCGGCGGATCGACGACACATCGGCGAGATCGAGCCCCATGGCGACCCCCTCGCTTCCTGCGCCCCGAACGTCGGCGAGGACCTCGCCGACCCCCGAGGAATCTCCCCGGTACGTGGCGACGACCTTGATCCCGCGGCGGGCCAGTGCGAGGGCAGTTGCTCGGCCGAGCCCGCGAGTGGCTCCGGTCACGATCGCGATCCGGTCGAGGCGCATTCAGTCCTCCGGGAACGTCACGTGGATCAGCGGACTGCCGCTCATCCATGCAGACAGCGGCGCAACGGGCTGACTCAGCCCGGCGGGGTTCCGAGGCTGGTTGAGGTCGTCGATGATCGACGAGAACACCCGCCGCCGCGTCGCCTCGTCTCGCACGGGGGTGCCACGCGCACGCAGGTCGGCGCGGATCCCGTGCTTCAAGTGAACGGTGAAGTCCGGGTTGGTGAGGATTTTCGCCGCCCAATCCCGGCGGGCGGGCGTGGTCGAGAGGTAGATCTCGCCGAATGCTCGGTAGAACCACACTTCGATCCGTCGTGGGCGGCCGGTCTTCGCGCCGATCGTCGTGATGTCGATGGGGCGTTCGCGCGCTGATGATGCGGGGGTGATCGCAAGCGCCCGTCGTATGTTCTCGTCCATAGCCGCTGCCTAAGTAAGTAACTATTTACTTGTAGCATAGATGTTGCCCGCAGCTGACGCAATGGCAGGAGACGCCGATGCCCGACAGGTCGCCCGGCCCGCGATCGAGGGACGCCACTGCCACGCGCGAGCGCATACTCGCGGCGGCGTGCGAGGAGTTCTCCGCGGCTGGCTTCGCCGGCGGTCGGATCGACCGGATCGCGAAAGCAGCGGAATGCAACGTCCGAATGATCTACGCGTATTTCGAGAGCAAGAGCGGCCTGTTCGACGCGTGCTTTCGGCACGTGATCTCGACCATGGCCACCGAGATCCCGCCGCGTATGGACGATCTGCCGGGCTGGGCCGCCGACCTCGTGGAATACCACGCACGTCATCCCCAGGCGATGCGAATCAGCACCTGGGCGCAGCTCGAACGACCAGAGCCCGCCGCTGAGCCGTTGGCCGACTATGCCGCGAAGGTCGTGGCCATGGCGCCGGCGGCCGTCGCGCCGCTCACGGGCACGGACCTGCTCGTCATCATCTATGCGATCGCCCAGTCCTGGCAGCTCGCTCCCGCCGGATTGACCTCGGCTGGCGAGTCGGCCGACATCGACTCCGTCCTCGCCCGTCGCAAACGCGCGGCGGCAGCGGCCGTCGAGCGTTTGCTGGCGGCGCCCACTTCGAACACTGCGTGACCGGGGCGGGGTGGGGCGCGCTCCACTGCGCCACCGCCCCCGGCCACGCCACCCCTGGGCAATCACCCCCGGCGCCACCGCCGTCCGGCGCTACCACCCCCTGCGCTACAACCCCTTCCTCCCTGTTCAGGAAGCTCGCGTGGTTGATCGGCGTGTCGCGGGACGGCGCGCCGTTGCCCGGCCACAACCTTCCTGAGCACGCGGCGCGCAGCGGCTGGGACACGGTGCGCAGCGGCGGATGGTGGCGGGGAGCGACCGGGACGGCCGCGGGACGGTCATCCGCCGAACAGCATGACCTTCGGCGGAAGCGCTCCGGGTGTGACGTCCGCGATCATCGTGTCCTGAACGCCGACGAGCTCTTCTTCCCTCCGCACATCGCCGGCCGCTCGGCATTGCCACCGCTGGCGCAACCGCGGACCTCGGAGCGGCCCGCCCGAAGCCCACCGCCACCACCCCGGACGTGGTCGAAGCAACCGGCGCGGTGTGGTCCTCCAACGGCACCGAGGTCGGCTTCTGGGAGTGCTCCCCGGGATCATTCACTGCCCGTCGCGACGGATACACCGAGATCTGCCAGTTCCTCGAGGGCACGGTCACGGTCGAGACTGATGGCGGAGCACGCGCGATACTCGCGGCCGGCGACACCCTCGTTATGCCGTCGGGCTGGTCGGGGACCTGGCACGTGCACACCACGGTCCGGAAGACCTACGTCACGATCACCGATTGACCATCGCCATCGGGGGGACCACATGCGTAGCAGGCATGACGCAGAGTCGGCCCCATCCCGCTTGGGAGGGAACGCGACCTCCAAGAATCAGTCCGGCGAGAAGCCGAGTTCAGCCAGCAGCGTCTGCACGCGCTGCTTGATGTCGTCCCGGATGCGGCGGACGGTGGCCGGGTCTTTGCCGGCGGGGTCTTCGAGTTCCCAGTCTTCGTAGCGTGTGCCGGGGAAGATCGGGCACGCGTCGCCGCATCCCATGGTGATGACGACGTCGGCGGCGCGGACGTCGTCGGTCTGCAGGAGTTGCGGCACGGCATGGCTGATGTCGATGCCCTCCTCGCGCATGACGTCGATCGCGGCCGGGTTGATCTGGTCGCCGGGTTCGGAGCCGCCGGAGAGCACCGTGGCGCGGCCGCCGGAGAGGGCTCGGGCGTAGCCGGCGGCCATCTGGGAGCGGCCGGCGTTGTGCACGCAGACGAACAGGATGGTGGGGTTGGCGGTGGTCATGGGTATCCTCGACGAGTTCGGGGCGGGGGATCAGGAGCAGCTGGACGCGGGCGACGGGCCGCAGCCGGACGACGCGGCGCCGACGGCCGTGCGGCTGGGGAGGCTGGTCGAGCAGACCCCGGTCGCCGGGAGCGTCAGTTCCACCCGGGTCGCGGCGACCTCGTCGCCGGCGAGGTGCGCGGTGATGGAGCGGACCTGTTCGTACCCGGTTGCGAGAAGGAACGTCGGCGCGCGCCCGTAGGACTTCATGCCGGCGATGTAGAAGTCGTCTTCGGGGTGGGTGAGCTCGGTGAACCCGTGGGGAGCGACGGTGCCGCACGTGTGTACGTTCGGGTCGATCAGCGGGGCAAGCCGTTTGGGGGCTTCCACGATGTCGTCGAGGTCCAGGCGGATCTCGCGGAGTGGGCCGAGGTCCGGGCGAAACCCGGTGGCGTTCACGACCACGTCGCCGGTGACTTCCTCGACGTTGCCGGCGCGGTCACCGATCAACGTGACCTGGTCGCCGTCTCGTCGGAGCCGAATGGTCTCGAACCGGTCCATGAGCTCGATCACGCCGGCGGTGACGAGCTGGTCGACGCGGCGCCCGATCGACGCGCGTGCGGGAAGCTCGTCGTCCTCGGAGGTCGTGACTCGGACGGCGCCGGCGTTCCGGATCACCCAGGTCACTCGCGTCCCTGGTTCCTCGGCGGCAAGGTCGGCGAGCGTCAGCAAGGTATTTGCTGCGGAATGTCCGGCGCCAACGACGACCGCATGCGTGCCCGCGAATCGGGGCCGGTCGGTGCCGAGCACATCGGGCAGTGCCTGGGCGATCAGGTCGCCGACCTCCTCGGCGCCGAGGGGGTCGAGGCCGGATGAGGCGAGCGCGTTCGGCGTGCGGTAGGTGCCGGACGCGTCGATCACCGCCCGCGACCGGGTCTCGGTGACCGTTCCGTCGGTGGCGCGAACGCGCAGCAGGAACGGTGCGGTCGCACGACCGGCCGTTCTCGTGCGGTCGTACCCGGCCCGGCTGACCGCGACGATCTCAGCGCCGGTCCGGACGTGGTCGGCGATCGCCGGCAGGCCCGCGAGCGGAGTCAGGTACTCGTCGACGAGCTCGGAGCCGGTCGGTCGGGCATCCTCGTCGGGTCCGGTCCAGCCGCTTGCGGCGAGGAGTCTGCGTGAGGCCGGATCGATGAGCTGGCGCCACGGCGAGAACAGTCGCGTGTGGCCCCAGCTGCGGATCGACTCGGCGACCTGGTCGCCGGCTTCGAAGACCTCGAATGGCATCTCACGCTCGACGAGGTTCGCGGCCGCGGCCAGCCCGATCGGGCCGGCGCCGATGATCGCGACCGGGAGCGCATGCACCTGCGGATCGCGGACCACGGGCAGGGTCAGATCGATCAGGGTCACCGCCGCCTCCCAGTGCATCGAAATTCTTCGATGCTCACTCTCGAGCATGCATCGAAGAATGTCAATGTAACGCTACGATGGTGGCATGTCCGGCCCGGTCGAGCTCCCCGTCATTCAGCCACGGGCGTGCTGCACCTCGGTGGTTGCTGAGGCGATCAGCCCCGAGGAAGCCGCGAGCAGAGCATCGCTCTTCAAGGCGCTCGGCGACCCGACCAGGGTGCGACTGATTTCGATTGTCGCCGCATCCGATGGACAGGAAGCGTGCGTGTGCGACCTGACCGAGCCCGTCGGTCTGTCGCAGCCCACCGTGTCCCACCACCTGAAGATCTTGATGGACGCAGGGTTTCTCACCCGGTCGAAGCGAGGCACCTGGGCGTACTACAAGCTGGTGCCCGGCTCGCTCGAGCGGCTCGCGACGGCCCTTGTGAGTCCAAACGGGAGCGACTGAAACCACGAGTGCTCAGGGCTTCGAGCGCGGGAACCAGCAGCGCCCGCATTCATCCCGTGGACTCGATGATCTGTCGCATGGTCTCGACCGAGATCTCCTCCCGCTCACCGTCGACCCACTCCTGGACGGTGTACGCGATCCCGAGGCCCTCGAGGTAGTCGACGGTCTTCTCGAGACGTGGCACCACGTCGAGATGGTCGGTGCCGAATAATGCCGCGCGGAACACCGGGTCGCCGGCGCGGATCGCGCGCCGAAGCTCGACCGTCGAGCGCCCGGTGATGCGATATAACGCTTTCAGGATCTCGCTCGAGAAGTCGGGCGATCCGGTGATGGTGAGGGAGATGGCGTTGCTCGGTGCGACCATTGACCCATCACACCACTGATGGCCGGACCTGTGGTGCCGCCGCAGGCCCCGGTCGAGTGACCGCGGGCCTCGTCGTTTGGCGGATGTCTCAGGGGAAAGCCGATACGTTCGGTTATGAGGCCCATCCCCGAGGGCAATGAAAGAGGAGCGAACATGGCGAGGTACCGCGTCCAGAATCCCGCGACGGGCGAAGTCATCGAGACATTCGAGTCCGCGACGGACGCACAGGTCGACGAACACCTCTCGGCAGCCGACTCCGCGTACCGCGAATGGCGCGAGCGCAGCGTGCAGGAGCGGGCCGCGGTCGTGCGGCGGGTCGCTGAGATCTTCGCCGAGCGCCGTCAGGAACTCGCGGAGGCGATCTCGCTCGAGATGGGCAAGTCGCTTGCCGAGAGCCTCGATGAGGTCGACTTCGCCACCGCGATCATCGACTACTACGGCGTATACGGTCCGGGCCTGATCACCGACTATGAGATTCCGAGCACGATCCCTGGCAAGGCCGTCATCGAGCATCTGCCCATCGGCGCCCTGCTCGGGGTCATGCCGTGGAACTTCCCGTACTACCAGGTGGCCCGATTCGCGGCCCCCAATCTCGTGCTCGGTAACACGATCCTGCTGAAGCACGCGGACATCTGCGCACGTTCCAACCTCCTGATCCAGGAGATCATGGAACAGGCTGGCGTGCCCGTGGGCGGCTATCAGGCGCTGTTCGTCTCGCACGACCAGATTTCGACGATCATCGCCGACCCACGCGTGCAGGGCGTCTCCTTCACGGGTTCCGAGCGCGCGGGCGCCGCGATCGGCGCCCAGGCCGGGACGCACCTCAAGAAGTGCGTGCTCGAGCTCGGCGGCATCGACCCGATGGTCGTGCTCGACGCCGACGATGTGGCGGCCGTCGCCAAAGAAGCGTGGGAGTTCCGTACCTACAACGGCGGTCAGGTGTGCAACTCGAACAAGCGACTGATCGTGATGGCCGACATCTACGACGAGTTCGTTGCGACGCTCGCCGAGCTGGCCACCGGCCTCGTGCCGGGTGACCCGATGAACCTCGGCGAGGGCGAGTTCGTTCCCCTGTCGACCCGCGCCGCAGCCGAACAGCTGCACGCCCAGGTCCAGCAGGCCATCTCCGAGGGTGCGACCCTCGTCGCGGGCGGCGTGCTTTCCGATGGGCCCGGCGCGTACTACTCACCCGCGGTGCTCACCGGGCTGCCCCGCGACGCATCCTCCTACCGTGAGGAGATGTTCGGCCCGGTGGCCACCGTGTTCAAGGTCCACAGCGACGAAGAGGCGCTCGAGGTCGCGAATGACTGCGCGCTCGGACTCGGCGGTTCCGTGTTCTCGACGGACGAAGCCCGCGCTGGACGCATCGCCTCGAAGCTCGAGGTCGGGATGGCGCACGTCAACATCATCGCGGCGGAGGCGGCCGAGCTCCCGTTCGGTGGGGTGAAGCGTTCCGGATTCGGACGTGAGATGGGCCCGATCGGCATCGGCGAGTTCGCGAACAAGCGGCTGTACTTCGTCGCGAAGTAGGCGCCCCGTCTCTCCGAGCGCACGATGGCCCCGGTCGGCAGACCGGGGCCATCGCCATGACCTCGCCGCTCCTCCTCGGTTACGTCAAAGTACCGATGTCACAGGGGTCGACTCGTTCATATGGTGGGGCGCGTAGCCCCCGAACAGAACGGATCGAACATGGCCCTCGACCTCAAGCGCCTGGACAACATGGACATCCTCACGAACGATGTCCAGCGGCTCGTCGATTTCTACCACGGCACCCTCGGATTGCCGTTCTTCCTCCCCTACGAGGAATCGGATGTGCCAGAGGAGCAGTGGGCGTCCATCGACTTCGGAAATGTGGTCCTCTACATCTTCCACACGACGCGAGCCGGTGAGGTGTTCCGCCGCTCGTCCGTGAACCTCGAGGATCCAGTGGGTCTGGACTCCTTCGCGTTCGAGATCGAGAACCTCGACGAGGCGATCGCGGAGCTCGACGGCAAGGTCGAATGGGTGCACGACGACGTCACCCCCTGGCACCACCCCTCCGGGGTCTGGTACCGCTACCGGCCCTTCTTCGACCCCGACGGCAACATGATCTACGTCACCGAGCCGCACACGGAGCAGCGCCCCGCAGTCTGACGAGGCCACGCACGAACGGATGCCCCGTGGGTCACGCCACCCACGGGGCATCCGCCCGTTTCAGACGCGCGCCATCCAGCGGAACTCGCCATCGGCGTACGGCACCGGGCCGAGGCACCGGTGTTCGCCATCCTGCACCTGGAAGATCAACTGGGCGTTGCCGAGCGACGGATCGTTCGTCTCCTCGGGGTACGCGATCGTCGACTGCAGACCGGATGCGAAGTTGTAGCTGCCGTTGACGCCGCGGTACCTGATGCCGCGAAGCGCTGCGACCGTCCCCGAGATGTCGCTCGGGTCAGCGGACTGCTGCCACGCCGACGCAATGATGTGCGCCATGTCGTAGGCGAGCCCGGCTTGGGACAGGCCGGGGGAGTCGCCGTACTGCGCGGCGTAGGCGCGGCAGAACTCGGCGCCGTACGGGTCGCGGTAGGTGCCCGAGACGGTGGCCCAGACCACGCCCTCGGCGGCGTCGCCCATCTGCGACACGAACTCCGGAACGGACGGGGCATAGATCGTGTAGATGATCGAGGGACACCCAGCGGCGTGGAGTCGGAGCAGCAGGTCGGCCAGTACCGACGGCAGGAACTCGCTCACGACGAGCACCGTCGGCGGGTCACGGAGGATCGCGACCGCCAGCCGCTCGATCGTGGACGGATCGGCGTCGAGCGCGTGGGTGCCGAGCGTGGTCCAGCCGCGTTCGCTCAGCAGCCGCAGCGTCGTCGCGTCGGCGATCTGACCGCTGTCGGCCGTGGTCTCCACGAACTGCACGGTGCGCGAGGATGCCCGAGGCCCGTCCGCGAAGTGCGCCGACCCGTCGAGGAGATCCAGGAAGCGCACGAGACCCGGGCCGTAATTCGTCTCGGGTGGCACACACTGGAACACGGCGCGGAAGCGATCCTGATCTGCGCCCACGGTCGCGAGGTGGCGGCTCGAGGTCATCGTGTGGAGGACCGGCACCCCCAACCGGGCAGCCTCGATGAACACGGTCGCCTCATCGAACATGTAGCTCATGAGCACGGCGTCGACATCGTGGTCGCGCAGTCCCGCGAACGTCGCACGTATTCCGTCAGCGGTATACACGTCGGCATCGATCGGAACGGCTTCGATCGTGCGGCCGCGGATACCACCACGAGCGTTGAGCTCCCCGACGGCGAGGAGCGCACCGCGCAGCGACTGGGTGCCGTCGGCCCCAGCGGGGCCCGCGGCCGGGTAGGCGAGACCCAACCGAACCGGTCGTCGCCTGGGCGGAAGTGCCGCGGCGTCCGCGACGGCGCCCGGCACCGGCTCGAGCGGGTCCCGCATGAGTCCGGCGATACTCAGTGAGCCGAGCACATCCGGCGGAACCGGCATCGGGAGTTTCAGCCACCCGTGCTGGAAGGCGAGCACCCCGGCCGCGGTACGGCTGATCGCGCCCAGCTTGGTGCGGATGGTCTCGACCTGCGTCGAGACGGTACGCGGGCTCGTGAACAGCGCGTCGGCGATGGTGGGATTCGAATGACCCGCGGCCACCAGCGTGAGCACCTCGAGTTCCCGCGTCGTCAGCCGGTGCGGAAGCTGGGTCGAGGTCGCCTCGATGAGGGTCACCGGTTGCCCCTCGGCGTAGGTCGCCGTCAGGGTGGTCGAGAGCCACCGCCGTGAGGCGGGGAGTTCGAGGACGAACCGGATGCGGTCGTGCTCGGTGCACCAGAGGCGGCGGGCGTAGCGCAGGAGATCTGTGGTCTCGATCGCCTCGCGGAGGAGCGGGCTCGCGCCGATGCGCGGTGACTCGGTCGCATCGCGAGGCAGCGCCAGGGAGAACCCTGGTGTCGGCGATGTCGTCATCTGGTTCCTCGGGGGCGTGGCAGGGCGTGAGGACTCGGCTGATCGAAGCCTAGCGGTCGGTCGTGCAGAGTCCGGCGCGCACGTCGGCCTCCCCAACCGCCGGTTTACGCCAAAGTACCGATAGCTCGGGCGCCGGGGCGTCCGTACCGTCGTGGGGAGAATCTCGGCCACCCGAACGGAGTCACCCATGCAGCACCTGGACCCGCGCCCTTTGCGCGAACGCGTCGCCTTCATCACCGGCGGTGGCCGCGGGATGGGCAGCGCGCACGCGTTCGAGCTTGCGGAGCGGGGCGCCCGGATCGCCGTGCTCGACCTCGACGGTGGTGAGGCCGAGGAGGTGGCCGCGAACATCCGCGCACGCGGTGGCGAGGCGATCGCGTTCGCGGCCGATGTCACCGATCGCGCGGCCGTGGAAGCGGCGATCGCCGAGACCGGCGCGCGCTGGGAGCGGCTCGACATCCTCGTGAGCAACGCCGGCATCATCAATGACTTCACGTCGCTCGCCGAGACGGACGACGCCGAGTTCCACCGCCAGCTGTCGATCAACATCGACGGACTGCTGCACTCGAGCCGCGCGGCGCTGCCCTGGTTGGAGCGAAGCCCCGCCGCCCGCATCATCGTGGTCTCGTCGTTCTGGGCGCAGATGGTCGTCGGCCACTCGTACGGGTATGTCGCGGCGAAGGCCGCGACGATGGCGATGGCGCGCAACCTCGCGGTCGAGCTCACCCCGAAAGGCATCCTCGTGAACGCGATCGCGCCCGGCTCCGTGGCGACCCGCATGATCCCGGACCCCGAGAAGGAGCTCGAGCTCTACCCGATTCCGATCGGGCGCATGGCGGAGCCGGAGGAGATCAGCAAGCTGGTGGCGTTCCTCGCGGGCGACGACGCCGGGTTCATCTCGGGCCAGGTCATCTCACCGAACGGGGGCGCGTTCATCTGAGTGCGAGGGACGGGCCGAAGCGCGGCCCGCCCCTCGGGCTCAGGTCGCCGGTGCCAAGAGCGCCGAGTAGTCGTGCGTGTCCCACGGGCTCGTGCACGGCACCCCCTCGGCGAGGTGTATGGCGCGGGCCGCGGGATCCATGATGACCGAGACGAGCGTCGCCCACTGCGCCGCCGGATCCGAACGGACGTCGGGGTGGCAGCAGACCGCTGACGGGGCATCCGCATGATCGGCGAACACCGCCTTCAGTTCCTCGATCCCAGCCGGCGTTTCACGCTGGACGATCAGGCGATCGAGCCGGCCGTAGCGAACGAAGCTGTCGGCCATCTGCGCCGGCGCGAGATCGTATCCGTCGACGGGCGTCCGCACGAAGTGGTTCGTGTGGATCACCGCGCCCCGTTCGGCGATGAGCGGGTGCACCGTGCGTGCATCGCCCGGCGCCGTCTCGACGTCGAGCACGGCGCCGTTCTCGCTCGCGACGATGTAGTTGCCGGACGATGCCCGCGGGGCGGTCGATAGGATCTCGACGACGTCGGACACGTGCTCGGCGTCCGCGACCGCCCGCACAAGCACGTGGAACGGCACACCGTGCGGGCCCCCGTCCAGGGAGCAGACGATCGTGTTGATGCCGATCGCCATGCCGGCCTGGTTCATCGTCGTCTTCGCGAGTAGTCCGGCCTCGACGATGGTGACGAAGTTGGGGCCGGCCTCCCGCTCGACCTCGAGCACGACGACTCCGTCGGAGAGCACGTCGAGCCAGTCCCAGTTCTGACCGACGAGTGCTCGGCCGGGCGCGGTCCGGTCGGGCTCCAGGGCGAAACTGGAGCACTCGCCGCGTAGCCAGGGGGCGACGCGGTCCGACTTCCGGACGGCGGCGCGCCACAGCACCTCGGTGCGGCAGTTCATGGTGAGCACGTCGTCGAAGGGCAGGCCCGCGCCTTCGGCGATGCCGCGCAGCTCCGTCAGGAGCTCGGGGAACCAGGTCTCGATCGCGGGCACGAATCCGCGCGAGAACTCGACCGCTTCGGCCCAGGAGACGCCTTTCGCCGCGAACGCCCGCTCGTACCCTGCGCGCGTGCGCAGAATCTCGGCGCGGGCGAGCTCGCCGTACTGACGCGAGCGGGTGGCCGCGTCGCCGCTGACCCGGTATCGGGGATATCGGCGGGACATCAGGCCTCCCGGGCGAGGTCGAGCGTACCCGGCGCGAGGTCGGCCAATGCGAGGTCGCCCAGGGCGAGCGGCCCCTCGGCCCGGGTGTGCTCTGCGACCTCATGAGCGGTCGCGATCCACGCCCCGGTCGCTGTGAGGTGCGTGAGCAGCGTGTCGAGGAACGCGAGCCGAGACGGCCGGCCGGTGAGGAACGGATGGAAGGTCAGCATCACGTGGCCGCCGAGGGCGGCGATGCCGTCGATCTCGGGACGCCAGACGTCGAGCACTTCGCGGGGCGAACGGATGGTCTTGTCCCACGTGTCGTTCGCGAACCAGAAATGCGGGGCATCGTCGAGGATCCACGACACGGGGAGCTCGATCAGGTCGTGGGAGTCGTGGCGGTACGGGAGGATGTGGTCGAGCAGGTTCGAGCTGTACCGGAGCCCGGCCTCCTCGAGGAGATCGAGGGTGTGCGGCGTGAACTCCCACGACGGGGAGCGGTACCCGGTCACCTCCGCGCCGAGGTCCCTGAGCACCGCGAGACCCTGGTGCAGCTCGTCGCGTTCCTCCGCCTCGTTGAGCTGCGTGGGGTTCGTGTGCGTGAAGCCGTGGTGCGCGACCTCGTGGCCGGCGGCGACGATCGCGCGCACCGCATCCGGGTGGTGCAACGCATCCTTCGCCGGCACATAGAAGCTCGCGGTGATGTCGTGCTTGCGGAGCAGCTGGAGGATGAGCGGAACCCCGACGGTCGGCCCGTACCGCCCCTGCGAGAGCACGCCCGGGCGTTCGGCGTTCGCCGGATTCTCGCCGATCCACAGCTCCTCAGCATCGAAGTCGAAGCTGACCGTCGCCGCATATCGCCGACCCCCAGGCCACGTCGCCATTCTGCACTCCCAACTCGGCGCCAGGGCGCCGCCCAGTCGATTCGTCCGCCGGTGTCCCCGACGTTCCTCCAGTCTTCGGATCCGCGGCAACGCCGCGCATGGGCGGATTGACGTATCTTCGACGGGCTCCTACGCCGGGCGCCGCAGTGGCCGCGCCCCGCGTGCTCAGTCCAGGGTGCGGTAGGCGAGCTTGTGGACGGTGAGCACCGGTTGCGTGGAGAGCGTTCGCACACCCGGGATGACCGCGATCCGCTCATTCAACAGCTCCCAGAGTTCGCGGTTGTCGGCGCACTGCGCCTCGAACACGATGTCCGGATTGCCGAGCATGGTGGACACGTACGTGGTCTCGGGCATGTCGACCAGGGCCTCGACGATGCTCTTGTGGTGGGCGGGGTCGACCGTGAGGGAGATGATGGCCAGCTGGCGCCCGCCCAGGTGGCTCGGGTCGGCGAAGGCGACGATCCGCAGAATGTTGAGGTCGCGGAGCCGCTTCATGCGCCCGCGCACCGTGGCCTCGGAGGTGTCGAGGTTGCGCGCGATCTCGCGCATCGACCGCCGGCCGTCGTGCTCGAGTTCGCGGGCGATTGCGCGGTCGAGGTCGTCCATCGCGTGCGCAGACATGCGAGAAGTCTACTGAGCGATGCCGTCGTGAACTTCGCGCTATACGTGAAAATGCGGATAAGTCTGCGCGAAATGCGTGGATAGGATCGGGCAACACACTGAACACTGTTCTCGAACGCCGTGTCGAACTTCGACATGCGCAGCAGTTGTCTCCCGTTCATCGGCGAACGGCAGATCCCCTCCCCGCGCACCACCCCCGGTACCCCGTCAGAACGGAGTAACACGACGTGACTCAACAGCTCGAACAGACCGACTCGGCCGAGCCCGCCGGCGAACAGTACGCACAGACGCTGCGGTGGTGGGATGGCTTCACCATCAGCCTGTCCATCCCCGCCGCGCTGTTCATCGGCTTGGGCTACGCCATCGGTGCGGTCGGCTCGCTCACCGCACTCATCCTGCTGGGCGTCGTGGCGACCATCGCGTGCCTCCAGAACTTCATCTACTCCGAGATGGCCGCGATGTTCCCCCGCATCGTCGGCGGTATCGCCGCCTACGCGAACGAGGCATGGCGGGCGCACTCGACCGTGGTCGGCCCCCTGGCGGCGTTCGGGTACTGGTTCGCGTGGTCGAGCTCGCTGGCCATCTACGGCATCCAGATCGGCTCGCTCATCCAGGCGGAGTGGTTCCCCGACCAGACCTGGACCTTCTCGACCGGGCTGGCCGAGGTCGGCCTCCCGCACCTGATCGGGCTCGGCGTGCTCGTGCTCGGCTGGGTGCTGAACATCCTCGGCATGCGCATCGCCATGTGGATCATGTACCTCACCGGCGTGATCATCCTGATCCCCGTCGTCGTCTTCGCGCTGGCCCCGCTGCTCGGCGGCTCGTGGTCGGTCGACAACCTGGAGTGGGCCCTCGCGGACAGCGGCTTCCCCGGCTGGCAGACCTGGATCGCCTGGATGTTCGTGCTCGCCTGGACCGTGTACGGCATCGAGGCCGTCGCCTCGTTCACGCCCGAGTACAAGCGGCCCGTTTCCGACACTCGCCGCGCGCTGCGGATCGCGGGTGTGTTCGTCCTGGCCGTCTACATCCTCGTCCCGCTCGGCGTCGGCGGGCTCGCGAACCGCGCCGACGTGATCGCCGACCCGGTCTCGTTCTACAGCGGACTGTTCGACCAGCTGCTGCCCGGCTCGGGGTTCATCGTGACGCTGTGCCTCATCGCCGGTCTCATGCTGCTCATGATGATGACCACGGCCGACGGCGGCCGGGTGCTGCAGGGCAGCGCCGAGTCCGGACTCACGATCAAGCAGCTCGGACACCTCAACCGCTTCGGCATGCCGGCTCGCGCCATGACGTTCGACGTCGTCCTGAACATCATCCTGATCCTGTTCGTCGGCGAGGCGCTCGCCGTGATCACGGCGGGCATCATGGGCTACCTGCTCTGCCACATCTTCGCCCTCGCCGGATTCCTGTGGCTGCGCAAGGATCGGCCGAACGCGCCACGCCCGACGAGGCTCGGCACGAGCTGGCCGGTGATCGCGGCGGCACTCATCGTGCTCAACTGCTTCATCTGGATCGTCGGCATCTCGAGCGCCGGCATCACCGGCTACGGCGGGCCCCGGGAGATCCTCATCGCCGGACTGGTCCTGCTCCTGTCGGTCGTGCTCTACGCCATCCGCCGGGTCGGACAGGACAAGCTGAAGTTCGTCTGGCGCAACCCGCGCACGCCCGAGGAGCTCGCTGAGCTCGAGGCGCCCGCACGCGAGCTCGTGGCGCAGCAGCAGGCCGGAAGGGCTGCCGAACTGTGACTCTCGAACTCCCTGCGCTCAGCGACCTCAGGGGCCGCACCGCACTCGTCACGGGTGCGGCCCGGGGGATGGGGGCCGCCCACGCGGCGGCCCTCACCGCTCGCGGGGCTCGCGTCCTCCTCGTCGACCTGGACGCGGACGTGGCCGACACGGCGGCGGCACTCCGCGCCGGTGGCGCCGACACCCACGCGCTGCGCCTGGACGTCACCAGCCCGGACGCGGGCGACCGGCTCCGGGCCGCGCTCGCCGATGCGGCGGGGCCAGGCCAGCCCGCCCGACTCGACATCCTCGTGCACAACGCCGGGATCGTGCACGACTGGCGCAGCCTCGACGAGACCGAGCCGGATTCGCTCGATCCCTACTACGCGGTGAACGTCAAGGCCCCGTACGCCATCACCAGATCGCTCGTCGATCTGCTGCGCGCCAGCGACCACGGCCGGGTCGTCCTGATCTCCTCCAGCTGGGGACAGGTGCCCGACGGGCACTCGTTCGGGTACATGATCGCGAAGGCGGCCCAGCTCGGACTCATGAAGGCGTTGGCCGCCGCGTTGTTGCCGCACGGCATCCTCGTGAACGCGGTCGCGCCGGGCGCGATCCACACCCGGATGATCCCCGACGAGGTGTACGACCTCGAACTCTCCGCCGTGCCCCTCGGGCGCCTCGGTCGTGCCGAGGAGATCGCCGAGGCGGTCGCCTTCCTGGCGTCCGACGGAGCCGGATTCCTGACGGGACAGACCATTCCGGTCAACGGTGGGGCGCTCCGAGTCGGGATCTGACGCGCACCTCATCTCAACGGGACACCCCAATCACCAGCAAGGAGGAGTGATGGCCACCACCGCCACCAGCCCCAGGACCAAGACCAACCGCGAGCTCATCGAGCAGGCCATGCGGCACACGTGGTTCCCGGTCGCGAGATCGGTCGACGTCGTGGCCGGCGGAACGCCCGAATCCGCGACGCTGCTCGGGGTTCCGCTCGTCGTCTACCGCGACGGCACCGGCCGGATCGCGGTCGCGTCCCGGCGATGCCCGCATCGCGGCGCCGATCTGTCGATCGGGCAGGTCCACGAGTCGTCCATCGGATGTCCCTATCACGGCTGGCAGTTCTCGAGCGGTGACGGGCTCTGCGTCCGCGTCCCGTCGCTCGAGGACCAGTCGAAGATCCCGCCGAAGGCGCGACTCAAGACCTACCCCGCCGAGGAGCGATACGGCATGGTCTGGACCGTGCTGGAGGAGCCGATCGAGCCGCTCTACGATCTCGAGGAGTGGAACGCGGAGGAGTTCGTGTGGCTCGCCGCCACCCCGCTCGACTCGCCAGTGGGTGTTGCGGTGAGTATCGAGAACTTCCGCGACGTCGCGCACTTCCCGTTCGTGCACCAGGTGTCGATGGGGCCGACGCCCGAGGTCGTCGAGCCGCTCGAGGTCACGCGCGAGGGCAGTCACATCTGGATGTATCGGCCGCTCAACGCGAGTACCGGCGAATGGGCGAACGACGGCGACGCCATGATGAAGTACCACTGCGTCGCGCCGGGGCTCGCGTCGATCACGATGGACTATGAGCGGTACGGGCGGCGCGTCGTCGCCGGCTTCCCGAGCCCGATCGCGTACGACCACGTGAAGATCTTCTGGGGCGTGGCCAACGCGGTCGACTACTCGGGAGCCAGCATCGAGGAGAACCTGCGGATCGAGGAGATGGTGTACCTCGAGGACCTGCCGATCGTGGCGAACCTCTCGCCGCGCGAAGTGCCGTGGGACGCCGAGGTGGAAGAGTTCTCCGTTCCCGCCGATCTGTTCACCTTGAACTACCGCCGCAGCTTCCTCGAGCTCGCGCGAAAGGTGGAGGCGACGTTCTATGCCGGCGACGCTGCTCAGTAGCACGAAAACGACCTTCCTCGCGCGGGTCACCCGCGTGGTCGATGTTGCGACCGGCATCCGTTCGTTCGAGTTCGTGGCAGAACAGGGCCGGCAGCTCCCGAGCTGGCTGCCGGGCGCGCATATCGATGTCCACCTGCCCTCCGGCACTGTCCGTCAGTACTCGCTCTGCGGGGAGCCTCGCGCCGGCGACCGCTACCGCATCGCCGTCCTCGAGCTGCCCGACGGCCGCGGCGGGTCTGTCGAGGTCCATCGCGAGCTGCGCGAGGGCGTCGTGGTCGAGCTCGGACCGCCTCGGAACGACTTCCAGCTTGCTGAGGCGCCGGCCTACGTGTTCGTCGCGGGAGGCATCGGGATCACGCCCATCCTGGCCATGATCCGGCATGTCGCTCGGGCCGGGAAGCCGTGGCGACTCGTCTACGGAGCGCGGACCGCCGCGCATTTCGCCTTCACCGATGAGCTCGACCGGCTCGCCGCTGAGACGTGGGGCATGGTCGAGTACGTCGCCCAGGACACCGATGGGCATCCGGACCTCGGGGCGATCGTGCGCGGCTCGATCGGTCAGGGGGTGTACTGCTGCGGGCCTGCGCCGCTCATGGACGCGCTCGGCGCGGAGATGGCCGCTCAGGGGAGGGCCGGCCAGCTCGTGATCGAGCGATTCACCCCCGCTCCGCCGGCCGGTGCCGATGACGGTGCGAGCTTCGAGGTCGAGCTCGTCGACAGCGGCATCACGGTCACGGTGGAGCCGGACCAGAGCATTCTCGAGGCCATCCGGGTCGCCGGCGTCGACGCGCCTTCATCGTGTGAAATGGGCATCTGCGGCACGTGCGAGACCACGGTGATCTCGGGAGAGGTCGACCATCGTGACTCATTGCTCACCGATGACGAACGCGCGGCGGGCGACGTGATGATGATCTGCGTCTCGCGGGCCGCGTGTCCGCGGCTCGTGCTGCAGCGCTGACCGAGTTGCCGGGGTCCCGGGAAAAAGTTCTATACGGATGCATCCAAAAGTCGGTTCGTGCCGGAAGGAGGTGGTGAAGGCAATTCACGCCCCACCACGGGGCAGACCGACTGGAGGAACCATGAAGAAGATCCTCGTCGCGGCCATCGGGGCCGGTGCGCTCGTCGCCCTCGGCGGCGTGGCACCGGCGCAGGCCGCCGAAGGCTCCGCGCAGCTGTCCGTGTTGCACGGCGTGCCGGGCCTCACGGTCGACGTCTACGTCGACAACGCACTCACGATCGACGATTTCACGCCCGGTTCCCTGGCCGGGCCGCTCGAGCTTCCCGCGGGCACCTACTCGGTGGCGATCACCGCCGCGGACGCCGCGGACGCCTCAGCTCCGGCGATCGGACCCGTCGATCTGACCCTCGCGTCGGGTGGGAACTACACCGCCGTCGCGCACCTGACGGAGGCGGGCGAGCCCACGGCGACGCTGTTCACGAACGATACCGCGCAGGTCGTGGCGGGTGAGGGCCGGCTGACGGTCAGGCACGTCGCGGCGGCACCCGCAGTCGACGTGCTCGCGGCCGGCAGCCCCGTGATCTCGAATCTCGCGAACCCGAACGAGCAGGTGCTGAACCTCCCCGCGGGCGTCGTGTCCGCCTCGGTCGCCGCGGCCGGGACGACCGACCCCGTGATCGGTCCGGCCGACGTCGATGTCGCCGAGGGCGTCAACACGATCGTCTACGCCTGGGGCAGCCTCGAGGACGACACCCTCGCGCTCGCGGTGCAGACCATCGGCGGGCTGCACTCCACGCCCGACGGCGTGCCGGCCGGCGTGGCCGGCCTCGCCGCGACCGAGGCATCCGGCAGCGATGCGACCGTCGTCGTCGTGCTCGTCGGGGCGAGCCTGCTCGCCGCGCTCGCGCTCATCGCGGCGGTCACGCTGTCGCGTCGGGCGGCGGGGCAGCGGCGCTGAGCCGCGGAGCATCCGTGATGGCCGCGACCAGGGTGACGGGGGCCCTGGTCGCGGCCGCCCTCGCCGTCGTACTGGCCGGATGCGTCGGCGGCGGCTCCCGCCCCGACCCGAGCGACCGGCCGCCGGCGTCCGCACCAGCGGCGGCGACGCCCTCGGCGACGCCGCCCGCGACCGCGGTCCCGCAGCCGTCCCGCCGATCCGCGGCGCTCGAGGACCAGCCGATCAGCGCGTCCGCCCCACCGGCGCGCCTGGAGATCCCCGATCTCGGCATCGACGTCGCGGTGCAACCCGTCGGACTCGACGGGCAGGGCCAGATGGCCCTGTTCGACGATCCGGCGATCGCCGCGTGGTACCAGTGGGGGCCGGCGCCCGCATCCGCTGAGGGGTCGACCGTCATCGCCGCGCACGTCGACTCGCTCGAGTACGACCTGCTTCCGTTCGCGCGGCTCAAGAACGCGGTTGCGGGGATGCAGATCGTCGTGACGGATGCGACGGGCGTGCGGTACGGCTATCTCGTGCAGTCGGTCGAGGTCACCGAGAAGTCCGAGGTCGACTGGGCCGCCGCGTTCGATCGGGCCGGGTCGCCTCGGCTCACGCTCGTGACGTGCGGAGGCGCCTTCGACGCGGAGAACCGGCGGTATCTCAGCAACCTCGTGCTGACCGCCTCGCGGATCGGGTGAACGTGGGGGATCGTTATGCTGATCGAATCACCGTGGCGCGCGGATCCGCGTCTGGGCCGCTCGCCCTGGGCTGGAGGCCTGACGGACGACGAGGTCGGAGGGGGTGAGCGTCAGCTGAGCAGCATGTCGCCGGCCCCGGATCGGATGGACGATCCCGAGCTCGCCCGCGCGTTCGCCGCCGGCGAGGAGTCGGCGCTGCGCGAGGCGTACGCGCGGTGGTCGCCCCTGGTCTTCCGTCTCGCGGTGCGTTCACTCGGCGATCGCAGCGACGCCGAAGATGTCACGCAACAGGTGTACATCTCGGCATGGCGCACCCGAGCGAGCTACGATCCGACCCGGTCGTCGCTGAGCGCCTGGATCGTGGGCATCACGCGCCACCGCATCGCCGACGCGCACGAGGCACGTTCGCGGTCACGCGCGATCGAGGAAGCGGCCGTCGCTGCGGCCGCCGTCAGCCCCGCCGTCGAAGACGACGACCTCGCTGAGCGGGTCATGGTCGCCGAAGGGCTTGCGGCGCTCGAGCCCGTGCCGAGGCGGGTGATGCACCTGGCGTTCTACGAACAGCTGAGTCAGGCGCAGATCGCCGAGACGCTCGATCTGCCGCTCGGTACGGTGAAGAGCCACGTGCGACGGAGCCTCAGCAGATTGAGGACGCGATGGGAGGTCGGCGATGAGCCACATCGAACCTGATGACCTCGTGACGCTCGCGCTCGACGGCGAGCAGCCCGACCACGCCGCGCAAGCGCACCTCGACGAGTGCGCCGAGTGCCGCGCCGAGTACGACGCGCTCGTGCGCACCATCCACCTCGGTCGCGAGGGAGGCGAACCCGAACTCGAGGCGCCGCCATCGCGCGTGTGGTCGGCGATCCACGGCGAGCTCGGTCTCGCACCCGAGCTCACCGCGGACCCGCTGAGCGCGCCGCCGAATGCCTCGGCGCTCGCCGAGACGCCATTCCCCGCTGTGACACGCGGGCCAGAGGTGCCGCGCGTGCCCGAGGCGACGCGACCGCGCGAGGCGACGCGCGTGCCCGAGGCGACGCCCGAGGCGACGCGACCGCGCGAGGCGACGCGGCCGCCCGGGGCGACGCGGCCGCGCGAGGCGACGCGGCCGCCCGGGTCCGCGCGCCCGGCCGGGTCCCGCCCGCCCGGATCCCGGCCGCCACGACGCGCCGACACCCGGGCTCGACGGCGGTGGTGGCCGGTCGCGCTCGCCGCAGCCTCGGTCGGTGTGTTGGTCGGTCTCGCGCTGGGCGTCGGGCTCTCGGGCATCGGCTCAGGAGGCGAGCGGAACCAGACCGTCCTCGCGAGCGCGACGCTCGACGCGTTCCCGGGCTGGTCGACGGGTGGGACGGCCGTCCTGGAGGAGGACGGCGACGGGATGCGAACGATCGTCGTGGACCTCGACGACGATGTGGCAGAGGGCGAGCTCCGCGAGGTCTGGCTCATCCGCGCTGACGCGTCGGGGCTACTCAGCCTCGGATTCCTCGAAGGGACGAGCGGCCGGTTCGCCGTGCCCGCCGGGGTCGACCTCGACGAGTTCAGGCTCGTCGACGTGTCGGCCGAACCGGTCGACGGCGATCCGTCGCACTCCGGTGACTCGATCGTGCGGGGCGAGCTGCGGCGGGCCTGAGGCAGTACCGTCGTCGGTGCGAGCTGGGCGGCGCGGGCCGCGCCCGCCTGGAGCGGCTCGGTCGGCCCCGCTGGCAGTACCGTTGACCAGTACTGGTCATTTGCGGGAGGGTGCGTGCGGGCTGCAGAGGGGATCGCCGGGCTCGGTCAGGGGCTGCACTCCGCCGTGCGTGAGATCGTGCTCGAGGCGCTCTCACGTGGGTCGGGCGCCACTCTGCCCACGAACGCGCACTTCAAGTCGACCCGCAACATCGCGGCGGGCACGATGCAGCGCGCGCTCGACCTGCTCCAAGACCGCGGCGCCCTGGCCATCGTGTCGCGTGGGCACCTCGGCCGCGTCATCGAGTCGCTCGACGTCGGACAGTGCTGGCAGGCTGCAGGGCTCCCGCCCGTGCGGCTGCTGCTCCCGCCGCGTGGCCCCATCGAGATCGACGTGCTCGACAATCGGCTGGCGGAGGACCTGACCCGGCTCGGCATCCCCCACACCGTGCATCATCGCCCGGGTGGCGCGCGACGGGTCGATGCGGTGATGACCGGCGAGCACGACCTGGCCGTGGTGTCCGCGGGGGCGTACGACGGCACCATCGGTTCGGTCCAGGGCGCCGACGAGTCCGGTGGCCCCGAGGGGGAAGGGGTGGCCATCCTCAGCCGCCGCCTTGAATCGGGCACGTATTACGCGGAGGGGCGGCTCGTGGTCGTCCGTCTTGCGAGTTGCGAGCCGGCCGGCCCGCTCCGGGTGGCGATCGATCGCGGCTCTCCCGACCATGTGGTGCTCACCGAGGCCGAGTTCCCGGTCGATGCCGGTCACACGTATGTCGACACGCCGTTCCCATCGGTGCCCGCTCAGGTGCTCCGCGGTGCGGTCGATGTCGGAATCTGGCACGTGACGAGGTCGATCATCCCGCTCGATCTCGCCGGCCTGGCGACCGATGGGCTGTCGGCCGCCGCCGCGAGGGCGGCGTGGAGCGAGTTGTCGGGTGCGGTGCTCATCGGGTCGCCGTCGCGTCCCGAACTCCGAAGCGTGATGGCCGAACTCCGTCTCGACGATCTCGCGGACGTGCAGCAGGATGCACTGCGCCGCGGGGTCGACGACTCATTCGACCCCGCCGGCGCCTGAGTCCAGGTTCCGCAGCAGCTCCTCCAGGTACGCGGCCACCGCATCGTCGCGATGATGCCCGACCCGCTCGCGTGCGATGCGGACGACGCCCGGGCGGGCATTGCCCATCGCGATCGGGTGGCCGATCGCCGACAACCATTCCACGTCGGTCTCACCGTCGCCGAAGCCGATCGTGGCGTCCGGTGGGATGCCGAGCCGGTCGAGCACGAACCGCAGGGCGTCGACCTTCGACGCTCCAGGGCTGCTGCCTTCGAGGAACGTCGCCATGGAGCGACGGATGAACGGGAACCGCTCGCTGATCGGTCCGCCGTGATTGTCCAGGACGGTGTCGGTGCCGGCGAGCATCACCTTCACGATGCCGCGCGGCCGATCCTCGATCGCGCCGATGTGGACGGGTTCGTCGTTCACGTCTTCGAGAAGCTCGGTGAAATCGGTGCGCGCTTCGGCGCGCATCTCATCCGCGGTCCACGCGATGAACTGCAGTCCTGCGTGGTCGGCTTCAGCGCGGATCGCCGGGATGACCGCGGGGTCGAAGGTCGACACCGTCAATCGCGTGCGGGATGCGGGATCGGTCACGACGGCGCCGTTGCAGGCGATGGCCGGCGCGCTGAGGCCGGCTGCGGTCGCGATGGAGAGCGCGGCGTGCTCGGTGCGGCCGGTCACGATGATCGGCAGGATGCCCCGGGCCTCGAGCCGAGCGAGAACACCGATCGCGCGGTCGCTCACTCGGTGCCCGTCCGATGCGAGCGTTCCATCGACGTCGAGTGCGACGGCCCGTGGCCGTGGTCGGGCGGTCATGGCCGGCGCGTCCCGGGCTGTTCCGCCGCCGCGAGCCGCGTCGTTGACAGAACCTGAGTGTCCTGCAATAGTTCAAGTTCGGAGTACTCCATATCTGGAGCATACCGGTTTCGCACGACGAGAGAAGGCCCTTTGACCATCGACACCACCGTTCGTGATGCGCTCGTCGCCGCCCTCGGCGCTGACGCGGTCTCGACGTCGCCCGATGCCCTCGAACGCAGCAGCCATGACACCTGGCCGCTGTCCACCAAAGAGCGTCGGCGCGGCGTGCATGCCCATCAGGCCGACGTGGTGGTCACGCTCGAGTCGATGACCGAGATCGGCCGGGTGCTGAAGCTCGCCGACGAGCACCGCATCCCCGTCACCGTCCGCGGCCTCGGATCATCGGTGACCGGGCAGCCGCTTCCCGTTCGCGGCGGCATCGTGCTGGACCTCTCTCAGGTGCCTGCGCACTTCATCGTCGACGAGACGAACCTCACCGTGACCGCCACGGCCAGCCAGAACGGCGGAGCCCTCGAAGACGCCCTCAACGAGCTCGGGTTCACGCTCGGCCACTCGCCGCAGTCGCTGTACCGCTCGACGGTCGGCGGCTGGCTCGCGACCCTCGCGACGGGGCAGTTCTCCTCGCTCTATGGCGGGATCGAAGATCTGGCGGTCGCGTACACCGTGGTGCTCGCCTCCGGCGAGACCGTCGAGCTGAGCGCGTCCCCCCGGGCGGCGATGGGACCGGATCTGCGCCAGATCTTCATCGGATCGGAGGGCACGCTGGGCGTGATCACGTCGGTGACCCTCAAGATCTTCCCGCTGCCGGAGTCTCAGCTGCTGCAGACCTTCAGCTTCCCGAGCGTCAAGGCGGGCCTGGCCATGATGCGCGAACAGGCCGCGCTCGCGATGCGGCCGTTCCTGCTGCGCTTCTACGACACCGACGAGGCGCGGCACGCGATGGCGGATCCCACCGTCGACGCGCCGATCATGTTCGTCGGCTGCCGGGGCCCGCGGGCGATCGCCGAGGCCGAGATGCAGGTGCTCGGCAGCATCGCCGCCGGGCACGGCGGCGTGCCGCTGGGCCCGGCTGGCGCCGAAGGGTGGATGGGGCGGCGGTTCGACTTCTCGACGGTTGAGAACCTGCTCGACCTCGAAGGCGGGTTCGCAGAGACGATCGAGGTCGCCCATCGCTGGAGCGACATCGGGGGGCTCTATGCGGAACTCAAGGCCGCGTTGCAGCCGTTCGCCGACGAGGTGCTCGCCCATTTCTCCCACGTCTACACGCAGGGCACGTCGATGTACGTCATCCTCCTGGGGCGCGCGACCGACGACGAGGAAGCCGTCGCCCGACTCCGAAGCATCTGGAGTACCGCGATGGAGATCTGCCTCGCGCGCGGCGCCGAGCTCTCGCACCACCACGGCGGCGGCCTCGCCCGATCGCCCTACACCCGTCGATCCCTCGGCAGCGCCCACGTCGTGCTCCAGCGGCTGAAGGACGCGCTCGACCCGTCAGGAATCCTGAACCCCGGAAAGCTCGGACTCTGACCCGGTCCGTCGATCGCCGTCACCCGTCGGCGTTCTCCCCCCGAGGTCTTCGCCAAGAAGGCCTGAGATCTTCGCAAGAAGAAAGGCAGTGATCGTGCACATCGAAGTGTTGGATCTCCTCGCAGCCGCCGCCGGCGGGTTCCTCGGCGCGACGTTCGGCGCGCTCGTCGCGTTCGTGTTCACCGGTTTCGCGGTGCTGATCGGCGTCGCCGCCGTGATCGGCAGCGGCGACGCGTCGTTCCTCAACTCCATCGCGTTCGGGCCGTTCTTCGGACCGCACATCTCGTTCGCCGCGGGTGTCGCGGCGGTCGCGTACGCGAAGCGACGGGGCTGGATCGACAGCGGTCGAGACATCGTCACGCCGCTGGTGAGTCTCGCGAAGCCCAGCGTGCTCCTCGTCGGGGCGGTGTTCGGCGTGTTCGGATACCTCGTCGCGCAGGTCATCGGAATCATCCCCTGGTTCGGCTCGAACACCGACGCGGTCGCCCTCACCGTCGTCATCTCGGCGGTCGTCGCCCGTCTGTTGTTCGGGAAGACCGGCATCATCGGCCCGCACGTCGACGGCGCGACGGGGTGGAAGCGCTTCACGCCGAACGCACAGCACGTGTGGCTCGCGTATCAGCAGCGCCCGCTCATGGCGGTGCTGCTCGGCCTGTTCATCGGCGGGCTCTCGGCGTGGGCGTCGGCCACGCTGCTCGAGGCATATCCTGACGCGCCGGGGGTCATCTACCTCGGGTTCGGCGTCTCCGCCGTCTCGTTGCTGTTCCTCGCGTTCGCGGTCGAGGTGCCGGCGACCCACCACATCACGCTCGTGAGCGCGGTGGCGGTGCCGGTGTTCCTGTCCGTCACCGGCGGTGGGATCGCGGTCGTGCTGATCGGCGCGGCGGTGGGCGCGGTCACCGCGCTGGTCGGAGAGCTCTTCTCGCGGTTCTGGCTGATCCGCGGCGACACCCACATCGACCCGCCGGCGAGTGCCATCTGGCCGATGACGACGGTCGTCCTCGTCCTCGGCGCCCTCGTCTCCTGACCGCCTCATTCCGCGAACGTAGAAAGTAGATGATGATGTCTTCTTCCGCCGCACGACTTCTCGTGATCGACGCCGGGACCACCGGTATCCGCGCCCTCGTCTTCGACGAGGCGAGCCGTGTGCTCGGCCAGGCCTACACCGAGTTCCCGCAGTACCACCCCGCACCGGACCGCGTCGAGCAGGACGCGGACGAGATCTGGGACGCCGCATCCCGCATGATCGTCGCGGCCCTCGAAGGGGCCGGTCTCGCACCCGGGGACGTGACCGCCATCGGGATCACGAACCAGCGCGCCACGACCGTGGTCTGGGACCGACGTTCGGGCGAGCCCGTCACGCGGGCGATCGTCTGGCAGGACACGCGCACGGCTGAACGCGCGACGGAGCTGGCCACGGAGTGGGGCGAGCGCGTGTACTCGCACACCGGCTGGTCGCTCGCGCCCGTGTACTCGTCGCTCAGCCTCGAATGGATGCTGCAGAACGTGCCCGAGGTGCGCGAACTGGCGGCGAACGGCGACCTCGCGTTCGGCACTATCGACTCCTGGCTCATCCACCGGCTCACGGGTGGTGCCGAGCACGTGATCAGCGCCTCGAACGCCTCGGTGACGGGCTCATACGACCTCCTCACCGATGGGTGGTACGGCGAGTGGCTCGAGGCCCTCGGCATCCCGCTCTCGATCTATCCCGAGGTCCGTGACGACTCGGGCCACCTCGGGACCACGAGCGCTGAGGTGTTCGGAGCCGAGGTGCCGATCGCCTCGGCGATCGCCGATCAGCACTCGGCGCTCTTCGCGCAGGGGTGCATCGAGCCGGGCATGGTCAAGTGCACCCACGGCACCGGCACCTTCCTGGACATGACGATCGGCACCACCCCGGTCATCGACACGTCCAGCGGGCTGACCTCGCAGATCGCCTGGCGCCGGAACGGTGAGACCGTGTACGCGCTCGAGGGCTACGCCGGCTCGACCGGGGCGGCGGTCCAGTGGCTTCGCGACGGCGCCGGGATCATCTCCACCTCGGCCGAGTCGGAGGAGCTCGCGCGGAGCGTCCCCGACAACGGCGGGGTGTACTTCGTGCCGGCGCTCACCGGACTGTCCGCCCCCTACTGGGACCTGTATGCCCGGGGCACGATGTTCGGCATCAGCCCGGGGACGCAACGCGGTCATCTGGCCCGCGCGACCCTCGAGGGCATCGTGTTCTCGGTGCGCGACTTCATCGAGGTCATGAGCCGCGTCTCCGGCAACGACATCGCGCAGATCGCGGTCGACGGTGGGGCATCGCAGAACGACCTGCTGATGCAGATCCAGGCCGACCAGCTCGGGGTGCGGGTCGTCCGCCCGAAGAACACCGAGGCCACGAGTCTCGGCGCGGCGCTCATGGCGGGCCTCGCGGTCGGTGTCTGGTCGACGCCCGAGGAGGCGTTGGCGACGCAGGAGACGGATGCGACCTTCGAGCCGCAGCTCTCCGACGAGCAGCGTGCCGCGGACTACGCCGTCTGGACGCGCGCCGTCGAACGCTCCAGGGGGTGGCTGAAGAAATGAGGCGAGCGTCGCGCGCCGAACTCTCGGGCCCGCTGTTCGATCTCGTCGTCATCGGTGGCGGAATCACGGGAGTCGCCACGGCGCGCGACGCCGCCCTGCGTGGTCTCTCGGTCGCCCTGATCGAGAAGGACGACTTCGCGGCAGGGACCTCGAGCCGGTCGTCCAAGCTCATCCACGGCGGCCTGCGCTACCTGGAGTCGTATCAGTTCCGGCTCGTCGCCGAGTCCGTCCGCGAACGGGAGCGATTCCTGAAGATCGCACCGCACCTCACCGAAGTGCGGCCGTTCCTCTATCTCCTCTACGACGGCTACCCCGAGAGTCGCTTCAAGCTGAACCTCGGCCTCACGTTCTACGACGCCGCATCCGGGGCGTGGCGCAAGCGCCGGCACCGCATGCTGAGCCCCGAGCAGGTGCTCGCGCGTGAACCGCATCTCGCGCGCGAGGGCCTCCGCGGCGCCGGCATGTACTACGACGTCCTCACCGACGACGCGCGGCTCACGGTCGAGACCGCCAACGGCGCCGCCGACGCTGGCGCTGTCCTGATGAACCACGCCGTCGTCGAGTCGCTGATCCTCGACCATGGGACGGCTCGCGGGGTCGTCGTGCGGGACCTGATCGACGGTGAGTCCATTGAGGTCCACGCGCAGCGCGTCGTCAACGCCACCGGTCCATGGACGGACCGGACGCGCGCGCTGGAGCACACCCGCAGCACGCACGCACTGCGCCCGACCAAAGGCGTGCACATCGTGCTGAAGAAGCGCGACTTCCCGCTGAGCACCGCGGTCTTCCTCCGATCGCCGGACGATCACCGGGTCGTCTGGCCCACACCCTCCCTCGAGGACGATGTCGTGTGCATCGGCACCACCGACACCGACTACACCGGAGACCTCGACGACGTGCACGCCGACGACCGGGACATCCGTTACCTGCTGAACGTCGCCAATCGCACCATCCCGGGTGCCGGGCTCACGGAATCCCACGTCGTCGGAAGCTGGGCGGGTCTGCGACCGCTGGTCGCGCCGCCACCGGGCGTGAGCGAGAGCAACACCTCTCGTGAGCATGAGATCACCACCGGCCCGACCGGCATGATCACGATCTCGGGCGGCAAGCTCACGAGCAGTCGTCTGATGGCCAAGCAGGTGGTGGATGCGGCCATGGCGAAGACTCGGGTCCGGTCGAGCGTCGCAGGCTCGACGCCGCTGCCGGGGGCGGATGCCACGGCCATCGCCGAGGCGCGCCGCGCAGCCGAGACGGCAGGCGTGCCCGCCGATCTCGTCGCGGTATGGATCCGCCGGTACGGAGCGAATGCCGGGCTCATCGTCGAGCGGTGGGCCCAGGACCCCGAAAGCCGCGAGGTGATCGGCGACCGACGGCTCACCCGTGCGGAGATCGAGTACGCGGTCACCGCGGAGATGGTGGTGTCGCTCGCAGATCTGCTGGTTCGACGAACGGCCGTGTTCTTCTGGAGCGCGGACGGTGGTCTCGGCTCGGCGGACCAGATCGCACGCGAGCTCGAGCGGCTCGTACCCTGGCCGCCCGGACGACGCGAGCGCGAACTCGAGGAGTATCGGGCACTCGTGCTGCGCAACCGTCCGGGCGGCTGACGGGCGGCGCGGGCCGCGCCCGGCTACCCCTCGAGCACCGAGCCCACGAACGCGCGGGCGCGGCGATCCTTCCGCCCGAGCGGGCGTCCGTCCTCTGCGCCAGTTCGTTCGCGCGTGCGCCACACCGCATGGCGCACTGCGCAGCGAACTGGCGCGGAGCGCCGGCCCTCCGGACGAGACCGCTCAGCTCGAGTGCGCCGAGTGGGAGGTGCGGTCCCGTGCGCGACGGTAGGCGTCTCGAACGTGCCGCACCGGGTTCGGTTCGAGCTCCTCGTCGAGCCGGATCGGCCAGGATGGACGTTCCCCGGTCAGCGCCCAGGCGGCCTGACGTGCCGCGCCGTTGGCGACATACTCACCGGCTGATGGGACCGCGACCGGGATGTCGAACACCTCCGAGGCGATCTGTCGGACTGCGGGGTTCTGAGCGGCACCGCCGATGAGCAGGATCCGCCGAGCCGGCACCCCCTGATCTCGTACCGCGTCGAGGCCGTCGGCCAGCCCCGAGAGCAGTCCTTCGACGGTGGAGCGCGCCAGATTCGATCGTGTGGTGTTCGCGAGCGTCATGCCCGTGAGCGACGCCGTCGCATCGGGAAGGTTCGGGGTGCGCTCACCATCGAAATACGGGACGAGCACCAGGCCGGATGCCCCGGGCGGGGCTTCGAGGGCGAGGCGGCCGAGTTCGTGGTGATCGACACCGAGCAGGCGAGCCGTCGTGTCGAGCACACGAGCCGCATTGAGGGTCGCGATCAGTGGCAGCCAGGCACCCGTCGCATCGGCGAATCCGGCGACGATGCCGCTGGCGTCTGCAATCGGGCGCTCGCTGACCGCGAAGACCGTCCCGCTCGTCCCGATCGACACGACGACGTCGCCGGGCCGGGCATCGAGACCCAGTGCTGCGGCTGCGTTGTCGCCGGCACCCGCCCCGACGATCGCCCCGTCCGGCGTTCTCCCGGCGACACTCGACGGGTCCAGGACGAGGGGAAGCACCGCCTCGTGACCGAGCGCACGCACGAGGAGATCGTGGTCATACCCGTCTCGACCCCAGTACGCCGTGCCTGAGGCATCGGAACGGTCGGTCGTCAGTGCGTCGAGCGAGGGACCGAGCGGAGCATCCGCTGCGTCCGCAGGCCCGAATCCCCTGAGGCGCCATGACAGCCAGTCGTGGGGGAGCGCGACCGCGGCGACGCGCGCCGCGTTCTCGGGCTCCGCATCGCGCAGCCAACGGAGCTTCGCGGCCGTGAAGGACGCCACGGGGACGACGCCCGTACGCCTGGCGTACTCGTCGGGGCTGACCTCGTCGGTGAGCGCGGCGGCCGCCGCGGCCGACCGCGTGTCGTTCCAGAGCAGGGCGGGGCGGATGACCCGGCCCGCGGAATCGAGCGCCACCATGCCGTGCTGCTGCCCGGCGACGGCGACGGCGGCGACGTCGGCGAGACCGCCGGCGTCCGCGATCGCCGAGTGCAGCGCCGCCCACCACTCGTCCGGGTGCACCTCGGTTCCCGCAGGGTGCGCCGCACGGCCCGTGCGCACGAGCTCGCCCGTCGCCGCGTCGCGTATGACCACCTTGCAGGACTGGGTCGACGAGTCGACGCCCGCGACGAGCGTCACGGGAGGTGCCTCGCGGGCGTTCCGGCCTGCGGTGCTTCCATGGCGAACGAACAGCCGTCCGCAGATGCGGCGCCGTCACGGTAGGGGATCGTCATGTCGCTCCTCGACGCGGGAAGGGTCCTCGCGAACAAGATACCTTCTGCCCCCGCCTGGGGAACGCTGCCGACTCAGCGCGGCTCGACGATGATCTTCAGCGTGTCGGGCCGCGTGGCGGCTTCGAGCGCCTCGGCGACCTCGTCGAGCGCGAACCTGGCCGAGACGAGCCCGTCGAGGTCGACGCGACCCGTGCGCAGCAGCTCGATCGCGAGCGGCCAGGTGTTGGCGTAGCGGAACACCCCGGTGAGCAGCAGTTCGCGCTGCTGGATCCGTGCAACCGGGAGCGTCATGTCGTCGGCGCCCATGCCGACCAGCACCACGTGGCCGCCCGGCCGGACGGCCGTGACCCCTGAGGCGACCGCGGGCGCGGCGCCCGAGGCGTCGATGAAGGCGTCGACCTCGAGCTCCTCTGCGGCGATGTCGACCGCCCGTGGGTCGATGGTGCGCGTCGCGCCGAACCGCTCGGCTGCGGCACGGCGCTCGTCCACGACGTCGGCGACGATGACCTCGGACGCGCCGAACGCGAACGCGACCTGCATCACGATGATGCCGATCGGTCCGGCGCCCGCGACGAGCAGACGGCTGCCCGGACCGACCTGCGCCTTCTGGCAGCTCCAGATGCCGACCGAGAGCGGCTCGCACAGGGCGGCGGCTTCGAAGCTCACGGAGTCGGGGATCGGGTGCGCGAAGTCGCTCGGGATCGTCGCGAACTGGGCGAACGCCCCGTCGATCGGCGGGGTCGCGTAGAACTCCATCGAGGTGCACAGGTTGTAGGCGCCGCGCTTGCAGTGCTCGCAGGCGCGGCAGGGGCGTTGCGGCTCGATCGAGACGCGTTGGCCGATGCGGTCGGGACTCGTCGCCGATCCCACCGCGACGATGGTGCCCGAGGCTTCGTGACCGAGGATCATGGGTTCTTCGACGATGAAATCCCCGATCCTGCCGTCGTGGAAGTAGTGGACGTCCGACCCGCACACGCCGACTGCGGCGATCTCGACCAGGACGTCACCGGGCTCGAGCTGCGGCACGGGTCGTTTGTCCAGTCGGACCAGGCCGGGCTCGACCAGCACGCTTGCTCTCATCGATGTGGGTTCCAACGTGTACTCCTCGTCTGAATGGGTGGGCCCACGATCGCGTGAAGCCTCACGCTCGCGGGCGAAGATCTGGAAGGCTTGCTGCAGTGAGCGGCACGCCACGGTTCCCCCAGCGCTCCGTGCGGGTGGATGGGTCGATATAACCACAGTCGAGCGTCACTGTAGTAGCATTTGTGAATAATTAGCGAGCGAATGCCGGGGCGACGCTCCGGGGAAGGACACGCATGGTTCGCCGAGGACGCCCGCCGCTCGGGCCCGCCGTCGATGGCAAGGAGGCCACCCGACTGAGTGAAGCCGAGGAGCTCGCACTCGCGTCCCGCATCGCGACCGCCTTCTATCTCGAAGAGGACTCGATGGTGCAGATCGCCGAGCGCTTCGGCATCACTCGGTTCCAGGTCGCGCGGCTTCTGCAGCTCGCGCGGCAGAGCGGGATCGTCACCATCGAGATCCGTCAGCCGGGTGCGATCGACGAAGAGCTGAGCGCCGCCGTGGCGGCGCACCTCGGCATCGAACGCGCTGTCGTCATCTCCGGGGTGTCGCGGATGCCACGGGAGGAGATCGGGCGCGCGCTCGCCGAGGTCATCGCCGCCGAGGTGCAACCGGGTGACATCGTCGGGCTCACCTGGAGTCGGACGATGGTGGCGATGGTTCAGCAGCTCAAGCAGCTCGAGCCCTGCACGCTCGTCCAACTCGCCGGTCAGATCACGTCCGAGCTCACCGCGCCGGGCAGTGTCGAGCTGATCCGACGGGCGGCCGAGGTCGCGAAAGGCAAGGCGTACCCGATCTACGCACCGCTGCTCGCGCCCGACAACTACGTGGCGCACGCCCTGCTCCAGCAGCGCGACATCGCCACGGCGATGAGCTTCTACGAGCGGCTTTCGGTCGCGGTCATCTCCATCGGCGCGTGGGCCGAGGATGCGTCGTCGGTGTACGAGATCGCCACCGAGAGCGAGCGTGTCCGGGGTCAGGTGGCCGGCGTCGTGGGCGAGATCAGCGGGCGGCTGTACGACGTCCAGGGCCACACCGTGCCGCAGGTGATCGACGATCGCGTGATCGGTATCACGCTCGAGCAGCTCGCGCGGGTGCCCCGAGTGATCGCGAGCAGCTATGGCGAGGAGCGTGCCGCGGCCACGAGGGCCGCCGCTGCGGCGTCCATCTTCCAGACGCTCGTGCTCGACCGCTCGCTCGCTCGCGCGCTCCTCGACGGCCCCGGCGGCGCCGGGGTCTGAGTCGCGCGGCGTCCTCCGACGCGCGCCGATCGCGGGCCCACGCCGATCGCCGTCCCGGGCCGGGGCGGCGGCGGGCAAAGGCACCGCCTCCCTCGCGCGAGGACGAGTTTCGCGAATTTGAGAAGAACAGTTGAGGCGAGCTGGCATTCGCATTAGCATCACTTGTAATGCGAATGTGTGACTAATTCCCCGGAGACGCAATGGTGCGCAACAGCAACTCACTTCAGCCCCCAGGTGCCGGTGACCGGTCATACAGGCGCAAATGGGGTCGCCCGTCCGAGGCCCTCCCGGTCCCCGGCATCACGACTACTCCGGTAGGAACGGGTGCCCTTCTGGGGTCACCGCGTGCATCTGCGCGCGGATCGGGCGCTCCCTCCCTGCAATCGCGAGCATCACGAAAGGAACCCGACATGGTTACACGTAGAGGCAATCGGCGCTGGCTGCGGCGCGCGACGACCGCCGGCGCGCTCGTCGCCAGCGCCGCACTGGTCTTGTCCGGCTGTGCCGCGGGCGACGGCGGCTCCGCCGAGGCCGGCGAACTCACCCAGGAGCAGATCGATGAGGCGATGACGACGCCCACGACGATCACCTACTGGAACTGGGTCCCCGGTGTCGAGGAGCAGGTCGCGCTCTTCGAGGAGAAGTACCCCGCCATCACGGTGAATCTGGAGAACGTCGGGAACGGCGGTCCGCACTACGCCAAGATTCGCACGGCTGTGCAGGCCGGCGAGGGCGCCGCGGATGTGGTCCAGATGGAGTACCAGTACATCAACTCCTTCATCGTCACGGACAGCCTGCTCGACCTGGCGCCGTACGGTGCCGATGAGCTCGAGGACAACTACGAGGGCTGGGTGTGGAACCAGGTCTCCCGCGACGGCGCGGTGTACTCGATCCCTGGCGACTCGGGCCCGATGGGCAACCTCTACCGTGAGGACATCCTCGCGCAGGCCGGCGTCACCGAGGCGCCAGCCACTTGGGAGGAGTATGCGGCGGCGGCCGAGAAGGTGCGCGCAACCGGCTCCTACATCAGCAACCTGCCCTCGAACAACCCGGGCCAGCTGGTCGGCCTGCTCTGGCAGGCCGGAGCGAAGCCGTTCAGCTACGACGGTGGTGAGAAGGTCGGCGTCGACCTCACGAGCGAGAAAGCGAAGGAGGTCATCGCCTACTGGCAGGACCTCATCGACCGTGACCTGGTCTCGACGGATGCCGACTTCAACGACCAGTGGTACCAGGGCCTCGCGACCGGCAAGTACGCCGGCTGGGTCACGGCGGCCTGGGGCCCGGTCTACCTCCAGGGCTACGCGGCCGACACCTCCGGCGCCTGGCGCGCAGCGCCGCTGCCGCAGTGGGGCTCGGGGAAGGCCGTCTCCGGCAACTGGGGCGGCTCGTCCGCCGCGGTGCTGAAGACGACCAAGAACCCGATCGTGGCATACGAGTTCGCCAAGTTCATCAACGGCGACGAGTCCTCCGCGCTGGTCGCGGCGAACGACCTCTTCCTCTTCCCGACGCTGAAGAGCGTGCTCGAGTCGCCCGACTTCACCAGCCAGAAGGCGGAGTTCTACGGCGGCCAGGAGGTCAACGCCATGTTCGCCGAGATCTCGACCACGGTGGACACCGACTTCGACTGGCTGCCCTACATCGACTACGCCTACTCGAGCTTCAACGAGACGCTCGGGAAGGCGATCGCCGACAAGGGTGATCTGCTGGCCGGTCTCGAAGCCTGGCAGGAGGTCCTCGTCGAGTACGGCACCGCCCAGGGATTCACCGTCAACGGGTGATGACTGCTTCGGGGGTGGCGGCCACCGGCCGTCACCCCCGACCGGGCGCGCACGCTGCGGCAGCGCCGCGGCCACGAGCACACAGACGAAGGAGAACCGATGTCGGAGACGACGACCCGCGGGCGGCCGCCTCAGCCGGTGGCCAACACCCGGCGGCCTGCGGCGACGAGACCGCGGATCGGCCGCGCGCGGCGCAAGCAATACGTGGCGGCATACCTGCTGGTGGCGCCGTTCCTGCTCGTCTTCCTCGCCATGCTGGTCGCACCGCTGGTCTTCTCGGGGTACCTCAGCTTCCTCCAGACGAAGCTCATCGGCGGCGAGACGTTCGTCTGGTTCGACAACTACCTGCGTGCCGCGACCGATCCCGCGTTCCTCGGTGGACTCGGGCGCATGGCACTCTTCCTCGTCATCCAGGTGCCGATCATGCTCGGGATCGCGCTCTTCTTCGCGCTGGCGCTCGACAGCGGACGGGCGAGGACCAGCAAGGCGCTCCGTCTCATCTTCTTCGTGCCCTACGCGGTGCCGGCCGTGGTCGGCACGCTCATGTGGGGCTATCTCTACGGCAACCAGTTCGGGCCGATCGCACAGGCGTTCCAAGCGCTCGGCCTGCCGTCGCCGAACCTCCTCGGCGAGCAGAACATCCTGGGCTCGATGATGAACATCGTCACCTGGGCGTTCATCGGCTACAACATGATCATCATGTACTCGGCGCTCCGGTCGATTCCGTCGGAGCTCTATGAAGCGGCCGAGATCGACGGCGCCAGCCAGTGGCGCATCGCGTGGAGCATCAAGATCCCCGCCATCCGCCCGGCCATCATGCTGACCGTCATCTTCTCGATCATCGGCATCTTCCAGCTCTTCAATGAGCCGAGCCTGCTCAAGACCGTCGCGCCGAACGTCATCGGCAGCGCGTTCACCCCCAACTTCTACGCGTACAACCTCGCGTTCGTGAATCAGGAGATCAACTACGCGGCCGCGATCGCGTTCGCGCTCGGCATCGTCATCATGATCGTCTCCTACGTCGTCCAACTTTCCACCCAGCGCAAGGCGAAGGACTTCTCATGAGCACCAGCGCCACTGTCGAGGAAACGGCCGCGGCTCCAGCGACGAGCCGCGGTCCGTCCGACGACGCCGGCACCCGGCACCCGCGCCGGCGGTACACCCCCCAGGGTCGGAAAAGTACGCTGCTGACGGTCGTGCTGTGGCTCTGCGCGCTGTACTTCCTCTTCCCGCTGGTCTGGCTCTTCATCGCGTCGACGAAGGACAACACGGATCTCTTCAGCACGTTCGGGATGTGGTTCGGGCGCGACTTCAACCTCTTCACCAACATCGCGGACGTCTTCTCCACGCAGGGCGGCATCTTCATCCGCTGGATGGGGAACACGGTGCTGTATGCGGGGGTGAGCGCGATCGGGGCGACGCTGCTCGCGACGATGGCCGGCTACGCATTCGCGAAGTACGACTTCCCAGGGGACAAGCTCCTGTTCAGCGTGACGCTCGGCGCGATCATGATCCCGCTCACCGCGCTGGCGATTCCGACGTATCTCCTCTTCAGCGAGTTCGGCATGACCAATACGCCCTGGGCGGTCATCGTGCCGTCGCTGGTGAGCCCGTTCGGGGTCTACCTGATCCGCGTCTACGCCGCCGATGCGATCCCGGACAGTCTCATCGAGGCGGCACGGGTCGACGGTGCGGGTGAGTTCCGAATCTTCTGGCAGGTCTCGCTCCGGCTCCTCGGCCCGGCCATCCTCACCGTGTTCCTGTTCACGCTGGTGGCGACGTGGAACAACTACTTCCTCCCGCTGATCATGCTGAACAGTTCCGACCTGTACCCGATCACGGTGGGTCTCGCGCAGTGGCAGTCCATCAGCACGACGGGCGGCGGCGGGTCCCAGGCGCTGTTCAGCACGGTCATCACGGGGTCGCTGGTCTCGATCGTCCCGCTCGTGATCGCGTTCCTGTACCTCCAGAAGTACTGGCAGTCGGGACTGGCAACAGGAGGGGTCAAGGGATGACCGAGCACGGACACGAGCAGGAGTACGAACAGGGGGGTGCACCGCGGATGCGCAGCGCCGAGTGGTATGCCGGCGCCGGGCGCAATGCGTACCTGCACCGCGCCTGGATGCGGCGGGGTGTGCCCGACCACGCGTTCGACGGCCGGCCGAACATCGCGATCGCGAACACGGCCTCCGACCTCACCCCGTGCAACGCGCACCTCGACGAGGTCGCGACGAGCGTGAAGAACGGGGTGTACGAGGCGGGCGGCATCCCCTACAACCTGCCCGTGGTGTCACTCGGGGAGACGACGGTGCGTCCGACCGCGATGCTCTGGCGGAACATGGCGGCGATGGCGACGGAGGAGATGCTCCGCGCGAACCCGGTGGACGCGGTGGTGCTGCTCGGGGGCTGCGACAAGACGATCCCGGCGCTGCTGATGGCCGCGGCCTCGGTCGACATCCCGGCGGTGGTCATCCCCGGTGGGCCCATGCTCAACGGCACGTTCCGGGGGACCCCACTGGGCTGCGGCACGGACGTCTGGAAGCTCAGCGAGGAGGTGCGGGCGGGCACGCTTTCAGAGAAGCTCTTCCTCCGCTCGGAGTCGTCGATGATCCGCAGCCGTGGCCACTGCAACACGATGGGGACCGCGTCGACCATGGCCTGCATGGCCGAGGCGCTCGGGATGACGATCCCGGGGCTCGCCGGGACGCCCGCCTCGGACAGCCGGCTCCTCGAAGCCTCGCACGCGACCGGCCGGCTCGCGGTCGAGCTCGCACTGAGCGGGCGGACGCCGGCGAAGGTCATCACGAAGGGGTCCTTCCACAACGCGATCGTGACCCTCGCGGCGATCGGCGGCTCGACGAACGCGGTCGTCCACCTGCTGGCCATCGCCGGTCGGCTGGGGATCGATCTCACCCTCGACGACTTCGATCGGATCGGCGACGGGGTGCCGTTGCTGGTCAACCTGCAGCCGGCCGGACGATACCTGATGGAGGACCTCTTCCGTGCAGGCGGGCTGCTGGCCGTCCTCGAGCAGGTGCGCGATCTCCTCGACCCGACCGCGCTGACCGTCCTCGGCGATCGGTTGGTCGAGCACCTCACCGATCAGGCGGTGTGGGATCCGGACGTGATCCGGCTCCGAGACGCCCCGCTTCAACACGACGCGGGCATCGCCGTGCTCCGCGGCAATCTCGCGACCGACGGCGCCCTCATCAAGCCGGCCGCCGCGTCCGCCCACCTGATGACCCACCGCGGCCCGGCGGTCGTCTTCGACAGCGTCGAGGACTTCCACGCGCGCATCGACGACCCCGACCTGGAGGTCACGGCGGATTCGGTGCTGGTGCTGCGAGGGTGCGGGCCGCGTGGCTACCCCGGCATGCCGGAGGTGGCGAACATGCCGCTGCCGAAGAAGCTCCTCGAGCAGGGCGTGCGCGACATGGTGCGCATCTGCGACGGCCGGATGAGCGGCACCGCGTACGGCACCGTCATCCTGCACGTCTCGCCTGAGGCGGCCGCCGGTGGCACGCTCGGACTCGTCCAGAACGGCGACATGATCTCGCTCGACGTCGAGGGACGCATCCTGCAGCTCGAGGTGTCCGACGAGGAGCTCGCGACGCGCACGCCCCCGGCGAGTCTGGTCGCCGGCTTCGCGGCGCCCGCCCGGGGCTGGGAGCAGCTCTACGTGGGTCACGTCATGCAGGCCGACAGCGGCGCCGACCTCGACTTCCTCACGGGCGCGACCGGCTCCGCCGTCGCCCGTGAATCGCACTGAACCATCGAAGAGAAAGAAGACCATGGCACACACTCCGGCTCGGCCGCTGTCCATCACGGGTTCCGACTTCATCGACGCGAACGGCGACGCGGTGCGCTTGCGCGGACCGAACATCGGCGGATGGCTGTTGATGGAGAACTTCATCACCGGGTACGCCGGAAATGAGTCCCTCATGCGCGCCGAGGTCCGGAAGGCGATCGGCGACGAGCGCTACGAGCGGTTCTTCGAACGCCTGCTCACCGTCTTCTTCAACGAGGCCGACGCCCGCTTCCTCGCCGCCGAGGGGTTCAACTCCATCCGCGTGAACGTGAACTACCGCCATCTCGAGCGTGATGCCAAGCCCTTCGAGATCGTCGAGGACGGCTTCCGCCACCTCGACCGGGCCATCGACCTGGCCGGGGCGAACGGCATCTACACCATGATCGACCTGCATGCGCTCCCCGGCTACCAGAACCAGGACTGGCACGCCGACAACCCGACGCACGTGGACACGTTCTGGGACCACCCGCACTTCCAGGACCGGGTCATCAACATGTGGGAAGCGATCGCCGACCGGTACAAGGGCAATCCGTGGGTCAGCGGCTACAACATCATGAACGAGCCGGCGGATGCCACGAGTCGCCGCGTCGGCCCCTTCTATGACCGTGCGGTGGCGGCGGTGCAGGCCGTCGATCCCGACCACCTCATCTTCCTCGACGGCAACACCTACTCGACCGAGTGGGACATCTTCGGTGAGCCCCAGGACGGTGTCGTGTACGCGTTGCACGACTACGTCACGTCGGGCTTCGGACGTGGCGGCCCCTACCCCGGGGTCACCGACGGGGTGTACATCGACCGCGACTATGTCGAGCAGAAGTTCCTCCAGCGTGCGGAATACGCGCGGAAGACCGGCACGCCGATCATGGTGAGCGAGTTCTCGCCGGTCTACTTCAACGACGAGGCGAAAGACGCGCAGCGGCGCCAGATCCTCGCCGACCAGCTGGAGATCTACACGCGGTACAACGTGAGCTGGGCCTCCTGGATGTACAAGGACCTCGGCCGCCAGGGGATGGTCGGGGTCGGGTCCGACACCCCGTACCGTCGGCGGTTCGACGACTTCGTCGCGAAGAAGAACCGTCTCGGCGCGGACGCGTGGGGCAGCGACGAGATCGGGCCGCGCGAGGTGACCGAGCCGGTGCAGGAACTCGTCGCCCGCGAGTTCCCGAACTACGAGCCGTACCCCTTCGGGCGGTTCCACTTCGTGCGCCGGCTGCTGAACAACATCATCTTCGCCGAGCCGCTCGCGCAGGAATACGCGGACCTGCTCCGCGGACTCGACGACAGCGAGCTGGATGCGCTCGCGGACTCGTTCGCGTTCGAGAACTGCCAGGTGCGCGAGTCGCTCGTGGAGCAGCTCAAGCAGGGCTGAGCCTGAACAGGATCGAGGGAACGAGCATCATGCGAGCAGCAGTCCTGCGCGAGGCCGGTGCGCCGCTGACCATCGAGGACGTCACCCTGCTCCCGCCCCGCGCGGGAGAGGTCGTCGTGGAGATCGAAGCGGCGGGCGTCTGCCATTCCGACTATCACTACATGACCGGCGACATCAGCTGCCCGCTGCCCGCGGTGCTCGGACACGAAGGTGCCGGCACCGTGGTCGAGGTGAGCCCCGACTCGACCGGCCGGATCTCCGTCGGCGACCGAGTGGCACTGATGTGGCGGCCGCGGTGCGGACAGTGCCGGTACTGCCTCGAGGGCAACCCGGTCCTCTGCCAACTCGGGCGCGTGCAGGCCGCCACGGGCGGCCTGCTCGACGGGACGAGTCGGCTGCGCATCGGTGAGGAGACGGCGCATCACTTCCTGGGGGTGTCCTGCTTCGCGGAGCGGGTGGTCGTCCCGGAGCGGTCGGTGGTCGGTGTGCCGGCGGACGTGCCCGCGAGTATCGCGGCGATTGCCGGATGCGCCGTCATCACGGGGGTCGGTGCCGTCACGAACGCGATCGGGGCATGCGCCGGCGAGTCGCTGCTCATCATCGGAGCCGGGGGTGTCGGTCTCTCCGCGGTGATGGGGGCGCAGCTCGCGGGCGCCAACCCGATCATCGTCGTCGACATGGACGACGCGAAGCTGGAGCTCGCGCGGCGCCTGGGCGCCACGCACACGATCAACGCCCGGACCGAGGACACGCTGTCACGCGTGGCTGAGGTGGCGCCCGACGGGGTCGCGTGGGCCATCGAGGCGATCGGCCGCCCGCAGACGATCCGGACGGCGTTCAGTGCCCTCCAGCCCGGCGGCACCGTCGTCGCGGTGGGTCTCGCGCGCGTGGGCGAGGACCTCGGCGTCCCGATCAACGAGCTCGTGCAGCGTCAGAAGAAGCTGGTAGGAAGCCTGTACGGGTCCTCCAACCCACTCCTCGACATCCCGCGCATCCTCGACCTCTACCGAAGCGGCAGGCTCCCGCTCGACGAGCTGCTCGGAGCGACGTACCCGCTCGACGCCGTGAACGAGGCGTATACCGAGTTGGCCCGCGGCTCCGTCGGCCGTTCGATCATCGTTCCCTGAGGAGCATCCGTGTCTTCCGTGTCTTCCGTGTCATCCGGTTTCGCGATGTACCCGAGCCTCTTGGGGCGCGTGGCGTTCGTCTCCGGCGGGGCGACCGGCCTCGGCGCCGAGTTCGTGCGCCATCTCTCGGCCCAGGGCGTGCGCGTGGCCTTCGTCGACATCGATGAGACCGCTGGGCGTGCACTCGCGGCGTCGATCGTCGCGACCGGCGACACCCCTCCGCTGTTCCTGCCGTGCGATGTGACCGACATCCCGTCGCTCGTCGACCGGATCGAGCAGGCCGCACGCGAACTCGGTCCGATCGACATCCTCGTGAACAACGCGGCGCAGGACACCCGGATGTCGCTCGATGACATCGACCTCGAGCGGTGGGAGCACCAGCACGCCGTCAACATCAGGCACCACTTCTTCGCCGCGAAGGCGGTGGCACCGATGATGCGCGCCTCCGGCGGCGGCTCCATCATCAACCTGGGCTCGATCAGCGCGCACATCGACCTCGTCGACCTGGTGCCGTACATCGCCGCGAAGGCCGGGGTCGAGGGGCTGACTCGCACACTCGCCCGTGAGCTCGGCCCGGACGGTATCCGCGTGAACTGCATCATCCCGGGGTGGGTGATGACCGAACGCCAGCTTCGCGACTGGGTCACGCCCGAAGCGGAGGCGGCCATCGAACGCAATCAGTGCCTGCCCGGCAAGGTGACGCCGCCGGATGTCGCACGGCTGATGCTCTGGCTCGCGGCCGACGACTCCCGGTTCTGCACCGCACAGAACTGGGTGGTCGACGGCGGCTGGATGTGAGCGGCTCATCGGCGTTCCGGGGCGCGTCGGCGTTCGGACCGGGGCGCTGACGGCGCGTAGGCTCAGCCGGCGAAGGGGTGGGGCGCCGCGCCCCGGGTCCCTGCGGACGCGACGAACACGGCGCCCGCGAGAGGCTCGCGCGCGACGTCGACCTCCTGCTGCGAGGTGGTGATGTACAGGATGTCCCGGTCGGGCCCGCCGAACGCGCACGACGTGGGATTGCTCACCGGCAGATCGATGACCTCCACGAGGCGCCCCTGCGCGTCGAACCGGCGAACCGCGCCGCCACCCCACATCGCGACCCAGAGCCCACCGTCCTCGTCGCGCGCCGTGCCGTCGGGCGCGCCCATGGACTCGTCGAACGCGATGAACTCGCGCTTGCCCGAGAACGCTCCCCGGGCGGGGTCGAAGTCGTACTGCCAGATGCGGCCTGCCGCGGTGTCGGCGTGGGTCACCGTACTGCCGTCGGCCGACCACTGCAGGCCGTTCGGGATCGTCACCTCGTCGAGGACCACGTGGACTGAGAGGTCCGGATCCAGGCGGTAGAGCGTGCCTGCCGAGGGGGTGAGGTCGTAGGCCATCGTTCCGCAATAGAACCGGCCCTGCGGGTCGCATCCGCCCTCGTTGAATCGAAGCGCCGCATCGTCGAGCGCGGACACCTGCGTCTCGACCCGCAGATCGACGTCGGTCACGGCGAAGCCGTGCTCGGTCGCGACGAGGTACCCACCGCCGGCACGTGCGCGGACGACGGCAGCGACCGTGCCCACCCGGGTCCGGCTGACCGAGCCCTCGGCCGTCACGGTGAGCACATCGCCCTCGAGCATGTCGACCATGCGCAGCGCGCCCACCGCCTCGTCCCAGAATGCGCCCTCGCCGTGGAACGCCACGGGTGCGGTGAACGCCTCGGCGGTGGTCATCTCGCCGCCTCCCGGGGGGTCGCGGTGTCGCGGGCCGCCCAGACCATACCGCGCTCGACGATCCGGCGGACATCGGGGTGCTCGAGCTCGTCCGGCCGGTGACCGACCGTGGTCACGAAGACCCGGCCCGCGCCCCAGGTTCTCGTCCAGACGGCCGGGCAGGTCACCGCTCGGGACCACGGGTCGTGCGGTCGTGCCGGGATGGTCGTCGTCGCGAGCACGTCGTTGTAGTCGTCGCTGAGGACCCAGTACTGCTCGCTGTCGAGTGTGAACCGGTCGATGCCGCCGACGATCGGGTGCGTCTGCAGGCCATCGACGATGGTGACCTCGAAGGGCATGAAGAAATCGGCCGCGCCCCCGGTGTGTTCGTGGGCGGGTCGCGCGGGGTGGTGCGTGAACTGCCCGCCCACGAGCTGCAGGTATTCCGGGTGGTTGCGGTACGAGTCCACGATCCCGCCGTGCCAACCGGCGAGGCCGGTGCCGGCCGCGACGGTGCTCCTGAGTCCGTCGACCGCCTCGGTGCTCGCCTCGGCCATGCTGTTCGCCTGCACGACGAGGTCGACGCCGGCCATGAGTTGGGCGTCGGCGTACGCCTCGGCGTCGTCACGAATCTCGATCTGAAAGCCGGTGGCCTCGAGAAACGGCACGAACAGTTCGGAGGTCTCCACCGGCGAATGCCCGGACCAGCCCCCGCGTACGATCAGCGCTCTTCTGCGGTCCGTCATCCGCCACCTCCGGCCGTTTCGAATTCATCACGAATGTGCAACGCTAATGTGAGTTTATACATCGGGGCTCGTCCAGGAGAAGGAGCGCACATGCGACTCGCGGGAAAGGTGGCCGTCGTCACCGGCGCGGCCGGAGGCATGGGGGCATTCCACGTCCGCGCCTTGGCCGCCGAGGGCGCGTCGGTCGTCATCGCCGACGTCGACGAGTCCGCCGGCCGGCTCCTCGCCGACGAGGTGGGTGTTTCGGCCAGGTTCACCCGACTCGATGTCCGAAACCGCGAGGACTGGCAGCGCGCCGCCGCGCTCGCCGAGCACGAGTTCGGCGGGATCGACGTGCTCGTCAACAACGCCGGCATCTTCCACCGGGGGGCGTTCGAGGAGCACACCCCGCAGCGCTGGGCTGAGGTGCTCGAGACGAACGTCACGGGGGCGTGGAACGGCATGCAGGCGTGTCTGCCCGCGCTCACGCGCGCCAGCGCCGCATCCGTCATCAATGTCTCGTCGGTGACCGGCCTCCGCGGATACCCGAACATGTCGGCGTACAGCACCTCGAAGCACGCGCTCGTCGGGCTCACGAAGTCCGCCGCGCTCGATCTCGGGGTGCACGGGATCCGGGTCAACTCGGTGCATCCCGGGCATGTGCGCACCGCCATGACCAGCGGGCTCGGTGAGGACGTGACCAGGTGGTCGGCGCTGCACCGAACGGCCGAAGCCCATGAACTCTCGTCGCTCATCGTCTTCCTCGCGAGTGACGAGTCGTCGTTCGCGACGGGAGCGACGTTCGTCTTCGACGGCGGCGAAACGGCCGGACAGGCCGCGGAGGTCTCCGCCTGACATGTCGATCGCCGAAGAGCTCGAATCGGCGCGCACACGATCGCGCGCCATCCCTCCCGTCCGCGCTCGCCTGTCCGGGCTCGCTGACGCCTACTCGGTGCAGCGGGAATGGGCGGAACGACGCGTCCGCGCCGGCGCGCGAGTGGTCGGCAGGAAGATCGGGCTCACGTCCCGCGACGCGCAAGCGAAGTTCGACACGGAGCAGCCCGATTTCGGCATGCTCTTCGACGACATGGCGATCCGCTCGGGCGATCCCGTCGTGACCTCGTCGCTGATTCGGCCGCGCGTCGAGGCCGAAGTGGCGTTCGTCCTGGAGCGGAGCCTCGCCGATCCTCGCGTGGAGCTCGACGAGGTCCGCGGGTCGGTCGCGTACGTGGTCGCGGCGCTGGAGATCGTTGACAGCCGGGTCGCCGACTGGGACATCACGCTTCTCGACACGGTGGCCGACAACGCGTCGAGCGGATGCTTCGTGCTGGGCGACGTGCCACTGACGCTCCATGAGGTGGCTCCCGCCGAGGTGACGGTCACGGTCCTGCTCAACGGCGAGCTCGCCGCGACCGGTTCGGGCGCATCGTGCATGGGCGACCCGCTGCGCGCGCTCACCTGGTTGGCGCGCGTGTCGGCGGAATCGGGGCAACCGCTCGCGGCCGGGGATCTCGTCCTGGCGGGCGCGCTGGGGCCGATGGTGCCGGTCTCGGGCGGCGATGACGTGCACGCGGATTTCGGGGCGCTCGGCGAGGTCCGAGCGCGATTCAGTTGAGCGACGGCCGCCCGACCGTCACCTCCGCCCGCCTGACCGTCACCTCCGCCCGCCCCGGAACATCTGCCCTCGCTCGCAGCAGCGCCCCTCCGGCCTGAGTGGTTCCCCCTGCCATGCGAGACACGGCGTGGCCCAACTGTCATGCTCGCCTCCGGTCAATCACCTACCTGGGGGAGAGAACAGCATGGTCAATGCGTCATCTGAGACGACGACGGATGCCTCGTCGGCCGAGGCGGCTCCGCCCCCGCACCGGCATGACCGGCACGAGCGGCACGCGAAGCCGCACGCCGAGACTGGGAAGATCTCGCACCGGGGGAGTCGCACGGTCCCGCTCCTGATCGGTGCGACGGTGCTGTGGGTGTACCTCGGGCTGGTGCCGCTGCACCTGCTCCACAACACCGTGCTGATCTACGTATGGATCGTGCTCGGCGCGGCCACCGTGCCCGGCGCCGTGCTGTGGGCGATGGCGCACCGCCTGCTGCCGGCGGACACCGTGCGGCCCGCGCAGCTGGTGGTCATCGCGGTGTTCGGCGGGTTCCTCTCCGCGGCGCTCGGCGGCACGCTCGACAGCCTCGTGGCGCTCATCCCGCAGGCCCATCCGTTCGACAGCCCGAACGGCGTGGTGTCGCTGCTCTCGGCCGGCTTCGTCGAGGAGTTCGCGAAGGCGGTTCTGGTGGTCGTGCTCGGTTGGCGGGTCGCGAAGACCGCGCGCAACGGCCTCTTCGTCGGCGGCGCGGTGGGCCTCGGGTTCTCGGTCCTCGAGACGATCGGATACATCGCCGCGAACTACACCGGCGAGCACCCCGTGTTCGCGGCGGGCGGGGTCGCGCTCGCCCGGGGCATCCTCGAGCCGTTCGGGCACGTGCTCTGGACCTCGCTGCTCGGCGCCGCGCTCTTCGCGGCCGCCGCGAAGAGCGGACAGTTCCGGCTGACGCTCGGTGTCGTCGGCACGTACCTCGGCGTCGCGGTGCTGCACGGGCTCTGGGACGGCGCATCGCCGCTCGTCGAGGACCTCACCGACAGTGCACAGCTCGGCGGCCTCGCCCAGTTCGTCGTCGCGATCGTCGTCATCCTCGTCGGCGGCCTCGTCTGGCGCCGCGTCGCCCGCGCGAACGACCCGCGCCGACACTGACCCGCCCCCGCCCCCGCCCCCGCACCCGCCCGCCCCCGCACCCGCCCGCCCCGTCCGCGCCCGTCCCGCCCGTCCCACCCCGTCCCGCCCGTCCCACTCCTTCCCCCTCGCTCGGCGAGTGATACCGAATCGCGCCCACTGTTTCCGATCCAGCGCCTCATTCGGGCGCGATCGGTAACACTCACGGCGCGGGTGGGGGTGCGGGTGCGCGGGCGGGTGCGGGTGCGGGTGCGGGTGCGGGGCCGGAGCGCGCGGACGGGCGCGCGACGGGTGCGGGCGCGGGCGCGAGACCAGGTGCAAATGTCCTAACATTTGCTAGGGTGGCAGCGTGATGACATCGGGCGAGCACACTGGAGAGCGATGAGCGACGCGGCCGCGACGAAGGATCTGATCGCGATCGGCCGGCTCGGGGTAGATCTGTACCCCCTGCAGGACGGCGTCGGGCTGGAGGACGTCGAGACCTTCGGCAAGTACCTCGGCGGCAGCGCCGCCAACGTCACGGTGGCCGCCGCACGGCACGGGCATTCGGCGGCGCTCATCTCGGCCGTCGGCGACGACCCCTTCGGCCGCTTCCTGCGGCGGGAGCTCGGCCGGCTGGGCGTTGACGACGCGTACGTCGGCGTCTCGAACGAGTACGCCACCCCGGTCACGTTCTGCGAGATCTTCCCGCCCGACGACTTCCCGCTCTACTTCTACCGCAAGCCCAAGGCGCCCGACATGACGGTCACCGCCGAGGCGCTCGACCTCGACGCGATCCGTTCGGCGCGCATCTTCTGGGCGACCGTCTCCGGCCTCTCCGAGGAGCCCAGCCGTGGCGCGCACCACGCCGCGTGGGCCGCCCGTGGCCGCCGGCCGCTCACCGTCCTCGACCTCGACTACCGGCAGAAGTTCTGGAACTCGCCCGCCGAGGCGACCGAGCAGATCGGCCATGCGCTCGAGTTCGTGACCGTCGCCATCGGCAACCGCGAGGAGTGCGAGGTCGCGGTCGGTGAGCGCGATCCCGACCGTGCCGCCGACGCGCTGCTCGAACGCGGCGTCGAGCTCGCGATCGTCAAGCAGGGCCCTGAGGGTGTCCTCGCGAAGACCCGCGATGCATCCGTCGTGGTGCCCACGTTCCCCGTCGACGTCGTGAACGGGCTCGGCGCGGGCGACGGCTTCGGCGGCGCGCTCTGCCACGGCCTGCTCGAGGGCTGGGACCTTGAGCGGATGCTTCGCTTCGCGAACGTCGCGGGCGCGATCGTCGCCTCGCGCCGCGAATGCTCCACCGCGATGCCGACCACGAGCGAGGTCGACGCGATGCTCGAAGGAGCCGCCCGTGCGCACGGCTGAGCGGCAGCGCGTCCTCACGGACGACCAGTTCGCGCGGCTCCGCGACGTCAGGGCGACCCGGCCCGGGGAGATCCGTGCGGCGCTGGGCCGCCGCATCCGTCGCCCCCTGCTCGAAGGTGACGGGCGCCTGTTCATCGTCGCCGCCGACCATCCGGCCCGCGGTGCGCTCGGCGTCGGCGACGATGCCATGGCGATGGCCGACCGGTACGACCTGCTCGACCGTCTCGCGCTCGCGCTGTCCCGCCCGGGCGTCGACGGCGTGCTCGCGACGCCCGACCTCATCGACGACCTCGCGCTGCTCGGCGCGCTCGACGGCAAGATCGTCGTCGGATCGATGAACCGCGGGGGTCTCCGCGGTGCGTCGTTCGAACTCGACGACCGGTTCACCGCCTACGACGTCGAGGCGATGACCCGGGACGGGCTCGACTTCGCGAAGACGCTCCTGCGCCTCGACCTCGACGACGCGGGCACCCTCCGCACGCTCGAGGCGACGGCGCGCGCGGTCGACGAGGCTGCCCGCGCCGAGCTGCCGATCATGCTCGAGCCCTTCATCAGCCGTCGGCGCGACGGCCGGATCGGGAACGAGCTGACCGCTGACGCCGTGATCCGGTCGGTGGCGATCGCTGCGGGGCTCGGCCGTTCCTCCGCGTACACCTGGCTCAAGCTGCCCGTGGTCCCCGAGATGGAACGCGTCATGTCGGCGACGACGCTGCCGACGCTGCTGCTCGGTGGCGAACCCGCGGGCGACGCCGAGGCCGTCTATCGCGGATGGGAACACGCGCTCACGCTGCCCGGCGTCCGAGGGCTGGTCGTCGGGCGCACCCTGCTCTACCCCGGCGACGGCGACGTCGCCACGGCCGTCGACCAGGCGGCCGCGCTGGTCCACGGGCCGGCCGACACGGATGCATCGACGACGGGAGCACGATCGTGACGCGCGCCGCAGCCAACGAATGGGTCTTCCCGAAGGGCGCGCTCGCGCGCGAGGGGTGGGAGTTGGTGGTGGATGCCTCGACGCCCGGCTGGTCGCACACGGGCCTCAGGGTCGCCGAGCTCGAAGCGGGCACCACGCTTCCGCTGCCCGTCGGTGACGTCGAGCGGCTGATCGTGCCGCTCAGCGGGTCGTTCACGGTCGAGTTCGAGGTCGACGGCGCGCGCGAGACGGTCGAGCTCGCCGGGCGGGAGTCCGTGTTCGACGGACCGACCGACGTGCTGTACCTGCCGGTCGGCGCGTACGCCGGCCTCGCCGGTCGTGGCCGGGTCGCGGTCGCCGAGGCCCCGGCGACGGTGCGGAAGCCTGCGCGGCACATCGCCCGCGACGAGGTCCCGGTCGAGCTGCGGGGCGCGGGGCGCTCCAGCCGCCAGGTGCACAACTTCGGCACACCAGAGACCCTCGACGCGGACCGGTTCATCGTGTGCGAGGTGCTCACGCCCGCCGACAACTGGTCGTCGTACCCGCCGCACAAGCACGACACGAACGTTCCCGGCTCGGAGTCGCGGCTCGAGGAGATCTACTACTTCGAGACGGCGGTCGAGCGCGGGCGGGAGGCGCCGACCGAGGCCGACCCCTACGGGTTCATGCGCACCTCCTCGTCGGAGGCGGGTGACATCGACACCCTCGTCGAGGTGCGCCCCGGCGACGTCGCCCTCGTGCCCTACGGGTGGCACGGCCCCTGCGCGGCGAGCCCCGGCTACGACCTGTACTACCTGAACGTCATGGCCGGCCCCGACCCCGAGCGGGTCTGGAACATCTCCGACCACCCGGCGCACGCCTGGGTGCGCGGCACCTGGGACGACCAGGACATCGACCCTCGGCTCCCATACGGAGCGGCACCACGGAAGGGACAGGCATGACCACGCGGAGGCTGACGGTCAGCCAGGCGCTCATGGAGTTCCTGGCCAGGCAGTGGACGGTCGACGGCGACCACCGGGAGCGTACGATCGCCGGCACGTTCGGTATCTTCGGGCACGGCAACGTCGCGGGCGTCGGCCAGGCGCTGAAGCAGCTGAACGCGTCGCAGCCCGGACTCATGCCCTACCACCAGGCGCGCAACGAGCAGGCCATGGTGCACCAGTCGGTCGGCTACGCCCGGATGCGCCGCCGGCTCGGCACGATGGCCAGCGCCGCATCCGTCGGTCCCGGTGCGACGAACATGCTCACCGGCGCGGCACTCGCGACGACCAATCGGCTGCCCGCGCTGCTGCTGCCGAGCGACACCTTCGCGACCCGCATCGCCGACCCGGTCCTGCAGCAGCTCGAGCTGCCGCACGACATCGGCCTGACGGTGAACGACGCGTTCCGCCCGCTGTCGCGGTTCTTCGACCGCGTGCAGCGCCCCGAGCAGCTGTACTCGATCGCGCTGGCCGCGATGCGCGTGCTCACCGACCCCGCGGAGACGGGCGCGGTGACGATCGCCCTCCCTGAAGACGTGCAGGCCGAAGCGCTCGACGTCCCGGTCGAGTTCCTGCAGGACCGCGAGTGGCATCTGCGTCGCCCCGTCCCCGAGCGCGGCGCGCTCGAACGCGCCGTTTCGGCCATCGCGGGCGCGGAGCATCCGCTCATCGTCGCAGGTGGGGGCGTGCTCTACTCGGCCGCCGAGGCGGAGCTGCGCGCGTTCGTCGAGGCGACGGGCATTCCCGTCGGCACGACGCAGGCGGGCGGCGGCGCGCTCGACTGGGACCACCCGCAGTACCTCGGCGCCGTCGGTGCCACGGGCACCTCGGCGGCCAACCGTGCCGCCGCGGAGGCCGACGTCATCATCGGCATCGGCACCAGGTACAGCGACTTCACGACCGCGAGCCGGACCGCGTTCCAGCACCCGAACGTGCGGTTCGTGAACATCAACGTCGCGGCGTTCGACGCGTATAAGCACGGCACCCAGATCGCGGTCGTGGCCGACGCGCGTGAAGCGCTCGTCGCGCTCGCCTCCGAGCTCGACCGTCACCGGGTCTCCGCGGAGTACGCGGACCGGCTGCGTCGCTGGAAGCGCGAGTGGGACGACGTGGTGGATGCCGCACTGGCACCCACCGGTCGGGAACTGCCCGGTCAGCCCGAGATCATCGGCGCCGTCCAGCGGGCGAGCGACCCGCGCGACGTGGTCGTCCAGGCCGCGGGCTCGCTTCCCGGTGACCTGCACAAGCTCTGGCGGGTGCGCGACCCGCTCGGGTACCACGTCGAGTACGCCTACTCGTGCATGGGCTACGAGATCCCCGGCGGCCTCGGCGCCCGCCGTGCCGCACCCGACCGCGACGTGATCGTGATGGTCGGCGACGGCTCGTACCTCATGATGCACTCCGAGCTGGTCACCGCGGTCGCCGAGGGGATCAAGCTCATCGTGGTGCTCATCCAGAACCACGGCTACGCCTCGATCGGGCACCTCTCCGAGACCGTCGGGTCGGAACGTTTCGGCACGAAGTACCGCTCCTACGACGACGCCACGCAGAGCTTCGAGAACGGCGAGGTGCTGCCCATCGATCTGGCGGCGAACGCCCGAAGCTACGGCGTCGACGTCATCGACGTCGAGCCCGGACCCGACGTGACGCGCCGGCTGGCCGAGGCCATGGCCACAGCCAAGGCCTCCGACCGGACCACGCTCATCCATGTCCAGAGCGACCCGCTTGTCTACGGGCCCGACGGCCTCGGCTGGTGGGATGTCCCGGTCGCTGAGGTGTCGGACCTCGACAGCACCCGGCACGCTCGGGCCGAGTACGAGCAGCAGCGCGTGCTGCAGCGACCGCTCCTCGGCGAGGCGCCGACGTCCACTGAGAAAGGCTGACCCGTGCTCTCCTTCGCCCTGATCGGAGCCGGCCGCATCGGCACCGTGCATGCCGCGAGCATCGCCGCACACCCGGACGCTCGGCTCGCGCTCGTCGCCGACCCCGTCGACGGCGCCGCCGAGCGGTTGGCCGGCCGGTACGCGGCGCGCGCCACGACCGAGGTCGCCGAGGCGTTCGGCGACGACATCGACGCCGTCATCGTCGGCTCGCCCACGCCCTACCACGTCGACCACATCCTCGCCGCGGTCTCGGCGGGCAAGGCCGTGCTCGTGGAGAAGCCCGTCGATCTCGACCTCGCCCGCGTGGACGAGTGCATCGCCGCGGTCGCCGACTCGGCGCACCGGGTGATGGTGGGCTTCAACCGCCGGTTCGATGCCGGCATCGCCGAGATCCGGGTCCGTGCCGCCGCGGGCGAGATCGGGCCGGTACGCCAGCTGACCATCATCAGCCGCGATCCGGCTCCGCCGCCCCTGTCGTACGTGGCGCAGTCGGGCGGGATCTTCCGCGACATGGCCATCCACGATCTGGACCTCGTGCGCGCGCTCGCCGGCGAGATCGTCGAGGTGCGTGCGATCGGGCAGCGCAGCGACCCCGCGCTCGCCGAGTTCGACGACTTCGACGGGGCGATCACGACCCTCACGACCGCCGATGGCGCGGTCGCCACGATCATCAACTCGCGCTCGAGCGCCGCGGGATACGACCAGCGGGTCGAACTGTTCGGCCCGCTCGGCTCGTTGGAGACGCTGAACCACCGCGACACGTCGGTCGTCGCCAACACGGCGGCCGGCTCGGCCGCGGGCGTGTACCAGCCCTTCTTCCTGGACCGGTACGCCCAGGCGTATCGCGACGAACTGTCGCATTTCATCTCGTCGATCCAGGCGGGGACCGCACCGCTGCCGGGGCTCTCCGACGGGCGGGAAGCCCTCGTCCTGGCCGACGCCGCGACGCTGAGCGCCGCGACCGGTGAGCCCGTGCGGCTCCCGTCGCCGGCCATGACCGGCTCGAATGCCGAGGAGACACGATGAGGATCGCCGGTGCCCCGATCAGCTGGGGCGTATGCGAGGTGCCCGACTGGGGCGTGCAGCTCACGCCCGAGCGGGTGCTCGCCGAGATGCGCGAGCTCGGCATCGCCGCGACCGAGTTCGGCCCGCAGGGCTGGCTCCCCGAGGCGCCAGATCGACGGAGTGCGGCACTTCGCGACGCCGGCCTTCAGGCCGTCGGCGCCTTCGTGCCCGTCGTGCTGCATGAGCCCGACCACGACCCGGTCCCCGGGGTGGCCGCCGAGCTCGACGCCTTCGAGGCGGCGGGCGGCGACACGCTCGTGCTCGCCGCGGCCACCGGCGCAGACGGCTACGACGAGCGCCCTGAGCTCAGCGAAGCGCAGTGGCGCACGCTGCTGGCGAACCTCGACCGACTCGCCGAGCTGGCGCGCGCACGGGGCATCCGCCCGACCCTGCACCCGCACGTCGGGACGCTCATCGAGCGGCGCGACGAGGTCCTCCGCGTGCTCGACGGATCCAGCATGCCGATCTGCCTCGACACGGGGCATCTGCTCATCGGCGGCACCGACCCCGCCTGGCTCGCCCAGACCTATCCCGATCGCATCGCGCACGTGCACGCGAAGGACGTCTCCGCGGCGATCGCCGAGCGCGTGCGATCGGGTGAGCTGACCTACACCGAGGCCGTGCGCCAGGGCATCTACGTGCCGCTCGGCTCCGGCGATGTGGACATCGCGGCGATCGTCGCCGCGTTGGACGGGGTCGGGTACGACGGATGGTACGTGCTCGAGCAGGACACCATCCTCACGGCTCAACCGGCCGACGGCGCTGGGCCCGTGGAGGACGTGCGGACGTCGCTCGCGTTCCTGCGTCCGCTCGGCAGCGGTCGCTGAGGCCTGCGCGGCCGCGACCGTGAGGTCGCGGCCAAGAGGCCGTGGCCGTGAGGCTCAGCGATCGACGAGGGTGACCTCGAACGAGTACAGGTCGGAGCGGTAGCTGTGCCTGGCGTACTCGACGGCTCGTCCGGAGTTGTCGAACGCGGTGCGGCTCACCGTGAGCACGGCCGCACGCTCGGCGACCTCGAGGAGGAGGCTCTCCTCGGCCGTCGCCTGACGTGCACCGATCCGCTGCTTCGCCACGCGAAGCGTCACGCCCCGTGAACGCAGCAGCTGATAGAGCCCGAAGTCGGTGAGTGCGCGCTCGTCGAACGAGGTGAACGGCTCGGGGAGGATGTTGTCGAGGATCGCGAGCGGCACCCCGTCGGCGTACCTCAGTCTCGTGATGTGCAGCGTCGGCCGGCCGGGTTCGACGCCGAGCTGCTCGACCGCGAGCTCGCCGGCGGGCACGATCTCGGACGACAGCACCCGCGTCGTGGGCCGGCGCCCGTTCACGTCGAGGTCCTCGTACAGGCTCGACAGCTCGACGTTGCGGTTCACGTGGCTGTGCACGACCTGCGTGCCGACCCCGCGCCGACGCACGAGCAGCCCGCGGTCGACGAGCTCCTGGATGGCGCGACGGATGGTCGGTCGCGAGAACCCGAGCCGCTCGGCGAGCGAGAGCTCGTTCTCGAGCCTTGCGCCGGGCGGGAGGGTGCCGTCGGTGATCGCCTGCTCCAGGCACTTCGCGATCTGGAAGTACAGCGGGATCGGACCCGACCGGTCGATCGTGAGGAACAGCTGGTCGGGAAGTCGCTGCTCGGCTTGACCCATCCGCGGCTCCCATCGCCAGTTTGTACTGACAATGTTACACGCGGGGCGAGTGGTCAGCCCAGGAGCTGACCGATCGACGGGAAGCGCTGGCTGTAGTGCTCCACGAGCGACCGCGCGACGTTGACCGAGTCGACCAGCGGGTGCGCCGCGAAGGCGCGCCACGCAAGATCCTTCGACCCGACCCTCGCGGCCTCGATCGTGAGCCGCTCAGCGGACTTCACCTGCGCCATGAGCCCGAGCATCTCACCCTCGACGGGTGCGATCCGCCAGGGGTGCACGCCGTCACCGTCGACCACGCACCCGACCTCGACGACCGAGTCCGCCGGCAGCGCGGGGACCAGATCGCCGTTCCGGACGTTGAGGATCATCGTCGACGGGCGCCCGGTGGCGAGCGCGGCCATCAGGTCGAGCGCGACCGTCTGGTAACCGCCGCCGTCGACGTCGGTCGCGTGCCGCGACTCGTCGGCCTTGCGGCTCTCGGCCATGTAGCTCGACTCGCGCTCGTGCCGGGTCCGGAGCCAGGTCTCGAGCGGGTCGTCGCCGGGGGCGGCGAAGAAGTCGGCCTGCTGGCGGTCGAGGAACTCGCCTCGCGTGCTCGCCGCCGAGCGGATGCGCTCGGTCGCCTCGCGCGTGAAGTAGTAGTAATAGAGGTACTCGTTGGGCAGCGCGCCGAGTGCGCGCACCCAGTCGAAGCTCATCAACCGGGCCTCTTCGATGGTCGTGAGCGCGGTATCCGACGCCAGCAGCTTCGGGAGCTGATCGACGCCCTCGACCTCGACGCTGCGGAGCCACCCGAGGTGGTTCAGGCCGACGTAGTCGAAGTGCAGCGAGGCGGCGTCGGCGGCGGTGCGGTCGCCCGTCGCGGCAGCGACCGCGCGTCGCATGAGGCCGATCGGGGTGTCGCAGATGCCGACGACCCGGTCGCCGAGCACGGCCCGCATCGCCTCGGTCACCATGCCGGCGGGGTTGGTGAAGTTGATCACCCAGGCATCGGGCGCGACATCGCGGATCACCTCGGCGAGTCCGACCATGAACGGGATGGTGCGAAGCGCGTACGCGATGCCACCGGGCCCGACGGTCTCCTGACCGAGCACGCCGAGCTCGAGCGCGGTGCGCTCGTCCGTGACGCGGCCGGCTGTGCCGCCGATGCGCACGGCACTGAAGACGAAGTCGGCACCGGTCAGGGCCTCGGCGAGGTCTTCCGTGACCGTGATCCGCGGCACGTGGCGCGTCTGCTCGGACATCCGGTCGATGACCTTGCGGATGGTCGCGAGGCGCGAGGCCGACACGTCGAAGAGGCTCAGCTCGTCGATGCGCACGGGGGCGTCGTCTGAGGACACCGCCTCGAACACCTGGGGGACACGGAAGCCGCCGCCTCCGACGATGGTCAGTTTCACGCCGTCATCACCTCGATGTCGTTGCTGCGCAGCACGGCGAGCGTCGCCGGGTCTGCATCCTCATTGGTCACCACGCCCCAGAGCTCCTCCGGGCCGCACACACTCAGCAGGCCGACGCCCGGGAACTTCGACGCGTCGGCGAGCACGACCGCGCGCTGCGACGACGCGATCATCGCGCGCTTGACCGGCACCTCCATGCCGGTCGTGTCGGAGATCGTGCCGTCGGGACGGATGCCGCTCGTGCCGAGGAAGCAGATCGTCGCGCGGATCTGCGCGAGCGCCTGCTCGGTGAGCGCACCGACCATCGAGTGGTAGTTGCCGCGCACGACGCCGCCGAGCACGATCAGTTCCACCCCGTCGTCGTCGCGCAGCTCGTCGATGACGGCGAGGCTCGAGGTGATCACGGTGATGCGTCGGCCCCGGAGCTCACGCGCGAGCAAGGCGGTCGTGGTGCCGATGTCGATGAGGACGACGTCGCCGTCGCTGACGAGCTCGGCTGCACGGGCCGCGATCCGGGTCTTCTCGGGACGCTGCTGGCGCTGGACGTCGCTGAACGGCACCTTGTCGGGTTCGATGCTGCCGCCGCCACGGACACGTCGGAGCAGGCCCTCGGCACTGAGGGCGTTGAGGTCGCGTCGGATGGTGGACAGGGACACGCCGAACTGCTCGGCGAGATCTTCGACGGTCACTTCCCCGTCGACCCGGAGCGAATCCAGGATTCTGGCTTGCCGCGTCGCTGTGAGCATGTCCACGAGCATATCAGTCATCTTCGAGCACGCTTGACGCGCGAACGATCATTTAGCAGTATGTTCTGTCAAATGCAGTCATCGCCGACGAGAGCCCCTGAGAGGACCCCCGTGCACGCCGAACCCGCCGACGCCGAGTTCGACGTCGTGCTGTCCGGGCAGGTGTTCTTCGACCTCGTGTTCACCGGGCTCGACTCGAGCCCCCAGCCCGGAACCGAGGTCCGTACGAGCGGACTCGGCGCGAGCCCCGGCGGCATCGCGAACCTCGCGGTCGCAGCCGGGCGGCTCGGGCTGCGACCCACGCTCGCGGCCGTGCTCGGCGACGACGCCTACGGACAGTGGTGCTGGGACGTGCTCACCGAGGAAGGCGTCGATCTCGGCCCTTCCCGCCGGCTCGAGGGCGTCAACACCGCCCTCACCGTGTCGATCACCGAGCACGACGACCGCAGCATGGTCACCTACGACAGCGAGCGGTCCATCCCCGCCGACGAGCTGCTGCGCGACGGCGTGAGCGCCCGAGCGGGCATCGCCGACCTCAACGGGATGCGCGGCGACGTCGACACCGCGTGGTGGAAGCGTGCCGCCGACGAGGGCACGCGCATCTTCGCCGACATCGGCTGGGACTCCACCGGGCGCTGGGATCCGCGCGACCTCGATCCGCTCGCATCCTGCTACGCGTTCACGCCGAATCTGCGCGAGGCGACCGCCTACACCCGGACCGACTCGCCCCTTGCAGCGGCCCGGCGACTCGCCGAACGCGTGCCGCTCGTGGTCGTCACCTGCGGCCCCGACGGCGCCGTCGCGATCGATTCGGCGACCGGCGAGGAGGCGCAGGTCCCCGCGGTCCCCGTCGAACTCCTCGACGCCACCGGCGCCGGCGACGTCTTCGCCGCCTCCTTCGTGCTCGGCACCCTCCGCGAGTGGCCGCTCGAGCAGCGCCTCGCGTTCTCCGCACTCTGCTCCGGACTCGCGGTCCAGCAGCTCGGCGGCTCACTCGGTGCGCCGGGCTGGGCGGAGATCGCCGAGTGGTGGCGACGCACCGAGGCGGCAGGCGATCGCGACCTCCGGGCTCGATACGGCTTCCTCAGCGACATCCTGCCCGCCGAGCCGGCGCAGCCCGCCCGCCGAGCCGAACCGACGTTCCGGTTCCCCCATCCGCTTCCCAGCCCCTGACCACGCCCCACCCACGCTGCGCTCTTCGATTGCACCCGAAGCCTGCAACGCACAACCGAAAGGGACACCATGCACCGACACACACGGCTCGCTGCCATCGCCGGCAGCGCAGCGCTGCTGCTGGGCCTCGCATCCTGCGCCCCTGGCACCGGCCAGGACGACCGGCCTGAGGCCAGCGGCGAGATCAGCAAGGACATCTCGGGCGTCGGCGACGTCACGCTGACCGTCTGGGACCAGGAGGTCCGCGGCGGTCAGAACGAGCAGATGGAACAGCTCAACGCGGCCTTCGAGGAGAAGTACCCGAACGTCACCATCGACCGCAACTCGCAGGCGTTCGACGACCTGAACACCACGCTGCGGCTCGCGCTCACCGACAAGGACGCGCCCGACGTCGTGCAGGCGAACAACGGCCGCAACACCATGGGCGCCTTCGTGGAGGCCGGTCAGCTCCGGCCGCTCGACGACTACGCCGAGCTGTACGGCTGGTTCGACCGGTACTCGCCGTCGATCCTGCAGTACTCGACGTACAGCGACGACGCGACCGTCTTCGGTGAGGGCAACCTCTACGGCCTCCCGCAGGTCGGCGAGGTCGTCGGCATCTTCTACTCGAAGGCCAAGCTCGCCGCCCTCGGCCTCGAGGTCCCGGCCGACTGGGCCGCCTTCGACGCCGCGCTCGCGGCCGCCAAGGCCGCGGGTGAGACGCCCATGCAGCTCGGCAACATCGAGCAGTGGCCGGCCGGGCACGTCTTCGGACCGCTGCAGGGCAACTACGTCGAGGCGGGCGTCATCACCGACCTCGGCCTGGGCAACCCAGGTGCGAGCTGGACGACGCCCGAGAACGTCGCCGCCGCCGAAGCGCTGCAGGGCTGGGTGAACGACGGCTTCTTCAACGCGGGTGTCAACGGCACCGACTACGACGCGGCATGGCAGGCCCTCGCCGACGGCAACGGCGTCTTCCTCATCGGCGGCTCCTGGCTCGCCGCCGATCTCGAGGACGCCATGGGCGAGGACGTCGGCTTCTTCGTGCCGAACACCGACGCCGGCTCGCCCGCGACGACCGGTGGCACCGGCCTGCCCTTCACGATCACCTCGGCCGCCGAGAACACCGACGTGGCCGCGGCCTACATCGACTTCATCACGAGCGATGAGGCGATGGAGATCCTCGCGGAGACCGGCAACCTGCCCGTGAACCGCACGGCCGAGCTCGCGCCCGCCTCGGGCGTGCTCGCCGACGTCTTCACCCAGTTCGGCAATGTGACCGAGAACGGCAGCGTGCTGCCCTACCTCGACTACGCGACGCCGACCTTCGGCGAGACGCTCGGCCAGGCGCTCCAGGGCCTGCTCGACGGCCAGCTGAGCCCCACCGCGTTCACCGAGCAGCTGGAAGCCGACTACTCGGAGTTCGTCTCGAAGAATGGCTGATCCAGTCACCAGCAGCACCGGCCGGAGCGCCTCGCGGCGCTCCGGCCGGCTGGCGAAACCGTGGTTGCCGTGGGCGTACCTGGCACCCGCGATCGTGCTCTACGGGCTCTTCATGCTGTTCCCGCTGGGCCGGGCCGCCCAGTACTCGTTCTTCGAATGGGACGGCCTCGGCGCGTCGGAGTTCGTCGGCTTCGACAACTACGTCGCGCTCGTGCAGGACGAGCAGCTGCGGGAGGCGTTCGGCCACGCGCTCGTCCTGATCTTCTTCTACGCCGTGCTGCCGCTCTGCGTCGGCCTGGTGCTCGCGGCGATCCTGACCCGCGCGCAGGTGCGCGGGCTGGGCTTCTTCCGCACCGTGATCTTCCTGCCGCAGGTCATCGCGATGGTCGTCGTCGCGGTCACCTGGCGGCAGATCTACGCGCCGGACGGCCCGCTCAACGGCTTCCTCAGGATGGTCGGGCTCGAGTCGTGGACGCGTCCCTGGCTCGGCGACTACACGTTCACCCTGCCCGCGGTCGGGCTCATCGGCAGCTGGGTGTCGCTCGGTCTCGTGACCGTGCTGCTCATGGCGGGTATGAGCCGCGTCCCGCGTGAGCTCTACGAGGCGGCGCGGATCGACGGCGCAGGTGCGTTCCGTGAGTTCTTCGCGATCACCCTGCCCTCGGTACGCGGGGAGATCACGGTCGCCCTGACGCTCACCATCGTCGCGGCGCTGAAGACGTTCGACCTCATCTACGTGACCACGAGCGGTGGTCCGGGCACCTCGACGACGGTCCCGAGCTACGAGGTGTACCGGCGCGCGTTCCAACTGGGCGAGGTGGGGGCGGCCACCGCCGTCGGCATCGCGCTCACGCTCATCGTGTTCGCCATCAATTTCGTCGTCAATCAGATCGGGGACAAGAAGTGAAGGTCTCAGGTCTCGAGAAGGGCGCGAACTACGTCGTCCTGATCC
>Ga0182737_1000299_pt1 | contig 80389 bp, 83 predicted proteins | sample eDN5th30CBELigOP_FD_128878 | JGI IMG/M metagenome (GOLD analysis project Ga0182737, IMG submission 128878) | Enriched Organic Plus compost microbial communities from Emeryville, California, USA - eDNA 5th pass 30_C BE-Lig OP (version 2) (version 2) ...
AAAAGAGACTGGACGAGGATAATTTGGCATTTGACAAGTGCACGCTGTTGAGTTCTCAAGGATCGGACGCACCCACACACCCACCAACCAAGGCGAGACGCGCAGGGCAACTTCACAATCTTACCCGGCAGATCCAGGACTGGTGACCAGTCTTCCGGAGCCGGAACCTCTACCTTACACCAGCGAAGCCGCCGGTGAAAGCTGAGGATTTCTGTTCGCTGCTTGGAGGGGAGCCAGGCCCTCAGGCCTTCCGCTCAACCGCTTGGGGCGAACAAGTAATAATTTACGCGGAACCCCGCATCCCGGCAAATCCGCCCGTCCCACCGGGCGTGTCGCGCGTGATTCCGCGGTTCGGCGTCGACGCCGTGCCGCTCCCCCACGGAGGCCTCGCGGTTCGGCCCTGCCCCGGATACGACTGAAGGCCCTCCGCGTGATGCGGAGAGCCTTCAGGATTTCTGTGGACCCAGGGGGATTCGAACCCCCGACCTCTTCATTGCGAACGAAGCGCGCTACCAACTGCGCCATGGGCCCGTGGACTCAACTACAGTATCACGCGCTCAGCCGGCCGCTCGGCGCGCGAGCATCTCGCGCACATGCGCCTCGATCTCGGCATCGTCGACGAAGCCCATCCGCGCATACGGGGAGGTCTCGGTGGCGGTCGCGGCCGGCAGCGACACCGGTGCGGGCGGCGCGAGCTCCTCTGCGCGCTTGCGCAGCTCGGCCAATCGAGCAGCGCGCCGGCGCGCATCCTGCGCATCGATCTGCGCCCGAGCAGCCTGTGCACGCGAGCCGGCCACGGCGACCATCGGCTGCGGAAGCGGACGGGGCGTCCAGGTCGCCGCGCCCTGATCGTGCAGAGGCTGCGAGACCCGCTCGGTCCGGACCTGCACGGCGGGCCGCACGGCCCGCACTGCTGTGCGTCGCGCGATCTGCGCCATGCGCGCGAGAACGAGGACGCCCAGTGCGGCCAGCACCGCTCCCCCGGCGACGAGCATCCAGGAGCCGGACGTGAGGAACTGCCACATGCCGACACCGATCAGCACCGCGGACACGATGAGCGCGGAGGTGGCGATGAGGCGCACACGCCGGCGCGCACGGGCCTGCCGGACGATCGGATCGCGGCGGGTCGCGGCGAGCTCCTGGCGGAGTCGCTCGAGCTCGGCGTTCTCCTTCTCGGCCTGCACGCGCTTCGCGAGCTTCTGCTGCGCGAGCGCGGTGCGCGCCGTCAGCTCGAGGCGCACCTCGTCCGGGGTCTCGCTGGTCTCGGCGAGCACCCGCAGCGCCTGATTCAGCCGCACGGCGTTGCGCTCAGCCGCGTAGTACTGGTGGCGGCCGCGCCAGCTCGGCATGAAGTAGAGGGCCCAGAGCAGCACGGCGACGACGACGATCACGCCCCCACTCAGCACCGGCCCATCCATGTACACCACGGTAGGCGAACGCTCCCGGAGGCAGCCGTCACGCGTGTCGCGTGTCGCGCGGTTTCACTGCGGAAGAGGCTCGCTCGGGGGCACGACCCCGGCATCCTGGGGCGCGGCACCACGCAGCCATCGGGCGAGCACGCCCTCGGGCACATCCTCCGTCGTGAGAGCGAAGGCGTGGTGGTCGCGCCAGTCGCCGTCGATGTGGATGTACCGACGGCGCAGCCCTTCGTACCGGAAGCCGAGCTTCTGCACCACGCGCAGACTCGCCGCGTTCTCGGGACGGATGCAGATCTCCATGCGATGCAGCCCGTACTGCTCGAACGCGGCATCCGTCGCCAGCGCGACCGCCGTCGGGGTGATCCCGCGCCCGGCGAAGCGCTCGCTGACCCAGTAGCCGATCGTCGCCGAGCACAGCGACCCGCGCGCGACACCCCAGACGTTGAGCTGCCCGGCGATCTCGCCGTCGTACTCCATCACGAACGGGTAGCCGATGCCGTCACGGTGCTGCTGCAGCAGCCGGCGGATGCTGAGCCGCATGTCGAAGGAGGTGATCCCGCCGGGGATCGTCGCCTCCCAGGGCTGCAACCAAGCGCGGTTGGCCAGCAGTTCGCGCTGCAGCGTGCGCGCATCGCGCGGGCGGATCAGTCGCAGAGCGACCGAGCCGTGCTGCAGCGGAGCCGGGCCTTCGAGGGGCATATCGCCTCCGGCGCCTAGAGGCGGCCGGCGAAGTCCTTGAGCCACGGCCGCAGGCCGTCGCCGAGATCGTCGCGGTCGACGGCCAGCTGCACGATCGCCTTGATGTAGTCGACCCGGTCGCCGGTGTCGTAGCGGCGGCCGCCGAAGACGACGCCCACGACACCGGGACCGTCGGTCTCCGCCGCGAGCTCCTGCAGAGCATCCGTCAGCTGGATCTCACCGCCCTTGCCGGGAGGCGTGCGCTCGAGGATCTCGAACACGCGCGCCGGCAGCACATAGCGGCCGATCACGGCGAGGTTGGAAGGGGCGTCTTCCGCGGCCGGCTTCTCGACGAGGCCGTTCACCTTCACGGTTCCGTCGGAGTTCTCGCCGTCGGCGTCTGCCACTCCGTACATGTGGATGTGCTCGGGGTCGACCTCCATGAGTGCGATCACGGCGGCACCGGTGCGCTCGTGGGCGGCGATCATCTCGGTGAGCAGCGGGTCGCGCTCGTCGATGAGGTCATCGCCCAGCAGCACGGCGAAGGAGCTGTCGCCGACGTGGGTGCGGGCGCGCAGCACGGCGTGCCCGAGCCCCTTGGGCTCACCCTGGCGCACGAAGTGGATGTCGGCGAGATCGCTCGACTTCATCACCCTCTCGAGGCGGCCGTGGTCGCCCTTCTGCTGCAGTCTGACCTCGAGCTCGGGCACCGAGTCGAAGTGGTCGGAGATGGCGTTCTTGTTGCGCCCGATGATGACGAGGATGTCGTCGATGCCCGCGCTCACGGCCTCTTCGACCACGTACTGGATCGCGGGCTTGTCGACAACGGGGAGCATCTCCTTGGGCATGGCCTTGGTCGCGGGCAGGAACCGCGTTCCGAGGCCCGCCGCGGGAATGACGGCCTTCATCTTCTTCATGCCGCCAGCTTAGCGGCGCCGCCGGGCGTTCCGGATTCGCGCAGAGCCGTCCGCCGTATGATCGGTGGCATGTCGAGCGATGCCGAACAGCAGCAGAAGCGCGCGCTCCGCGCCGAGTTGAGAGAGCGGAGGCAGCAGCTCTCCGACGCGCAGCGCGAGAGCGCCGCCACCGGGATCGCCGAGCAGCTCGACGCCCTCGTCGCTGCGCTGGATGCGCGTTCGGTGTCGTGCTTCCTCTCCACGGTCACCGAACCGGGCACCCACGAGTTCGTGCGCGCCGCCGTCACCCGCGGCATCCGAGTGCTGCTGCCGATCACCCGCGCGGATGGCCTGCTCGACTGGGCCGTCGCCGACGACTCCGGCGCCTTCGGCGAGGGAATGTTCGGCCTGCCGGAGCCCACCGGCGAGGTGCTCGGCCCGATCGCCGTCAACGACGTGGACCTCATGATCATCCCGGCGGCGGCGGTCGATCGCGCCGGCACGCGCCTCGGCTGGGGCCGCGGCTACTTCGACAAGACCATCGGATCGATGGAGAACTGCCCGCCGGTGTACGCGGTCATCTATGATTCCGAGGTACTCGATTCCCTGCCGCGCGAGCTGCACGACCAGCCGGTGGACGGGGTGGTCACCCCTACGCAGACCATCGCCCTCCCCGTCGCGCGCGCCTGACCGGAGCCCTTCTCATGCCCACCTACGCCTATGCCTGCACCGCATGCGACCACCGTTTCGACGCCGTGCAGAGCTTCACGGATGACGCCCTGACCCTGTGCCCCGAGTGCGGAGGCGCACTGCGCAAGCAGTACGGATCGGTCGGAGTCACCTTCAACGGCTCAGGTTTTTACCGAACCGACTCGCGCGGAAATGCTGGTGATGGCGCGAAAACTTCGACATCATCGAAGTCGAGTTCTTCGACAGTGGCCAACCCGGCACCTGCGAAGGCTGCGACCTCTTCCTGAGGCCACACTCAACCAAGGGGGATCCATGATCCAGGGATTCAAGGAATTCATCACCAAGGGGAATGTCATCGACCTCGCCGTGGCGGTCGTCATCGGTGCGGCGTTCGCCGCAGTCGTGACGGCGTTCGTCGAAGCCGTGATCAACCCGCTTCTGGGTGCTTTCGTGCCGAGCGGCGATCTGGCGAAGTGGACGATCGACTTCCCGGGAATCTTCGCAGACGTCCACCTGGGCATCGGTGCGATCATCTCGGCCCTCATCACGTTCCTGGCCACGGCGCTCGTCGTGTACGTGGCGCTGGTTCTGCCGATGAACAGGTACAAGGAGCACCAGGCCGCCAAGAACCCGGCTGTCGAGGAGCCCACCCTGCCCAGCGAGCAGGAGCTGCTCATCGAGATCCGCGACGCGCTGCGCAACCGCAACGTCGGCTGACGATCTCGCAGACACAAGAAGGCGCCCTTCCCGCTCGTCGGGGAGGGCGCCTTCTTCTGCAGACCGTCAGTAGTGCGGTGGCACGTCGCGCAGCATCCGCTCGTCATTCGGGCCGCCGCTGGGTCGTGGCGCGGGTTCGGCCTGTGACTTGTCCACGGCCTCCGGATCGACGTCGGTGCCGGGCACCGGGGTCAGCTTCGCCCGGCGGGAACCGGGCACGCGCACCACGCGCTGTCGGCTCTGATCTCGCTCGTCAGTCATCGAGATCGAGCGGCTGGGTGTCGTGCTCTGCGCGCACCGCGTCCTCGTCGATGCCGAGCACGGTCGCGATGCGCCGTGCGACGGTCGCCGGGTCGCTGTACAGGTCGAAGGCGTGCACGCGCACGTAGTGCCAGCCGAGTCGGCGCAGCACCTGCGGCCGCAGTCGCAGGCTCTCGCGCAGCGACTCCTCGCGCGATTCGGGGTCGGATTCGATGACCACGGCGCGGCCGCCATGCTGAGCGACCAGCGGCAGCAGTCCGCGGTAGTCGACGTCGACGGATGCTCCCAGACGGCGCAGCTCGCGTGCGAGTGCCAGCGTGAGCGGATCGGCGAGGTCCTCGAGGCGTGCCTCGCGGCTGCGCGCCGCGAGCCCGCCGAGGATCGACATCAGCGTGGAGGCTCCGTGCTCCAGGCGGCCCTCGTCGAAGGCCGAGGGGCGGATGCAGGAGACGATGACCATCGAGCGCCGCGCGCGGGTCATGCCGACCGTGAGCAGCCGCTCGCCGTCTTCCTGGGACAGGTCTCCGAAGTCGCTCAGCACGCGGCCGTGCTTGGTGAGGCCGTAGCCGAGCGAGAAGATCACGCGGTCGCGGCTCTCTGCCACCGACTCCTCGAGGGTCAGCACCGCGAACGGCTCTGCCGTGTCGCGGCTGACGAACTCGGCGACGTCCGATCGCCCGGCGAAGGCGGATGCCACGGCGGCACGCACCCGCTCGGCGTGACGCCTGCTGGCCGTGACCACCATGAGCGACTCGGTGGGACGGTTGATCGCGTGCTCGACGACGAGTGTCACGACGCGGGCGACCTCGGCATCCGGGCTCTCGACGGCGCCGGAGGCGGGATCGGGCGCGCCGACCCCGCCCTCGACGTAGTCGACGGTGAGGCTGCCGCGTCCGAGGTACGAGCCCGCCCACGGCAGCGACACGATCTCACCGCCGTAGAAGGCGTCGTTGATGAGCTCGGCGAGGTCCTCGCCACCGGCCCGGTAACTGCGGGTCAGGGTCATGACCGGGAACAGATCCGCCAGCCGCTCGAAGACCGAGACGTCGTCGAAGGGGACCTCGGGCTCCCACTCGGCATCGGGCTGCGTCGCGACGGTGAACGGCGTCGGGCGCTGGGTCACCGGGTCGCCGAAGGCGACGATCTGGCGCGCGCGGCGCAGTGCCGGCGCGGCCTCGGCGAGGTTGATCGCAGCGGCATCCACGAGCAGCACGGCGTCGAACTCCACCGCATCCGGGATCTCGGGCACCTGGTACGGCGAGGAGATCCAGACCGGCGCGAGCACGCGGGTGAGATCGGGCGCCGCGGCGACGATCTCGGCCGGCGTCGCCTCGCCGTGCTTCAGCGCGCGCCGCAGGTGCGCGGCCTGTTCGGGCTCGTCGACCAGCGCGATGCGCCACTGACTGGCGAGGTTCCAGGCCAGCAGCGGCCCCGCCATCGCCGTGTGCGCCTCGTCGACGAGTCGGAAGTCGCGTTCGAGACGGTCGACCACGGCGGTGTTGGCGCCGAGCAGTGACCGGTCGTCCTGCAGCGCGCGTTCGAGCAGCGACTGCCACCACGCGAACTCGAGCTCATCGGCCACCCGCTCCTCGGGAACGTGCCGCACCGACAGATCGTTCAGCAGCGGGCTGAGTCCCAGGTTCGCGAGCGAGTCGCGGATCTCGGTGCGCTCGACGAGGTTGTCGAACACGGCGGACTTCGCCGCCAGCCCCGACAGCGTGCGCACCAGGCGCGCGACGGGCAGCGAGGCGAGCGGCTCCTTGCGGCCGAGGGCGGCATCGAGCTCGGCGAGATCGGCGGTCACGCGCTGCCACGCGACGTAGACGTCGGCGAGTCCGAGCGGAACCTGCGGCGCGACACCGGCATCCACGTGCCGCTGCCACTGTGTGCGCTGCTGCTGGATGCGCAGCAGCGACTCGTGCATCTCGGAGACGTGGGCGCCCGGGCGCACGTACTCTCGGGCGAGCCGCTTGAGCCGACGCCGGTTGGCCGACGACATCCCCGGAGCGTCGCGGCGGGATCCGTGCGCCTGGATGAGCTCGCCCAGCGGGCGCTCGAAGACGGTGGGGCTGAAGCGGTCGAGCGAATCGCGGATGCCCTGCAGCAGACGCAGGTACTCCCCCAGCTCGTCGATCGTCGAGAACGGCCGCATGCTGGTCTGCGCGATGAGCTCGTAGCCGCGCTCGAGCAGCGACGGCACCGCCGTGCCGTGCAGGCGACCCGCCATCGCGTGCGCCGCTTGCGCGGCCTCAGTGCTGTCGAAGCTCACGCCGTACCAGGGCGAGTCGTCGGGCCCGAAGCGGAACTCGCCGAGCTGCGCGGCGCGGGTGAGGGATGCCGCGGCGGTGCGGCGGTCGCCGGCGAGACGCTCGAGGGCGTCCATCGACAGCCGCGCGCCAGTCGACGGCGGCACCGGCAGCGAGGCGAGGCGCGTCAGCTGGCGTGTGGTGTCGAGGACGGATGCTCCGGTGCGGCCGATCGGCTTGGTGAGCGACCCGCGGTAGTCGCGCAGCACGGCCCGCAGGCGCACCAGCGCGTCGTCGACCTCGGTCGCCTTCGGCTGGGTGGCCTTCTCACTGCGGGCGATCGCCTTGATGAGGTCGCGGCGCACGTTCACCGGCGAGACCGCGAGACCGTCCAGGCCGATGCCGGCCAGACGATGCCGCACGCCGTCGAGCGTGGAGCGGCGCGTCGAGACGACGAGCACGCGCTTGCCGGCGCGGACGAAGCCGCCGAGCGCGTTGATCACGGTCTGCGTGCCGCCGGTGCCCGGCAGAGTCGAGACCACGAGGGAGTGCCCGGCGGCGATGCGCGCCAGAACTTCCTCCTGCTCGGCATCCGCATCGAGCAGCAGGCTCTCGGATGCCGGGGCGCGGTCATCGGGGTCGGTGACCGCCGGCGCGGGGCGACGCGCCGAGACCTGCTCGCGGTCGGCGGCGTGGCCGGCGAGGGCGTTCAGCACAGGATGGTCGAGATCGACCATGTCGCGCACCATGGCGCCGGCGACGTCGGCGAAGGTCGACACCACCAGACGCGGGTGCACCGCGAACGTGTCGATGGAATGCGTCAGCGCGCGCAGCTGGTCGATCACCGGCTGCGGCTTGAAGATGCCGCCGTCGTAGGCGAGGGCGGCGAGGCCGGCGGCATCGAGGGTCAGCCCGAAGTGCTCGCGTGCGACGCGCACTAGTTCGGGGTTCACCTCGAAGCTGCCCTGCAGCTTCAGCTCGAAGTCGCTGTGGTGACGGCGGATCGCGAGGGGGCGCAGCAGCACCGGTGCGGCGAAGTCCGCGCCGCCGAGTCGCCAGCGCGCGACGCCGACGGCGAGCCGGACGGCTTCGATGCCGCGCACGGTGCGCAGTTCGGTGTTGCGGGCAGTGATGCGCTCGGCGGCCAGGCGCGCGGTACGCAGCCCGACCTCGTCGCGGAACAGATTCGAAAGCAGTGTGGAGCGGCCGGTGATGAACTGCGGCAGGCTTCCAGGGTGGGCCTTGGAGATGTCGATGCCGGCCTCGGGCGCATCGATGAAGGTGACCAGTGGCGATGCCCCGCCGAGATCGGCGGCCTCCGCGCGCAGACCGGTGCGGTGCGCCTCAGCTGCGTGCGCGATCTCCACGCCGGTGGAGGAGTCGCTCAGACCGCCGAGTGTCATTGCGGCATCCTCCCCGCTGTCCTCGGCGCCCTTCGTCTCTCGTCGCCACACACTCCAAAGCCTAGGCGGGAGACGCGCCGAGGCCGGTATTCCCGGCCGTTTCGCGAGGATTCCACCGCTGACGGCGCTCTTCTCCGCACGCTGCGCGCTCGGCTCCGTTCGCTCTGCACAATCCGCCGTTCCGACCGGTTCTCCCCCGTCGCCGGGACACGGCGGAGGCGAGGTCGGCAGGCCGCGCGATGATGGGGGCATGAGCTTCCGATACGACTTCGCACCCACCCCGTTCGGCGATGCGCTGGCGGTGTTCTCGGATGCCGGCCTGGTCAGCTTCGACCTCTCCGAGGCCGACGATCCGAGCGTGCCGTGGCTGCTCGAAGGCGTCAGCCGACGGCTCGGACGGATGCCGGATGCCCAGCCGGGCGCCGCGGCCGAGCTGTCCGCTCTGCTGGACCGGTACTTCGACGGCGAGCCGGTGCGGTTCGACGAGGAGATCCCCTTCGACTGGCGCCTCGTCGAGGGCTTCCCTCTGGCGGCGCTGCAGGCGGTGTGCGAGATCCCCTGGGGCGAGACGATGAGCTACGGCGAGGTCGCGATCATCGCGGGCAGCCGTGGCGCCGCGCGGGCGGTGGGCACCGCGTGCAGGGTGACGCCGTTCTCTGTGGTCGTACCGGTGCATCGTGTGATCCGCTCCGACGGCACCCCCGGCCATTACGGCGCGCATCCCGAGCGCAAGCGATTCCTGCTCGATCTCGAGCGGGAATCCGCCGCGCGGACATGACGAGGGGTGGATCCCGGCGTGTAGGCCGCCGGGATCCACCCCCGTTCTCACAGCGTGGCGACTAGTGGTCCACCGCCTTCTCGGCCCCGAATCCGGTGAGCGAGCGCACCTCCATCTCGGCCGCCAGCTGACGGGATTCCTCAGTCCGCGAGGTGATCGTGCCGAGCCAGCCGAGCAGGAAGCCCAGCGGGATCGAGATGATGCCGGGGTTGTTCAGGGGGAACACCGCGATGTCGATCCCGGGGATCATCGAAGTCTCACTGCCCGAGAACACCGGCGAGATCACGATGAGGCCGATGGCCGAGATGAGACCGCCGTACATGCTCCACACCGCGCCGCGGGTGTTGAACCGGCGCCAGAACAGCGAGTAGAGGATCGTCGGCAGGTTGGCCGAGGCCGCCACGGCGAACGCGAGCGCGACGAGGAAGGCGATGTTCTGCCCCTGCGCGCCGATGCCGCCGATGATCGCGAGGATGCCGATGACGACCACCGTGCGTCGAGCGACCTTCACCTCGCCGCTCGGGTCGGCCGCGCCGTCGCCGTTCTTGCCGCGCTTGATGACGTTCGCGTAGATGTCGTGCGCGAACGAGGCTGCCGCGGTGATGGTGAGACCTGCCACCACGGCGAGGATCGTGGCGAAGGCGACCGCCGAGATGAAGCCCATCAGGATAGGTCCGCCGAGCGCCTGCGCGAGCAGCGGTGCTGCGGAGTTCACACCACCGGGCGCGGCAAGGATGTTCTCCGATCCGACCAGCGCGCCGGCGCCGTAGCCGAGCACCAGGGTGAGCAGGTAGAACAGGCCGATCAGCCAGATCGCCCACACCACAGACCTGCGGGCCTCCTTGGCGGTCGGCACGGTGTAGAAGCGCATGAGCACGTGCGGCAGGCCGGCCGTGCCGAGCACCAGCGCCATGCCGAGCGACAGGAAGTCGAGCGGGTTGGCGCCGTACTGCAGCCCCGGTCCGAGGATCTTGTCGCCCTGCGGCGAGTTCGCCACGGCATCCTCGAGCAGGCCGTTCAGGCTGAAGCCGTGCAGGGCGAGCACCCAGATCGTCATCGCGATGGCACCGGCGATCAGCAGCACAGCCTTCACGATCTGCACCCAGGTGGTGCCCTTCATGCCGCCGATGAGCACATAGAGGATCATGAGCACGCCGACGACGGCGATCACGGCCGACTGCCCGACCTTGTTGTCGATGCCGAGCAGCAGCGACACCAGGCCACCCGCGCCGGACATCTGCGCCAGCAGGTAGAAGAAGCACACCGCGAGCGTCGTGATCGCGGCGGCCATCCGCACCGGGCGCTGCTTCAGCCGGAACGACAGCACATCGGCCATCGTGAACTTGCCGGTGTTGCGCATCAGCTCGGCGACGAGCAGCAGCGCGACCAGCCAGGCCACCAGGAATCCGATCGAATACAGGAACCCGTCGTAGCCGTTCACGGCGATCGCACCGCAGATGCCGAGGAAGGACGCCGCCGACAGGTAGTCGCCCGCGATCGCGAAGCCGTTCTGCGGTCCGCTGAACGAGCGCCCTGCGGCGTAGTAGTCGGCGGCGGTCTTGTTGTTGCGGCTGGCGCGGATCACGATGAACAGCGTCACGGCCACGAATGCGCCGAAGATGGCGATGTTCAGGACGGGATCGTTCTGCGTCTCAGCTGCTGCGAGGTGCACGACATTCATGAATTCACCTGCGCATTCTCGAGATCCTCACGGATCTCGGTGGCGATCGGGTCGAGTTTGCGATTCGCGAACGAGACATAAGCCATCGTGATCGCGAAAGTGGTGACGAACTGACCGAGGCCGAGAAGGAGGCCGACGGTGATGTCGCCCCAGACACGCTGACTCATGAAATCGACCGCGAATGCCGCGAGCAGCACATAGGCGAAATACCACGCGAGGAAGAACACCGCGAAGGGGAAGATGAATGATCTCTGCATCCGCTTCAAGCCGCGGAATCGTTCGGATTCCTCGACCGCGATGTAGTCGATCCCGACGCCGGGATCACCACCTGTCTGATCTGTCATGGGGCCTCCTTGCCGCATGTCTCTCACCGCGCGACGAGCGCCGCGCGAATGGTAGGGTCGACGCTACGAAAGGGGGCCACGGCGCCGTCACCCCCGAAAGTTGGTAGTCGTTGATCACGAACACCCCCAGTGGCTCTGAGGAGCAGCTCGTCGCCGACGCGGTGCGCGAGCTCTCGCGGAGTACCCGGTTCCCGGTCGCCTTCGGCGGGCTGATCGAAGACGGCGTGGTGCGCGTGTCGAGCATCGTCGGCAACCGCACCCGCAGCCTCGACGGGCTGCAGGTGCGGCCGGAGCGCGGCCTCGGCGGGCGCGCCATGATCGAGCTGCGCCCCCGCATGACCAGCGACTACCGGACGTCGCAGCACATCACCCACGACTACGACATGTTCGTGCTCGGCGAGGGCCTGCAGACGCTGCTGGCCGTGCCGATCATCGTCGAGGGGCGCCCGCGCGGCGTGCTGTATGCGGGCGCGTGGGAGGCCTCTCCGATCGGGGGCGTCACGACAGCGCCCGCCATGACGGTCGCCCAGAAGGTCGCGACCGAGCTGCGCGTCCGCGACGAAGTCGAACGACGGATGCGGGCCGCCGCCCCCGCGCCGACCCTCGCCCCGGCCCAGCGTGAAGAGCTCCGGGAGAGCTATGCGCAGCTGCGCAGCATCTCGGCCGCGCTCGATGACCCTGAGCTGCGCGAGCGCCTCGCCGAGGTGGAGCGCCGGCTGCTGGGGATCGCCGGAGAGACAGTGTCCCCTCCGACCGAGCCCGTCACTGCCGTGCGCCTCTCGCCCCGCGAGACCGACGTGCTGGCGAGCGTGGCGATGGGCGCCACCAATGCCGAGATCGGCGCGAGTCTGGGTCTGCGAGAAGGCACCGTGAAGGCGTATCTCGGATCGGCGATGGCGAAACTCGACGCATCCACCCGTCACGCCGCCGTGACACGCGCACGCCGAGCAGGCCTGCTCCCCTGAATTCGCATTGAGTTCGCATTCTCCGCCGGGATGAATGACGCGAATTACCCGACCGTGCATTGTGCATATCGGATGCGACTCATATTGTTATCGCCATGGCTCGAAGAATTGTGCATCAGCTGGTCGACGACATCGACGGCACTCTGTTGGAAGTCGGCGAAGGCGAGACGGTTCATTTCTCGCTCAACGGCGCCGCTTATGAAGTGGATCTGACGACCGCCCACGCCGATGAGCTGCGCGAGGTCCTCGCGCCGTACATCAAAGCCGGACGCCGGGCAGGCGCGGGCGGCACGGCGCGCGCGGCATCCCCTCGTCGTCGCGCTTCGCGTGGCGGCGGCGAGACGACCGCCATTCGTGAATGGGCGAAGGCGAACGGATACACCGTGTCGGACCGCGGTCGCATCTCGGCCGATGTGGTGGCCGCATACAACGCCGCGAGCTGATTCCTCTTGAGAGAAAGGGCCGCCCGGAAGGGCGGCCCTTTCTCGCGCTCCCGAACCTGCCCGTAGACTGGAGAGGCGCCTTCGTAGCTCAGTCGGATAGAGCAGCCCTCTCCTAAAGGGCAGGTCGCAGGTTCGAATCCTGTCGAGGGCACTCACGCGGCCAGAGCGAGATACGGCTCCCATCGAGGATCGCTGCGCTCCGCGCCGCGCACCGTCCAGGCGGTGCCGTGCGGCGGGCGCGGCGTCATGCGCAACTGCCAGCCCATCTCCTGCGGCGTGCGGTCGCTCTTCACGTTGTTGCATTTCAGGCAGCACGCCACGAGGTTCTCCCATGAGTCCGCGCCGCCGCGCGAGCGCGGGAGGATGTGGTCGATGGTCGAGGCCGTGCGGCCGCAGTACCCGCAGCGATGATCGTCTCTGCGCAGCACGCCGCGCCGTGTGACCGGCATCCGGCGTGCTGTCGGCACCCGCACGTATCTCGACAGGATGATCACGACGGGGCGCTCGTAGGCGCTCCGCCCCGCCCACACGGGCTCGCCCTCCACGTGCTCGATCACGCTGGCCTTCTCGTTCATCACGAGGACCATCGCTCTCTTGAACGAAACCACCGTGAGCGGCTCGTATCCGGCGTTCAGTACCAATGTGCGCATCGTCGTCATCCTCTCGATCCGCCGGGATGGCTTCCCGGCACTCTCGACTCACACGACGTCGCTCGGCCAGCAGACGTTCGCAGGGATGACAAAAGGCGCTGTCTACTGACAGCGCCTTTCACGCTCGGACGTTCCGAGCCGTCCCTGCGGGCGATGCCTCAGGACCAGACGACCGAGCGCATCCATGGTGCGGATGCCCGGTATCGGTTCCATCGGCTTCTCCTGCCCGTTCGACGACGGGATCAGGGTAGCCCATCAAGATGCACCGGAGGCGAAATCCCCGGTGAACAGCAGGGTGTGTCCGCTCAGCCCGCGTTCGCGCGCAGCCAGCCCATGGGCTCGACGAGCGAGTTGTTCACACGCACCTCGAAGTGCAGATGAGCACCGTAGGAGCGGCCGGTGTTGCCCACTTTGCCGATCAGCTGACCTGCCTGCACGACCTGACCGGCGCGCACGGCGCGGGTGCCGTAGGTCATGTGACCGTACAACGTCGATACGCGCTGACCGCCGACGACGCTGTCGATGACGATGCCGACACCGTAGCCGTAGTAGCTGTCAGTCGAGATGCGCACGACGCCGGATGCTGCGGCGAAGATCGGGGTGCCGGCGTTGGAGACCATGTCGGCGCCGTCGTGGCCGCTGCTGAGCGTGCGGCTGACGTAGTACGAGCCGGAGGGCAGCGGGTAGCGCACCTCTCCCGAGCCGGCGGCGACGAGGCGGAGGTCGGCCTCGCTCAGGCGTGCCCCGCTCTTGCTGGCGGATGCGAGACGTGCGCTGGCGGCCGCGCGCTCCTTGGCTGCGGCCTCGGCCTTCTTCTTGGCGATCTCCTCGGGCGTGGTCGCCGAGTAGGTGCCGCGCTGCATGGGCGACGCGGTCGCCTCCGAGGCGACGACGAGGGACTGCGCGTCGTCGACGGCCATCTGCTGCAGGGTGGTCGCGCCGGAGTCCAGAGGCTTGGAAGCCGCATACGCGGGGAGGGCGACGGCTGCGACAAGGGCGCTCACGGCCGCGAAGATCGCGACGGTTCGCATGGGCTTCACGCTGGAGCGGCCAGCCCGGCCCCGCTTCACTGCGGGGGCTTTCTTGTCAGTCGTCGTCGCGGTCGTATCGATGTCTGCGGCCAAAAGGGAGTCCTCCTGCGCCTCCGCGCTCTCGGGTGAGCGCCGGCTCGTCGGCATAGTCGTTTCTCGGGCACGTATGTCACACGGGCACGTTGTGCAACTCTCACGAAGACGACGAGCCAGGGAGGCGATCTTCGCGTCTGTCATCGGCGGGCTTCTTCGCCGAGGACTCCCCCGACGTTACCCGAAGATAACGATTCTGTCACCCTGTGAACCTGGCAATCCCCTCCAGGCCTCAAGAATGAACCCCTGATCAGGAGTTCTCGACCACGAGGAAGATGTGGGATGCGAGCTCGACCGGCAGCTCCAGCCCCTCGTCCCCACCCTCCATGCGGATAAGCACGTATCCCTCGCTGTAGCGGAAGTCCCCGCGGGCACCGGGCACGACCCCCGCATCGCGAAGCTGCTCGAGCAGTTCGGGGTCGACCTGAGCGGGCTCGGCGAGCCGGCGGACGGTGCCCTCGATCGGGCCGCCCGCGGCATCCAGCTTCTTGACGAGACCGATCACACCCTCGTCGAAGGTGCGCGCCGGAAGGTCGCCGAGCTGGTCGAGGCCGGGAATGGGGTTGCCGTACGGCGACTCGGTCGGGTGGCCGAGCAGCTCGACGAGGCGCCGCTCCACCTGTTCGCTCATGACGTGCTCCCACCGGCAGGCCTCGTCGTGCACGTAGGCCCAGTCCAGCCCGATCACGTCGGACAGCAGTCGCTCGGCGAGACGGTGCTTGCGCATCACGTCGACCGCCTTGCGGCGACCGGCATCCGTCAGCTCGAGCGTGCGGTCCTCGGAGACGACCACGAGGCCGTCGCGCTCCATGCGCCCGACGGTCTGCGACACCGTCGGACCGGAGTGACCCAGCCGCTCGGAGATCCGCGCGCGCAGCGGGACGATGTTCTCCTCCTCGAGTTCGAGGATGGTGCGCAGGTACATCTCGGTGGTGTCGATCAGGTCGGTCATGCAGGCCCTCCGAAGGTTCTTAGGCAAGCCTACATTCCGCGCCTGACCCCCGGACGTCACGCGGCTCGGGATGCCCGGGCGACCGCCCTACAATCGACCCATGGCGATCGAGATCCCCCGCGAACTCCTGCCCGTCGACGGACGCTTCGGCTGCGGTCCGTCCAAAGTGCGCCCTGCGCAGGTCGAGGCGCTCGCCTCGGCGGCGACGAGCCTGCTGGGTACGTCGCACCGCCAGGCACCGGTCAAGAACCTCGTCGGAAGCGTGCGCGAGCGTCTCGCCTCGCTGTTCCGCCTGCCGGAGGGCTACGAGATCCTGCTCGGCAACGGCGGCTCGACGGCGTTCTGGGATGCCGCGGCGTTCAGCCTGATCGAGAAGCGCGCGCAGAACCTCGTCTTCGGCGAGTTCGGCGGCAAGTTCGCGAAGGCGGCAGCCGCCCCGTGGCTCGAGGCACCGGATGTGCGCACGGCCGAGCCCGGCACGAGCACGCGCGCCGAGATCGTCGACGGCGTCGACGTGTACGCCTGGCCGCACAACGAGACCTCCACAGGTGTCGCCGCACCCGTCTCCCGCGCCGCCGCAGACGCCGCGCTGACCGTGATCGACGCCACCAGCGCCGCCGGCGGCATCGACTTCGATGTCACGCAGGCGGACGTCTACTACTTCGCCCCGCAGAAGAACCTCGGATCGGACGGCGGCCTGTGGTTCGCCGCCGTGTCGCCGGCGGCGATCGAGCGGATCGAGCGCATCGCAGCATCCGGCCGGTACATCCCCGAGTTCCTCAGCCTCAAGAACGCCGTCGACAACTCGCGCCTGAACCAGACGCTGAACACGCCCGCGCTCACGACGCTGCACCTGCTCGACAGCCAGCTCGGGTGGATGCTCGACAACGGCGGCCTGGAGTGGGCGGCCGCGCGCACGGCAGAGTCGTCGGGGCTGCTCTACTCCTGGGCGGAGGCATCGTCTGTGGCGACGCCGTTCGTCGCCGACCCGGCGGACCGCTCCCCCGTGGTCGCGACCATCGACTTCGACGACGCCGTGGATGCCGCGGCGATCGCCAAGGAGCTGCGCGCCAACGGCATCGTCGACACCGAGCCGTACCGCAAGCTCGGGCGCAATCAGCTGCGCATCGCGACGTTCGTCTCGATCGAGCCCGACGACGTGCGCAAGCTCATCAGCTCGATCGACTACGTGCTCGAGCGCACGACCGCCTGATCACCGCCTGAACGTCCGCCGCGCGCCCACCGGAAGGTCGGGCGCGCGTCGCGTGATCACTCGGACTCGTCGTCCTCGGGCTCGTCGTCGGAGTCGTCCGACTCGTCTTCCTCTTCGTCGAGCTCGACGTCATCATCGTCCGACTCGTCGTCTTCGTCCGACTCGTCGTCTTCGTCCGACTCGTCGAGCTCGTCGATGTCGACGCCGTCCATATCCCCGGCGTGCAGCAGATCGGCCACGTCGTGGTCGTCGTCCGCCTCGTGCTCGTCATCGGCGTCGGACTCGTCGGCATCCGCGTCATCGGAGTCGTCACCCTCGGCGTCCGCCTCGTCGGCCGCGGCCTTCTCGGCGAGCTCCGCCTGGTGCGCACGGTACTCGGCGAGCCGCTCGGCCCACGGCACCCACTCGGGGGCGAGCAGCGCGCTCTCGCCGGGCATCAGCTCGACCTCGAGCACGGTGGGCTCGGCGTCGTCGACCTGCGCGACCGTGACCGTCCAGTACCAGCCCGGGTAGCCTGCCAGGCGGTTCTCGAAACGCAGCGACACCGCACCGCTCTCCTCGACGGTATGTCCTGCTGCGGGGCCGACCGTCGACGCGGGGGTGATCTCGTGCAGCGCGGCGAGCGCGAGCTCGCGCGTCGCGGCAACCAGTTCGTCAGGCGTCGAGGTCATCAGCGACCTTGCGGAGCACGGCGGGAAGAGTGCGGCTGGTGGGGCGCCCCTTGCGGAGCGCCGAGCTGGCGTCGTCGAGCATCTTCATGAGGTCCTCGATGATCACGGCCATCTCGTCGGCGTTGGCGCGCGGCGCCTTCGCACGTGCCGGCGGGGCGTCGAGCAGACGCACCGACAGCGCCTGCGGGCCGCGACGGCCGTCGGCGAGTCCGAACTCCACTCGGGAGTTCTTCTTCACCGCGACTCCTGCGGGCAGGGCAGAGGCGTGCAGGAAGACGTCCTGGCCGTCATCGGATGCGATGAAGCCGAACCCCTTCTCGTCGTCGTAGAACCTGACCTTGCCGGTGGGCATGGGAGAACCTCGCTGTGTGCCGTATGTGAAGATGTCGCGCGGCAGCGCGACCCCTCCAGCCTACCGGCCGCGGCGAGCGCGCGGGAGTTCGGGACACCGCAGGCGATACGCTGAGGATGATGAGCACCAACCGCACGCGCCCCGAGCCTCCGGCCGACGGCGAGCCCTCGGTCCGCGCGATCGACCGCATCCTCGCGTACGCCGCCCTCGCGCTGGCGGCGGCGTCGATCATCAGCTTCTTCGCGATCATCATCGGCACCGCGACCGGCATGGATCAGAAGGCGTTCGGCGAGGGCGTCTGGCCGCTGCTCGCCGGCCTGCCGCTGTTCGGTCTTCCGCTGGCGTTCGTGCTGATCGTGGTGCTGCTGGTGATGAGCTTCGTGCGCAAGGGGCGCACGGGCAGGCGGCCCTGAGCCGATGACCACTCACGCGCGCCCGCTCGCCACTCGGCTGGCCGCGCTGAGTGATGCGCAGCTGGAGCACCTGCTGCGCGAGCGCGGCGTGCGCGCTGACGTCGCGTGGGAGGACTTCTTCGACGCCGCAGAGGCGCTGCTCGAGACGGCATCCGTCGAGCGGGCGCTGGGCACGCTCACCCGCGACGAGGCGCGGGCACTGCGCGAGGCGGTGCAGCAGGGGCGGACGGCGGAGCTCGAGACGCTGAGCGCCCTCGGACTGGTCGATGCGGAGGGACGTGTTCCGGCGCCCGTCGCCGCCGTCGTCTCCATGCGCCCCGACATCGCATCCGTCTCGGACGACGCCCCCGCTCCGGCATCCGCCGCGGCCTCCGCGCGCGCCGCCGAGCGCGCGTTCACGACGATCGGCGCCATCGCAGACCTGCTGCTCGCCGCCCGTACCGCCCCGCTCGCGCTGGTCGGCACGGGCGCGCTGAGCGCCGGCGAGCGCAAGCGTCTGGCGGAGGGCGGGGCGGATGCCGCATCCGCCGACGATCTGCGGCTGCTCGCCGAGACCGCGGGCCTCGTGCGTGCGGTCGACCGCGAGCTGCGCGTGACCCCGGCCGCGGAGGACTGGCTGGCGGCATCCTTCTCGCTGCGCTGGGCTCGGGTCGTCGATGCCTTCCGGACGGGGATGCCGCGCGGCATCCGCTCCGGCGCCGGCTGGACGGCGCCGTCGTCCTGGCCCGATGCGCATCCGTGGAACCCGACGTGGCCGGCGCGGGCGGAGGAGCTGCTGCGCGCCGCCCACCTGCTCGGGCTGAGCGCCGATGGCAGCGAGCCGGAGTGGTCGGCAGGGCTGCGCCGGGGTGATCCTGTCGACACGTCCTCCCTGGATGCGCTGCTGCCCGGTGAGGTCGACCGGCTGTTCCTGCAGAACGACCTCACCGCCATCGCGCCCGGTCCGCTGCAGCCGGCGCTCGACAACCGCCTGCGCGCGATGACCGAGCACGAGACCGCGGCGCAGGCCTCGTCGTACCGGTTCACTGCCGACGCGATAGCGCTGGCTCTCGTCGAGGGCGAGACGGCCGAGAGCATCATGGCGTTCCTCGGCGAGGTGTCCTTGACCGGAGTGCCACAGCCGCTCGCCTATCTCGTCTCGCAGACCGCAGCCAGGCACGGCCTCGTGCGGGTGCACGGAGAGCCGAGCGGCGGCACTCGGGTGTCGAGCTCGGACGCGCACCTGCTCGAGGCGATCGAGGTCGACCGCGGGCTGCGTCCGCTCGGTCTCGTGCGCGACGGCGACGCCCTCGTGTCGCGGGTGAACGCCGAGACCGTCGCGTGGGCGCTCGCCGACGCCAGGTACCCGGCCACGCTGATCGGTCGCGACGGGCAGCCCGTCCCGGCGTCTCGCCGCCGGGTCGCGGAGGCCGTCGAGCCCGAGGATCACGTCTACGACGCCCTGATCGCCCGGCTGCGGGCGCAGCAGGGCCCGGATGCGGATGCCGCCTGGCTGGATCGCGAACTGGACGCCGCGGTGCGAGCGCGGGCCCTGGTGTCGGTCGAGGTCGGCATGCCCGACGGCTCCAGCCGCGAGCTCGTGCTCGAGGCGACCGGCCTCGGCGGCGGGCGCCTGCGCGGCCGTGACCGCGCGGCCGATGTGGAGCGGACGCTGCCGGTGCGCAGCATCCGATCGGTGCGGGTGCTGGAGGAGTGACCGCTCAGGCCCCACCCGAGAGCGACCCGGCTAGACTGGTCTGCTATGTCTGATGGCCCCCTGATCGTCCAGAGCGACCGCACCGTGCTGCTCGAGGTCGCGCACGCCGAGGCGGAATCGGCCCGGCACGAGCTGGCGATCTTCGCCGAGCTGGAGCGGGCGCCGGAGCACATCCACACGTACCGCATCACCCGGCTGGGGCTGTGGAACGCCCGCGCCGCCGGTCACACCGCCGACGACATGCTCGGCACGCTCGACCGCTGGTCGCGCTTCCCGGTGCCGCCGTCGGTCGCAGTCGACCTGCGCGAGACGGTCGACCGGTACGGGCGCCTCGTGATCGAGCGCGACGAGGAGGGCGCGCTGATTCTGCGCTCCAGCGACCCGGCCGTGCTCACGCAGGTCGCCGCGAACAAGCGCATCCAGCCCCTGCTGATCGGGCACCCCTCCCCCGACTCCTACGTGATCGACGCCTGGGCGCGCGGGCAGATCAAGCAGGAGCTGCTGAAGATCGGCTGGCCGGCCGAGGACCTCGCCGGGTACACCCCTGGGACCCCGCACGAGATCGAGCTCGACGAGGACGGCTGGGCGATGCGCCCGTACCAGCGCGAGGCCGTCGACGCGTTCGCGAAGGACGGCTCGGGCGTGGTGGTGCTGCCCTGCGGCGCCGGCAAGACGATCGTCGGCGCCGGGGCGATGGCCGCCACCGGCACGACGACCCTGATCCTCGTCACCAACACGGTCTCGGCGCGGCAGTGGCGCGATGAGCTGCTCAAGCGCACCTCGCTGACGCCCGAGGAGATCGGCGAGTACTCCGGCCAGGCCAAAGAGGTCAAGCCGGTCACGATCGCGACGTACCAGATCCTCACCGCGAAGCGGAAGGGCGTCTACGCGCACCTGTCGCTGCTCGACGAGCTCGACTGGGGACTCATCGTCTACGACGAGGTGCACCTGCTGCCCGCGCCGGTGTTCAAGCTCACCGCCGATCTGCAGGCCCGCCGCCGCATCGGCCTGACCGCGACCCTGGTGCGCGAGGACGGCCGCGAGGGCGACGTGTTCAGCCTGATCGGACCGAAGCGGTTCGACGCCCCGTGGAAGCAGATCGAGGCGCAGGGCTTCATCTCACCCGCCGCCTGCTACGAGGTGCGCATCGACCTGCCGCCGAGCGATCGGCTGGAGTACGCCGCGGCCACCGACGACGAACGGTACCGCATCGCGGCATCCGCCCCGGCGAAGATCGACGCGGTGCGCGAGCTCATCGCGAAGCATCCCGACGAGCGGATCCTCGTGATCGGGCAGTACCTCGACCAGCTCGACGAGCTGTCGCAGGCACTGAACGCCCCGCAGATCACTGGGGCGACCCCGGTGGACGAGCGTGAGGACCTCTACCGGCAGTTCCGTGAGGGCGAGATCTCGCTGCTGGTCGTCTCGAAGGTGGCCAACTTCTCGGTAGACCTGCCTGAGGCATCCGTGGCGATCCAGGTGTCGGGATCGTTCGGCTCGCGGCAGGAGGAGGCGCAGCGCCTCGGACGGCTGCTGCGCCCGAAGCAGACCGACCACACGGCGAGCTTCTACACGTTGATCGCGCGCGACACCGTCGATCAGGACTACGCGCAGAACCGTCAGCGGTTCCTCGCCGAGCAGGGGTACAGCTACACGATCATGGATGCGGCTGATCTGACGGCGGCCTGAGCGCCTGCTCGCCCGGTTTCAGCCCGCATCGCCAGCACGGTGCGGCGAGGTCGTCGAGCATCGCGCCGCACTCGGGGCACACCTGCGACAGCCAGCACGCGCTGTCGCCATAGTCCTCATCGCCCATGCGGCGAGGGTACTACCGCGATCTCGTGGTGGGTCCGCTCAGAGCACAGATGCTGCGATCGCGACGCCGATGGATCCGAAGTACACGACCGCCGAGAACACGGCGTGGAACGTGACCTTCGCCGGCATCCGACCGCGGAACACGGCTCCGATCGCCGGGCCGTAGTCGCCGAGTCCCGGTCGCGACTGCCCCTCCAGCGCCCGGTGGCGTCGAACCATCATGTAGTCGCCGAAGCCGATGCCGACCGTCAGGATCGCGCACGCGCACCATGCCCAGACGAGCTCACCCGTGAACGCGAACAGCGTCCATGCCGCGAGCGCCGACAGCATGAGGACGACGTGAACGATGACGGCGCGGCGTCCCGCGCCCCGCGCGTGACGGATCCAGCCCGCCAGGAGCGCGACGCCCGCTCCCGCCTGGATCACCCACGCCACGATCATGACGATTCCCATACCCGGCAATGTACTACTTTCATAGTGCCGTGTCACTAGAGAAATAGTGACACGGCTAGGCTCGAGAGATGAGCACCCGCACGCGCGCGCTGAACGCGGCGATCGACGTCGTCGGAGATGAAGGCGTCCGCGCCCTCACGCACGCGAGAGTGGATGCCGCTGCGGGCCTTCCCCGCGGATCCACCTCCAACCACTTCCGCACCAGGGCGGCCCTCGTCGCCGGAGTGATCGCGCACATCGCGGAGCGCGAGCGGGCGGATGCCGGAGCACCCGACATCCGCACCGAAGCGCAGTTGACCGCCGCGCTCACCGCCATGATCGAAGCACAGTCCGGCCCGCTCGCGACGCGGACGAGGGCTCGCTACGCACTGTTCCTCGAGGCCGATCCGGACGCCGCCGCCCCCCTGGCCCAGCAGCGGGCGGCCTTCGAGGAGTGGACCAGAACCATCCTGCGGATGCTCGGCGACGAGCCGGCCGCGCAGCGCACGCGCTTTCTCATGGCCGCGTGCGACGGCCTTCTGCTTCACCGGGTGACCGTCGACCGGGACGCTCCGATCGCCTCCGCAGTCGCCCTCGCGGTGCGCGCCGCACTGGAGCACAATCAGGGCGCTCCGCAGGATGATCAGCGGGCACAGGGGTGAAGTCACCATAATGGGGGCCATGACTGATGCACGCATCCTGGTCGTCGACGACGAGCCGAACATCCGCGACCTGCTCTCGACGGGTCTCAGCTTCGCCGGGTTCAAGGTGAAGACGGTCGCGAACGGCGCGGCCACAATCTCGGCGGTCCTCGAGGAGGAGCCGGATCTCATCATCCTCGACGTGATGCTGCCCGACATGAACGGCTTCAGCGTCACCAAGCGGCTGCGCGGGGCCGGATTCACCGCCCCCATCCTCTTCCTCACCGCGAAGGACGACACGCAGGACAAGATCGAGGGGCTCAACGCCGGCGGCGACGACTACGTCACCAAGCCGTTCGCCCTCGACGAGATCGTCGCCCGCGCGCAGGCCATCCTGCGCCGCACCATGCAGGCCGACGAGGAGTCGCTGATCCGCGCCGGTGAGCTGTCGATGGATCAGGACACCCACGACGTGTTCGTCGGCAAGGTGCCGATCGAGCTGAGCCCCACCGAGTTCAAGCTGCTGAAGTACCTGATGCTGAACCCGAACCGCGTGCTGTCGAAGGCGCAGATCCTCGATCACGTCTGGGAGTACGACTTCAACGGCGACGCCGGCATCGTGGAGAGCTACATCTCGTACCTGCGCCGCAAGATCGACCCGCACACCGAGGAGTCGGTCATCCAGACCAAGCGCGGCTTCGGGTACATGCTGAAGGTCGGCAAGACGGTCTGAATGCAGCGGTGACGGGCATGTCGAGCGGATCGGATTCCGTCACCCGCTGGTGGCGTCGGATCAGTCTGCGCGCCAAGGTCACCGGAGTCACCGTCGCGGTGCTCGCCCTCGGCCTCGTGATCGCCGGGATCGGGACGGTGCCGATCCTGCGCGGAGCGATGATCAACAACATCGACGCGCAGCTGCCGGCACTCGCGACCACGGGTCTGGCTGAGCGGTTCTTCGAGGTCGACGCGTGGGACGGCGCATTGAGCCTGTCACCGAAGGCCGATGCGCCGCGTGCCAGCGACTACGCGGTCGCCTTCTACGGCTCGGACGGCGCGAAGCTGGCGCAGGCGGGCGGGTCTGCCGACCGCGAACCGCCGGTGTTCCCCGACACCTTCACCCTGCTGGACGCGAAGGCGAACGAGGATCGCGTGCTCCCCCTGGAGTCCGCCGACGGGCTCGCGTTCCATGCGACCGTCTCCATCCAGCCGGCGCAGAGCGCGCCCGGCAACGCGTACGTGCAGGTGGTCGCACTGCCGCTGGACGAGGCCGATCGCATCGTCGGCACCTACTTCGCGGTCTACACGACGGTGGCGCTCGTCACGATCCTGCTCGCCGCGCTGCTCACCCGAGGGCTGGTGACCCTGACGTTCCGCCGGCTCGGCCTGGTGGAGTCCACCGCCATGTCGATCGCCGCGGGTGACTTCAGCCAGCGCCTGACCGACCTCGAGCCGACGACGGAGGTGGGCCGGCTCAACACGGCGATCAACACGATGCTCGACCGCGTCGACGGATCGCTGGCGCAGCGGGACCGCACCGTGCAGAACATGCGCCGCTTCATCGGCGATGCGAGCCACGAGCTGCGCACGCCGCTGGTGAGCGTGCGCGGCTACGCCGAGCTGTATCGGATGGGTGCGATCCGCGGCGAGGAGGACACCGCGCGAGCCATGGAGCGCATCGAGAAGGAGGCGATCCGGATGGGGGTGCTGGTGGAGGATCTGCTCGCCCTGGCCCGCCTTGACGAGGAGCGCTCGCGGGAGCTGGAGATCGTCCCGCTCGATCTGCGTCCGATCGCGCGCGACGCCGCGCTGGACGTGCGCGTCGCCGCCCCCGGTCGCACGGTGACGGTGATCGATCTGACGGCCGAGACGGATGCCGAGCCGTGGCTGCATCCGGCGGCGCCCGCACCGCCGTCCGTCGGTGCGCAGCCGACCCCGCGGGGCCGCGCCGGGGCGACGTTCGCCCGGCTGCGCCGGCGCCCCCGCCCCGCCGCGCAGGTGCCGGCGATCGACTTCACCGAGGCGACGGATGCTCCGGTGCGCACGCCGCCGATCGTGCTCGGCGAAGACAACAAGGTGCGTCAGGTGGTGACGAACCTGCTCGGCAACGCACGCAGGTTCTCGCCCGAGGATGCTCCGATCGAGCTCATCGTCGGGGCGGACCGAAGAAACGGCATGGGCACGATCGCCATCGTCGATCATGGTGAGGGCATCCCGCCGCAGATCCGCGAGCACATCTTCGAGCGGTTCTGGCGGGCCGACACGTCGCGCGCTCGCGAGACGGGCGGCGCCGGGCTCGGCCTCGCGATCGTCGCGTCGATCATGGAATCGCTGCACGGCTCGGTGCGAGTGGAGGAGACCCCGGGCGGAGGCGCCACGTTCGTCGTGTCGCTGCCTCTGGCCCCCGCGCAGGCGACACCCGAGCACCTGCTCGAGGAAACCCAGCCGATCGAGCGCCTCGAGCTCTGAGCCGCACTCCCCTGCACATCGCCGCTCTCGGTCGGGTTCTCCCCAGTCGGTGGGATCGGCGGCATCCGCTCTGCCGCACCCTCCTATCGTCGGAAGCCCATCGAGAGGAGAACCCATGTCCGTCTTCACCGTCGACACCGACGCGGTCCACGCCGCGCACGGCTCGGCCCGCGCCACCATGGATCGGCTGCAGGGCGAGTCGGCCGCGCTGATGGCGCAGCTGAATCAGCTGCAGTCCTCGTGGACCGGCTCCGCGGCGAACGCGTTCCAGCAGTGCAGCGAGCAGTGGCGCGGGGCGCAGCAGCACGTCGAGCAAGTGCTGGGGTCGATCAGCACCGCCCTCGCCTCGGCCGCGTCGCAGTACGCGGATGCCGACCAGTACTCCGCCGGACTGTTCCGATAAGGACCGGAACACGCAGAACGCCCCCTGCCGGAGCAGGGGGCGTTCTGTCAGCCAGCGGATTTCAGGTCAGAAATCCATGCCGCCCGACGGGTCGGCCGGCATAGCCGGAGCCTTCTCGGGCTTGTCGGCGACGACCGCCTCAGTGGTGAGGAACAGGCCGGCGATCGACGCGGCGTTCTGCAGCGCCGAGCGGGTGACCTTGGCCGGGTCGATGATGCCCTGTGCGAACATGTCGCCGTACTCGCCGGTCGCGGCGTTCAGGCCCTGACCTGCGGGGAGCTCGGAGACCTTGTGCGCGACGACACCCGGCTCGAGGCCCGCGTTGATGGCGATCTGCTTCAGCGGAGCCTCGATCGCGACGCGGACGATGTTCGCGCCGGTCGCCTCGTCGCCCTCGAGCTCGAGCGCGTCGAGAGCCTTGCTCGACTGGATCAGCGCGACGCCACCACCGGGGACGATGCCCTCCTCGACGGCTGCCTTCGCGTTGCGGACGGCGTCCTCGATGCGGTGCTTGCGCTCCTTGAGCTCGACCTCGGTGGCCGCGCCCGCCTTGATGACGGCCACGCCGCCGGCGAGCTTGGCGAGGCGCTCCTGCAGCTTCTCGCGGTCGTAGTCGCTGTCGGTGTTCTCGATCTCGCGACGGATCTGGGTCACGCGGCCCTCGATCTGCGACGCCTCACCGGCGCCCTCGACGATCGTGGTCTCGTCCTTGGTGACGATGACCTTGCGGGCACGGCCGAGCAGGTCGAGCGTGGTGTTCTCGAGCTTGAGGCCGACCTCCTCGGTGATGACCTGACCACCGGTGAGGATCGCGATGTCCTGCAGCTGCGCCTTGCGACGGTCGCCGAAGCCGGGGGCCTTGACGGCGACCGACTTGAAGATGCCGCGGATCTTGTTCAGCACGAGCGTCGCGAGAGCCTCGCCCTCGACGTCCTCGGCGATGATGACGAGCTCCTTGCCGTCCTGGATCACCTTGTCGACGACCGGCAGCAGGTCCTTGATGTTGCCGATCTTCTGGTTGGCGATGAGGATGTACGGGTCCTCGAAGACAGCCTCCTGGCGCTCCGGGTCCGTGACGAAGTAGGGGTTCAGGTAGCCCTTGTCGAAGCGCATGCCCTCGGTGAGCTCGAGCTCGGTGCCGAAGGTCTGCGACTCCTCGACGGTGACGACACCCTCCTTGCCCACCTTGTCGATGGCCTCGGCGATCAGGGCGCCGATCTCGGTGTCGGCGGCGGAGATCGACGCGGTGGCGGCGATCTGCTCCTTCGACTCGATCTCCTTGGCGTTGGCGAGCAGGTCGGCGGTGATGGCCGCGACGGCCTTCTCGATGCCCTTCTTCAGGCTGATCGGGTCGGCGCCGGCTGCGACGTTGCGCAGACCCTCGCGGACGAGCGCCTGGGCGAGGACGGTCGCGGTGGTGGTTCCGTCACCGGCGACGTCGTCGGTCTTCTTGGCGACCTCCTTGACGAGCTCCGCGCCGATCTTCTCGTACGGGTCGTCGAGCTCGATCTCCTTGGCGATCGACACACCGTCGTTCGTGATCGTGGGGGCGCCCCACTTCTTCTCGAGCACGACGTTGCGACCGCGCGGGCCGAGGGTCACCTTGACGGCGTCGGCCAGGGTGTTCAGGCCGCGCTCGAGGCCGCGACGGGCCTCCTCATCGAAAGCGATGATCTTTGCCATGAGTCTTTCGTCCCTCCCGGACGTAGGCGATGGGTCTGTTAGCACTCTGAGTATCCGAGTGCTAAACCCAGTCTGGCACTCGACCCATGAGAGTGCAAGCCGCCGGATCAGCCCGCCGGCGTCTCCGCATCCGTCGGGGTCCCACTCGCGCCCGTGCCGCGGTCGAGCCCGATGACCACGGTGAGCTGCTTGCGATCGGAGTCGTTGAGCGCGGCGTAGAAGTCGCTCTGCTCGACCTGCGCGTCGCCGAGCACCTGGGCCACGCCGAGCGCAGCCGCCTCGTCGGCGGCATCCACATAGAACACCGTGGTCTCCGCGAACTCCTGGCTCGAGCCGTCGCTGCCGAAGACATCGGCGGCTGCCCACCCCTCCCCCAGCAGCTGCTGGCGCACGGCATCCGAGAGCCCCTCCTCGTGGGTCGCGTTGAGGATGAGCACCCGGTATGAGGTGTCGAGCTTCGCCACGACGCCGGGGTCCTGCGGCGAGCCGCCCTCGTCGGACGAGAAGAGCGTGATGCGGCCCATCATCACCAGCGCGACGAAGATGCCGATCACGATGAGCACGAGCGCCACGGCGGCCGACCACAGCAGCACGACGAGTGCGTTCATCCCCGGCTGCTCGGCGCGGTGCGCGCCGACCCGGCCGGTGGCGTGGGGGACGTCGTCGAATCGGTCATGCGGGGGCTTGGACACCCCTCGATGCTAGTAGGAGGAGTCCGTGAGTCCGCACGGAGAAGCCCGTCTCGACGGAGCGCGGGTCTCAGCCGACGAAGCCGCGCATGCGCGCGACGCGCTGCGACGCCCTGTTGTCTCGCAGTCGGCGCAGCCTGCGGACGAGAAGCGGGTCGAACTCGAGCGCCTGCTCGGTCTCGATGAGCCTGCCGAGCAGCTGGTAGTAGCGTGCGGGGCTCATGCCCAGCTGCGCCCGGATGGTCTCCTCCTTCATGCCGCCGTGCCGCGGCCAGGCCGCTTCCAGCGTCAGGATCGCACGGTCGCGATCGGTGAGGTCTCCGAGCATGGGGCCAGGCTACGCGGCATCCGGCGCCGTGCCGTCGCGCCACTCCCACCATCGCCCCAACGGGTCGGCGGCCGCGCGCACCGACCCGTCGAGGGCGACGGCGAAGCCGTCCCACGCGGCGGGGTCGACCGCGGGTTCCCAGGCGTCGTGCAGCGCCGGCGGATCGATCGTGATCCAGTGCGCGTCGAGCGATCGGATGCTCTCGATCAGCGCCTGACGCCGGGCACGCGGCAGGTATACGAGCATCCCCGGTGTGGTCACCACGAGCGTGGCGTCGACGGGAGCGGATGCCGCGAGCGCGGCGAGCCGGTCGGCGGCGTCGCCGGCGACGAGCAGCGGCGGGTCGGCGGCGACGATCTCGAGCGCGGCGCCGATGCGCGACGCGCGCTGGGTCTCGCCCGGCCAGATGAGCGCGTTCAGCCAGGCGCGGTCGTCGGCGTCCGCCGCATCCAGCGGGTCGAGGTCGATGCCGGCGCGCCAGACGATCTGCGGCATCCGCAGCGGCGGGATCGTGCCCCTCACCCTGCTCACGAGCGTCACCGTCGAGGGGCCGTCATCCGGGTCGAGCCGCATCCGCTCCCGCCCCTCGTCATCCGTGACGACGTAGGAGTACCGGTCGGGGTAGAGACAGAGCCCCGCGGCGGCGCCCAGCTCGAGCAGGGCGATCGGGCCGGGGATCTCGCTGAGTACCGGCAGCAGCGCCGCGAGCCGCAGCGGCTCATTGGTCTGCACCGCGCGCCGCTCGCATTCGGCGACCAGACCGTCGGCGTGCGCGAGCACGAACGCCCGCCAGTCGTCGTAGGTGCCGAGCGGTGCACCCAGCATCCGAGAGGCGGCGAAGACAAGTGGCGGCTGACGATGCTGCTCGTCGAGACGGGCGAGCACGCCGCGCACGGCGTCGTCGGCCGCCACACCGGATGCCCATTCCGTATACATCTCGCTGCGACCGGGGGCCTCCTCACGCGCGAAGCGCTCGTACCGTGCCCGCACAGCATCCGTCATATGTCCATTCTGACGGCCCCACCGCGCCGCGGAGGCGTGAGAATGGAGGCATGACCTACAGCGTGAACAAGACCGAGGCCGAGTGGCGCGAAGAGCTCGGCGATGAGCAGTACGCGGTGCTGCGCGAGGCTGCGACCGAGCGCGCCTGGACGGGCGAGCTGCTCGATGAGAAGCGCGCGGGCCTGTACACCTGCGGCGCCTGCGGTGCGGAGCTGTTCAAGAGCGGCACGAAGTTCGACTCCGGATGCGGCTGGCCGAGCTTCTACGAGTCTGTGCGCCCCGAGGCCGTGCAGCTCATCGAGGACACCACCCTCGGCATGGTGCGCACCGAGGTGCGCTGCGCGGCCTGCGGCTCGCACCTGGGGCACGTCTTCCCCGATGGGTTCGGCACGCCGACCGGCGACCGCTACTGCATGAACTCGCTGGCACTGAACTTCACCCCCGACGAGTCGTGAGCGCGCTCGACGCCGTCCTCGCCCGCACGTCGTGGTCGAAGGTCACCGAGGCGGCGCCGACGCATGACGAGCTGCTGCCGCTGATCGCGGCCGCCGGCCGCGTCGCCGATCACTCCTCGTTGCGCCCGTGGCGGCTGATCGAGCTGCGCGGCGACGACCGCGAGGTCCTCGGCGCGGCGATCGCGAAGGCGCAGAAGGACCGCAAGCCCTCCACGAAGCCACTGCGCGCCCCACTGCTGATCGCCGTGGTCGCCTCGTTCCGCAAGAGCGACAAGGTGCCGCACTGGGAGCAGGAGGCGGTGGCCTCGGGCGTCGCCCACACGCTGAGCCTGCTGCTCGACGAGGCGGGCTGGGGCGTGATCTGGCGCACCGGGCACTACACCCGCGCGAAGGCCGTCGCGAAGGCGCACGGACTGAAGAAGAACGAGGAGCTGCTCGGCTGGCTGTACGTCGGCGGCAAGCCCGCCGGCAAGGGCCCGGGCAGGCGCAAGCAGGTGGATGCCGAGGCGATGATCAGTCGGATGCCGGCGAAGAAGTCACGCCGCTGAGCTCGCGCCGCCTGCACGGCGGCGCCGGCGGCGCGGAACCGCGACGGCGACCGAGGCGAACGCCACGACGATCATGCCCACGAGCTGCCACAGCGCGGGTCGCCCTGCGGTCGGCCACAGCAGGTCGATGACGATCGACGCGCTCAGCTGCCCGAGTACGCTGCCGAGCCCCATGAGCAGCACGCCGGTGTGCGCCACGAGGAATGCGCCGAGCAGGATGTATCCGGCGCCGAGCAGACCGCCGATGTAGAGCCACGGCTCTGACGGCAGCGCCTGCGGCATGCCGCGCACGGCCACGCTGACCGTCGATGCGAGCAGCAGTACGATCGTGCCGGCGATGAAGCTCATCAGCGTCGCGCCGATCGGCGAGGAGATCCGCTGGGCCAGTCGCCCGTTGGCGCCGGACTGCCACGCGATGCCCGCGCCGGCGAGGAACGGCAGCAGCAGGAGCAGCAGCGGCGCGGAGCCGAGCACGTCGCCGCTGAGCGAGATGGCGACGGCCACGAGAGCGAGGGCGCCGCCGAGCACGCGGCCGGGGGTGACCGCGACGACGCCGGCGGGTCCGAACCCGGCGCGGTCGAGCAGCAGGCCGTGCAGCGTCTGCCCCGCGACGACGCCGACGCTGAACAGCGAGACGCCGAGCACACCGGCCACGAGACCCTGCGTCGAGACGGTGAGGGCACCGCAGGTGCCGCCCAGCAGCATCCAGAACGGGATGCTGCGCGAGCGGATGCCGGCGAAGAGGCGGCCGGCGGCCACCCGCATCGACGGGACGGCGACGATCACCGCGGCGAGGATCAGGAGCCCGACGCTGAACGACACGAGTCCCGCGACGATGCCGTCGTCGAGCCGCACGCCGAGCACACCGTTGATGCGCGCCTGCATCGCGGTCATGGCGCCGATCGCGACGGCGCCTCCCAGCGCGAGCCAGGCGGGGAGGGGTCGTGCGTCGGTCATCGGAGAAACGCTACCCGAGCGCGACGGTTGCGCCGCATCCTGTGACGAGCACCTGCGCGGTGTCGGAGGCGGTGGCTAGCCTGTCAGCATGTGCGCGAGCTACGGACTCGACCCGCGTTTCACGGATGCCGAGCTGATCGACGATGCCGACGAGGCGATGCTGGAGGGCCTGCGCTCCTGGGCGCAGCAGAACGCCGGTGAGACGCTGCGGCCCACCGGGCGCAACCTTCGCAACCTCAATCCGATCGTGCGCTTCGAGGAGCATCCGGTGCTCGAGCCCGCGTGGTGGGGCTTCCTCGTCGACGGGGCGCCCGCCCGCTTCCCGTCGATCAACACGCGCTCCGAGCGACTGCGCGATCAGCCCGGCAAGATGCGCGGCCGTGCGATCGTGCCGACCACCGGCTGGTTCGAGATGCAGAAGCCCAGTCGGGTGTGGCACGAGTTCGGTCTCGGCTCCGGTGTCGCGTTCGGCATGGCCGCGGTGACGCAGCGCGGGCGCACGCCCGATGGCGAATGGACGACCTGCTACTCGATCGTGATGCGACCCGCTCCCCCGCATCTCGCCGACCTGCACGACCGCGTGCCGCTGCTCATCCCGACACGGTTCGCGCGGGACTGGCTCACCGCGGAGCCCACGTCGGAACTCATCGACGACGCGCTGCTCGCCGCGGGAAGCCTCGACGAGCGCATCGCCGCACAGCCGAAGCCCGACGACAAGGGCGACGGGATGCTGTTCTGACAGAACGGCAGGAGCGAGACAGAGCCGACTGCGGGATTCGAACCCGCGACCGCCTGTTTACAAGACAGGTGCTCTACCAGCTGAGCTAAGTCGGCGAACCGTCACCAGCATAGCGACGGCGGGGCGGGTCGACGGACCCGCAGGTTCAGGACGCCGGAGTCTCGGTGACGGTCGGCGTGGGGGTCGGCGTCGGCTCGGTCTTGCCGTAGTACTCGTCGCTCGAGGTGGTGAGCACGAATTGCGAGAACTCCGCCGGGTCGTCCATCGCGCCGACGTACGCCTGGCCGCCCACGACCACGAGGCCCTCGCCGGTCAGCTTGAGGTCCTTCGAGCCGGGCAGCGGGCCCTCGAGGGCGCGCGTGGTGGCGTCCTTAGCCCAGCCGACGAAGTCCTGCTTCTCGATGCAGGAGCGCACCTTGCGTGCGTTGTCGACGCCGACGGCGACCGCAAGATCGGCCAGCTCCACGTCGGCGCGACCGTCACTGTCGAGCTTGGGCTGATCGGTGAGCAGCTCGTGGTTGAAGTCGTAGAAGTGGTCGGGCGAGTACGTCGCCACGCATGCGGCGGCGGAGGCCGCACGCAGTGAGTACTTCGTGCCGTTCGAGCTGGCGGTCAGCATCGCGACCGGGTGGTAGGTCACCGTCACGGCGCCCTGCTCGATCCAGCCGGCGAGCTGGCGGGCGTTGGCGCGCTCGAACTGCGATGCCTCGGTCGACAGGTAGTCGACGTAGATGTGGATCGCAGTCGGCTGCACGGCATCCGTGGCCGTCGGGGTCGGCTGCGGTGTCGCGGTCGTACCCGCCTCGGAGGGATCGGGAGTGGGCGTCGCCGGCACCTCGGCGGTGCCCGCCTTCGTCGTCACGTCGCTGACGGTGATGCCGTCGGCATCCATGCCCGTCGGACTCAGAGCGGGCTTCGAGATCGACGATCCGACGGCGAACGCGACCGCGGTGCCGATCGCGCCGACGGCGACGACCGCCACCACGCCGATGATGATGCGGCGCATGATGCGCGCGCGGGACTGTTGGGCGTGCACCTGCTGTGCCTTCTCCCGCACCGCCTCGCGCGAATTGCGAGCGGCGGGGACGTTCGGCGTGTGGTCGCTCGACATCGTTCCTCTTGAAGGTCGGGGGTGGGGTGGGTGATCCCACGGGCCGCACGTGAGGCGGCAACGGTTCGATGCTAACGAGGCAGTCTGGGAAATCCCCAGACAGGCACTTCCGTGCCATACTGAACCTGACCCGACGAAGGGTCACGGCGGGGCGACCCGCCGCTTCCATCACAACGGATCGTCCGGCACGTACCTGCCGGTGAAGGAGAAACATCATGGCATCAGTGACCTTCGACGACGCCACCCGCCTCTACCCCGGTGGCACGCGTCCCGCAGTCGACAAGCTCAACCTCGAGGTCGGAGACGGCGAGTTCCTCGTCCTGGTCGGCCCCTCCGGTTGCGGAAAGTCCACCTCGCTGCGCATGCTCGCCGGCCTCGAAGAGGTCAACTCGGGCCGCATCCTCATCGGCGACCGCGACGTCACCGATGTGCCGCCGAAGGACCGTGACATCGCCATGGTCTTCCAGAACTACGCGCTCTACCCGCACATGACCGTCGCCGAGAACATGGGCTTCGCGCTCAAGATCGCCGGCGTCGGCAAGGAGGAGCGCGCCTCGCGTGTGCTCGAGGCCGCCAAGCTGCTCGACCTCGAGCAGTACCTGAACCGCAAGCCGAAGGCGCTCTCGGGCGGTCAGCGTCAGCGCGTCGCCATGGGCCGCGCGATCGTGCGCCAGCCCCAGGTGTTCCTCATGGACGAGCCGCTGTCGAACCTCGACGCGAAGCTGCGCGTGCAGACCCGCACCCAGATCGCCTCGCTGCAGCGCCGCCTGGGCGTCACCACCGTCTACGTCACCCACGACCAGACCGAGGCGCTCACCATGGGCGACCGCATCGCCGTGCTCAAGGACGGCCTGCTGCAGCAGGTCGGTTCGCCGCGCGACCTGTACGAGAAGCCGAACAACGTGTTCGTCGCCGGCTTCATCGGCTCGCCCGCGATGAACCTGTTCACCGCCGACCTCGCCGACGGCGGCGTGCAGTTCGGCACCGAGGTCGTGCCGCTCGAGCGCGACGTCACCGGTCGTGCCACCGGCAGCCAGGTCACCATCGGCGTGCGCCCCGAGGACATCACCGTCGGCCCCGCCGACGGCAAGGGCCTCTCGGTCGTCGTCGACCTCGTCGAGGAGCTCGGCGCCGACGGCTACCTGTACGGTCACACCGACATCGCCGGCAAGCGCACCGACATCGTGGCGCGCGTCGACGGCCGCAACCACCCGAACGCCGGCGAGACGGTCACCCTGGCCGCCAACCCCGGTCACGTGCACGCGTTCGACCTCGAGTCGGGCGAGCGCCTGAACGACAAGCCGGTCGTCTCGGCCTGACGATCGATCACACGCGGCGCGGGCGACCTGAACGGGTCACCCGCGCCGCGGTGTTTCCGGAGGGAACATGCAGGAGTCGCTGCGCATCACCGCGAGCAGTGTCGACCCCGGGCTGCTGACACTGCCCTGGTCGACCCCACTGGGCAAGTGGCCGTCGGAGCACATCGTGTCGCTGCCGAAGGGGCTCTCCCGGCACCTGGTGCGCTTCGCGGATCTCTCCGGCCGCGTGGTCGCAGTGAAGGAGACCACGGCCGAGATGGCCCAGCGCGAGTACGACATGCTCGGCAACCTCGCGCGTCTCGACGTGCCCTGTGTGAGCCGGGTGGCGGTGATCGCGGGGCGGACAGACGCCGACGGCAGGCCGCTGCCCGCGGCGCTGGTCACCTCGCACCTGCGCTTCTCGATGCCGTACCGCGCACTGTTCACCCAGATCTTGCGTCCCGACACCGCGACCCGCCTGGTCGACGCCCTGGCGCTGCTGCTGGTGCGGCTGCACAACGTCGGCTTCTACTGGGGCGACGTGTCGCTGTCGAACACGCTGTTCCGGCGTGACGCCGGGGCGTTCGCGGCCTACCTCGTCGATGCTGAGACAGGCGAGCTGCATGAGGAGGGGCTCACCGACGGGCAGCGCGCCTACGACCTCGACCTCGCCCGTACGAACATCGCCGGCGAGATCATGGACCTCGCCGCCGGCGGGCGCCTCGAACGCGGTGTCGACGCGCTGCAGATCGCCGACGGCATCGTCTCGTCGTACCGCTCGCTGTGGGCGGCGCTGACCGATGAGGAGTCCTTCTCGACCGGTGAGACCTGGCGCATCACCGAGCGCGTCGAGAAGCTCAACGCGCTCGGCTTCGACATCGACGAGATGTCGATGGTCACCACAGGCGACGGCACGGCGGTGCGCATCCAGCCGAAGGTGGTGGATGCCGGGCATCACCAGCGCCGGCTGATCCGACTGACCGGGCTCGACGTGGAGGAGAACCAGGCCCGGCGTCTGCTGAACGACCTCGACGAGTTCCGAGTGCGCTCGAACAAGCAGTGGGCCGATGAGGAGATGTACGCGCACGAGTGGCTCACCCGGGTGTTCGAGCCCGTCGTGCGCGCCATCCCCTACGACCTGCGAGCGAAGCTCGAGCCCGCCGAGGTGTACCACCAGGTGCTGGAGCACCGGTGGTACCTCTCCCAGGCGCAGGGACGGTCGGTGCCCCTCGCCGAGGTGCTGACCAGCTACATCAACGATGTGCTGCGGCACCGCCGCGACGAGGCGACCATCATGGGTCCGCCCACCGAGACGATGAGCCTGCCCGTGGTCACCGGCGCCATCGACGTGTCGGACGACACCGGCGACATCGACTGGCGCGATCTGGTCTAGCCCTTCGACAGGCTCAGGGACCCACCGTGCGGATCGCTGAGCCTGTCGAAGCGCGGGGCTCAGTAGCCGACGGTGAAGCGGTCGCGGTTGTGCTTCGGCGACTCGATCTCGTCGACGACCGCGATCGCGAAGTCCGCACCCGAGATCGTCGAGCTGCCGTCCTCGGCGCGCACGACGACGTCGCCGCCGTCGCGGTACTGACCGGTGCGCTCGCCCTCTGCCCACGGGCCGAACACCTCGGCGGGGTGGATGAAGAACCAGTCGAGGTCGTCGCTCTGCTGCAGCAGCTCGAGCGAGTCGATGCCGACCTGCGCCTCGTGCTTGTACTCCTCGGGGAAATCCAGGTCGAACAGGCGCTTGCCGCCGGGCTCCGACAGGCTGCCGCCCGCGCCGCCGACGACACCGATACGAGTCTTCGTGCCCGTCAGCTTTGTGATGAGGTCGCGCAGCGCGCCGAGCACCGCGTTCTCCATGTCGCCGCGGGGCGAGAGCGACGAGACGACCGCATCCGCACCGTCGAAGACGTCGCCGAGACCGTCGAGGTCGAGCACCGAGCCCTGCACGTAGCGCACACCGTCGATGGCAGCATCCGGCGCGGAGCGGGCGATGACGGTGACATCGTGTCCGCGATTCACCGCCTCACGGGCGATGTGCGACCCGGCGTAACCGGTTCCTCCGATGACGACGATGTTGGCCATGCGAGTCCCTTTCGTTGAACAGTCAAGCGTTACGACAGGAACAAGTCAGCGAGAGCGCGGACTATTCCCGTCCGGCGCGGATCGTCGCGACCTGGTACATGGCGACGGATGCCGCGATGCCGGCGTTCAGCGATTCGGTGGCCGCTGAGATCGGGATCGAGACGATCTGGTCGCAGGTCTCGGTCACGAGGCGCGAGAGCCCCTTGCCCTCGGAGCCGACGACGATCACGACCGGGCGGTCGGCCAGTTCGAGAGCGGGCAGCGACACGTCTCCGCCGCCGTCGAGGCCGAGCACGAACACGCCCTGCTTCTTGAATTCCTTGAGCATGGACGTCAGGTTCGCGGCGATCGCCACCGGGATGCGGGCGGCGGCGCCGGCGCTGGTCTTCCAGGCTGCGGAGTTCACGCTCGCCGAGCGACGCTGCGGCAGGATCACACCGTGGCCGCCGAACGCGGCGGTCGACCGGATGATCGCGCCGAGGTTGCGCGGGTCGGTGATGCCGTCGAGCGCGATGAACAGCGGGGTCTGGCCGCGGTCGATGACCTGCTCGAGCAGATCCTGCGGGTGCGCGTACTCGTAGGGCGGCACCTTCAGCGCGACGCCCTGGTGCACGCCGTCGAAGCCGGCCATGCGGTCGAGCTCCTGCCGGGTGACCTCGAGCACCGGGATCTCGCGGTGCCGGGTGATCGCCAGCATCTCCTTGACGCGGTCGTCCATCTCCACGCGCTGCGCGATGTAGAACGCCGTCGCCGGGATCTTCGTGCGCAGGGCTTCGAGCACCGAGTTGCGTCCGGTGACGGTCTCGGTGTCGTCGCTCGCCTTGGCGCGCGACTGCCGGTTCATGTCGCGACCCTGCGGCTTCTGACCCGGGCGGCCCTTGCCGCCGGCGGCGGCGAAGCGCTCGGCCGCGGCCTTGCGCTTGCCCGCGACGTGCCAGCTGCGGTCCTCGGCCTTCGGGGTCGGCCCCTTGCCCTCGAGCGCCTTGCGACCGTTGCCGCCGGTGCCCTTGGTGGCGCCCTTCTTCTTGCTGTTGCCCGCTCCGGGGCGGCCAGGCTTAACCATCGATGCTCCAATGTGTTCCGTCCGGAGTGTCCTCCAGAGTGATCCCTGCCGCGCCGATCGCATCGCGGATGCGGTCGGCTGCGGCCCAGTCCTTGTCGGCACGCGCCTGTGCGCGCTGCTCGATCATCGTCTTCACGAGGGTGTCGAGCGCGGATGCCTCCGCACCACCGGATGCTGCGGGGGCGGCATCCAGCCCCAGCACGCCGGTCATGCCCCGCACCTCGCTCAGCGCCTGCGCGGCGGATGCGGCGTCGCCCTCGTCGAGCGCCTGGTTGCCGCGACGCACCCGTTCGTGCAGCACGGCGAGCGCCTGCGGCACCCCGAGGTCGTCGTCCATGGCCGTGGCGAAGGCCTCGGGGACGACAGACTCGTCCGTCGTCGACACCGCGCGCTCGGCGCGCTCGGTGAAGGAGCGGATGCGGCCGAGGGCAGCATCCGCCTCCGCCAGCGTCGTCGCGGTGATGTCGAGGCTCGACCGGTAGTGCGCGGCTGCCAGGGCGTACCGGGCGACCTGCGGGTCGATCCCGTCGAGGAAGTCGGCGGCGAGGGTGAAGTTGCCGAGCGACTTCGACATCTTCTGCCCGCCGACGGTCACCAGGCCGTTGTGCACCCAGTAGCGGGCGAATCCGTCGCCGGCCGCGGTCGACTGCGCGAGCTCGTTCTCGTGGTGCGGGAAGCGCAGGTCGAGCCCGCCGCCGTGGATGTCGAATTCCGGCCCGAGGTAGCGGCGCGACATGGCCGAGCACTCGATGTGCCAGCCGGGGCGGCCGTCACCCCAGGGCGATGCCCAGACGGCATCCATCGGCTCGTCGGCCTTCGCGCCCTTCCACAGGGCGAAGTCCTGCGGGTTGCGCTTGCCGCGCGGGTCGGCGTCGGCGGCGGCTTCCATGGCGTCGACCGACTGCCGGGTGAGCTCGCCGTAGGCAGCCCACGAGCGCACGTCGAAGTACACGTCGCCGGACCCGTCCGGCGCCGGGTACGCGTGCCCGCGCTCGATGAGGCGGGTGATGAGCTCCTGCATCTGCGGCACCGACGCCGTGGCGCGAGGCTCATAGGTCGGCGGAAGGATGCCGATCGCGGCATACGCCTGCGAGAACTCCTGCTCCATGCGGTACGCCAGCGCCCACCAGGGCTCGGCATCCGTCGCGTTGGCGATCACCTTGTCGTCGATGTCGGTGACGTTGCGCACGAACGTGACGCGGCCGTAGCGGTGGGTCATCCAGCGGCGCAGCAGATCGAAGCTCAGTGCGGCCCGGACGTGCCCGATGTGCGGCCCCGACTGCACGGTCGGCCCGCAGACGTACATCGTCACGTTCGAGGGGTCGAGCGGAACGAAGTCGCGCAGGGCCTGCGCGCGGGTGTCATACAGCCGGATCGTCACCGCTCAAGCCTACCGGCCCGCACTGTCAGGCGCGGGGGACGATCAGGGCGACGGCGGTGACGGCGATGCCCTCGCCGCGGCCGCTGAAGCCGAGGCCGTCGGTCGTGGTCGCCGAGACCGAGACGGATGCTCCGCCCAGGGCGCGCGACAGCGCCGCCTCGGCGTCGAGCCGGCGGGCGCTGAACCGGGGGCGGTTGCCCTGGAACTGCACGGACACGTTGCCGATCGCGAAGCCGGCTTCCGCGAGCAGCTCGGCAGTGCGGGCGAGGAAGACGTCGGCGTGCGCGCCGGCGTACTCCGGATGCGCGGTGCCGAAGTGCTGTCCGATGTCGCCGAGCCCGGCGGCTCCCAGCAGCGCGTCGACCATCGCGTGCGCGACGGCATCCCCGTCGGAGTGGCCGGACAGCGGCTGCTCCCCCGGCCATTCCAGGCCGGCCAGCCAGAGGTCTCCTTCGCCGCCGAAGGCGTGCACGTCGGTGCCGACGCCGATGCGGGGCATCGACAGGCTCGGGGACCCGGCCGGGACGGATGCGGTGCGCAGCAGCATCCGCGCGCGATCCAGGTCGGCGGGCGTGGTGATCTTGAACGCGCGCTCGCTCCCGGGGAGACGACGCACGGCGCCGCCCGCCGCCGCGAACAGGGCGGCGTCGTCGGTGTACTCGATCCCGTCGTCGAGCGCACGCGTGTACGCGGCGACGAGCGCGGCGCGCGGGAACCCCTGCGGAGTCTGTGCGGCCGCCAGCGCCGAACGGTCGACGGCCTCGACAACGGCGTCGCCGTCGACACGCTTCAAGGTGTCGATCACCGGCAACGCCGGGATGACACCGGCATCCGAGGTGACCGCGGCGGCGACCGCATCGATCTGCGCGGGAGGGGTGAGAGCCCTGGCGGCGTCGTGCACGAGCACGATCTCGATGCCCTCCGCGAGAACGGCGAGCCCGGCGGCGACGGACTGCTGCCGCGTCTCGCCGCCGGTGACGATCGTCGCGGGCAGGTCGTGGCCACCGCCCGCCTCGGCCAGCTCGTCCGCCACCGCCTCCTCATGGCCGGGCGGCGCGACGACCACGACCTGCATCGGCTGCGCGGCGAACACGCCTTCGAGCGCATGCCGCAGCACGGTGCGGCCGTCGACGTCGACGAGCGCCTTCGGCATCGCCGCGCCGAGACGCGTTCCGGAGCCGGCGGCGACGATGATGATCGCGGTCCTGGTGGCGGAGTAGGTCACGCTCACACGCTACCGCGCGGGCGCGATGAACCCCGGAGACGACAGAAGGCGGATGCCGCAGCATCCGCCTTCTGTCTGTTCAGAGTCTGGAACTCAGGAAGCGAGCACCTCGTCGAGCAGCTCGCCCGCCTTGTCCTCGTCGATCTTCTCGGCCAGAGCGAGCTCCGACACGAGGATCTGACGGGCCTTCGCCAGCATCCGCTTCTCACCCGCGGAGAGACCGCGGTCCTGGTCGCGGCGCCACAGGTCGCGCACGACCTCGCTGACCTTGATGACGTCACCCGAAGCGAGCTTCTCGAGGTTCGCCTTGTAGCGACGCGACCAGTTGGTCGGCTCCTCGGTGAACGGGGCGCGCAGCACCTCGAACACGTGGTCGAGGCCCTCCTTGCCGATCACGTCGCGCACTCCCACGAGATCGACGTTCTCGGCCGGAACCTCGATGATGAGGTCGCCCTGGGTGACGTTGAGCTTCAGATACTTCTTCGTCTCCCCCTTGATCACGCGTTCCTTGACCTCGATGATGGTCGCGGCCCCATGGTGCGGATAGACGACGGTCTCGCCAACCTCAAAAAGCATAAAAACGTGTCCTTTCGGCAATCTCCAGGATACCACAGCAGATATGCACTAAGGTTCGCGCCGATGCCGGTCACAGCCCACCGTCCGGCACCCACTAGACTGAACCCGGACACCCGTCGCACCTCAGGAGGACCCGTGAACTCGCGCCTTGCTGCGTCCGCCACCCGCCGTCTCGCCGGCATCGCCGCTCTCGGCGTCGCCGTCGCCCTCGGCACCACCGGATGCACCTTCATGACCCACCAGGCGACGACCATCAGCTACCCGGCGTCCGACGGTGTCAACGTCGAGTCGACCGGCGGCTCCGTCGTGGTGCGCAACGCGTTCGTCGTCGCCACCGAGGACGGCAGCGCCGGCAACCTCGTCGCCGCACTCGTCAACGAGGGCGACGAGACCGCGACGCTCACGATCGACATCGCGGGCCAGCAGCTGCGCGTGCGGGTACCGGCCGGCGGCGCCGTCAACCTCGGCGGCACCGACGAGCCGCTGCTCATCGACGCCCTCGACGTCCTGCCCGGCGCGACCGTCGAGGCGCTCTTCGTCTCCGGCGACGGCGACGCCACCCCGTCCGAGATCCCCGTGCTCGACGGCACCCTCCCCTACTACGAGGACCTGGTCCCCGAGGGAGCGTGACCCCCGCGGCATCCGCCGCCACGAACATGAGAAGAGGCCGGTCCCGTCGGGGCCGGCCTCTTCTGCGTTCCGCCTCAGCCCTCGAAGCGGTAGCCGAGTCCGCGGACCGTCACCAGCATCACCGGCTCGGAGGGGTTCTGCTCGATGCGGGAGCGGATCCGCTTGATGTGCACGTCGAGCGTCTTGGTGTCGCCGAAGTAGTCGCTGCCCCACACCCGATCGATGAGCTGGCCGCGGGTGAGCACGCGACCCGCGTTGCGCATGAGAACCTCGAGCAGCTCGAACTCCTTGAGGGGCATGTTGATCTCGGAGCCGTCGACCGCGACCGTGTGCCGGTCGATGTCGAGCGTGACCCTGCCGCCCTCGAGCACCCGCTCGTCGAGCTCGCTCTCGGCCTGCACGACTCGGCGCAGCACGGCCCGCATGCGCGCGAGCAGCTCGCGCGAGGAGTACGGCTTGGTGATGTAGTCGTCTGCGCCGAGCTCGAGCCCGACCACGATGTCGACCTCGGAGTCCTTCGCGGTGAGCATGATGATCGGCACGGCCGAGGACTGCCGGATCTGCCGGCACACCTCGGTGCCGGGCATGCCGGGAAGCATCAGGTCGAGCAGCACGATGTCGGCACCGCGCTCGCGGAACGCCGCGAGTGCGCCCGGGCCATCCTCGGCGATCTCGACCTCGTAGCCCTCACGACGCAGCAGGTACGCGAGCGGGTCGGCGAGATCGGGCTCGTCCTCGACGAGAAGGATGCGGGTCATGCGGTCTCTCCGTTTCGAACGCGCGCCGCACCCTTGGCGGACGCATCAGCGCGCTTCTTCTTTTTCTTCTTGGACTTCTTCTTGCTGTCGGCGCCCGGGGCATCGATCCGCGGCAGGCGGATCGTGAAGGTCGAACCGCGGCCGGGACGCGACCACAGCCGCACCTCGCCGCCGTGCCGCTGGGTCGCGTGCTTGACGATCGACAAACCGAGACCGGTGCCGCCGGTGCGACGCGAGCGCGCCTCATCGGCGCGGTAGAACCGCTCGAAGATGCGCTCACGATCGGCCTCGGCGATCCCGATGCCCTGATCGGTCACCGCGATCTCGACGACGTCGCCGTCGGCCTTGACGCCGATGGCGACCTTCGAGCCCTTCGGCGAGTACAGGATCGCGTTGGCGATGAGATTGCCGACCGCCTCGGCGAGGATCTGCGAGTCCCCCCGCACCCAGACCCCGCGGTCGCCGCCGCGGGTGAGCTCCACCCCGCCGGAGTCGGCCTGCACCACGTGCGCCTCGATCGCCGAGGCGACCACCTCGTCGATCGCGACCGGGTGGACGTCCTCGAGCCCTTCGGCGGACTGCAGGCGCGACAGGCTCATGATGCGCCCTGTGAGCTGGCCGAGGCGAGCCGCCTCGGCCGAGATGCGCGACGCGAAGATGCGCACCTGCTCGGGGTCATCGGATGCCGATTCGATCGCCTCCGCCAGCAGGCTGACCGCGCCCACCGGAGTCTTCAGCTCGTGGCTGGTGTTGGCGACGAAGTCGTTGCGCATCTGATCGAGCCGCTCGCGCTCGGTGACATCGCGGATCACCAACAGCGTCAGACGAGCGCCGACCGCGCTGGCGCGCGCCGAGACGAGACGCGGGTCGAGCGTGCGGCCGCCGACGAGCCGCAGCGTCTCCGTCGCGCTCACCCCGGTGGTGCGCACCTGCCGCACGAGCTGTCGCAGCTCGGCGTTCTCGAGCACTGCCCCCGTGTCGATGCCGAATCGTGCGGCGGCGTTCGACACCGCGACGACCAGCCCCGACGCATCCATGACGCATGCGGCGTCGTCCATGCCCGCCAGCACGTCGATCACACCGGTCGGCACCGACGTCGACGCCTCCTCGGCGTAGCGCGCCCTGGCACGGTACGCCCACGACAGCATCACCGTGAATCCGACGCCGATGACCGCGCCGACGATGAGCGCGATCAGGGCGAGCTGGGGCGATGGCATGAGTCCAGAGTAGGGCCCGTTCACACGGCTCTCCGCGCCGTGTGGCGGCAGTCAGGGGCACGGCGGATTACTATTCACGTTCCGGGCACCGTTCGTTAACCTTCGACGATGACAATCGGCTCTGGCTCGCGCCAGCGCGTGCCCGACCGGCTCGCGGTGCGCTGAGCCCCGAAGAAAGGTTGCGCCGATGCGCGAAGTTTTCCACCAGTCCCTCGAGGATCTTCAGGCGCAGCTCGCCGAGATCTCCGACCTCGTGACCATCGCCATCGAGAAGGCGACCACCGCGTTCGCCGACAGCAACGTGGCCCTGGCAGAAGAGGTCATCGCCGATGACGCCAAGATCGACGAGCTCGCCGTCGCCCTCGACGAACAGGCCATCGAGATCCTCGCCCGCCAGCAGCCGGTCGCCCGCGACCTGCGCATCGTCATCACCGCACTGCGCGTGAGCGCCTCGCTCGAGCGCATGGGCGACATGGCCGAGCACATCGCCCAGCTCGCCCGCCTGCGCTTCCCGGAGCGCGCCGTGCCGAAGGGCCTGAAGGGCACCTTCCGCCGCATGGGCGAGCTCGACGTCGAGATCTCCCGCATGCTCGGCGACCTGCTGCGCACGCAGGACCTGCGCTTCGCCGACGCCATCCGCAACGCGGACGACGACGTCGACGAACTGCACGCCAGCGTCTTCGAGAAGGTCCTCAGCGACAACTGGAAGGGCGAGGCGACTGCCACCGTCGACGCCACGCTCGCCAGCCGCTACCACGAGCGTTTCGCCGACCACGCGGTCGCCGTCGCCAAGAAGGTCGTCTACCTCGCCACCGGCGACTGGGCGGTCGAGGAGGAGGACATCGCGCTCGCCGTCGAGCAGCAGGAGCTCGGGCACGCCTGAGCCCAGCTACGACCGGAGAGACCTCGAGGGCCGGATGCTGATCAGCATCCGGCCCTCAGGGTTCTCGCCGACTTGCGCGGCTTACTTCTTGCCCTGCGCGGCGACCGCGGCGGCACCGGCGGCGGCGGCCTCAGGGTCGAGGTAGCGGCCGGGGCCGGTGGGCACGTTGTTCTCGTCGAGCTCGTACACCAGCGGGATGCCGGTGGGGATGTTCAGCTCGGCGATGTCCTCGTCGCTGATGTTCTCGAGGTGCTTCACCAGGCCGCGCAGCGAGTTGCCGTGCGCGGTGACCAGCACCGTCTTGCCTGCCTCGAGGTCGGGCACGATCGCGTCGTTCCAGTACGGCAGCAGACGGTCGATGACGAGCTTCAGCGACTCGGTGCGGGGCACCTCGCCGTCGATGCCGACGTAGCGGGGGTCGTTCACCTGGCTGAACTCGCTGGCGTCGTCGAGCAGGGGCGGCGGCACGTCGAACGAGCGACGCCACAGCTGGAACTGCTCGGGGCCGAACTCCTCGAGCGTCTGCGCCTTGTCCTTGCCCTGCAGCGCACCGTAGTGGCGCTCGTTGAGACGCCAGGAGCGCACCACCGGGATCCACAGGCGATCGGCGGCATCCAGCGCGATGTCGGCGGTCTGGATCGCACGGCTGAGCAGCGAGGTGTGCAGCACGTCGGGCAGGATGCCGGACTCGGCCAGCAACTCACCGCCGCGGCGGGCCTCCTGCTTGCCCTGGTCGGTCAGGCGGACATCGACCCACCCGGTGAACAGGTTGAGCTGGTTCCATTCGCTCTGGCCGTGACGAAGAAGGATGAGGGTGCGCGTCATGCGTTCCAGCTTAGCCACCAGGGGTATCGGAGCGGGCTCCGTGACGTTCCCTGCGCTCGCAGCCCTTCGACTCGCTTCGCTCGCTCAGGAACCGCGGTCTTAGCCCCTCCCGCTTCGCGGGTCCCTCCCCGATGCTCGCTTCGGGAACGTCACTGCGCCCTCTCTGGCAGTCATGACGCGGGGCGGTGTGGGAACAGGGAGAATGGGGACATGGCCTCACCTGTCGGGAAACCCACTCGGGGGACGACGGGGACGAATCGGCTGCGGCGGAACGACCGGTGGATCGCGGCGTCGGAGGCGTTCCGCACGGCATCCGACCCGCTCGTGATCGACCTGGGGTACGGAGCGAGCGGCGTGACGGCGTTCGAGCTCGCGCAGCGACTGCGTCAGCAGCGGGCGGATGCAGAGGTGATCGGGCTCGAGCTCGATCCGGAACGGGTCGCGACGGCACGCGGGCAGCTCGATGACGTGCGGGCGGGGCGCACGCCCTTCTCCCCCGACCTGCCGGTGTCGTTCGCGCGCGGCGGTTTCGAGGTGCCGCTGCCGGGCAGCCGGCGCCCGGCTGTGATCAGGGCCATGAACGTGCTGCGGCAGTACGACGAATCGGGCGTCGCCGACGCGTGGGCGCGGATGACCTCCCGCCTCGCACCGGGCGGGATGCTGTTCGAGGGCACCTGCGACGAGATCGGCCGGATCTGCTCCTGGGTCGACGTCGACTCGACCGGAGCCCCGGTGCGATTCACGATCTCGCTGCGGCTGGCCGAACTCGAGCATCCCGGCATCGTCGCCGAGCGCCTGCCCAAGGCGCTCATCCACCGCAACGTGCCCGGCGAGCGCGTCCACGCGCTGCTCACCGCGCTCGACAGGGAGTGGGAGCGCGCCGCGCCGCTGTCGACGTTCGGGCCGGTGCAGCGCTGGCTGGCGACCGTCACCGCGCTCAAGGCGCAAGGCGTCGCCGTGCAGGGCGGCAGGTCACGCTGGCGCCTGGGCGAGCTCACCGTGCCCTGGGCGACGGTCGCTCCCGCCTACTGACTCAGCGGGCGTCGCGCGGGTCGGGCGCCTCGGCTCGCCGCGACAGGCGGGTGAGCCGCGGCACGTCGGCCGTCGCACCGGCATCCGCCGGAACGATCACCTGCTGCGCCGCTGCGATGTCGACGCCCTGCGAGCGCACCACCAGCTCACCCTCCGGTGCGCGACGCGAGAGGATAGCGAGCGCGATCGGCCCGTCCTCGTGATGCAGCGCCGCGGAGGTGATCGTGCCGACCTCGGCGTCGCCTGCGAACACCGGGTCGCCGGGAGCGGGGAGCACGGTGTCGCTGCCGTCAAGCAGCAGCGCGGCGAGCCGGCGCGGCGGGTGCCCCAGATTGTGCACCTTCGCGACCGTCTCCTGCCCGCGGTAGCAGCCCTTCGACAGGTGCACGGCGCTGCGGATCCAGTCCGACTCGTGCGGCAGCGAACGCTCGTCGACCTCGTGCGACCAGCGCGGACGCCAGGCCGCGATGCGCAGCGCCTCGGCTGCGAGCGCCCCCGCGAACGGTCCGGTCAGCTCCGCGTCGGCGTCGACGAGCGCGACGCTCCACGTCCACTCGGATGCCGGATGCTGCGCCACCGTCGAGTACTGGTGCCCTCCGGGCTGCACGTGCGCCCACGGGTCTCGCCAGATCACCGGCATCCCGTTCGGCGCGGATGCCGGCACGCGCGCCTCCGCGTCGCCTCCGGCGAAGAAGCCGACCAGCGCGGCATCCGGGCGGAGCCTCACCGTGACCCGGGAGCGGAACACCATGCGCTCCAGCCAGGTCGCCAGACCCTCCGCATCGCCGGCATCGGCGATCAGCCACGCGGTGGTGCCGTCCTCGAACACCGCGCCGGCATGCTCGACGCGGCCCTGCGGGTCGAGCACGAGCAGCTCGGTGCTCGTGCCGGGCGCGAGCCGGGCCACCGCCTGCGAGGTGATCGAGTCGAGCCAGCTCAGGCGGTCCTCGCCGCTGACCTCGATGAGAGTGCGATCGGCGAGCGGCACCAGCGCCTCGCCCGCGGCGAGGCGGCGCTGCTCGACGAGCGGGCTGCCGAAGTGGGTGATCACGTCGCCGTCGCGCACGGCGCCCGGCAGATCGAAGACCGCCATGTCAGACCTTAGCCAGGCGGGCCGAGGCGTGCGACTTGAGCGGCTCGCCCAGCGCGGTCATGTCCCACGCCCACAGCAGGTGGCCGTCGACCAGGCCGTACATGCGGGTCGCGGCACTGTACTCCTTCGAGCCGCCGGTGCGCACCACGGCATCCGTCGCGATGTCGATGCGCGGCCCGTCGATGCGGCCCAGGTACAGCTCGAGGGTGCCGTCGGAGTGCGCGAGCGACACCTCGATCGGGAAGCCGTCGGGCGTGCGCAGCGCCTCGACGTCGTCGACCGTGCGGGCGATCGCCTCCGCGATCGGCGGCAGCAGCGCAGGCCCGGGATCGGCGTCGGTGTGCGGCCGCGCCACACGCCAGAAGCCCGACTCCGCGACGAGCTGCACCGGCGACTGATCGCCCTCGAGGCCGAGGAACGACGCGGTCGCGGCGTAGTTCAGGAAGGGCCCGCCATCGTGGCTGAAGCTCACCCGGTGCGAGAACTCGCCCTGGAAGCGGTGCTCACCCGCGGTGTACTCGATGACCCCGGTGCCCTCCCACACGCCCAGCAGCCACGACAGCGGCGCGAGCTCGGCGGGAAGATCGGTCGGCAGCTCGATCACGACGGAATGCGGCTCAGCGCTGGCCGCGGAACAGGTTGACGAGCACGACGCCGGCGACGAAGGCGATCGCGAGACTCGCAAGGCCGAGCAGACCGAGGAAGAAGAATTCGAGCGCGACGATGTCCATGACCATCACTCTAGTCGCTCGACACGCCGCTCGGCGGCCAGACGGCTGGGTCAGACGGCTCCGTCACACGGCTGTCGCGAGAGCGGCGAGACCGAGGGCGATCGAGACGAGCCCCATCAGCAGCATCGAGCCCATCACGCTGGCCGCGACCCGCACGATGAAGCCGGATGCGCGGCCGTAGGCGAGCTGCACCGCGAAGGACACCAGCACGATGATCCCGAACGCGATGAGCACCCAGCCGACCTTGATCTCCTCGGGCAGCAGCACGCCCAGCAGGATCGCGGTCACCAGCGAGGCGATCCACACGGCGACGACGCCGTGGAACGCGTTGCGCGGAGCGAGAGCCGGTTCAGACATGCAGACATCGTACTTCGTGGCCCGTCATCCAGCCGAGCGGCGGGCCCCGCCCCGTTAGCATGGTCGCGTGGTCCTGGTGCTCGCACTCACCCCGGCTCCCGAAGCGGAGCCGGTGCTTCCCGCGCTGGAACTCCTGTCGCACAGCATCCGCCGCCACCCCTTCGATCCGAGCCATCTGCTCTCGCTGCCCGAAGCCGACGTGCTGCTCGTCGATGCGCGCACCGACCTCGTCGGCGCGAAGACCGCCTGCCACGTGCTGCGCACGGCAGGCACCGAGCAGCCCGTGCTGCTCGTCGTCACCGAGGGCGGGCTGAGCGCCGTCGCCGCCGACTGGGGCTTCGCCGACGTGCTGCTCGTCGGCGCAGGACCCGCCGAGATCGACGCCCGCATCCGCCTCGCGCTCAGCCGTGCGGCCGACAGCGGCCCCGTCAACGTGCAGGCCTCAGGCATCACGATCGACGAGCAGTCGTACGCGGCCCGGCTGCACGGCAGACCGCTCGACCTCACGTACAAGGAGTTCCAGCTGCTGCACTTCCTCGCCACCCACCCCTCCCGGGTCTTCACCCGGGAGCAGCTGCTCAGCGACGTGTGGGGCTACGACTACTTCGGCGGCACCCGCACCGTCGACGTCCACGTGCGACGGCTTCGCGCCAAGCTCGGCGAGGCCGAGCACATCATCGGCACCGTGCGCAACGTCGGCTACCGATTCAACCTCTACGACGAGGAACGACCGCACGACGACTGAGTTCACTCATTCGTCACCGGCCGATGCAAGGATGTACCCCATGATGGAACGCGAACTGACCGACGCAGGTCTGGGCGACGCCGAGGACGACGACTTCGACGCGCTCGCCGCCCCCGACGCATCGCTGCCCGACCACCGGTACCACGACCGCGAGCTGAGCTGGCTGGCGTTCAACCAGCGGGTGCTCGAGCTGGCCGAGGACCCGGCGCTGCCCGAGCTCGAACGGGCGAACTTCCTCGCGATCTTCGCAAGCAACCTCGACGAGTTCTTCATGGTGCGCGTCGCCGGCCTCAAGCGCCGCATCCTCACCGGGCTCGCGATGCCGACCAACGTCGGACGCGCCCCCACCGACGTGCTCTCCGACATCTCCGCCGAGGCGCACGCCCTGCAGCTGCGGCACGCCGCTGCCTGGACCGACCAGGTCAAGCCGGCCCTCGCCGACGCGGGCATCGAGATCACCGACTGGACCGACCTCACGGATGCCGAGCGCGAAGCGCTCACCGACTACTTCGGCGCCCAGGTGTTCCCGGTGCTCATGCCGCTCGCGGTCGACCCTGCGCACCCGTTCCCCTACATCTCGGGCCTCTCGCTGAACCTCGCGATCCGCATCCGCAACGCCCGCACCGGTCGCCAGGAGTTCGCCCGACTCAAGGTGCCGCCGATGCTTCCGCGCTTCGTCGAGGTGCCGGGCGGCGGCGAGATCCTGCGGTTCATCCGCCTCGAAGAGCTCATCGCCAATCACCTCGACGACCTCTTCCCCGGCATGGAGGTGCTCGATCACCACGCCTTCCGCCTCACCCGCAACGAGGACGTGGAGATCGAGGAGGACGAGTCCGAGAACCTCATCCAGGCTCTCGAGGCCGAGCTGCTGCGTCGCCGGTTCGGCCCGCCGATCCGCCTCGAGATCACCGACGACATGGACGACGTGACCCTCGAGCTGCTGATCAAAGAGCTCGACATCACCGACCAGGAGGTCTACCGCTTGCCAGGGCCGCTCGACCTGCGCGGCCTGTTCGACCTCTCGCGCATCGACCGCCCCGACCTGCGCTATCCGCCGCACCTGCCCACCACCGCCGTCGCGTTCCAGCCCGGCGACAGCAACGAGCGCCCCGACGTGTTCAAGGCGATCGGCAAGAGCGACGTGCTCGTGCACCACCCGTACGAGTCGTTCGCGACGAGCGTGCAGGCGTTCCTCGAGCAGGCCGCACGCGACCCGCACGTGCTCGCCATCAAGCAGACCCTGTACCGCACCTCGGGCGACAGCCCCATCGTGCAGGCGCTCATCGACGCCGCCGAGGCGGGCAAGCAGGTGCTCGCCCTCGTCGAGGTGAAGGCACGCTTCGACGAGGCGAACAACATCGTCTGGGCGCGCAAGCTCGAGAAGGCCGGCGTGCACGTCGTGTACGGCCTCGTCGGGCTCAAGACCCACTGCAAGCTCGCCCTCGTGATCCGCGAGGAGGACGGCGTGCTGCGGCACTACTCGCACGTCGGCACCGGCAACTACAACCCGAAGACCAGCCGCATCTACGAGGACTTCGGCCTGTTCACCGCCGACCCGCTCGTAGGCCGCGACCTCACCCGCCTGTTCAACGAGCTCAGCGGCTACGCGATCGAGAAGAAGTTCAAGCGCCTCCTCGTCGCCCCCCTGCACCTGCGCAAGGGCCTGCTGCGCCACATCGACCACGAGCGCAAGAATGCCGAGGCCGGCAAATCGGCGCACATCCGCATCAAGGTGAACTCGATGGTCGACGAGCAGATCATCGACGCGCTGTACCGGGCCAGCATGGCCGGCGTGAAGGTCGACGTCTGGGTCCGCGGCATCTGCAGCCTGCGCGCCGACCTCCCCGGCGTCAGCGACAACATCACCGTGCGCAGCATCCTGGGCCGCTACCTGGAGCACTCGCGCATCTTCGCCTTCGAGAACGAGGGCGACCCGACCGTGTACATCGGCAGCGCCGACATGATGCACCGCAACCTCGACCGCCGCGTCGAGGCGCTGGTGCGGGTCAGCGAGCCGCGGCACGTGCAGGAGCTCGTGACACTGTTCGACGAAGCCATGGACGATCGCACGAGTTCCTGGCACCTGAGCGATACGGGCGAGTGGGTGCGCCACTCAGTCGACGCCGACGGTGAGCCCCTCGCCGACCTTCAGGACCGCACGATGACCTCTGTGCAGCGTCGCCGGCGCAAGCGATCGGTCCGATGAGCGACACCGCGGTGTACGCGGCCGGCGCCGTGGTGTGGCGCCTGGTCGATGACAAGCTGCGTGTGCTGCTGATCCATCGCACGAAATATCGCGACGTCACGCTGCCCAAGGGCAAGGTCGACCCCGGCGAGATGCTCGCGCAGACCGCCGTGCGCGAAGTGCAGGAGGAGACCGGCATCAAGGTCGCGCTCGGCGTGCCCGTCGGGGTCAGCAGGTATTGGATGCGCCCGAAGCGGCAGAAGGTCGTGCACTACTGGTCGGCCGAGGCCACCGACGACGCGATCCGCGCATCGACGTTCGTGCCGAACAGCGAGATCGCGGCGATCGAGTGGGTCAGTGTGAAGAAGGCGCGCAAGCGCCTCAGCTACCCGGTCGACGTCGAGATCCTCGAAGCGTTCGAGCGGCTCGTCGACGACGGCGTGCTGCACACGTTCCCTCTGGTCGTGCTGCGGCATGCGAAGGCCGTCGGCCGCTCCGACTGGGAGGGAGAGGATGCCGATCGTCCTCTCACCGAGCGAGGAACGCGCCAGGCGAAAGCCATCACAGCACCGTTGCGCGCATTCGGCGTGCGCCGGATCGTGACGAGCGACGCCGCGCGCTGCGTGCAGACCATCGCCCCGCTGGAGAAGAAGATCGGTCACGAGGCCAGACGCACGCACAAGATCAGCCAGGACGCGTGGGAGGACGGCACGGCCGACATCCGCTCGGTGATCGGCCGCCGCATCCGCTCGCGCAAGCCGGCCGTGCTGTGCGGACACGGCCCCGTGCTGCCCGCCATGCTCGAGGAGATCGCCCTGGCGACCGGCACCCTGCGCGGCTCCTACGTCGCCAGCGCGAGTGCGCTCGAGGTCGCCGGATTCTCGGTCGTGCACCTCTCTGCCACCAACCCCGGCTCGGGGATCATCTCGATCGAGACCCACGAGCCCAAGATCTGACCGCCCCGCGGCGCATCTGCCGTCCCGGATCCGTTCACCTTCCGTTCACCCGACGGGGAGAGTCTCGTTAACCGGCCCTCCTAACGTCACTGTGTGCCCTGCACCGGGCCGAACACATTCCCCGATCGAACGGATCCACAGTGAAGATCTCCCGCATCGCCCGCATCAGCGCCATCGGCGCTGTCGCCGCCCTCGCACTCGCCGGCTGCGCCGCGAACGAGGTGCCCGCCGCGGACGGCAACGGCACTGAGCCGACCGCCTCCACGCTCGAGGGCACCCTGAAGGCCACCGGCGCATCGTCGCAGGGCGCCGCTCAGGAGGCCTGGGTCGCCGCCTTCCAGACCGCCAACACGGGCGTCACCATCAACTACGAGCCCACCGGCTCGGGCACCGGCCGCGAGAACTTCATCGCCGACGCCAGCGACTTCATCGGCTCAGACCGCGCGTTCAAGACCGACGAGTTCGCCGACGGCTTCAAGACCTGCACCACCGACTCCATCGTCGAGGTGCCGCTGTACATCTCGCCGGTCGCCGTCGCCTTCAACCTCGAGGGCATCGACTCGCTGAACCTCGACGCCAAGAGCATCGCGGGCATCTTCGCCGGAACCATCACCAAGTGGAACGACCCGGCCATCGCCGACCAGAACGAGGGCGTCGAGCTCCCCGACCTGGCCATCTCGCCCGTGCACCGTTCGGACGACTCGGGCACCACCGAGACCTTCACCAACTACCTCAACGCGACCGCACCCGACGTGTGGACCAACGAGGCCGACGGCGTGTGGCCGCTGCAGGGCGGCGAGGCCGCTCAGGGCACCTCGGGTGTCGTGCAGGCGATCAAGGCCGGCAACGGCGCGATCGGCTACGCCGACGCCTCGCAGACCACCGGCCTCGGCCAGGTGCACGTGGGCGTGAACGGCGAGTACGTGGCGTACTCGGCTGAGGCCGCCGCCGCTCTCGTCGAGGCCTCGCCGCTGGAGGAGGGCCGCGGAGCCGGCGACCTCGTCTTCGCCGTCGACCCCGCCGCCGCTCCCGCCGGTTCGTACCCGATCGCCCTGGTCAGCTACCTGATCGCGTGCGAGGAGTACGAGGACACCAACACCGCCGGCCTCGTCAAGGCGTACTTCGAGTACATCGCCAGCGAGGAGGGCCAGCAGGCCGCTGCCGACAACGCCGGCAGCGCGCCCATCTCCGACGGTCTGCGCGAGAAGGTCCTCGCCGCCATCGACACCATCAAGGTCGGCTGACATCACGCCTTCCTGACTCCGATGCCCTCGCGCCCGATCCGGCGCGAGGGCATCGGAGGGTCAGCCCCGAATCCCGCATCCACCCGAAAACGGAGATCATGAGCACGATGACCACACCGGCGCCGCCCGAAGCTCCCGCACCGCAGGCATCGCGCCCGGCCCCGATCAAAGCCAAGCAGCGCCTCGGCGACCGCGTCTTCTCGGGCACCGCGCTCGGCGCGGGCGTCATCATCCTCATCGTGCTCGCCGCGGTGGCCACCTTCCTCATCCTGCAGAGCCTGCCGGCGTTCGCCCCCGACACCTCCGAGAACCACATCCTCGAGGGTCGCTCGTTCTGGGAGTACGTCGGACCGCTGGCCTTCGGCACCGTGTGGGCGTCGTTCATCGCCCTCGTGATCGCCACGCCGATCTCGATCGGCATCGCCCTCTTCATCTCGCACTACGCACCGCGCCGCCTCGCCGGCGTGCTGGGCTACGTCATCGATCTGCTCGCCGCCGTGCCCTCGGTGGTCTTCGGCCTCTGGGGCGGCCTGGTTCTCGCCCCGCTGCTTCAGCCGGTGTACGCCTGGCTGAACGCGAACGCCGCCTGGTTCCCGCTGTTCGGCGGCCAGGTGTCCTCCACCGGCAAGACGATCATGACCGCCGCGCTGGTGCTCGCCGTCATGGTCATCCCGATCATGACCGCCATCTGCCGCGAGGTCTTCCTGCAGACCCCGAAGCTGCACGAGGAGGCCGCGCTCGCGCTCGGCGCGACCCGCTGGGAGATGGTGCGCATGGCCGTGCTGCCCTTCGCCCGCGGCGGCATGGTCTCTGCCATCATGCTCGCCCTCGGCCGCGCGCTCGGCGAGACCATGGCCGTGACCATGGTGCTCTCCCCCGCCGCCGTGTACAGCTTCCTGCTGCTGACCGCCACGAACCCCACGCCCATCCCGGCGAACATCGCCCTGGCGTTCCCCGAGGCGCACGACACCGGCGTGAACACGCTGATCGCCACCGGTCTGATCCTGTTCATCGTGACCTTCGCGGTCAACGCCGTGGCCCGCTGGATCGTCGCCCGCCGCGCCGAGTTCTCTGGAGCGAACTGACATGACCACGATCACCGCCCCTGCGCGCAGCGAATCGCTCACCTCCGGCCGTGTTCCCGGCTGGGCACCGTGGGCCCTGCTCGGCGTCTCGCTGGTCGCCTCCTTCGCCGTCTTCGGCGTGATGTCGGTCGGCGGCGACCTCGCCGACTTCAACATCGCGGGCGCCGTCATCGTCGGCGTCATCGCCTACATGATCCTCATCACCGTCATCTCGTCGATCGCGGAGAGCCGCCGCAAGGCCGTCGACCGCCTGATGACCGCCCTGGTCGCCACCGCGTTCACGATCGCCCTGCTGCCGCTGATCTCGCTGCTGTGGACGGTCGTCGCGAACGGCATCGGCCGTTTCGACGCCGAGTTCTTCTCGTTCTCGATGCGAAACGTCGTCGGCGAGGGCGGCGGCATCGTGCACGCCATCTGGGGCACCGTGCTGATCACGCTCATGGCGGCGATCATCGCCGTGCCGGTGGGCCTGATGACCTCGATCTACCTGGTCGAGTACGGCCGCGGCAAGATCGCGAAGGCCATCACCTTCCTCGTCGACGTGATGACCGGCATCCCCTCGATCGTCGCGGGTCTGTTCATCTACTCGGTGTTCGCGCTGCTCGTGCGACCCGGCATCTCGATGGGCTTCATGGGCTCGCTGGCACTGGCCGTGCTCATGGTGCCGGTCGTGGTGCGAGGCAGCGAGGAGCTGCTGCGCATCGTGCCGAACGAGCTGCGCGAGGCGGCCTACGCGCTGGGCGTGCCGAAGTGGCTGACGATCCTCAAGGTCGTGCTGCCCACCTCGATCGCCGGCATCACCACCTCGGTCATGCTGGCCATCGCCCGCGTCATCGGCGAGACCGCGCCGCTGCTCCTCACCGCCGGATTCACCGCGAGCCTGAACACCAACCTGTTCAGCGGTCAGATGATGACCCTCCCGGTGTTCGCCTACAACCAGTACATGAACCAGGGCACCGCCGCCGACGCAGCGGTCGCCCGCGCCTGGGCCGCCGCACTCACGCTCATCCTCATCGTCATGCTGCTGAACCTCCTCGCGCGACTGATCGCGAAGTGGTTCGCCCCGAAGACCGCCGGCCGCTGAGCCGCATCCGACCCGAAGGAATCCCGATATGTCCAAGAGCATCGAAGTCAACGACCTGAACGTCTACTACGGCGACTTCCTCGCCGTGGAGGGCGTCTCCATCGACATCCAGCCGCGCACCGTGACCGCCTTCATCGGCCCGTCCGGATGCGGCAAGTCAACCTTCCTGCGCACCCTGAACCGCATGCACGAGGTGATCCCCGGCGCCCGCGTCGAGGGCGAGGTGCTGCTCGACGGCAAGGACCTCTACGGCACCGGCGTCGACCCGGTGCTCGTGCGCCGTCAGGTGGGCATGGTGTTCCAGCGCCCGAACCCGTTCCCGACGATGTCGATCAAGGAGAACGTGCTCGCCGGCGTGAAGCTGAACAACGGCAAGATGTCGAAGAGCGACCAGGATGCCCTGGTCGAGAAGTCGCTGATGGGCGCGAACCTCTGGAACGAGGTCAAGGACCGTCTCGACAAGCCGGGTTCGGGCCTCTCGGGCGGACAGCAGCAGCGTCTCTGCATCGCCCGCGCGATCGCCGTCTCGCCCGAGGTGATCCTCATGGACGAGCCCTGCTCGGCTCTCGACCCGATCTCGACCTACGCGATCGAGGAGCTGATCGGCGAGCTGAAGAACGAGTACACGGTCGTGATCGTGACCCACAACATGCAGCAGGCCAGCCGCGTGAGCGACAAGACCGCGTTCTTCAACATCGCCGGCACCGGCAAGCCCGGCAAGCTCATCGAGTACGACGACACCAAGACGATCTTCACCACCCCGTCCGTGCAGGCCACCGAGGACTACGTCTCCGGCCGCTTCGGGTGAGCTGACGGCGCTGGTAACCCGTGGTGTGACGGATCACCGGCGGTGCGAGCTGCAGACGGCGTGTCGGGTCTCCGACACGCCGTCTCGCGTATCCGGCTCCGGTGATCCGATCACTCTGCACAATTCGGATGCGAGACAGATTCTCCACGGGGACCGTGTTTGCCCGGAGCTCGGGACCGGACCGAGCCGGATGCTCGATGAGTGACGTTCATCTCGGCCGCAGCCGCCCTCGCCGCGGTGGGCCACATCGCGCGCACGGGCGAGTTGCGCGCACGCGGTGTGACGACCCGCGAGCTCGCGCGCGCCTCGAACGCAGGCGAGATCCGGCGGGTACGGCGCGGTGTGTACGCCGGCGCCCGCACAGATGACGGGATGCTGCATGCAGCAGAGCACGGCGGGTCCGTCTCGTGCACCACGGCAGGACGGATGCTCGGGTTGTGGATCCTGCAGGAGGCCGCAGGCATGCACCTCTGGCTCGGCAGGGAGGGCAACCTCCGGCGTTGCACCCGATCGAGGTGTGCGGTGCGCGCGCACTGGGACGACGGCGATGGCGTGCTCGGGCGGATCCCGCCTGTGCGCAACGTACTCGTGCAGATCGCGGAGTGCGCCGGCGAGGAGACGTTCTTCGCGGCGCTCGAGTCGGCGCTGCGGCAGTCCCTCCTGCATCCGTCCGACCTGCGCTGGCTGGCACGGCGTCTGCCACGAGACCTGCATTGGCTGCTCGCCTTCGCCCGCGCCGACGCGGACAGTCGGAGCCCACCTGATGGACGACTCCGTGCATGCTGTCCGTGGCTGATCACCGGAGAGACGCGCATGAGACGGCGTGTCAGGTCCGGACACGCCGTGTTGCGCATCCGGCTCCGGTGATCCGGCACCCGGGCCGCACGCCCCGGGTCAGCGGGCGGTCAGCAGGAAGGCGTTCAGATCGGCGGTGAGGGCGTGGTCGACGGGGAGCGTGGTGCCGTCGATGGCGGTGATGGGGGCGGCGAGACGGATGCTGGAGACCAGCCATGCGGCATCCGCCGTGAGCAGGTCGGCGGTCGACAGGGTCGCATACTCGGCGACGAAGCCCCGCGCCTGGAGGTGGTCGTAGACGGCGAGCTGAGTGGTGCCGTGCAGGATGCCTCCCGACGGCGCCGGGGTGCGGAACACGTCGCCGAAGCGCAGGATGAGCGACGCGGTCGGCGCCTCGAGCACGTAGCCGTCGCTCGTGACGAAGATCGCGTCGTCGGCTCCGCGGCGATGCGCCTCGCGCAACGCCGCCATGTTCACCGCGTACGACAGGGTCTTGGCGCCCAGCAGCAGCCACGGAGCGCGCTCCCCCGCCCCCAGGTCGTAGCCGCGGTCGAGGGTGACGACCCGGATGCCGTCGCGCCGGACCGCTGTGAAATCTGCCGCCGGCGCCGCCGTGGCCCACGCGGTCGGCGCCGGGCCGTGCTCGACCCCGCGGCTGAGGATGAGCTTGATGACCGCCTCACCTGCAGGGCATTCGGATGCCGCCACGGCGACCGCCTGACGCCACTGCTCGAGGTTCGGTGCGGGGATGTCGCACAGCTTCGCCGAGTGCGCGAGGCGCTGCACGTGCGCCTCCAGCTCATTCGGATGCCCGTCGATCACGCCGATCGACTCGAACACGCCGTCGCCGCGCTGCGTGCTGAGCTCGCCGACGCTGAGCGCAGGGGCCGACGCGTCGACGATCGTGAAGCTGTCGGCGAAGTCGGCGCGCTCCTCATCGGCATCCGCGGGGGTGATCATCAGGGCGAAGCGCTGTGCCATGAGAAGAGCTTAGAGCCGCCGGGAATACCCACGCGGATGACGCGTTACACTTGATCGGCCGGGCCGCATAACCCCGGGCTCCAACTTCTGCCGCTGCGAGCGGCCTTCCGCCGAGAGGCGTTCTTGCGGCCCGGTCTTTCTCTGCCCGGCGCCGGATTCAGGTGAGGATGCCTGCCCGCCACGCGGCCGCCGAGTCCGCCAGGTCCTTCGCGTACTCGCTGAGACGCAGTGCGCGACGGGTGAAGTCGCTGGCGCGCTGAGGCTCGGTCGCCTCGTAGTCGTCGGCCAGGCGTGTCGCGCCGAATGCCTGCACCCGGCAATACGCAGCCGCACGATCGAGCGCGATGGCGAAGTCACCGCGGAACACCCCGCGCAGGATCGTGTCGACCAGCGCCACCAGCTCCTCGGGGCTCGCCGGGGCAGGAGCACCGGCGATCACCGCATCCGCCGAAGGCAGCTCGACCCGCCCGCGCTCGTACAGCAGTGCCGCGGTCTGGCCGTCGTCACGGATCGCCAGCTGCAGCAGGTACAGCCGCCACAGGGCCCCGGGCAGAGACCGCGCGGGCGCGTGCGACCACAGCTCGGCGATCTCGTCGATGCCGTGCTCGGCCGCAAAGGAGACCAGACGCTCGGCCGTCTCCCCCGACGTGTCGCTGCGGGCGCGTTCGAGAAGAGCGGATGCCGTCGCGTGCGCGACGCGCGACTGCTCGGCGGGGTCCGCCGCCCCGACGAGGTTGTCGAAGGCGACCGGTGGGCGTCGGATGGGACGACGGAACTGCTCAGGCACCCGATCCAGGGTACGCCGGTCTCAGGAGGTGGGGATGACGATCACCGGATCGCTGGTCGGCTTGCCGGTGGGCGACCCGCCCGCGGCTTCGACCGTCACGGCGATCACGTCGCCCGCGTGCATGGTGCCGTCGAGCAGCGCGGTCGCCGCGCCGCCGTCGGGCTGGAACGTGCCCGCAGCCACCGGCTGGTCGCCGCGCACGAACCACAGCTCATAGGTCTGCGCGGCATCGAGACTCGCCAGCCCGTCGGTCACCAGCACGACACTGCCGAGCGTCGCCGACCAGTGCGCGGTCGCCTCGCCCCCGGTGGGCAGCTCGACGCTCGCCTGCTGCGCGTCGTCGGCCGAGCGGATCTGCTCCAGCGCGGCGACGGATGCCGGTCGCAGCAGCTGCGGGATCGTGATCGCCGCGCCGACGCCGAGCCCGACGATCAGCACCAGGCTCGCGGCGAGCGCGAACATCCGCCGGCTCCACCCGCGTTTCGGTGCGGCCTCCGCGGGCTGCTCCCCGACATCCGTCCGCGCAGCCTCAGCAGCAGCATCCGCACCACCCTGCGGTGTCTCCGCGACTGCCGCGAGCAGCCGGTCGCGCAGCGCCGGCGGCGGCGCGACCGGCGAAACCGCCTCGGCGAGCGCGGCAGCGGTCGCCTCGTCGTCGGCCACTCGATCGCGCCACTCGGGATGCGCGGCGAGCGCCTGCCGGAAGCGCCGCTCGTCGTCGGCGGACAGCGCGTGCAGTGCGTGCCCTGCGGCGAGTTCGGCGAACTCTTCCTCGTTCATGCGATCACCCCCAGCTCCGTTCGCAGTCGAGACAGTCCGTCTCGCATCCTCGTCTTGATCGTTCCCAGCGGCGCCCCCACCAGCGCCGCGATCTCGCTCTGGCTGTATCCGCCGTAGTAGGCGAGCACGAGCGCCTCCTGCTGCGCCTCGGGCAGTCCCGCGAGCGCGGCCAGCACCTCATCCCCCGCCATCCGCGACTCGACCGCCTCGGCGACCACGTCACGCCCCGCTTCGAGGTCGCGCACGCCGATCCGGTTGTCGCGGTCGGCGCTCGCCTGCGACGAGCGGACCCGGTCGACCGCCCGACGGTGCGCGATGGTGAGCACCCAGGATCTTCCCTGACCCTTGTTCGGAGCGAACCGCCCGGCGGATTGCCAGATCTCGAGGAAGATCTCCTGCAGCACCTCTTCGCTCTGCGCACGGTTGACCACGACGCGCAGGATGAGGGCGAACACGCGCGGCGAGAGCATGTCGTAGAGTTCGGCGAACGCCTGCTGGTCGCCGCTGGCGACGCGAACGAGGAGATCGGCTGCGAGGTCGCCCGCGGAGCCGTCCTCCGGCACGTCCACGCCGTCGATGACCATCTCCATAAGCATGCCGCATTCACCTCCCCGTGTTGCGCGCCGCGCTCACCCGAAGGTGAACGAGTAGACCTGCACGCCGGGCGAGACCTCGAGCGTGAGCGTGCCCTCACCCGAGGCGCCCTCCAGGAGACGGTAGGAGCGCGGCGTGCCGTCGACCTCGATCGTGCGGGTCGCGCCACTGTCGTCGCGCACCCGGATCTCGCCGGTTCCGGCGAGCACGATCCTCACCTCGGATGCTCGGTACCTCAGACGGATGCCGCCGGCATCCGCCCCCGCGGGCGTCGCGTACTGGGTCTCTACCGTCCACTCCCCGTCGAGGGCGAACGAGTCCTGCGGCTGCGCAGACGGGTACGCGTAGTCGCGGGTTCCGGCGCGATACGCGTCACCGCCGCCGTAGTTCACGTCCTTCGAAGAGCCGAGGAACGTCTCGCGCGTGGTCGACCCGACCTCGGGGGTGTCGTCGGCGACCTCCGTCGCCGCGGGCAGAGAGACCGCCGGGTCGGCATCCGACAGCAGCTCGCGGATCATCTTCTCGGTGGCGGCGTAATTGCCCTCGCCGAACGAGATGTGCCGCACGACGCCCTCGGCGTCGATCAGGTAGTGCGCCGGCCAGTACCGGTTGCGGTACGCGGTCCACGTCGAGAGGGTGTTGTCGAGCGCGACCGGGTAGTCGATGCCGAAGTCGCGGATGCCGGCGCGCACGTTGTCCGGGTCCTTCTCGAACGCGTACTCGGGCGAGTGGATGCCGATCACCTGAAGTCCTGCTTCCCGGTACGCCTCGTCCCAGGCGACCACGTGCGGGATCGAGCGCTGGCAGTTGATGCAGGAGTACGCCCAGAAGTCGATGAGCACGACCTTGCCGCGCAGCGAAGCCAGATCGACAGGGGCGCCGTCTGCGGTGTTCATCCACTCCTCGATGCCGCGGATCGCGGGCGCAGGACCGCACTTCTCGAGCACGGTGGCGCCGTTGGTGCAGTTCGCGAGCTCGCGGTTCTCGTCGGTGACGAGACCGCCCAGGTCGAGCGCGTCGCCCTGCTGCTCGGCGAGACCGTCCTGCAGTTGGGCGGTGTAATCGGGCAGCAGCCGCTGCAGCATCTGCGGGAGGTTGAAGGCGAGGCCGACGGCGAGCGCGATCATGGCGATTCCTGCCGCGATCCGCAGGCCGCGCTCTCGCGAGCGGAAGGCGCGGATGCGTTCGATCAGCCCGCGCCCCGCGAGCGCGAAGACGAGCAGCGGGATGGCGACGCCGAGGGCGAAGGAGAGCGTCAGCAGGACGGTGCCGAAGTCGATGCGTCCGGTGGAGCCGGCGACGATGATGGCGGCGAGCACCGGGCCGGCGCACGGCACGAATACCGCGCCCAGCGCGAGGCCGACGCCGAACCCGTTGCCGCCGTTTCGCACCTCCTTGCGCGGCACCCACTGGAAGGGCTTCTCGAGCAGTTGCTCGAAGCGCGGAATCAGCAACCCGATGCCCAGAAGGATCAGTACGACGATCCCGGCCCAGCGGATCACATCCTGCGGCAGGTTCAGCAGGCCGAGCAGCAGGGATCCGGCGAGGGTCACGAGGCTGAAGCTCAGCACAAGCCCCGCGATCACGAGGTACGGCCGGGCCCGAGATGCGGGGGCCGCCTCGCCGTCGAAGCGGGCCGACTGCGCACCGCCGGTGAGGAAGATGACCGGCAGCACCGGCAGGATGCAGGGCGAGATGCCCGTGATGAGACCGCCGAGCAGCCCGATGATGACCAGATCCATGATGCGCCTTCCGTCACGGATGCTTCGTCGCAGACCGCTGTTTCGGATTGGCGCCGGACGCATCTCGGCCGGATCTCCATCGGCATCCAATCCGATCCGCAAAGGGCGTCGAACAACCCTCGACGCCGCGGAACCGCTGCGGCCGCACATCCGGAGGTTGACATGCTCAGCACCAAGAAGAAGATCACTGCAGCTCTCTCACTCGGATTCGCCGGCGTGCTCGTGCTCGCGGGCTGCTCGATGGGTGGAGCATCCGATTCGGCATCGGACGAGCCGAAGGCTCCCGAGACGACCGAGACGACCGATGCTGCACCCGACACGATGGATCCCGCCGCGAACCTCGTCGGCCCCGGCTGCGAGGCATACGCCGAGCAGGTGCCGGACGGCGCCGGCTCGATCCAGGGCATGTCCCAGGATCCGGTCGCGGTCGCCGCGTCGAACAACCCGATGCTGACCACGCTCGTCGCGGCCGTCAGCGGACAGCTCAACCCCGACGTGAACCTCGTCGACACCCTCAACGGCTCGGAATTCACGGTGTTCGCGCCGGTCGACGACGCGTTCGCCAAGATCGACCCGGCCACCATCGAGGGGCTGAAGACCGACACCGCCACGCTGACGTCGATCCTCACGTACCACGTGGTGCCCGGTCAGATCGAGCCGGCCGACATCGCGGGCATGCACAAGACGGTGCAGGGCGCGGAGCTCGAGGTCACCGGCTCGGGCGACATGTGGAAGGTCAACGACGCCAACGTGATCTGCGGCGGCGTGCAGACCGCCAACGCGACCGTGTACCTCATCGACTCGGTGCTGATGCCCCCGGCACAGTGACCAACGGTGGCCCGGCAGTGGGGAGCAGCCGGGCCATCGTCGCGCTGACGAGGGGATGCGGCGCATGGAGGAACGCGTCCGTCGGATGAATCAGGCGGGCGCGTTCTGCGTGTGCTCCGCGCGCGCGTGGCGCCCCGATAAGATGGGTCAGTCGGGGCGCTCAACGCCCAGCACGGGCCTCTAGCTCAGTTGGCAGAGCATCGGACTTTTAATCCGCGGGTCGTGGGTTCGAGCCCCACGGGGCCCACCGCAGCAGACGCTTCGGCTAGCTCAGTCACCCAAAAGCTCTGGGTCCCTGAGCCTGTCGAAGAGTCCCTGCAACCGTGCATCGCCACCGCGCTCAGCGCGGCACGTCGACGATGCGCTCGACGCCGGTCGGGTCGGCGGTGACGGCACCGGCGGATGCGGAGGCGACCTCTGCGGCGAGCGCGCCGACGGCGTCGGGTGCGGCCCAGATCTCGAACACAGCGGCGCTCGCGTACGACGTCTCCCCGTGCACGGCGTCGTTGCGGGCGATCCAGTCGCGCAGCAGATTGTCGAAGCGGCCGGCATCCGCGTGGGGCACGGGGATGCGCACCTGGGTGAGCACGCGGCGGTCGACAAGCGCGGCGAGGTCGAGCGCCTCCGACACGGCCGAAGAGTAGGCCCGCACCAGGCCGCCCGCACCGAGCTTGATGCCCCCGAAGTAGCGGGTGACGACCGCGACGACATCGGTGAGCTCGCGGCGGCGCAGCACCTCGAGCATCGGCATCCCCGCGGTGCCCGACGGTTCGCCGTCATCGGAGGAGCGCGCCCGATCGCCCTGCACGCCGGTGACCTGCGCGCTGCAGTTGTGCCGCGCGTCCCAGTAGCGCTTCTTCACTGCGGCGATCACGTCATCCGCCTGCTCGGGCGAAGAGACGGGCTCGACGCGCGTCAGGAACCGCGATTTCTTGATCACGAGCTCGTATTCGACGGGCGCCGCAATCGTCGCTGGAAGCGCGGAGGAAGCATCGGGCACCCGACAAGGCTAGGCGCTCACCGTCCGACTCCGCTCAGCCGAGCGCCGCGTCGACGGCTGCCTCGACGTGGATGCGGGTGGTCGGGAACACCGGAACCGGGCTGTCGTCCTGCGTGACCAGCAGCTCGATCTCGGTGCATCCGAGGATCACGCCTTCGGCGCCGTCGGCCACCAGCCGCGCGATCACCTCGCGATAGGCCTGCCGAGAGGCATCCGACACGATCCCGCGCACCAGCTCGTCGTAGATCACCCGATGCACCATCGCCCGATCCTGCTCGTCGGGCACGACTGCGGTCACCCCGTGCTCGGCCATGCGGCCGCGGTAGAAGTCCTGCTCCATCGTGAACGCCGTGCCGAGCAGGCCGACCCGCGACATGCCCTGCGCGCGGATCCGCGCCGCGGTCGCGTCGGCGATGTGCACCACCGGCACCGACACCCGCTCCTCGATCGCATCGATCACCTTGTGCATCGTGTTCGTGCACAGCACGATGAGGTCGGCACCAGCCTGCTGCACGGCCAGCGCCCGCGCGGCCAGCATCCGCCCGGCGCCGTCCCACCGACCCTCCGCCTGCAGCGTCTCGACGTCGGCGAAGTCGACCGAGTCCAGCACGATGCGCGCCGAGTGCACGCCCCCGAGCCGCTCCCGCACGAGCTCGTTGGCGACTCGGTAGTACTCGGCGGTCGACTCCCAGCTCATGCCGCCGAGCATCCCGATCGTCTTCATGCGCCGCCCTCCGTGAGCTCGACCAGCTTGCTGGCGGTCAGCACATTGCGCGCGGTGCCCGCGACGCCGAGCGCACGGTCGAGCATCGCCTTGGTGAGCTTCGTGGAGTGCACCCCGCCCGGCCCGTAGTCGATCCACAGCTCGCGCCCGCGCAGGGCGATCCGCTCCCCCGCCTGCAGGCGCGGGGTCAGTGCGTCCGCCGCACCGTCGGCGGGGTCGCCTTCGAGGAACATGACGTGCAGCAGCTTCTCGGATGCGGCATCAGGGAACGGGTTCGCCGCGAGCACGGCCGCAAGCTCCGCGTCAGTGCGGGCGATCACGGGGGTGTCGACGTCGAACTCGGCCGCGATGAGCGCACGCACCTCGTCGCAGGCCGCGGCGAGGTCGCGCGGTGTCGCGCAGATCACGTTCCCACTGGCGATGTAGGTCGACACGTCCTCGAGGCCGACCCGCTCGGTGAGCAGCGCCCGCAGCTCGGCCATCGGCACCCGATTGCGTCCCGAGACGTTCACGGCCCGCAGCAGCAGCGCGCAGCGCGCGGTCATGCCGCGCCCTCGCCGAGCACGGCTCCCGCGTGCGCGAGCTCGGCGAGCGCCGCCTCGCTCGACTCGGCCCCGACGCCGGCGATGAGGTCGGTGAGGATGCGCACGTGCACGCCGTGCGCGATGGCGTCGAGGGCGGATGCGCGCACGCAGTGGTCGGTGGCGATGCCGACCACGTCGGCATCCATCACTCCGTGCGCGGCGAGGATCTCGCCCGCGGTGGTCCCGTCGTCGGCAACCCCCTCGAACATCGAGTACGCCGGCCGCCCCTGACCCTTGCGGACGTGATGGGTGACGGCGTCCGTCGTCAGCAGCGGGTCGTACTCCGCCCCGGCGGTCCCCGCCACGCAGTGCACCGGCCAGGAATCGACGAAGTCGGGCGCATCCGAGAAGTGACCGCCGTTGTCGCCCTCCGCGTCGTGCCAGTCGCGCGAAGCGATGATCACGGCGTAGTCGCCTGCGCGTGCCGCGAGGAACGCGGTCACCCCGGCGGCCACCGCATCACCGCCGTCGACGGCGAGCGCACCGCCCTCCGTGAAGTCGTTCTGCACGTCGACGATGAGGAGTGCTCTGCTCATGATCCGAGCGTACGCGTCGGCGCCTCGGATGCAGAAAGGTCCGGGATGCTCAGCATCCCGGACCTTCGTCTGAGCCACCTGTCAGGATTGAACTGACGACCTTCCCATTACGAGTGGGATGCTCTACCACTGAGCTAAGGTGGCGTGCGCGGCGCACCGCGGCACGATGAACGATCTTACCCTGTCGCGGGCGCCGACGACGAATCGAGGGCGCTCCCGCGCGCGGCATCCGCGCTCACTCGCAGCGCAGGCCGTCCTCGGGCACGGAACCGTCGATGAGGAAGCCCTCGACCGCCTTGTCGACGCAGGAGTTTCCCTTGTTGTAGCCGGTGTGCCCCTCGCCCACGCGGGTGACGAGCACACCGCTCTCGAGCTGCTCCGCCAGCGACTCCGACCACGCGTACGGGGTCGCCGGGTCGTTGGTCGTGCCGACCACGACGATCGGCGGGGCGCCGGCCGCGGCGATCTTCTCGCGGGTGCCGGTGGGCGGGTACGGCCACTGCTCGCACAGGTCCGGGCCCTGCCAGTACGGTGCGAACGTGGGCGCGCCCTCTTCGATGCGCTTCATCGCGGCGTCCTCGGCGGCGGGATCGTCCTCGACCGGGTAGTCCAGGCAGTTGTACGCATTGAACGCGTCCATCGAATTGTCGAGATATCCGCCGTCGGGGTTGCGGCCGTTGTAGTTGTCCGCGAGGAAGAACATCACCGACGGGTCGCCCTGCAGCACCGCCGTGAGCGCCTGGGTGAGGTACTGCCAGGAGTCCTGGCTGTACATCGCCGTGATCACACCGGTGACCATGGTGTCTGCGCCCAGCATCCGTCCGTCTCCGTTGCGCAGCGGCGAGCGATCGACGCTCGCGAGCAGCGCGCGGAAGTCGGCGAGCGCGTCGTCCAGGGTGCCGTTGAACGGACAGCCGCTCGAGGCGAGGCAGTCCTCGAGGTAGGCGCGCAGCGCCGACTCGAAGCCCAGCGCCTGGGTGGCCCCGACATCGAGACCGGGGATCGACGGGTCGATCGCACCGTCGAGCACGAGACGCTCGGCGCGCTCGGGGTACAGCTTGGCGTAGGTGGCGCCGAGGAAGGTGCCGTACGAGTAGCCGAGGTAGGTGAGCTGCTTGTCGCCGAGCACGGCGCGGATGAGGTCCATGTCGCGTGCGGCGTTCACGGTGGTGACGTGCTCGAGCAGCTCGCCGGTGTTCGCCGCGCATGCCTCGGCGTACGTCTTCTGCTCGGCCTTGAGCTCGTCCTCCCACGCGGGGGTGTTGCGCGGGTTCTTCGGGATCGCGTAGTTGAAGTCGTCGCGCTGCGCGTCATCGTCGAAGCAGGTGACGGCGGTCGAGCGGCCGACTCCGCGGGGATCGAATCCGATGACGTCGAAGTTCTCGATCAGCTTCGGGCCGACCGCGTAACTGAGGCTGTCGGCGATGTAGTCGTAGCCGCTCGCCCCGGGTCCGCCCGGGTTCACCAGCAGCGAGCCGTGGAACTCGCCGGTGGCCTGATGCCGCACGATCGCGAGCGAGATCTCGCCGGCGTCGGGCTGCTCCCAGTCCAGCGGCGCGGTGACGTCGGTGCAGTCCATGCCGCTGCCGCACGACTGCCAGTCGAGAGTCTGCGAGTAGAACGAGAGCAGGTTCTCTGCCACACCGGAGGTGTCAGGCTCTCGCACCGTCGAGGTGCGCTCGGCGGGGATCTGCGCGTACAGGCAGCCCGACAACACGAGCGCGGCGGTCACGAGGGCCGCACCCGCGGCGGCGATGCGGCGCAGGGCGGGGATGGTTCGACGGTTCACGGCGTCCTTCCGCTGGAGACGGTGACGAGAAGACTCTCGAGGGCGAGCAGCGGAGCGACGTTGCGCTCGAGCGACTCGCGGGTGTCATTGATGGCGTCGAGCACGAGCAGGGTGCGCTCGACCGGCCACGCCTCGGCCAGCGCGCTGAGCTCACCGCTGAGCTCCCGGTTGATGAGCGCGTCGCCGCGGCCGTACTGCAGCATGATCACGTCGCGGTACATCGAGAGCAGATCGGTGAGCACCCGGTCGATGCCGTCGCGCAGACTGCGGGTGGCGCGCTTCTTCTGGTCGTCCTCGAGCGCCGAGATCTGACTACGCAGCGCAGGAGGAACGGCCTGCCCCTCGGCGATGCCGACGGTGCGCAGCAGCGCCGCACGCTCGGCATCGTCGCGCTCGGCGGTGAGGGCCTTCGCGTCGTCGGTGGCAGCCTGGATGATCGCGCCCGCCGCCTCGACCGCGGTGCCGACACCGCGCACCGCGAGCACACTGCGCAGCGTCTCGTCGCGACGGCGCCGTGCGGCATCGTCGGTGGCGAGCCGCTGCGCCATGCCGATGTGCCGCTGCGCATGCCGGGCGGCCTGCTCGGCGGTGGCCTCGTCGACACCGGTGCGCAGGGTGATGAGTCGGGCGACGTCGTCGACATCGGGCTCGCGCAGCCGCAGCGCCCGCACCCGCGAGCGGATGGTGGGCAGCAGGTCGGCCTCGCTGGGCGCGCAGAGCACCCAGACGGTCTGCTCGGGCGGCTCCTCGAGTGCCTTGAGCAGCACGTTCGAGGTGCGCTCGACCATGCGGTCGGCATCCTCGACGACGATCACGCGGTAGCGGCCGGCCGAGGGGGCGAAGTACGAGCGCTCGACGAGCGCGCGCGCCTCTTTGATGGTGATGATGACCTTGTCGGTGCGCAGCGAGGTGACGTCGGGATGCGTGCCGGCGAGCACCTGCCGCATGGTCGCCTCATCGTCGGGCCCCTCGGAGATGAGGGCGGCCGCGAAGGCGTAGGCGAGCGTGGAGCGGCCGGAACCGGGAGGGCCGGTGATGAGCCAGGCGTGCGAGAGCGCAGCCGGATCGGATGCCGCCGCGCGCAGCGTCTGCACCGCGGCATCCTGACCCCACACGTCGGACCACGGGAAGGGTGCGATCTCGACGGCGGTCATGGGCTCCAGCCTAATCGGGGGCGCCTACGGCGCGGGCGCGCGGGTGATCAGAGCAGCGCGGTCACGCGGGCGCGGATCGCGGCGGCGATGTCGGATGCCGGCAGCGCCGCATCGACCACGAGGAACCGCTCCGGCTCCGCCTCGGCGAGGGCGAGGAACGCCGCGCGCACGCGCGCGTGGAAGTCCTCCTTCTCGGCCTCGAGACGATCGAACGGCTTGTCTGCGGCGTCGAGGCGGCGACGCGCCTCGGCGGGGTCGAGGTCGAGCAGCACGGTGAGATCGGGCAGTGCGCCCTCGGTCGCCCACAGCGACAGGTCGCGCACCTCGGTGCCGTCGAGCACCCGCCCTGCTCCCTGGTACGCCACCGATGAGTCGAGGTAGCGGTCCTGGATGACGACCTCGCCGCGCGCCAGCGCCGGGCGCACGACGGTCTCGACGTGGTGGGCGCGGTCGGCGGCGTACAGCAGCGCCTCGGCGCGCGGGGCGATGTCGCCGCGGTGGTGCAGCACGATGTCGCGGATCAGCATCCCGACCTCGCTGCCGCCGGGCTCGCGGGTGCGCACGACCGTGCGTCCCTGCTCGCCCATCCACGCGGTGAGCAGTTCGGCCTGGGTGGTCTTGCCCGAGCCGTCACCGCCCTCCAGCGTGATCCAGACGCCTGCGCTCACGCGCCCGCCTTCGCCTTGGCGGCGGCGTTTGCGGCCCGGGTCGCGGCGGCCTTCTTGGCCGCCGCCGAGCGGGCGGCCGCCTTTTCGGCATCCGTCTTCGCGGGCGCCTTCTTGGTCGCTGTCTTCTTGGCGGGAGCCTTCTTGGTCGCCGGCTTCTTGGCAGGAGCCTTCTTCGCAGCCGTGCGGCCGCGCTTGGGGGCGGGGCCCTTCGCGCGCTTGTCGGCGAGCATCTGCACCGCGATCTCGAAGGTGATGTCGCTGGGCTGCTGGCCGCGCGGGATCGTCACGTTCGTCTCGCCGTCGGTCACGTACGCTCCGAAGCGGCCGTCGCGGATGCGGATCGGCTTGCCGCTGACCGGGTCGGCCTCGAACTCGGCGAGCGCGCTGGAGGCACGTCGGGAGCCGGCACCGTACTTCGGCTGCGCGTAGATCTCGAGAGCCTGCTCGAGCGTGATGTCGAAGATCTGCGATTCGCTCTCGAGCGAACGCGAGTCGGTGCCCTTCTTCAGGTACGGACCGTAGCGGCCGTTCTGCGCGGTGATCTCGTCGCCCGACTCCGGGTCGGCGCCGACGACGCGGGGCAGGCTCAGCAGTTTGAGCGCCGTGTCGAGGTCGATCGTGTCGACCGACATGGAGCGGAACAGCGAGCCGGTGCGCGGCTTCGGTGCGTCCTTCTTGGCGGTCTTCTTCTTCGGCGCTGCGACGACCTCGCCGGTGGCCTCGTCGACCGCGGCATCGTCCTCGGGCAGGTTCTCCTGCACGTAGGGACCGAAGCGGCCGTCCTTGACGACGATGATCCGGCCGTTCTCGGGGTTCTCGCCGAGCACCCGGTCGCCCGCGACCGGCGCGTCGATGAGCTCCTGCGCCTTCTCGGCGGTGAGCTCGTCGGGCGCGAGGTCCTCGGGGACGTTGACGATGCGCGGCTTCGCCTCAGGGTTCGCCGGGTCGGTGACCTCGAGATACGGGCCGTACTTGCCGAAGCGCAGCGTGACGGTGTCGGTGATGCGAGTGGAGTTCAGCGCGCGGGCATCGATCTCGCCCAGGTTGTCGACGATCTGCCGCAGGCCGACGTGCGCGTCAGACCCGTAGTAGAACGAGCGCAGCCATTCGGCGCGCTTCTGCTCGCCCCGGGCGATCGCGTCGAGGTCGTCCTCGAGGGCCGCGGTGAAGTCGTAGTCGATGAGGTCGGCGAAATGCTCTTCGAGCAGACGCACGACGCTGAACGCCAGCCACGTGGGAACGAGCGCCTGCCCGCGTTTGGTGGCGTAGCCGCGATCGATCACGGTGCCGATGATGCTCGCGAAGGTCGAGGGGCGGCCGATGCCGTGCTCCTCGAGCGCCTTCACGAGCGATGCCTCGGTGTAGCGCGGCTTGGGCGTGGTGCGGTGGCCCTTGGCCTCGGCATCCGCCATGCTCAGCTCGTCGCCGACCGCCACCTGCGGCAGCGACTGGTTCTCGGCGGCATCCGCATCGCTGCGCTTCTCGTCGCGCCCCTCCTCGTACGCCTCGAGGAAGCCCTTGAAGGTGTACACGGTGCCGGATGCGGTGAACTCGAGCTTCTCGCCCGCGGCGTCCGTCTCGATCGTGACCGTGGTGGTCTCGTACTTCGCGTCGGACATCTGGCTGGCGACCGTGCGCTTCCAGATGAGGTCGTAGAGGCGCTGCTCCTCACGGTCGAGCTGACCCGAGACCGATGCCGGCGTGCGGAACGTCTCACCCGACGGACGGATGGCCTCGTGCGCCTCCTGTGCGTTCTTGCTCTTCGAGGCGTATACGCGCGGCTTGAGCGGCACGGCCGCGTCGCCGTACAGCGAGACCGCCTGCGCCCGCGCCGCCTGCACCGCCTGGGTGCTCAGCGCGGTCGAGTCGGTGCGCATATAGGTGATGTACCCCTTCTCGTAGAGGCGCTGGGCGACGCTCATCGCCTGCTTCGCGCTCATCGAGAGTTTGCGGCCCGCCTCCTGCTGCATCGTGGAGGTCGTGAACGGGGCGTAGGGGCGGCGGGTGCCGGGCTTGGCCTCGACACTGGTGACGACACCGCGGCCTGCGGCGTCGACGGCAGCGGCGAGCGCGGTGGCGCGCTTCTCGTCGAGGACGACGACGGCCTTCTTGAGCTTTCCGGCGTCGTCGAAGTCGGTGCCGCGGGCGAGCTGCCCGCCGTCGACGCGCACGAGGCGCACGGAGAATGCGGTGCCGCGCGAGGCGGAGGCCTCGACGTCCCAGTAGTCGGCCGAGACGAACGCCATGCGCTCACGCTCGCGGTCGACGATCATCCGGGTGGCGGCGGACTGCACGCGACCGGCCGACAGTCCGGTCTTCACCTTGTACCAGAGCACCGGCGAGACGTCCCAGCCGTACAGCCGGTCGAGGATGCGGCGGGTCTCCTGCGCGTCGACGAGTGCGAGGTCGAGCTCGCGCGTGTTGCCGACGGCGGCCTGGATGGCGTCCTTCGTGATCTCGTGGAAGACCATCCGCTTGACGGGCACCTTGGGCTTGAGTGTCTCGAGCAGGTGCCATGCGATGGCCTCGCCCTCGCGGTCCTCATCAGTGGCGAGCAGGAGCTCGTCGGCCGACTTCAGGGCGCGCTTGAGTTCGGCGACGGTCTTGGTCTTGCGATCCGAGACGACGTAATACGGGTCGAAGTCGTTGTCGACGTCGATCGAGTACTTGCCGTAGGCCTGCTTGTCGGCGGCCGGGATGTCCTTCTTGTCGGCGAGGTCGCGGATGTGACCGACCGAGCTCAGCACCTCGTAGCCGTCGCCGAGGTAGCCCTGGATCGATCGCATCTTCGTCGGGGACTCGACGATGACGAGCTTCTTGCCTTCAGCCAAGGGTGCGTCCTTTCTTCGAAGCACACCATACACACCGCATTCCTGCGCAGACCCCGAGTCGTGAGGACACGGTTGCGAGTCGGCGCACGAGTGCGGTGGTGAGGGGATCGTCGTCAGCTTCCGTCGGGTTGCCCTGCGCGGGCACGGGAGACGGCGACGAAACCAGCGTACGCCGCTCTCACCTCGACGGTCGCACGTGTTCCGTCGAGCGTGCACGCGGAGAGGGTGGCGCCGGATGCCGCGGCGACCCGCGCGGCGAGCACGCAGGGGTGCTCGCCGGTGGGTACGGCACCGGATGCCGCGTCGGCGGCGGCGAGCGCGGCGGCGTCCGCCGCGCCGCTCGCGCGCTGTGCGGTGACGGCCCCGCCCCCGACGGCGGCGAGGCCGAGCGAGAGGGTCGCGGCGACGGTGAGGATGCCGGCTGCGAGAGCTGTTCCCGCCATGAATGCTCTTTCCTTCTCACGTTCTGTCGGGGCCCGGTGCTCAGAGCCCGCCCGCGAGGGCGCAGCTGTCGGCGCGGAGCGGGACGGTGATCAGCCTGCCGACCCGGAACTCGGCAGCGGCGGAGGCGCAGATGAGATCACCCGCCGTGCGCGTGCTCATGCGCGCCCCGTCGACGGCTGCCCCGATCACCCCCGCAGCACGCGCCGCGCTCTCACCGCGGGCGAGCAGTCGGGCGGCATCGGCCGCGGAGTCCTGCAGCGCGACCTGCTGCGCGGCGGCCGACAGCGCGCCGAGGCCGAGCACGAGAGCGAGCAGCACGGCAGGCAGCGCGACCGCCAGCTCGGCGGCGACGGAACCAGCGTCGCCGCCGAGCCGGTGTGCACGGGCGTGTGCACGGTCACGGGTCATCACGACACCGTCAGCGCCCGCCGCACGAGGTCGGTGAGGATGCCACGCACCTCGTCGCTGCGCATGATCACCACCAGCAGGCCGGCGAAGGCCACGGCCGCCATCGTCGTGATGGCGTACTCGGCGGTCGCAGCTCCCGTCTCGTCGGTGAACAGCTCGGCCGCGCGACGCCGGGTGAGCATGGGGAGGTCGTTCTCGGTCATGTCGTTCCTTCTTTCCTTCGGGGACGCGACTCGTCCCGTGGTCATGGCGTTCAGATCGGCAGGGGCGTGGACGAGAGCACGCTGAGCATGAGCGGGGCGACGCCCAGCAGCAGGAACGCCGGCAGCGTGCAGGCGCCGAGCGGCAGCAGCAGGCGCGACGACAGTCGGGCGGCGCGGATGCGGCCCTGCACACGGCTCTCCTGTCGCTGCTGCGCGGCCGACGCCCGCAGCAGCTCACCGGCGGGCACGCCCGCGGCGCGGGAGAGCTCGAGCACGGCATCCGTCCGCTCCCTCTCGCCATCGAGGCGAGCGGGACTGTGCTCGACGAGCCGCAGCGCCCGCGGGATCGCGACGCCTCCGGCGAGCGCGACAGCGACGAGCTCGGCGTGCATGCCAGGCGTGCCGGGCGCGGGCTGGGCTGTGCGCACCATCCGCGCGGTCCACCAGCGCGCGAGCAGCACGAGCACGATGCCCGCGACCACGCACGCTGTTCCCGCCGGATTCGTGACGAGCACGCCGATGGTGTCGAAGCCGAGCGCGAAGCCGAGCAGGAGTCCCGCGAACGGCAGCCAGAGCAGCAGCCGCGCGGTGCCGGTGGGCTCGGCGAGTGCGATGCGCACGTCGTCGGCGGCGGATGCGGCATCCTGCAGCGACTCCGCGAGAGCGCGCAGCACGTCGGCGAGCGGTGCACCGACGACGGTCGCGACCTCCCAGGCGGCGGCCACGTCACGCCAGGCCCCACCCTCGGCTTCGATCGCGGTCACGAGCTCCGACCCCTGCTCGCAGCGGTCACACACGCGTGCGGCGAGCGCATCGCCCGAGTCGGCGAGATGACGCCAGGCCGTCAGCGGGCGAGCGCCGGCCTGCAGCAGCACGGCGAGGGTGCGCACAGCGGCCGCGGCCCCGCTCGCGTCGACACCGGCATCCGTCCTGGACGGCCGCCGCCACCTCACCACGGCTGCACCTCCTCGATGCCGAGGCGTTCCCCGGTCAGCACGAAGCGCCCGGCACGCGCGATGCGTCTCACGCCGCGCGGGTCGCGCTCGAGATGCAGCACGATCGTGAACGCGCTCACCACCTGGCGTGCGAGGGCGGTCGCATCCATCCCGGCGAGCGCGCCGAGCGCCTCCATGCGGGCGGGCACGTCAGGCAGGCCGCTGGCGTGCAGGGTGCCCGCCCCGCCGTCGTGCCCGGTGTTCAGCGCCGTGAGCAGCTCGCGCACCTCCTCGCCGCGGCACTCCCCCACGACGAGACGGTCGGGTCGCATGCGCAGCGACTCGCGCACGAGCATCGCGAGGCTGATGCGCCCCGCGCCCTCGAGATTCGCCTGCCGCGCTTCGAGCGAGACATGGTGCGGATGCTCGGGCCGCAGCTCGGCGACGTCTTCGATCGTGACGATCCGCTCACCGGGTGCGACCGTCGAGAGCAGCGCCGACAGCAGCGTGGTCTTGCCCGTGCCGGTTCCGCCGGTGATCAGCACGTTGGCACTCTCGGCGACCAGCCGCTCGAGCCACGCGCGCTGCCCCGCCGCGAAAGTGCCCGACCGCTCGAGCGCGTCGAGCCCGGCTCCGAGCACCCGCGGGATGCGGATCGAAAGCGCGGTGCCCGAGGTCGACACCGGCGAGAGGACGGCATGCACGCGGATGCCGGATCCCAGGCGCACGTCGACGCACGGCGACTGATCGTCGAGATGGCGGCCGCCCGCTGCCACGAGGGCGACCGCGAGGTCTCGCACCTCTCGCTCGGACGCGCGCCACTGCGGCACGGGCACGGCGCCCTCGCCCCGGTCGACGAACAGACCGCTCGCGCCGTTCACGAACAGGTCGGTGACCCGAGCATCCGCCGCGTACTCGGCGAGCGGGCCGAGCGCATCGTCGAGGTGCGCCTCGGCGGTCGCGCTCCGCGCGGCGCCGACGGCGGAGCGCGGACGAAGGACGAACGGTTCTGACATGCCCCGAAGGTACGAGGGCGCGAGGACGGTCGGATGCCGGGATCCCACGCACTGTGCACAAGCCGCGCGATCCGCGCGCTGTGCAGAGCCAACCGCGGTGCAGAGCCAACCGCGGTGCAGAGCCAACCGCGCCCGCAGATGGAGAAGGGCGGCACCTCACGGGGGGAATGAGATGCCGCCCACGCGCCAACCCGAAGCAGGGGGGATGCCCGGGCGCGCAAAAGCCGGAAAAAGATCTTCGGCTGAGGGCCAGTGTACGCACGCGGCGGGGTGGCCACAAACCACCCGCGCCGCGAGTCGGATACCGACTTTCGGCAGTACTCGGCGGTAGCGGGCGCCACTAGATTCGCCGTGTCACGGTCGTGTCACCCGAACATGACCACCCCCGCGCAAAGGAGCGAGACATGAGCAGCCAGATCGACCATCTCCTCGACGAGTCGCGGCAGTTCCCGCCGTCGGAGGAGTTCGTCGCCCACACGATCGACGATCCCGCGCTGTACGAGCGCGCCACGGCCGATCGCGAGGGATTCTGGGGAGAGCAGGCCCGCGATCTGCTGCACTGGCACACCCCGTTCACGCAGGTGCTGGACTGGTCGAACCCGCCGTTCGCGAAGTGGTTCGACGACGGCGAGCTCAACGTCGCCTACAACTGCCTCGACCGGCACGTCGAAGAGGGGCGCGGCGACCGGGTCGCGATCCTGTGGGAGGGCGAGCCGGGCGACGAGCGCCGTATCACCTACGCGGAACTCACCGATGAGGTCAAGCGCACCGCGAACGTGCTCGCGGAGCTCGGCATCGGCCACGGCGACCGCGTCGCGATCTACCTGCCGATGATCCCCGAGGCCGTCGTCTCGATGCTGGCCGCCGCGCGCCTCGGTGCCATCCACTCCGTCGTGTTCGGCGGCTTCAGCGCCGACAGCCTCCGCTCGCGCATCGACGATGCCGGCGCGAAGGTCGTCATCACCGCCGACGGAGGCTACCGCAAGGGCAAGGTCTCCGCTCTCAAGCCCGCCGTCGATCAGGCGCTCGCCGACCGCAACGGCGAGGGCGAGCAGCAGACCGTCGAGCACGTGCTCGTCGTCAGGCGCGGTGAGAACGAGGTCGACTGGGTCGAGGGTCGCGACCTGTGGTGGCACGATGTCGTGCCGGCCGCATCCGCCGACCACGAGGCGCAGGCCTTCCCGGCCGAGAACCCGCTGTTCATCCTGTACACCTCCGGCACCACCGGAAAGCCGAAGGGCATTCTGCACACCTCGGGCGGCTACCTCACGCAGGCGGCGTACACCCACAAGTACGTCTTCGACCTGCATCCCGAGACCGACGTGTTCTGGTGCACGGCCGACATCGGCTGGGTCACCGGGCACTCCTACGTCACCTATGGCCCGCTCGCCAACGGCGCGACCCAGGTGATGTACGAGGGGACGCCGGATGCTCCGCATCCGGGCCGCTGGTGGGAGATCATCGAGAAGTACGGCGTGACGATCTTCTACACCGCGCCCACCGCGATCCGCTCGTTCATGAAGCTCGGTCGGCAGATCCCGCAGAAGTTCGACCTGTCGAGCCTGCGCCTGCTCGGCTCGGTGGGAGAGCCCATCAACCCGGAGGCGTGGATGTGGTACCGCGAGGTGATCGGCGCGGGCAAGACCCCCATCGTCGACACCTGGTGGCAGACCGAGACCGGGGCGATCATGGTGTCGCCGCTGCCGGGCATCACGGCAGCCAAGCCCGGTTCGGCGCAGGTGCCGCTGCCCGGCATCTCGATCGACGTGGTCGACGACAACGGTGTCGAAGTCGGCAACGGCAACGGCGGTCTGCTCGTCGTCACCGAGCCGTGGCCGAGCATGCTGCGCGGCATCTGGGGCGACCCGGAGCGCTTCAAGGAGACCTACTGGGAGAAGTTCCAGGATCAGGGGTACTACTTCGCCGGCGACGGCGCCCGCCTCGACGCCGACGGCGACCTGTGGCTGCTCGGCCGCGTCGACGACGTGATGAACGTGTCGGGTCACCGCCTGTCGACCACCGAGATCGAGTCGTCGCTGGTCGCGCACGAGGCCACCGCGGAGGCCGCGGTCGTCGGCGCCTCGGATGAGACCACGGGTCAGGCCGTCGTGGCGTTCGTGATCATCAAGCAGAGCTACCTCGAGCAGCACTCCCCCGAGGGCCTCGCCGTGCAGCTGCGCGGCTGGGTGGGCGAGCAGATCGGCCCGATCGCGCGTCCGCGCGACGTGTACATCGTCGGCGAGCTGCCCAAGACCCGCTCCGGCAAGATCATGCGCCGTCTGCTGCGCGATGTGGCGGAGGGCCGCGAGGTCGGCGACACCACCACGCTCGCCGACACCGCGGTGATGAGCATCATCTCGGCCCAGGTGAGGTAACCGACACCCCGCCGTATCGTCGAGACCCCCTGTTGCAGAAGCCTGCAGCAGGGGGTCTCGACGTCAGACCGGGGTGTCGGCGACGCGACTCACGCGAGGATGAAGGTCACCTCGACCTCAACGGGGGTGTCCAGCGGCAGCACCGCCACGCCGACGGCGGCGCGGGCGTGCTTGCCGGCATCCCCGAAGATCTCGCCGAGCACCTCACTGGCGCCGTTGATGACGCCGGGCTGGCCGGTGAAGGCGGGGTCGGATGCCACGAATCCGCCAACCCGCAGCACACCGGCGATCCGCTCGATGCCACCGGCGGCATCCGCGGCCGCCGCGAGCGCGTTCAGTGCGCACGTGCGGGCGTGGCCCTTCGCGGCCTCCGCGTCGACCTCGGAGCCGACCTTTCCGGTCGCGGGCAGCGCGCCCGCGACGAACGGCAGCTGGCCGGACGTGTAGACCAGGCCGCCGTGCACGACGGCGGGGACGTACGCGGCGACCGGCGGGGCGACGACGGGCAGCTCGATGCCGAGCTCCTCGAGACGGGCGGCGATGCTCACTGCTGCTCCCCTTCGAACTGGCGGGCGGCCTGGGCTGCGGCGCCGAGGCCGGCGTTCGCGGATGCTCCCTGCGAGACGGGACGCTTGAAGTAGGCGACCAGCCCGCCCTCAGGGCCCTGCACGACCTGCACGAGCTCCCAGCCCTGCTTGCCCCAGTTGTTGAGGATGGCCGCGGTGTTGTGGATCAGCAGCGGCGTGGTCAGATACTCCCACGTGGTCATGGCACTCCTGCGGGTCGACGATCGCGGCGTTCACGGCCGTGATCGAGGCTTCTATTCAGGGAACTCCCCTACCATCAAGCGTATGCCTCAGACGAAACGAACGGTGAAGGGCGTGCTCGGCGGTCTGCTGGGTCTCGTCGGCCTCAGCGCCGTTGCCGGTGTGCTGGCCACTGCCGCCGTGACCCCTGCCATCGCCGTCGCCGGCGTGACCGGTTCGCAGGCGCTGTCGATCTTCGACGAGCTGCCGAACAGCCTCACCCCCGGCACGCCGATGGAGCCGACCGTGTTCTACGGCACCGGCGAAGACGGCAAGCCGTTCCAGCTGGCGAAGTTCTACGACCAGAACCGCGTGCCGGTGACCTTCGAGCAGGTGTCGCCGGTGCTCTACGACGCGATACTGTCGAGTGAGGACAAGAACTTCTACTCGCACGGCGGTGTGAACCTCGGCGCGACGGTCAAAGCCGTCATCGAGAACCTGCGCGGCACCTCGTCGCGCGGTGCATCGACGATCAGCCAGCAGTTCGTCAAGAACGTCCTGATCCAGGAGTGCGAGAAGGATGCCTCGTCGGCCGACGTCGAGAAGCTGCAGGCCTGTTGGACCGACGCGACCAACGCCGTCGGTGCGGAGGGCGTCGAGCGCAAGCTGCAGGAGATGCGGTACGCGATCCAGATCGAGAAGGACTACTCGAAGAACGACATCCTGCTCGGCTACCTGAACATCGCCAACTTCGGCGGTCAGACCTACGGCATCGAGGCCGCGTCGAACTACTACTTCGGCACGAAGGCGTCGCAGCTCACGCTCAGCCAGGCGGCGACCTTGGCCGGCATCGTGCAGAACCCGAACCGGTTCCGCATCGACAAGAAGGCCGGCTCGTGGAGCAAGAACGGCGAGCCCACCAACAGCGAGGCCGACGGCTACGCCGACACGAAGTTCCGCCGCGACTACGTGCTGAACCGCATGCTCGTCGACGGCAAGATCACGCAGGAGCAGCACGACGCGGCTGTCGCGGAGCCGATCACGCCCAAGATCACCCCCACCACCCAGGGCTGCGCGGCCGCCGGCGACCAGGCGTACTTCTGCCAGTACGTGAAGTCGATCGTCGAGAAGGACGAAGCGTTCGGCAAGACGAGGGAAGACCGTCTCGAGACGCTGCGTCGCGGCGGCCTGCAGATCTACACCTCGCTCGACATGCGCGTCCAGCGCCCCGGCGTCGAGGCGATGCGTGAGCGTGCGCCGCAGTTCGTCGAGGGCCACAACTTCGGCACCTCGGGCGTGACCATCCAGGCCGACACCGGCCGCGTGCTCGCGATCGTGCAGAACACCAAGTTCAACGAGAGCTCCAACGCCGACATCACGAAGGGCGAGACCGGTCTCGTCTACGCCGCCGACAAGCAGCACGGTGACGCGAGCGGTATGCCGACAGGTTCGACGTACAAGGTGTTCACGTTGATCGACTGGCTCGAGAAGGGCCACTCGGTCAATGAGATCGTCAACGGCAACACGCGGCTGTTCAAGACCTTCACCCGTTGCGGGGAGACTTTCACCAACAACGACATGGTCTACAACTTCGACAAGCAGCGCGGCTTCACCGGAACTGTGCGCGAGTTCACGAAGCGCTCGCTGAACACCGGCTTCCTCGCGATGGCCTCCGAGCTCGACCTCTGCGACATCAACAAGGTCGCCCAGCGCATGGGCGTGCACTACGGCGATGGCAGCGACATCACCAAGGACGGCCCCGCGCCGAACGATCCCTATCCTTCGGTCCTCGGCTCGAAGTACATCGCACCGATCCAGATGGCGGGCGTCTACGCGACGATCGCGAACAAGGGTGTGTACTGCACCCCCAAGGCGATCGACAAGATCATCGGCACCGACGGCAAGGAGATGAAGATCCCCGAGTCGTCCTGCTCACAGGTGATCACCCCCGAGGTGGCCGCCACCACCGCCTACGCCCTGCAGGGCGTCATGACGAACGGCGGAACCGGAACCGCGGGCAACCCGTTCGACGGCACCCCGATGATCGGCAAGACCGGTACGCACCAGGAATTCGCGACGTCGATGGTCGAGGCGAGCACGAAGACCGCGACCTACGTCTACGCCGGACGCATGGAGGGCAACGAGACGTTCAGCCTCGCCCGCACGTGGATCAATGGAACGCAGCTCAACAAGGTGCGCTTCTACGTCGCCAAGGCGCTGCAGGGCGCCGCCAACCAGGCCTACGGCGGTGACCGCTTCCCGGAGCCCGACAAGAACCTCAGCCGTCAGGTGATGAAGAACCTGCCCGATGTCGTCGGGATGTCGGTGGCCGATGCCACGAG
>Ga0182737_1000300_pt1 | contig 80386 bp, 79 predicted proteins | sample eDN5th30CBELigOP_FD_128878 | JGI IMG/M metagenome (GOLD analysis project Ga0182737, IMG submission 128878) | Enriched Organic Plus compost microbial communities from Emeryville, California, USA - eDNA 5th pass 30_C BE-Lig OP (version 2) (version 2) ...
GGGCACGCGGCTCACCGAGAACATCCCGCCCGCCGCCCCCGACGTGCCCGTGCTCATCGGGCAGGGCGCCGACGACACCCTCGTCGACCCCGCCATGCAGACCGAGTACGTGCAGAAGGTGTGCGGCGACGGCGGCACAGTCGACTACCGGCTGTACGGCGAACGCGATCACCTCTCGCTCGTCGAGGACGACTCGCCCGCCATCGAGGAGATCATCGCGTGGACCGCGGATCGGATGGCGGGGGTTCCGGCCCTGGGGGGATGCTGACGGGGCTCGGTGTCGAAGACGGGTCATAGGCTGGTCGCATGACAGACGCTCTGCCCTCCGGCCTCGCCGTCTCGGAGTTCAGCTCCGACATCCGCCCCCAGGACGACCTCTACCGCCACGTCAACGGTGCGTGGCTCGAGGCCGCCGAGATCCCCGCCGACAAGGCGCGCTGGGGGTCCTTCCACCTGCTCGCCGAACAGGCCGAGAAGGACGTGCGCGCCATCATCGAGGAGTCGCAGGATGCCGAAGAAGGCACCCTCGCGCGCAAGGTCGGCGACCTGTACTCGAGCTTCATGGACACCGCTCGCATCGCCGAGCTGGGCCTCGCGCCGCTGCAGGAGCAGCTCGCGAAGGTCGATGCGATCGACAGCATCCGCTCGTTCCTCGCCACCGTCGGCACCTTCGACCGCGAGGGCGTCGCCGCCCTCATCGGCGTCTTCGTCGAGCCCGACCCTGGTAACCCCGAGCGGTACGTGCCGTTCGCGGTGCAGGCCGGCCTGTCGCTGCCCGACGAGAGCTACTACCGCCAGGACAGCTTCGAGGCCACGCGCGCCGCGTACCGCGCGCACGCCGAGCGTCTGCTCGCGCTCGCGGGCGTGACGGATGCCGCCGGCGTCGCCGACCGCGCCTTCGCTCTCGAGCACGAGATCGCCGGCCACCACTGGGACAACGTCGCCTCCCGCGACGCCGTGAAGACGTACAACCTGAAGACGTGGGACGAGTTCCAGCAGCTCGTCGGCGTCGACCTCGCGCCGTGGCGGGATGCCGTCTCGCCGTCGAACCCGGTGGCGTTCGACGAGCTCGTCGTCTACCAGCCCAGCTTCTTCGAGGGGCTCGGCGGCCTGCTCGTCGAGGAACGCCTCGACGACTGGAAGGCGTGGCTGACCGTCAAGGTCGTGCACGGCCTCGCCGCGTACCTGACCGACGAGATCATCGACGAGAACTTCTCGTTCTACGGCACCGAGCTCACCGGCACCCCGTCGATCCGCGAGCGCTGGAAGCGCGGCGTCTCGCTCGTCGAGGGCTCGCTGGGTGACGCCGTCGGCAAGATCTACGTCGAGCGGCACTTCCCGCCGGCCGCGAAGGCCGCCATGGACGAGCTCGTCGCCAACCTCATCGAGGCCTACCGCCAGAGCATCGAGAAGCTCGAGTGGATGGGCGCCGACACCCGAAAGAAGGCGCTCGACAAGCTCGCCACGTTCCGCCCGAAGATCGGCCACCCCGAGAAGTGGCGCGACTACGACGCGGTCGAGATCACGGCATCCGATCTGGTGGGCAACGCACGCCGCGCGACCGTCTTCGAGCACGACCGCCACATCGACAAGGTGGGTCAGCCGATCGACCGCGACGAGTGGTTCATGCCGCCGCAGATGGTCAACGCGTACTACAACCCGCTGATGAACGAGATCGTGTTCCCCGCGGCGATCCTGCAGTACCCGTTCTTCGACCCCGAGCGCGATGCCGCCGCCAACTACGGCGGCATCGGCGCCGTGATCGGCCACGAGATCGGGCACGGCTTCGACGACCAGGGCAGCCGCTACGACGGCGACGGCCGCCTGCAGGACTGGTGGACCGACGACGACCGCGCCGCGTTCGAGGAGCGCACCAAGGCGCTCATCGCACAGTACGACGGGCTCGTGCCGGTCGGTCTGGATGACGAGCACAAGGTCAACGGCGCGCTCACGATCGGCGAGAACATCGGCGACCTCGGCGGTCTTGGCATCGCGCTGAAGGCGTATGAGCTGTCGCTCGGCGGTGCCGAATCGCCGGTGATCGACGGTTACACCGGCGTGCAGCGGCTGCTGCTGTCGTGGGCGCAGGTCTGGCAGCAGAAGAGCCGCGAGGCCGAGACGATCCGTCTGCTCACGATCGACCCGCACTCGCCGAACGAGTTCCGCTGCAACCAGATCGTCAGCAACATCGACGCCTTCTACGAGGCGTTCGACGTGACCGAGGGTGACACTCTGCACCTGCCCGAGGAGGAGCGCGTCACCATCTGGTGAACGTCGCTTCCGGGGTGCACCGGGGGAGGGCGGCGGGGTTACGATAGCCCCGACGGGCGGACGCTGCCCGCCGCCTCCCCCCTCTTCTCTCCGTGAGGAACTCGCGTGAGCACGCACTCCGCTTCGGTGCCCGAGCCGCCTGACGCGCCCGTCGACGGTTCGCGGGCAGCACTGCGACGCTCGCAGCGGGGTGGAAGGCGCACGCCGCGACGCGCGGCCGCAGGTCGGCGCTCGTTCGGATCGACCACCCGCGCACTCGAGGCGCTCGCCGCCGCGGGCGCCCAGGTGTCGGTGCATGTCGCCGATCTCGACTCCGGCCGGCCAGTGCTCGCCGGAGACGACCACGTGCCGCTGCCCATCGCCGGGCTCGGCGTCGTGCCGCTGCTCGTCGAGGCCGCCGCGCAGATCGAAGCCGCACGGCTCGACCCGCTGCTCATCGTCGACCGGGACGATGAGAACCTCGTCACGGGCTCCGGAGTGTGGCGCAGTCTGCGCGCGCCGGCCCTGCCGATCGTCGACCTGGCGGTTCTCGCCTCTGCGACCGGTGACCCGAACGCCGCCAACGCGCTGCTCGACGCGATCGGCCACGAGCAGGTGCGCGCCCGGATGGTGCAGCTCGGCATGCCGCGCAGCGCTCTGCTCGATCGGTTCCGCGACCAGCGGGGCCCCGATGACGCCCCGCACGTGGCCGTCGGCACCACCCGCGAGTTCGCGCAGCTGTTCTCGGCGCTCGTGAACTCGACCGTCATCGACGCCGCGGTGAGCGCCCAGGTCTCGGAGTGGCTCAGCCTCGGGCAGGACCTCAGCCTGGTCGCGGCATCCACGGGCCTCGACCCGTTCGCGCATGATCACGACAAGCACGGGCTGCTGTTCATCAACAAGACGGGTCGCGGACCGGCAGTGCGTGCCGAGGCCGGTGTGCTGGCCGGCCCGCGCGCCGGCGTCGCCTACGCGTTGACCGTGTGCTTCGACGACCTGTCGATCAGCCACCGCCTGCGCGCCCATCACGCCTTCCACGTGCTCGGCCTGGAACTCATGGAGTACGCGTTCTGAGCTGAGCATCCCGTGCACTCGGCGCCGAGGGACGAGCCCGAGCATCCACCCGACCCGCACGTGCTCACTCGCTGACGGTACCGAATCATATGCTGAGTGGTACCATGACCGTATGGCCATGAATCTGCGACTGCGGCCCGAACAGGCGTCCGCGCTGAAGGCCGAGTCCGATCGCACCGGGCTCAGTCAGCAGGAGATCCTGCGCCGTGCCGTCGACGAGCATCTCGGGCTTGTCGAGAAGACGCGTGACGAGCTGCCCGCGTGGGTGGAGCCACCGGCCCGCCCCCTTCGGGCGATCAGCCCCGTGTATCGGCTGCCGGAAGGTGTCACGATCGAGAGCATTCTCGACGAGATCCGGGCGGACCGCCTGTGACCCGCATCTACCTGGACTCGAGCGCGCTGATGAAGCGCGTCTTCGCCGAAGCGGAGTCGGGCGCACTGCGTGATGGCCTGATGCGTGCGCACGAGGCTGAGACGCACCTCGTCACCTCGTCCTTGGCGCGCGTCGAAGTGGCGCGGGCGACGCGCACGCGTATCGACGCAGGCCTGCCCGCGAACGCCACGCTGGCGGCGACCGACGCGATGGACGGCATCGCAACAGCCCACCTCACGCGGGCGATCATGGAGAGCGCGCGAACCATCGGGCCGCCCGTCCTCCGCACGCTCGATGCGATCCACCTTGCGACGGCGGTGGCGCTCACCGCAGACGAGATCTGGACATACGACGCGCGTATGGCGCAGACAGCTGAGGAGTTGGGCATCCCCGTGCGCGCGCCCGGGCGTGATTCGATAGCAGGATGACCGACGCGCAGCATCCGTTCGAACAGCATCCGGCCGACTCGCCCTTCCATCGCCTTCTGCCGATCGGCGAGCGCATGGACGCGACCCCGCTCACCGAGGGACTGCCCTGGGCGTTCGAGCAGATCACCCTGCGTCCGCTCGAGCCGATGCTCGTGCCCGAGGAGCCGCGCCGCGGCGAGGCCGATCCCGAGAACTGCACGTCGTGCGCGCCGAGCGAGCACACCATCTGGCACGACGAGCACTGGCAGGTGCGCGCCGGATGGGAGCCGGGCGGGCTGCCGTTCATCGGCGCCATCTCGCCGCGCGAGCACTGGCTGCTCGAGGATGCTCCGCACGAGGTGCTCGCCGCCTACGGCCCGCTCATGCAGCGCATCTCGCAGGCGGTGAAGAGCATCCCGGGCGTCGCCCGCTGCCACTTCGCGCGCTGGAACGACGGCTCCGCACACCTGCACCTGTGGGCGCTGGCGCGCCCCGCCGGCATGATGCAGGGCCGCGGTGCTGCGCTCGCCTTCTGGGACGACATGCTCCCGCCGCTGCCGCAGGACATGCTCGATGAGCACCTGCAGATCGTCGCCGACGCGCTCGCCGCCGGCGGGGGAGAGGCCTTCCCGCACCGCTGACCGGGAGGCCCCGATCAGCCCGGCAGGGCGGGATGCTGCTCGCCGAGCGGATGCCGGGGGATGAAGAACGTCAGCACGAAGCCGATCACCCCGGCGACGATCGCCAGCCAGAAGCAGACCATGAACGCCTCGCGCGTCGGGATCGCGACCCCGTCGACCTGGATGCTCATCGCGGCGAGCACCCCACCCATGACCGCGGAAGCCGTCGAGGTGCCCACCGAGCGGAACAGTGCGTTGAGTCCGTTCGACGCTCCGGTCTCGTTCTTCGGCACCGATCGCATGATGATCATCGGCATGGCGGCGAACGCGAAGCCGATGCCGATGCCGATCAGCAGGTTCACGACGACGAAGTGCCACACCTCGGTCGACCAGATCAGCACGAACACATAGGCGAGCACGATCGCGGCGGTGCCGACGGTGAACAGCAGCCGGGCGCCGACGGTGCGCTCGAGCCACCCCGACAGCGGCGAGATGATCATCATCATCACGCCCGACACTGCGACGATCAGCGCTGCGGTGAACAGGTCGAGCCCGAGTCCTGAGCCGGTCTCGACCGGCAGTTCGAGCATCTGCGGAAAGGTCACGTTCGACGAGAACAGCGCGAAGCCCATCCCGATCGCGGCGACGTTCGTGAACAGCACCGCGGGGCGCGCGGCGACCCGCAGATCGAGCAGCGGCTCGGCCGTCTTCAACTGGTACCAGCCCCACACGAGCAGCACCGCGATGCCTCCGATGAGGCAGGCGAGCGAACCGGGCGACGTCCAGCCCCACTCGGCGCCGCGCGACACGTACAGCAGCAGTCCGGTCAGGCCGATCGCCAGGCCGATCGCCCCGACGATGTCGAGCCGCCCGGGAAAGCGCAGCACGTCATCCGGCACGACGAGCAGCACGAGCACGAGACCGATGACGCCCAGGGCCGCGGCCAGCCAGAACAGCATGTGCCAGTCGGCGTGCTCGGCCAGCAGGGCCGCCACCGGCATCCCGACCGCGCCGCCGACGCCCATCGTCGCGCTCATCAGCGCGACCGCGGTGCCGAGCCGCGCGGGCGAGAGCACGTCGCGCATGATCGCGATGCCGAGGGGCACCACACCCGTGGTCGCGCCCTGCAGGGCGCGACCGATGATCATGCCGACGATCGACGACGACAGCGCTGCGATCACCGAGCCGATCACGAGCAGCGCGAGCAGCGCGATCACCACCCGCCGCTTGCCGTACATGTCGCCGAGTCGCCCCGAGATCGGCGTCGCCACCGCGGCGACGAGCAGCGTGATCGTGACGACCCAGGTGGTGTCCTCACGCGACGCGTTCAGCAGCGCGGGCAGTTCGGCCTGCAGCGGCACGACCAGCGTGAACATGAACGCCGAACACAGACCGACGAACGCGAGCACCGCGACGATCGCGGCGGGGGATGGGGTGCGTGACAGTCGTCTTCTGGCTCTGTCGTCGCTCGCTCCCATCCCTGCAGGTTATCGGGATGCCGGCGGGGCGAGGCCCGCGCGGGGCGAATCCGCACCGCCCGCGTTTCGTCCTGAGCGCGGCGAGGGGCAGACTGTGATGGTGCGAACCATCCGTGAACTCGACACCGTTGAATTGATCCTCGGCGCGCAGGCGCTGTTCGACTCCATCCGCGGGCCCGAGCGCGTCATCGACGCCGGCACGCTGCGCGCGCTGCAGCAGTCTGGCAACTACGTCGTCGGCCTGTTCGACGGCGAGGGCGACGCCGACGGCGAGGAGCGCATGGTCGGAGCATCCATCGCCTTCTTCGGCGAACCCGGACGCCGCACGATGCACTCGCACATCACCGCCCTGCTGCCCGAGTACCGCGGCCGCGGCTGGGGCCGCGAGCTCAAGGAGCACCAGCGCCAGTGGGCGTTCTCGCGCGAGGTCGGCCGCATCACGTGGACCTTCGACCCGCTCGTCGCGCGCAACGCGCACTTCTTCCTCACCGTGCTCGGCGCGCGCGTCACCGGCTACGCGGTGAACCAGTACGGCATCTTCGGCGGCGGCGACGCGGGCGACGAGAGCGACCGTCTCGACGTGGAGTGGATGCTGGCCGACATCGCCAAGCCCCCGGCATCCGACGCGGTGGTCGCGACCCTCGAGATCCCGGCCGACGTCGAGACGATGCGCGAGACGGATGCTGCGCAGGCGCACGACTGGCGTCTGCGCGTGCGCGCGCAGATGGAGGAGCTGCTCGGTCGCGGCCTGCGGATCGCCGGGTTCGACGTGGAGCGCGGGTACCTCTTCACCGAGTGACGCTCGTGTCGGGCCGTCCCGTTCGGGGCGGCGGCGCGGCGGCCGCTCGGTAGGATGGAGATGCCCGTGATCACGGGTTTTCCCAGCATCCGACCATTGGAGCCACCGTGGCCGAACAGTCCCGTCTTGACAAGGTCATCGCCCTCGCCCGCCACCGCGGGTTCGTCTTCCAAGCGGGTGAGATCTACGGCGGTTCCCGTTCGGCATGGGACTACGGCCCCCTCGGCACCGAGCTGAAGGAGAACATCCGTCGGCAGTGGTGGCAGACCTTCGTGCGCGGACGCGGCGACATGGTGGGCCTGGACTCGTCGATCATCCTGCCCAAGCGCGTCTGGGAGGCCTCCGGCCACGTCGCCACCTTCACCGACCCGCTGGTCGAGTGCCTCAGCTGCCACAAGCGCTTCCGTGCCGACAACCTCATCGAGGACTTCGAGGCGCGCAAGGGCCGCAAGGCCGAGAACGGCCTCGCCGACGTGCCCTGCCCGAACTGCGGCAACAAGGGCCAGTACACCGAGCCGAAGGCGTTCTCGGGTCTCGTGAAGACCTACCTCGGCGTCGTCGACGACGAGTCGGGCCTGCACTTCATGCGCCCCGAGACCGCGCAGGGCATCTTCGTGAACTTCTCGAACGTGCTCACCGCGTCGCGCAAGAAGCCGCCGTTCGGCATCGGCCAGGTCGGCAAGGCGTTCCGCAACGAGATCACGCCCGGAAACTTCATCTTCCGCACCCGCGAGTTCGAGCAGATGGAGATCGAGTACTTCGTGCCGCCGGCTGAGGCGCAGGAGTGGTTCGAGCACTGGGTCGAGGCGTGCTGGAACTGGTTCATCGACCTGGGCGTCAACCCCGAGAACATGCGCCAGTTCGACGTGCCCGAAGACGAGCGCGCGCACTACTCGGCCGGCACCATCGACTTCGAGTACCGCTTCGGCTTCCCCGGCAAGGAGTGGGGCGAACTCATGGGTGTCGCCAACCGCACTGACTACGACCTGTCGTCGCACACCGAGGCATCCGGCCAGAGCCTGACCTACTTCGACCAGGCCTCGGGCGAGCGCTACACCCCGTACGTGATCGAGCCGTCGTTCGGTCTGACGCGTTCGATGATGGCGTTCCTCGTCGACGCGTACGAGGAGGAGGAGGTGCCGAACGCCAAGGGCGGCACCGACGTGCGCACCGTGCTCAAGCTCGACCCGCGTCTCGCCCCGGTGAAGATCGCCGTGCTGCCGCTGTCGCGCAACGAGCGCCTCTCGCCGCTCGCGCGCGAGGTCGCCGACACCCTGCGCGGCCGCTGGACCGTCGACTTCGACGACGCCGGCGCGATCGGACGCCGCTACCGCCGCCAGGACGAGATCGGAACCCCGTTCTGCGTCACCGTCGACTTCGACTCGCTCGACGACAACGCCGTGACCGTGCGCGATCGCGACACCATGGCGCAGGAGCGCGTGCCGCTCGACACCCTCGAGGCGTACCTGGCCGAGCGCCTGCGCGGCGCCTGACCTGCAGCATCCCGGGCCCCGGCTCCCCTCCGCGGGAGCCGGGGTCCTCTGCGTTCGGGCCGTGGCGCGCGGCCGAAAACAGGAGAACAGCCGAGCGCAGGACGGATGCCGCGAGATTCGCCTGCGCCGGGCTGATCTCCTGCTCTCGGGCCCCCGCGGGCGTTCGAAATCGGGCCCGGATGCCGCGGCGTGGGACGATGGCTGGGTGCAGACGACGACTTTCGCAGCGACCGACGGCTTTCCGCACACCGCTCTGGTGGGCGTGACCGGGCCCGAGCAGACGCTCGCCGTGCAGGGCGACCCGCACGCCGTGATGCCGCTGGCATCCGTGTCGAAGCCGATCACCGCGTGGGGCGCGCTGATCGCGGTCGAGCGCGGGCTCGTCGATCTCGATGAGGATGCCGGGCCTGCCGGCTCGACGCTGCTGAACCTGCTCGACCACACCAGCGGGCTGCCGTTCGAGGGCGAGCAGACGCAGGCGGCGCCCGGCACGCGCCGCATCTACTCGAACGTCGGCTTCGACGCGCTCGCCGCGCACGTTGCCGAGGCCGCCGGGATGCCGTTCGCCGAGTGGCTCGCGCGCGAGGTGACGATTCCGCTCGGGATGCACGATGCCGACGTCTCCGGACGGCCTTCGGCCGGGTACCGCGCCTCGATCGATGACCTGCTGATCTTCGGCCGCGAGGTGCTGCGGCCCACGCTCATCCCGACCGCGCTACGCGATCTCGCGCTGATGGTCTCACGGCCCGGGCTCAAGGGCGTCGTGCCCGGGTACGGGTCGTTCGACGACAACCAGTGGGGTCTGGGCTTCGAGCTCAAGGGGGCGAAGAGCCCGCACTGGCTGGCCGACTCGTTCCCGCCCGCGACGGCCGGTCACTTCGGCGGGCAGGGCAGCTTCCTGTTCATCGACCGCTCGCGCGACATCGCGGCGGCGTTCCTGTCTGGTGTGCCGTTCGGCGACGAGCACAAGCGCATCTGGCCGCCGCTCACCGACGAGATCGCCACCCGATTCGGAGGCTGAAACGCGACGAGACCCCGCTTTCAGGGCGGGGTCTCGGTGGTGACGCGGGGGTCAGATCAGAAGTCTTCGCCCTCGGCCTGCGACGGGTGACGGTCGAACCAGTAGGGGCGGCCGATGTGCAGGTGGGCGTCGGTGTCGATGGGGGTCTCGTTGCGTTCCATGATGAACTCCGTTGTCGTGGAAGGTGGCTTGCTTCCACTCTCACGCACGGATGCCGCGTCTTATGGCGATCTGCGCCCGAAAGAACCGCAGTTCCTTCACCCCGCGCAAGACCCCGTCCGCCCTGTCAGGGGCGGGCGATGCGGAGGGTGCGGACCTCGAACGGCTTGAGCGACAGCTCGGGGCCGGTGCGCGCGGCATCCAGTTCATCTTCGATGAGCGACACCTCGCGGATGCCGGAGTGCTCGAACCCGACCTGCACCGAACCGGTCGCGCGGCGGCCCAGCGACTCGTACACGCGCACGATCACGTCGCCCGAACGGTCGTCGGCCAGCTTCGCCGAGCTCAGCACGATCCCGCGACCCGTCACTGACACCAGCGGCTCGATCTCGTCAGCGCCCTGCACGCTCGTTGCCGGAGCGTTCAGGGCGATGCCCTCGGCAGTCGCGATCTCGGCATCCGCCCCCACCACGAAACCGACGGCGATCACGTGCCGGCCGTGATCGGTGTCGGGGTCGGGAAAGCGCGGAGCGCGCAGCAGCGACAGCCGCACCGTCGTCGTCACGTCGTCGCCGACCACGTCGCGCGTGGTGTCGTAGCCGTAGATCGAATCGTTCACGAGTGCGACGCCGAATCCGTCGTCCTCCTGCGCGAGCACGAAGCGGTGCATCGACGTCTCGAACTTCGCCGCCTCCCAGCTGGTGTTCACGTGCGTCACGCGGCGCTGGAAGCCGAACTGCGTCTCGGCGAGCGTCTCGCGCGCGAACAGGTCGAGCGGGAACGCGAGCTTGAGCAGCTTCTCGGTCTCGTGCCAGTCGATGTCGTTGCGCAGCAGCACCGTGCGCGACCCGGGCGCCAGCGTGATCGTCTGCGTCAGCGTCGACTCCGAGAAGGCGCGCTCGACGACCACGGTCGCGACGCCCTCCTCGACGGATGCTGACATCGACGACACCGCCGTCAGGTCATCGACCCGATTGCGGTAGTAGCGGTCGATGTCCCACGCATCCCACATGTTCGGGAAGTCCTGGTGCAGCTGGAACAGGTTCGCGGGACGACCGGCCGGGATCGCCTCGCGCCCGGTCGCCTTGTCGACGGCCGAGGTGATGAGACCTTCGGGGGAGACCGTCACGGTGATGAGGTCGTTCTCGAGGACGCAGGAGCCGGACTCCTCCGACAGGGTCACGGAACCATCTGTGAACGGGCCCGAGGTTCGGGTCGGTGAGCCTGTCGAAGCGCCCAAAGCTCCAGCGCCTCCGACCAGCACCTCCTGCGCCTTCTCCATCAGCTCCCGAGCATCCGCCACCACCTGCGTGAGCACCTCGACGGCCTCGCGGTGCACCCACGCGATCGACGTGCCGGGCAGGATGTCGTGGAACTCGTGCAGCAGTACGAGCTGCCACAGCCGGTCGAGCTCCTCGTGCGGGTACTCGGCGCCGAGCCGGACGGATGCGGTCGCCGCCCATCGCTCCGCCGCGACGAGCGCGTGCTCGGCGCGACGGTGCAGCGCCTTCGTGGCGTGCTGGCTGGTGAGGGTGCCGCGGTGCAGCTCGAGGTACAGCTCGCCCACCCAGACGGCGGGGTCGGTGAGCTCGGCCCGGGCGTCGTCGAAGAAGGCGTCGGGATGCTTCCACTCGACCTGAGCGGATCCCTCGAGCGAGGCCATGCGCGAGGCGCGGCCGGTCATCTCGCGAGTCGTGCCGCCGCCGCCGTCGCCCCAGCCGACCGGGGCGATCGACATGGTCGCGACGCGGCTCTCCTTGAACTGGCGGGATGCCTTCGCGACCTCCGAGCCGCTCAGCTGCGAGTTGTAGGTGTCCATCGGAGGGAAGTGCGTGAACATGCGCGAACCGTCGATGCCCTCCCACAGGAAGCTGTGGTGTGGGAAGACGTTGCGCTGGTTCCACGAGATCTTCTGCGTGAAGAACCATTCGAACCCGGCCCGGCGCATCAGCTGTGGCAGCGCGGGCGAGTAGCCGAAGCTGTCGGGCAGCCAGACGCCCTTCGATCGGATGCCGAATTCGCGCTCGAAGAACCGCTGGCCGTACGAGAACTGGCGCACGAGCGATTCGCCGGTCGGCATGACAGTGTCGGACTCGACCCACATGCCGCCCAGCGGCAGGAAGTGACCGGCCTTCACCGCTTCGCGAACCCGTGCGAACACCTCGGGGCGGTGCTCCTTGATCCACGCGTACTGCTGCGCGCTCGACATGCCATACAGGAAGTCGGGCTGCTCGTCGATGAGCGTCGTCATCGACGATGTGGTGCGCGCGACCTTGCGGATCGTCTCGCGCACCGGCCACAGCCAGGCCGAATCGATGTGTGCGTGGCCGATCGCGGCGATGCGGTGCGCGCTCGCGTCGGCCGGCGCGGCGAGCACGTCGGCGAGGTGGGCGCGGGCGTCGGATGCCGTCTCGACGATGCGCTGCAGGTCGAGCGAGTCGAGTGCGTTGTCGAGCGCCTGCAGGATGCGCATGCGGCGCGGGCTGGTCTCGGGCAGCTCCGCCTGCAGCTCGAGCAGCACGTCGAGGTCGAGCGAAAGCTCGAACACCTCGGGCTCGAACACGGCGAGGTCCATGTGCCGCACGCGGTACAGCGGCTCGGGGGAGGAGGTGCGGATGTCGCCCTCCTGCGTCGGGAGGAAGGGGTGATAGTCGAGCAGCACGGGGTTGGATGCACCCTCGAGGTAGAACTCGACGGCCTGGCCGGCCTCCGCGGCATCCGCCACCCGCACCCACTGGTTGCGCGGGTTGATGCTCTTCAGCGGCGTGCCGTCGGGGCGGTAGGCGAGCGCCTCGCACTGGAACCCCGGCATGTTGATGTCGAAGCCGAGGTCGATGAGCGCCTCAACCTTCTTGCCCGCCCAGTCGGCGGGCACTTCGCCGCGCACGCGGAACCATGTGGTGCCCCACGCCGGGCCCCACATGCTGCCGGCGGTGAACGGCTCGTAGCCGAGCGTGAGTCCCTCGGCGGGGGAGATCGGCTCGCCGGGGAGGACGTGCGCGGCGATCTCGAGCGGGATGCGCGCCGAGTAGATCGCGGGCCGCATGCGCTCGGTGAGCACGCGCTTCACGCGGCCGACGGTGAGGGAGGTCTCTTCGTGCATGGCTGCTCCTTGCCGCTCAGTCGACGACGGTGTTGTTCGACGAGTACGTGGGCACATCCTGGGTCAGGTCGGGATGCACCAGCTCGGTGATGCCGCGCGCGGTCAGGGCGGCGGCATCCGCAGCATCCGTCGAAGTGACGAACGCGGCATCCACCCCGTCGGCGCAGGCGGTCAGCCACGCCTCGAAGATCGGGCCTCCGGGCGCGAGAGCGCCGCGGCTGACCGGGGTGTCGTCGGCATCCGTCTCGATCACGATGCCGAGCGCGCGCGGCGGCGCCGGGCGGCGCTCGCGCAGCTCGGGGATGATCTCGGCGAAGCGCCGGCCGATCGACTTCGCGGCGCCGGACTGGTCGATCAGCCCGAGCGAGTACTCGAGCTCGGGGAAATCGGCGAGGCTGCGACTGACGTCGTGCGAGCACCACCAGGTCACGCCCCAGAGGTTCTCGGTGCGGGCCGCGTTGCGCACAGTCGCCTCGAGGAACCCGGGCATCTCGTCGTCGGTGAGGCAGTTCGACGGGGCGCCGACCTCCTGCAGCCAGGTGCGCCGGTGCGGGTCGGTCGCGAACGCCCGCGACACCTCGATCATGTATTCGGCGTGCCGATCGGATGCTGCCGAGCGACCCCCGTACCGCTGCGCGGTGCCGTTGAAGATCCACGAGTGCACGGTCGTCATCGACCCGAGGCGGGCGGCGAGCGCGGGGGTGAAGCCGTGCCCGTCGAGGTACCAGGCCGCGTCGTACTCGCTGTGCACGTGCTCGCGGCCGGGGGCGGCGGCGTCGGCGGCGTCGAGCAGCGCGGTGATCCACCCGGCCGCCTCCGAGGTCGTCACCGGCCAAGGCGAGGGATGCACGGATGCCGAGAACTGATTCGTCTCGTTGCCTGTCGTGAAGCCGAGGAAGTTCGACGCGCCCGCGAGCGCGTCGCCGAGCGCGTGCACGAGGGCGACCTGCCCGCTGATCGCGTCGGGGTGGGTGAACATGTTCTTGTCGTGCCAGCTGTGCAGCCAGGCCGGCACGAAGTCGAAGCTCGACAGGTGCCCCTGGATCACGTCGACGCTCACGTCGAGGCCGAACTCAGCGCCCACATCGACCACGGCGCGCACGTCGGTGACCGCCTGCGGGCGGATCAGGGTGCGGTTCGGCTGCAGCACCGGCCAGAGCGGGAAGATGCGCACGTGGTCGAGGCCGAGGTCGGCGAGACCGGCGAAATCGCGGCGCACGTCGTCGAGGTCGAGCGACATCCAGGCGTGCATCCAGTCCTTCGACGGGGTGTAGTTCGCACCGAAGCGCAGCGGCTCGCCTGTCATCAGCGCACGAGGGTGATCTGCGCGTAGTCGTCGCCGCCCGCTTCGGTCCACGTGAGCACATCGTCGAGGATGCCGCGCAGCACGTCGAGGTCGACCTGGTCGAGATCCTTGATGTACAGGCATCCCTTGCCGATGGTGTGCGGGCCGAGGCGGGCGAGCGCGGCCGCATGCCGCTCGGTGCTGTCGAGGTAGAGGGTGGATGCTGTCTTGCGGGGCGCGAAGCCGAGCACGGGCATGTCGCCCTCGGTGCCGGTGGGGTAGCGGTAATGGCAGCTGCCGAACCCGATGATCGTGCCCCACAGTTCGGGCTCCCGGACTGAGATCTCCTGCAGCAGGGCGGTCAGCGTCTCGGCATCCCGTCGCCGCGCGGCCGGGGTGACATTCGCGATGAACGCGGCAACACTGCCGCCGGTCGGCTTCACTTCGCGGCCTTGGCGGCGGATTTCATCGCCTTCTTGTGTTCACGCACCTTCGTGAGCGACTCGGGCGAGACGATGTCGGCGACGCTGCGGAACGAGCCCTCCTGCCCGTAATCGCCGGCCGCTTCGCGCCAGCCGGCGCCGGTGAAGCCGTACTGCTTGCCGAGCAGGGCCAGGAAGATCTTCGCCTTCTGCTCGCCGAAGCCGGGCAGCGACTTGAGGCGCTTGAGCACCTCGGGGCCGTCCGGGTCACCCTGCGTCCACAGGGCCGCGGCGTCGCCGCCCCAGTCGTCGACGAGGGTCTGGCACAGCGTCTGCACGCGGGCGGCCATCGACCCGGGGAAGCGGTGCACGGCCGGGGTCTGCTTGAACGCTTCGAGGAAGGAATCGGGGTCCATCCCGGCGATGGATGCGGCATCCGCAGCACCCGTGCGCTGTTCGATCTTGAGGGGACCGGCGAACGCGGTCTCCATCGGCACCTGCTGGTCGAGCAGCATCCCGACGAGAAGAGCCAGCGGGTTGTTCGTGAGCAGGTCGTCGGCGGCGGTGTCTCCGGTGATGTGAAGGGCCATGCGACCAGTCTCGCACCCGCGCACTCGGCGCGGGAATGTGCGCCTGCCGCGGGCCGGATGCCGTCCGCGCGAAGCGCACATCACCGCGCGAAGCGCACGGCCCAGACAAGCGGATGCCGCAGATCACGCGCTCTCGGCGCGCTCCTCATCCCCAGCATCCGGAGTCAACCCGTACAGCGTCGCGAGCGCGTCGACGAACTCGTCCCCGCGACCCTCCGCGGCGAGCTCGTGCGCGCGCACGGTCGGGGTGTGCAGCAGCACGCCGGCCAGGTGGCGCATGGCCTGCTCGACCAGGCCGTCCTCGTCGCCGCGGCGACGGGCGCGGTCGATCTCGGCATCCAGCAGCCCGAAGATGTGCGTGCGCAGCGCGACCACGGCGGGCGTCACAGCCTGCCGCGAGGTGGCCTCGTGGAACGACGCGGCGGCCTCGCGCACGACGGTGCGGGCAGCATCCGTAGCCTGCAGCTCCTCGAGGGGCGCGTGCAGGCGGATGGTCTCGAGATCGAGCAGCGCGACGCCCTCGAGCTGCGCGACGGCCGGGTCGACGTTGCGCGGCATCCCGAGGTCGATGACGAGCTGCGAGGGCGCGGTGTGCACGGGGCAGCCCGGGGCGGCCGAGCGGTCGCGCCGCTGCAGTTGCGCGGGGCCCAGCACCGGCTCGGTGGCGGTGGTGCAGGTGATCAGCAGCGACGAGCGCTGCGCGACGGCGGCGTAGTCGCCGGCCGAGACGGGACGGATGCCGTACTTCGCGGCGAACAGCTCAGCCCGACCCGACGGCGAGTAGACCGAGATGTCGACGGCGCCGCGCTCGCGCAGCGTGGCGAGGGTGACGGCGGCGTAGTTGCCGGTGCCGACGAGCAGCACGCGCTCGGCCGACCAATCGGCGATGCGGCTGTCGGCGAGCTCGAGCGAGAGGCGCACGAGCGAACGGCCGGCGCGGTGCAGCGCGGTGACGTTCTTGACTTTGCGCTGCGCCTGGCTGGCGCGCTGGAACAGGCGCTCGAGCTCGGGCGACGTGGTGCCGTGCTTGCGGGCGCTCTTCAGCGCGCCGCGCACCTGCCCGGCGATCTCGCCCTCGCCCGATACGACCGATTCCAGTCCCGACGCGACGGCGAAGAGGTGCTCGGCGACGTGGTGCCCGTTCACGACCTGGTGCGAGCCCTCGAGGTCGGATGCGGGGATGCCGGTGGCCTGCGCGACGGCCTCGATGACCGCCTCCGTGCCGAACTCAGCGGCGTCGTCGGCCTCGACATAGGCCTCGAAGCGATTGCAGGTGGCGAGCACGACGGCTCCCTGCGCACCGGCTTCGATGAGGGTCGGGGCGACGGAATCGGGGTGGCGGCTGAGGCGTTCGAGCAGGTCGAAGGAGGCCGTCTTGTGACTGGCCGTGACGCAGAGCAGCACGGGGAGATTCTACGCCGCGTGGCTATGAGGAGCATCTGAGGGGTGCCTCACCTCACCGGGAGATCCATAGCCGTGGGGTGGGAGGATCGGGGCATGAGTGATCTGCTGCGCGCGCTCGCGGGCGAGAAGCCCGAGCGCACCCCCGTCTGGTTCATGCGTCAGGCGGGCCGCTCGCTGCCCGAATACCGCGAGCTTCGCGTCGGCACGCGGATGCTGGATGCCTGCCTCACCCCCGACCTGGCGGCCGAGATCACCCTGCAGCCGGTGCGCAGGCACAAGGTGGATGCCGCGGTGTTCTTCAGCGACATCGTGATTCCGCTGCGTCTCGCCGGCGTCGAGGTCGAGATCGAGCCGGGCCGCGGCCCGGTGTTCGCGAACCCGGTGCGCACCGCCGACGACATCGCCCGCATCACGCAGATCGACCCCGCCGACCTCGACGGCACCGCGATCGCCGAGGCTGTGCGCATCACCACGGCCGAGCTGGGCGAGACGCCGCTGATCGGCTTCGCCGGTGCGCCGTTCACCGTCGCCGCGTACCTCGTCGAGGGCGGGCCGTCGAAGGAGCACCTGCGCGCCCGCGCCATGATGCACGCCGACCCCGAGTCGTGGCACCGCCTGGCGGGCTGGCTGTCGCGCGTCTCGCGGCGCTTCCTCGAGATCCAGCGCGACGCGGGAGCATCCGTCGTGCAGCTCTTCGACTCGTGGGCAGGTTCGCTGAGCCCCGTCGACTACCGTGCCTTCGTCGCGCCGCACTCGCGCGCCGCGCTCGAGGGCATCGGTCTGCCGAGCATCCACTTCGGCGTCGGCACGGGACTGTTCCTCGCCGACATGCGTCTCGACGGGGTCGCCGACGCCGTGGGCGTCGACTGGCGGATGCCGCTGGATGAGGCGATCCGCATCGTCGGACCCGACGTGGCCGTGCAGGGCAACATCGACCCGGCGCTGCTGCAGGCGCCGTGGCCGGTGCTCGAGCCGCACGTGCGCGACGTGATCGCCCGCGGCCGCGGAGCGAAGGGGCACATCCTCAACCTGGGCCACGGCGTGCCGCCCGAGACCGACCCCGACCAGCTCACCCGCATCGTCGAGCTCGCCCACAGCGTCTGAGTGGCGGGTACGAGGATTGACGGCATGACCTCCACCGATCCGTCCCGACCGGAGACGAACCGCGACGAGCCCGCAGACCTGGCCGCGCGCGCCGCGCAGCAGCATGTCGTCGTGATCGGCGGCGGCATCGGCGGACTCGTCGCGGCGCGCGAGTGCGCGAAGGTCGGCATGCGGGTCACCCTGCTCGAAGAACGCGAGGCGCTGGGCGGCAGCATCCGCTCCGCAGAACTCGACGGCATCGTCGTCGACGCCGGCGCCGAGAGCTTCGCCACCCGCGGCGGCACCGTCCGCGCCCTGATCGACGAACTCGGTCTCTCCGACGCCGTCGTGAAGCCCGAGGGCGGCGGTGCCTGGCTGAGCGGCATTCCGGACGCCCCCGACGCCCCGTTGCCGGTCGGCGGCATCCTCGGCATCCCGGCCAACCCGTTCGCCGACGACGTGCGGCGCATCATCGGCTGGCGCGGCGCCTGGCGCGCGTACGTCGACCGGCTTCGCCCGCCGCTCACGATCGGCCACGAGCGCAGCCTCGGCAAGCTGGTCCGCTCGCGCATGGGCGAGCGGGTGCGCGACCGCCTCGTCGCACCTGTCACCGCCGGCGTCTACTCGGCGCTGCCCGACGAGGTCGACACCGAGCTCGCCGCCCCCGGCCTGAACGCCGCGCTCACCCGCACCGGCTCGCTCAGCGGCGCCGTCGCGTCGCTGCTCGCCGACCGTGCGCAGAAGGCCGCGAAGGCGCCCGGCTCGGCCGTGCTCGGACTCGCCGGCGGCATGGGCACCCTTGTCGACGCGCTGCGCGCCGACCTCGACGCCTACGACGTCGAGGTCCGCACCGGCACGGCGGTCACCGGGCTCTCCCGCGACGGCTCCACCTGGACGGTCGCGATCGAGACGGCAGATGCCGAGGCATCCGAGCCGCTCACCGCGACCGGCGTGATCGTCGCGACGACCGAGCCGCCCGCGCGCGCCCTGCTCGACGGGCACGTCGCGGCGCTCGACGCCGGCGACCCCGACTCCGCTCCCGAGATCGAGATCGTCACCCTGCTGCTCGACGCCCCTGAGCTCGACGCCGCCCCTCGTGGCAGCGGCGTGCTCACCGTGCCCGGCAGCCACACCGCCAAGGCGCTCACACACTCCACCGCCAAGTGGGGCTGGGTGCGCGCGGCGGCCGGCGGCCGCCACGTCGTGCGCGTCTCGTTCGGCACGCAGGGCGAGGCCGCCGCGACCGCCGCCCTCGACGAGGACGCCGTGGCGCAGCTCGCGCTGGCTGAGGCATCCGCTCTGCTCGGCGTCTCGCTGCGTCCCGAGCAGCTGATCGCCTCGCACCGGGCCCGCTTCGTGCAGGCGCAGCCGACGTCGCTGATCGGCGCCGCCGAGCGTCGCGACGCGATTCGCCGGGCCGTGCAGCAGGCCCCGGGGCTGGGTGTCGTCGGCGCGTGGCTGGCCGGAACCGGGCTCGCGCAGGTGATCCCGGATGCCGTCGCCGAGGCCGACCGGCTGCGCCACGCACTGCTCTGGCGCTGAGCATCCGCCGCGGCGGCTGCCCGGATACCGCACGTTCCACGCTCGCGCAAGGGTAGATGCCGAAATCGGAATATGGGACTACCCTTGGTACCGACCGCGAGGCCGTCAGGCCGCGCGACGCCGCCGCAACAACCGGAGGAGGCTCCCATGAGGGGAAGAATCGGACTCGTCATCGGACTCGGCGCGGGCTACGTGCTCGGCTCCCGCGCGGGCCGCGCGAGGTACGAGCAGATCAAGACGCAGTGGCTCAAGGTCTGGAACCTCGACCCGGTGCAGCAGCAGGTCGGTAAGGTGCAGGACTTCGCGAAGTCGCAGGCGGCCGCTGTTCCCGGTGCGCTGTTCCACGGCGCGGTCAAGGTCGTCAAGGCGGTCGCCGGCTCCGGAACGCCCGGTGAGAAGCTCGACTCGGCGATCGATGCCGGCAAGGACGCGGTCGACGAGGTGAAGGACGCCGCGGAGGACACCGCTGACGCCGCAAAGAGCGCCCGCCGGACGACCACTGCCAAGAGCAGCACCGCAAAGAAGAGCACCCGCTCCACCACCACTCGGAAGAGCGGCCCGAAGGCCTGAGGGGCGAATCGACATGATCCGCGGATACCGCGACCGTGCAGACGACAGCCTGCTGACCCTGCTCGGCGACCTGCCCGAGCTGGTGCGCAACCTCATCACCGCCGAGATCGACGCGGCGAAGGCATGGGTGTCGCGCACGGCGAAGGATGCCGGCATCGGCAGCGTCTGGTTCGTCATCGCGCTGTTCCTGCTGTTCTGGACGATCCCGGTGATCCTCGCGTTCGCGATCATCGGACTGTCGTCCTGGTGGCCCGCGTGGGTCGCCGCCCTGTCGGTGTTCGGCTTCCTGCTGCTCGCCATCCTCATCTTCGCCCTGCTCGGCATCCTGCGCTTCCGCAAGCTCACGAAGCGCGAGAACCCGGGTCAGGCTGTCGCGACCGACGTCCGTCTCGTCAAGGAGGCCGGCAATGACGAATTCTGAGCTCACGCCCCGCAACACCTCCGACGCCGTGCCGCGCACGGTGGTGCCGGCCGGCATCGTCGACCCCGTGGCATCCGCGCGCGCCGAGCTGAAGGCGGCGCTCGCGGCCATCGAGATCAAGGGCAACTTCCCGCGTCGCATCGAGAAGGCCTCCGAGCGCGGCATCCTGCGCGCCCGCACCTTCGCACGCCGCAACCCGGCCGGCGCGACCGCCGCCGTGGTCGGCATCGCGGCGACCGTCGGCGGACTCGTCTGGGTCATCGCCCGCGCGATCTCGCGCTGACGGTATCCGTCTCGCCGCTGACAGCATCCGTCTCGCTCCGCCCCGCCGATTAGCCGACTCTGCGGGGAAGGGGCAGACTGGTAGCATGCCCGCGCTGAACGAAGAGAACCCGTCCGGTTTCACCCTCTGGGCCGTGTGGCGACGCAATCCCGACGCGCCCGTCGCCGAGAGCGACGCGACCGAGCTCGAGACGATCGTCGGTCACATCGAGGACTCCGGCGTCACCGTCCGCGGCTTCTACGACGTCTCAGGGCTCAAAGCGGATGCCGACCTGATGGTGTGGCTGCACGGCGACACCGCCGAGGAGCTGCAGAAAGCCCTGCGCCGCATGCGCCGCACCGAGCTGCTGCGCACACTGCTGCCGGTGTGGAACGTCATGGGCGTGCACCGCGACGCCGAGTTCAACCGGCAGCACGTGCCCGGATTCCTGCGTGGCATCGAGCCGAAGGGCTGGCTGTGCCTGTACCCCTTCGTGCGCACCCCCGAGTGGTACCTCATCGACGAGGCCGAGCGTCGCCAGATGCTCGCCGAGCACGGTCGCAAGGGCGCCGCGTTCACCGGCGTCATCGCCAACACGGTCGCCGCCTTCGCGCTCGGCGACTACGAGTGGCTGCTGCCGCTCGAGGCAGACGACCCCACTGAGCTCGTCGACCTCATGCGCGACCTGCGCTACACCGACGCGCGGCGCTTCGTGAAGGAGGAGGTGCCCTTCTACACCGGGCGCCGGCTGCGCTTCGACGAGATCGCCGACGTGTTGCAGTGATCGGTCGCTGACATGGCAGCATCCGCTCCGATCCGTCTCGGCACCCGACGCAGCGCCCTCGCGCAGGCGCAGTCGGGGCACGTCGCCACCGCCCTCGAGGCGGTCATCGGCCGCCCCGTCGTGCTCGTGCCGATCACGTCCGAGGGCGACACGAACCGTGCCTCGCTGAGTGAGATCGGCGGCCAGGGCATCTTTGCGACCCGGCTGCGCGACGCGCTCAAGGCAGGGGAGTGCGACTTCCTCGTGCACTCGCTGAAGGATCTCCCGACCGAGCAGCCCGAGGGTCTGATCATCGCCGCCACCCCGAAGCGCGTCGACGCGCGCGACGTCGCGATCACCCGCGGCGGCACCCCGCTGCACGCGCTGCATGCCGGCAGCAGGGTCGGCACCGGGTCCCCGCGCCGCATCGCGCAGGTGCGCCGCCGCAACCCGCGCGCCGAGGTCGTCGACATCCGCGGCAACGTCGACTCGCGACTCGAGCGGGTCGCCTCGGGCGAGCTGGATGCCGTCATCCTCGCCGCCGCCGGCCTGTTCCGCCTCGACTCCGACAGCCCGTTGCGCCGTGAGGAGCTCGGACTCACCGAGTGGCCCACCGCGCCGGGGCAGGGGGCGCTCGCCGTCGAGACCACGACGGATGCTCCCGCCGAGCTGCTCGCCGCGCTCGCGCAGCTCGACGATGAGGACACCCGCATCGCCGTCGAGGTCGAGCGCGCGATCCTCGCCGGGCTGGATGCCGGATGCCAGGCGCCGATGGCCGCGCACGCCGCCGTCACGGGCGACAGCATCCGCGTGCGCAGCGTCGTCTACCAGCCCGACGGAGACCGCCGGATCGGCATAGACGTCACACACCCCCTGGACCGGGGGTATATTCGACCCAACGGCAGTGGCAATGGAGCGGATGCTGCCGATGGTGCAGACCCGATGCGCGCGATCCGTGACATCGGCACGTCTGCGGCTCATCGGCTGCTCGATCAGGGGGCGGCCGACCTCCTCCCGCGAGAGTGATCACGATGACTGCTTCCGAACCGAAGACTGCCAAGCCGCTCGACGGCTGGCGCGTGCTGGTGCCGCGCGGCGGCCCCTGGGGCGACAGCGTCGCCGCGAGCCTGCGCGCTCAGGGGGCGGTGCCCGTCGTAGCGCCGCTGATCAACTTCGCGCCGACCGCCGATCAGGGCGCGCTCGACGCGGCGTTCGAGCGGCTGCAGGCCGGCGAGTACGACTGGCTGACGATCACCAGCGCGACTACGGTCGACGTGCTGTTCGCGCACCGGGTGCAGATCCCCAAGCACACCAAGGTCGCCGCCGTCGGCGAGACCACCGCCGCGGCGCTGCACGCGGTCGGCTACGAGGTCGCCCTCGTGCCCGAGCTCGACAACTCCGCGGCCGGCATGGCCGAGCAGATGATCGCGCTGGAGCACGACGCGCGCCGGGTGCTGTCGCTGCGCAGCGAGATCGCCAAGCCCGTGCTCTCGGTGATGCTCACCGAGGCCGGGCACGACGTCGACAGCGTGGTGGCGTACCGCACGGTCGGTGTCCCCGTGACCGAGCGCATCCGCCGCGACGTCGAGAACGGCCGCATCAACGCGATCCTCATCACGAGCGGGTCGGTCGCACAGCAGGTGCGCGAGCAGTTCCCCGTGATCCCCGATGAGACGCTGCTCGCCGCGATCGGCCCCCGCACCGCGAAGGACGCCCGCAAGGCCGGGCTGCCGATCTCGGTGGTCGCCGACACGCAGACCGTGGATGCTCTCATCGAGACGGTCTCGCACTTCACCCTTCCGCACGCGGCCGACGAGTTCGCACCGTGAGCCGCTACCCCGTGACCCGGCTGCGTCGGCTGCGACAGTCGGCGCCGGTGCGCGCCCTCGTGCGCGAGACCTCGCTCGAGGCGCGGCAGCTGGTGCTGCCGATGTTCGTGCGCGAGGGTCTGAGCGAGGCTGCCCCGATCGGATCGATGCCGGGTGTCGTGCAGCATTCGCTCGACTCGCTGCGTCGTGCCGCGACGGATGCGGCCGAGGCCGGCATCGGCGGGCTCATGCTGTTCGGCGTGCCCGAGGTGCGCGACGCCGAGGGTTCCGGAGCGGATGACCCCGACGGCATCCTGAACGTCGCGACCGCCGCGCTCGCCGCCGAGGTGGGCGACGCGCTGGTCGTGCAGACCGATCTGTGCCTGGACGAGTTCACCGATCACGGGCACTGCGGTGTGCTCGCCGGTGACGGCTCTGTCGACAACGACGCGACGCTCGACCGGTATCGGTCGATGGCGCTCGCGCAGGCCGAGGCGGGGTCGCAGCTGCTCGGGCTGAGCGGCATGATGGACGGCCAGGTCGCCGCGATCCGCGATGCGCTCGACGAGCGCGGGTTCGAGAACACCCTGCTGATGGCGTACTCGGCGAAGTACGCGAGTGCGTTCTACGGTCCGTTCCGCGAGGCCGTCGACTCGCAGCTGCAGGGCGACCGCCGCACGTACCAGATGGATCCGGGCAACCGCATCGAGGGCGTGCGCGAGGCGCTGTTCGACATCGACGAGGGTGCCGACATCGTCATGGTGAAGCCCGCGATGTCGTTCCTCGACGTGCTGCGCGAGGTGCGCGACGCCGTCGACGTGCCGGTGTGGGCGTACCAGGTGTCGGGCGAGTACGCGATGATCGAGGCGGCCGCCGCGAACGGCTGGATCGACCGCCGCGGCGCCGTGCTGGAGTCGCTGATGTCGATCCGCCGCGCCGGCGCCGACGCCGTGCTGACGTACTGGGCCGTCGAGGCCGCCCACTGGCTCCGCGCCCGCTGACCGATCCTCAAAGCCAACCGCCTCTTGCTCCCGTATGAGTTTGTGTCGCCTGATCGCGATTCAGGCGGCACAAACTCATACGGGAGCGGATGGCGGGGGAGTCGCATGAGAAGGAGAATCCCATGAGCGACCGCAACGACACCCTGTTCGACACCGCGCGCGCGGTGATCCCCGGCGGCGTGAACTCGCCGGTGCGCGCGTACGGCTCGGTCGGCGGAACGCCCCGATTCCTCGCCTCGGCTCAGGGCGCGCGGGTGACCGACGCCGCGGGCACGGAGTACATCGACCTCGTCGCCTCCTGGGGTCCGGCGCTGCTCGGCCACGCGCAGCCCGAGGTCGTGCAGGCGGTGCAGGATGCGGCATCCCGAGGCCTCTCGTTCGGCGCCCCCACCGAGGGCGAGGTCGAACTCGCGCAGTTGATCGCCGACCGCGTGCGGCACGGCGATGCGCGCCCCGTCGAGCGCGTGCGTCTGGTGTCGACCGGCACCGAGGCGACGATGACCGCGATCCGTCTCGCGCGCGGCGCGACCGGCCGCGACCTGCTGGTGAAGTTCGCCGGGCACTACCACGGCCACTCCGACGGACTGCTCGCAGCCGCCGGCTCCGGTGTCGCGACCCTCGCGCTGCCCGGCTCGGCGGGGGTGCCCGCGCCGATCGCCGCGCAGACTCTCGTGATCGACTACAACGACCCTGATGCTCTCGCCGCCGTGTTCGCCGAGCATGGGGACCGCATCGCGGCCGTGATCGTCGAGGCGGCATCCGCCAACATGGGTGTCATCGCCCCGCTGCCCGGCTTCAACAGGCTCATCGCCGACACCGCGCACGCGCACGGCGCACTGATGATCCTCGACGAGGTGCTCACCGGATTCCGCGTGCACCCGGCCGGGTTCTGGGGCCTGCAGCAGGAGGCCGGCGAGCAGTACACGCCCGACATCATCACGTTCGGCAAGGTCGTCGGCGGCGGCATGCCGCTCGCCGCGCTCGGCGGCAGCGCGAAGGTCATGGACCTGCTCGCTCCCGTCGGCCCGGTCTACCAGGCGGGCACGCTCTCGGGCAATCCGCTGTCGGTCGCCGCGGGTCTCGCGACCCTGCGGCTCGCGACGCCCGAGGTGTACGCGAAGGTGGATGCCGCGGCATCCCGCCTCGCTGACGCGCTCGACCGCGCGCTGACGGATGCCGGTGTCGTGCACGCCGTGCCGCGGGCGGGCAACCTGTTCGGCGTCGTGTTCGCCGCGGAGGCGCCGAGGACGTATGCCGAGGCGCAGGCGCAGGAGTCGTTCCGCTACGCCCCGTTCTTCCACGCGATGCGCGAGCAGGGCGTCGCGCTGCCGCCGAGCGTGTTCGAGGCCTGGTTCCTCACCGCCGCGCACGGCGATGAGGAGTTCGCCGCGATCGAGGCGGCACTGCCCGCAGCGGCTGCTGCCGCAGCATCCGCCACCGCCTGACGCACTTCTGGCGGGGCCGCGTACCTGTGGGGACGCGACAGAGGATCGTTGCCGCGTTGTGAGCAAGTCGCACTCCCGTCGCGGGGGTCGGCTGGCAGACTGGACGGATGGTGACGCTCCTGCTGGATCAGACGCAGCTCGAGGTCGTGCTGTCTCCGATCGAGCGCGCGTCGACATTCCACCGCGGGAATCTGCGCATCGAACGCGAGCACATCACCCGGGTGCAGCTCACCGACGACGCGTGGACGTGGTTGCGCGGTGTGCCGGGTCCCGGCACGCACATCCCCGGCGTTCTCGCCGCGGGCACGTGGAAGGCCGCCGGCACGACCGATTTCGTTCTGATCCGCCGTCGTCGCCCGAGCGTCGTGATCGACCTCGACGGCGATGAGCAGTTCCAGCGCCTGATCCTCACCACTCGGCACGGTCTCGCGCTCACGCAGGCCCTCCGCCTCGAGGTCAGCGACGAGCCGGCCGACGTGGTCGAGATCGCGTCGACCGCGCCGATCCCGGTTCAGAAGAAGCGTCAGCGCCCGGTCATCCGCCCGCGCCCGGCGTGATCCGTCGCGCCGCGGCGATCAGCCGTGGTGCTGATCGCCGTTCTCGTGCTCGGCGTTCTCCGGGTTCTCAGCCGTCTCGCTCGCGGGCTCGACAGTGTCGATCACGCGGGTCGCCTCGTCCTCGGTGTTCTCGGAGCTCTCGGAGTTCTCGGAGTCTGCGGGGTTCGTCTCGTCGCGCTTCGGCACATCACCGTAGGGGTAATCGGGTGCGGGGCCGCCGAAGAAGCGGCTCGCGGCCGCCGACAGGGAGGTGCGCATGGCGGCGAGGCGCGGGTCGTCCGCGTCGTCGACCGACTCCTCGTCGTCGTCCTCGGTGGGCAGCACGGGCGAGATGATCTGGAACGACGACGTGGTCGCCGCCGGCTCCGCGCCGTCGACCTCGGCCGCCGCCGGGATGCCGGTGATCAGCTCGGTGAAGCTCGCAGGCTCCGTCGTGACCGGCAGCGAGACCGCCTCAGTCGCGAGGGGCAGCACCGTGGGCGACGAGTCGTCGGATGCCGCAGGCGAGCCCTGCGCGGCGCGCGGCGCCCACTCGCCCGGCAGCGGGAACCGGCGGGTGGGAGTGTGGTCGGTGGGCTCGGGCTCGGTGGACTCGGGCTGGGTCTCGGCCGCAGTGGTGTCGTCCTCAGTCTCGGCGTCCGCGATGGTCGTGTCAGCGTCGGTCTCGGTCTCGGCGGCCTGCTCGGACTCTTCGGTCGGCTCAGGCTCGTCGGTCGTCTCGGGCTCCTCGGTAGCCTCGGCGTCATCCGCGGACTCAGCGGCGGGGTCCTCAGCGTCCTCAGCACCTTCAGCGGACTCTGCCTCGTCGGCGCTCTCGGCCGTCTCGTCAGCCTCGGTCGCCTCCGTGGACTCGACGTCGCCGGCCTCAGCCTCTGCCTCCGCCTCTGCCTCAGTCGCCTCAGCCGTCTCCGACTGAGCGTCGTCGCTCTCCGCAGCGGCCTCGCCGTCAGCCGCCGCAGTCTCCTCGGCGGCGGCCTCGTCCTCACCCGACGCCTCGTCCGCAGCATCCGCATCCGCAGCCCTCGCGTCAGCGTCCGCGCCCTCGGCAGCTTCCGCCCCCGCGACGATCGCGGCACCCGCGACCCCCGCACCCGCGACGCCGCTCGCCGCGAGCGCGGCATCGCCGGCGGGCACCGTCGTGACGGCCTCGGTCGGGTTCGGCGCGTGCGCGACGGGGTTGGCGTCCTTGTCGAGACGCGGGCTGTCGGCGCGGCGGCCGTAGACGAGGTCGAGGAAGACCTCCTCCAGGCTCGGGCCCCGCTGCTGCAGCGTGGTCAGCGCGATGCCGGCGGATGCGGCGATGGCGCCGACGGCGGCGGCATCGGAGTCGCGCACCGTGACGCCCGAGCGCAGCACGTCGAACGACAGTCCGCCGGCGCGCAGCGCCCCGACGAGGGCGTCGCGATCCTCAGCATCCACCACCACGGCGCCCGTCGACGGGTCGGCGAGGTCCTCGATGCTGCCGGCGTACACGGAGCGGCCCTTCGAGAGCACGACGACGTGGTCGGCGACCTGCTCGATCTCGCTGAGCACGTGCGACGACACGAGCACGGTGCGGCCCTCGTCGGCCAGCCGGCGCATGAGCAGACGCATCCAGCGGATGCCTTCGGGGTCGAGCCCGTTCGCCGGCTCGTCGAGCACGATCGCGCCGGGGTCGCCGAGCAGGGCGGTCGCGACGCTGAGGCGCTGACGCATGCCCAGTGAATACCCGCCGATGCGGGTGTCGGCGTCATCGAGCAGCCCGACGAGACGCAGCACCTCGCCGACGCGCTCGATCGGGATGCCGTTCGCCTTCGCGGCGATCAGCAGCTGACGCGCGGCGGTGCGGCGCGGACGGTACGCGGACTCCTCGAGAACGGCGCCGATGGTGCGCAGCGGATGCCGCAGCTCGGCGTAGCTGACGCCGCCGACCGTGGCGGTGCCGGACGTGGGGCGGATCTGACCGAGCAGCATCCGCAGGGTCGTGGTCTTGCCGGCGCCGTTCGGGCCGAGGAAGCCGGTGACGACGCCTGGCTCGACGCGCACAGAGAGGTCGGAGACCGCCGTGACGTTGTTGAACCGCTTCGTCACGTGGGTGAACTCGAGCACCTGTCCTTCGGGCATGCGAGCCCCTCCTCCCTGGGCAGTTCTCTCCATCTTTGCGGAAATCCGCCGGTTTCATTGTTTCACCTGCCGAAAAGCGACAAGACAGAGGGCCCGAATGGAGGGGGTAGCCTGGCGAACGTGACTGACGCCGAAGCATCCACCGTCCTCGTCCGCACCGAGTACTCGCTTGGTCGCATCACGCTGAACCGTCCGCGGGCGATCAACGCGCTCGATCAGGACATGATCCGGCAGGTCACCGCCGCTCTCGAGCAATGGCGCGACGACCCCGACATCCAGACCGTGCTCATCGACGGCGAGGGGGAGCGCGGGCTCTGCGCCGGCGGCGATGTGCGGGCGCTGCACGAGCAGATCACCGGCGGACGGCTCGACGACGTCGCGGACTTCTTCCGCGCCGAGTACGCCATGAACGCGATCATTGCCGAGTACCCGAAGCCGATCGTCGCGTTCGCGGACGGCATCACGATGGGCGGCGGCATCGGGCTGGCCGGCCACGCGGCGGTGCGCATCGTCACCGAGCGCTCGAAGCTCGCGATGCCCGAGACGCGCATCGGCTTCACCCCCGACGTCGGTGGCACCTGGCTGCTCGGCCGCGCACCCGGTCGGCTGGGGGAGTACTTCGGCCTGACCGGCGCGAGCATGGACGGCGCGGATGCCATCGAGATGGGCTTCGCCGACCACTTCGTGCCGTCGGACCGGCTCGACGCGCTGCGCGACGCGCTCGCCTACCGCGCCGATCCCGGCACCCCGAACGAGCTCGTCCTGCTCTTCGACGAGACCCCCGAGCCCTCGCAGCTGCCCGCCGCGCGGGCCTGGATCGACGAGGCGTTCTCGGCGCCCACCGTGGGTGAGATCGTCGCGCGACTGCGGGAATCGGATGCTCCGGATGCCGCCGCCACCCTGACGGTGCTGGAGGAGCTCGCCCCGACCGGCCTTGCGGTGACGCTGGACGCCGTGCGCGAGGCGCGCGAGATGCGCAGCGTCCGGGAGGCGCTCGAGGGCGAGTACCGCCGGGTGATGTGGTTCGGCACGCATCACCCCGACCTCGTCGAGGGCATCCGCGCGCAGCTCATCGACAAGGACCGCAACCCGAAATGGCAGCCCGCGACCATCGCCGAGCTCGGCGACGACCCGGGTGCCGATGCGCGGTCGTACATTCCAGAGCATCCGCTGTTCTGAGGCTCGCATGGGAGCCGAACCGTGGTTCCTGCGCGCTGGAACCAGAGTTACCCTCCCATGGGAAGCGGGAGGACGCTCCCCTCAGCGCACCGAGGCGATGAGCTCCTGCAGGCGGGCGACGTGCGCGGCGGGCTGGCGCTCGCGGGCGTAGCCGACGGCGCCCTCGCGCGGAGCATCCAGCAGCGTCCGATCCGCCTCGAGCCGGAAGATGAGCTCGGCGAGCCCCGCGGCATCCGGTGTGGGCGTGCCGATCGCGGCATCCCCGAACTCGGTCGCGAGCACCGGGTCGCTCACGATGACCGGACGCCCGTGCGCGAACGCCTCGAGCGCCACCATCGGCTGGTTGTCGAAGCCGAGTGAGGTGATGAGGGCGGCATCCGCGGCATCCATCAGCTCGCCGACCCGCTCACCGGGCACCGGCCCGTGGAACGTCACCCCGGGCACCGGGCGGCGCTCGCCGCCCGCGATGTCGAGGTGCACGCGTCCCTCGCCGAGCCGGTCGACGACGATCCGCATCGCGTCGAGCGCCACCTCGACCCGCTTCTCGGGGGCGAAGCGCGCCACCCACAGCAGGCGCAGCGGACCGTCGGATGCCGGCGGCGCCACGCGCAGCGGCTGTGCGACGTTCGAGAACGCCTCCACGCGACCGGCACCGGCTGCGCGCAGCGCCTCGGCCTGGTGTCGCGACGGGGAGAGCACGATGTCGGCGCGCTGCGCGATGCGCAGTGTCATGGTGCGCAGGGCGTTGTTGAGCGGATGGCTGCCCGTGTAGCGATCGCCCCGGCGGATGCCGGTGAGCGCCGAGTGCACCCGGGAGACCACCGGCGCGAACGGCGCGAGCGCGGCGGGCGCGCGCCAGAAGAAGGTGTGCACGGTGTGCAGCACCGGGATGCCGAGCCGCCGGCCGACCGCGATCGCGGCGGCGGCGAGCGCGAACTCCGAGTGCACGACGATCGCGCCGACGCCGTGCCGGCGCACGGTCGCCGCGACGAGCGGCTCGAGGTCGCGGGCGCGGCCGAGCAGCGGCAGGTCGAGCACGGGGATGGTGCCGCGGCGGGGAGGCGCCACGGTGACGAGGGGCGGATGCTGCGCGGCATCCGACTGGGCGGTATCAGGGTGCGCGGCGTCCGAGGTCAGGGCGTCCGCGTCGGGCGCGAGCACGACGACGGGAACGCCCTCGCTCGCGAGGGCCTCGGCCTGCCGCACGAACGCCGTCTGCGCGCCGCCGAGGTACTTCAGCGAGTAGTCGCAGACCATGAGCACGGCCTTGCCCGCGGCATCCTGTTCGCGCATCTCTTCCCTTCGCCCTCTGCGAGTCTAGGCGGCGCGGATTGTTCGACGCGGTCCACCAAGATGGCGCGCGGGATCACGCTCGAGCGGGGCTTTTCGCTGTCAGCGAAGGTCATCCTCCAGGGGGATACGGACTTCGGTGCTTCGTGGCACTCTTTCATGTGGCCGTTTTCGGCCCTGATCCCCAAAGGAAGTCCGCCTGTGCTGGGAAAGATCCTCTTCCGCTATCTCTCGAAATACCGATGGCTGCTGCTCGGTGTGCTGGTGTTCCAGTTCGCCAGCGCCATGGCCTCGCTGTACCTGCCCCGTCTGAACGCCGACATCATCGACAAGGGCGTGTCCCAGGCCGACATCGGCTACATCTGGTCGCACGGCGCGTTCATGCTCATGATCTCGCTCGGGCAGATCCTCGCCTCCATCATCGCCACCTTCTTCGCCGCGCGCGCCGCCATGCAGGTCGGTCGCGACATCCGCGCCGACGTGTTCTCGCGGGTGAGCGGCTTCTCCGAGCGCGAGGTCTCGCAGTTCGGCGCCGGCTCGCTGATCACCCGCAACACGAACGACGTGCAGCAGGTGCAGATGCTCGCGATGATGGGCGCCACCATGTTCGTCACCGCCCCGCTGCTGGCGATCGGCGGCATCATCATGGCCGTGCAGACCAACGTCGGCCTGAGCTGGCTGATCGCCGTCTCGGTGCCCGCGCTGCTCATCGTGGCCATCATCATCATCGGCCGCATGGTGCCGCTGTTCCGCAGCTACCAGGGCAAGCTCGACGCCGTGAACCGCATCATGCGCGAGCAGCTCACCGGCGTGCGCGTGGTGCGCGCGTTCGTGCGGGAGCCCATCGAGGAGCAGCGGTTCCGCGAGGCCAACACCGACATCATGGTCGTCGGCCGCAACGTCGGCTCGCTGTTCGTGCTGCTGTTCCCGCTGTTCATGCTCATCCTCAACGTGACCGTCGTCGGCGTGATCTGGTTCGGCGGCATCGAGGTGAACGCCGGCACCGTCGAGGTGGGCCAGCTGTTCGCCTTCATGCAGTACATCGGCCAGATCATGATGGGCGTCATCATGTCGAGCTTCATGGCGATGATGATCCCGCGCGCCGCAGTCTCGGCCGAGCGCGTCGGCGAGGTGCTCGACGCCGAGTCGTCGATGAGCCGCCCCGAGAACGGCGTGACCGACTTCCCGAACCCCGGCGCCGTCGCCTTCGACGACGTGGAGTTCACCTACCCCGGTGCCGAGTCGCCGGTGCTCTCGGGCATCAGCTTCCGCGCCGAGCCGGGTGAGACCGTCGCGATCGTCGGATCGACCGGCGCGGGCAAGACCACGCTGGCCTCGCTGATCCCCCGTCTGTTCGACGTCACGGGCGGTGTGATGTCGGTGAACGGCACCGACGTGCGCGAAGCCGACGTCGAGGCGCTCTGGACGAGCATCGGCCTGGTGCCGCAGCGTCCGTTCCTGTTCACCGGCACCGTCGCATCCAACCTGCGCTACGGCCGCGAGGACGCCACGGATGAGGAGCTCTGGAAGGCGCTCGAGATCGCCCAGGCGCGCGACTTCGTCGAGGAGATGCCCGAGAGGCTGAACTCGCGCATCGCGCAGGGCGGCACGAACGTCTCGGGCGGTCAGCGTCAGCGCCTCGCGATCGCGCGGGCGCTCGTGCACCAACCGAAGATCCTCGTGTTCGACGACTCGTTCTCGGCGCTCGACCTCACCACCGACGCACGCCTTCGGCAGGCGCTGTGGCGCGAGCTGCCGCACGTCACCAAGATCGTGGTCGCCCAGCGCGTGTCGACCATCACGGATGCCGACCGCATCGTCGTGCTGGATGACGGCACCATGGTGGGCGTCGGAACGCACGAGGAGCTGCTCGCATCGAACGACACGTACCGCGAGATCGTCGAGTCGCAGCTGGGGGTGGACGCATGAGCGCTTCGAACAACCCCGAGACGCAGGAGCCCATGGACCGCAAGACCGCTCGTCGTGAGCGCATGGCCGCCGCCCGCGCCAAGGCCGCAGGGCCCCAGGTTGCCGAGATGACCGAGGCCGAGAAGGAGGAGCACGAGCTCGCCGAGAAGGCGCGCCTCGACGGAGGCGGCATGTTCGACGGCCCCGCCCCCGGCAAGGCAGACCACTTCGGGCCGAGCTTCAAGCGCATGATCGGGCTGCTCAAGCCCTCGGCGATGTGGTTCGTGCTCGTGTCGTTCCTCGGCGCGATCGGCGTCGTGCTCGCCGTGGCGGCGCCCAAGGTGCTCGCGGAGGCGACCAACGTCGTCTACGAGGGCTTCATCTCGATCCAGCTCGGGCTGCCGAACGGGGACTTCCCCGGGCTTCCCGCCGGCACGCCCAAGAGCGACGTCGTCGAGATGCTCCGCGGCGCCGGGCAGGACGACTTCGCCAACATGGTCGGCGCGATGGACGACTTCCGGGTCGGCGACGGCGTGGACTTCGAGGCGCTGCGCTGGATCATCGTCGCCGTGCTCGCGATCTACGTCGTCTCGGCGCTGCTCAGCTGGATCCAGGGCTACGTCATCAACGTGATCATGGTGCGCACCATGTGGCGCCTGCGCGAGTCGGTCGAGGCGAAGATCAACCGCCTGCCCCTGTCGTACTTCGACAAGGTGCAGCGCGGTGAGCTGATCTCCCGCGTCACCAACGACATCGACAACATCACGCAGACCATGCAGCAGTCGCTGTCGGGTGCGCTGACCTCGGTGCTCACCGTGGTGGGCGTGCTGATCATGATGTTCTCGATCTCGTGGCAGCTGGCCCTGGTCGCGCTCGTCTCGCTGCCGCTGATGGCCGTGATCTTCGGCATCATCGGTCCGCGCTCGCAGAAGGCCTTCGGCATCCAGTGGCGCAAGGTCGGCCGCCTGAACGCCCGCGTCGAGGAGGCCTTCTCGGGCCACGCCCTCGTCAAGGTGTTCGGTCGCGAGAAGGACGCCCTCGACAAGTTCCAGGTCGAGAACGAGGAGCTCTACCAGGCGAGCTTCAAGGCGCAGTTCCTCTCGGGCATCATCATGCCCGCGATGACCTTCGTCGGAAACCTCACCTACGTCGGCATCGCGGTGCTCGGTGGCCTCATGGTCGCCAGCGGCAACCTGCGTCTCGGCGACGTGCAGGCCTTCATCCAGTACTCGCAGCAGTTCAGCCAGCCGCTGAGCGAGCTGGGCGGCATGGCCGCGGTGGTGCAGTCGGGCACGGCATCCGGCGAGCGCGTCTTCGACTTCCTCGACGCCGAAGAGCAGGACCCGGATGCCGAGGACGCACCCGCCGTTCCCGACGGCAAGGGAGTGATCGAGTTCGAACACGTCGCGTTCTCGTACACCGAGGGCCGTCCGCTCATCAAGGATCTGTCGTTCCGGGTGGAGCCGGGCCAGACGGTCGCGATCGTCGGCCCGACCGGTGCCGGCAAAACCACGCTGGTGAACCTCATCATGCGGTTCTACGAGCTGAACTCGGGTCGCATCCTCATCGACGGGCAGGACATCGCCGAGGTCAGCCGCGACGACCTGCGCTCGCGCACCGGCATGGTGCTGCAGGACCCGTGGCTGTTCGCCGGCAGCATCCGCGACAACATCCGTTACGGCAAGGAGAGCGCGACCGACGACGAGCTCATGGAGGCCGCGAAGGCGACCTACGTCGACCGGTTCGTGCACTCGCTGCCCGACGGGTACGACACCGTGCTCGACGAGGACGCGTCGAACGTCTCGGCCGGTGAGCGCCAGCTCATCACGATCGCCCGCGCGTTCGTGGCCCGACCATCGGTGCTGATCCTCGACGAGGCGACCAGCGCGGTCGACACCCGCACCGAGCTGCTGCTGCAGCACGCCATGGCGGCGCTGCGCAAGGGACGCACCTCGTTCGTGATCGCGCACCGTCTGTCGACGATCCGCGACGCCGACCTCATCCTCGTGATGGAGCACGGCGACATCGTCGAGCAGGGCGACCACGACGAGCTGATCGCCAAGCAGGGCGCCTACTGGCGCCTGTACCAGTCGCAGTTCGAGCAGGCTGCGGCCGACATCGACGCCGAGGAGGCGCTCACCGGCACGACCCCGGTCATCGTGACCGGCGAGGCCGAAGCCGAGGAGGGCGAGACCCCAGAGATTGAGGATGCCGAGGCCACCGCCTCTGCGGCATCCGACCACGAGTTCCGCTGACCCCGCGCCCGATCCCCGAGACGCCCGCCCCGCCCGGGGCGGGCGTCTCGCTGTCTCCCCGGTTCGAAAGAGCAAACCGCCCCTCGCTCCCGTATGAGTTTGTGTCGCCTGTAGCGCGCTCAGGCGACACAAACTCATACGGGAGGGAGAGGCGGGTCAGTCCTTGTCGAGGCCGAAGAGCTCGAGGGGGTGGGTGAGGCGCCACCAGATGCTCGGCGCCTTGACCTCGTCGGCGAGCGACACCGACGTCTCGGCGGCGTTCAGCGGGCCCTGCGCGGTGAGCGTGCCCACCGTGGCATCCTTCGCCATCTCCTCGCCGAGCGTGAACTCGGTGGATGCCGTCGCCGTCGCGCCGTTCCACAGCACGACCTGCGTGTCAGCATCCGTCACGACGTCGGCCGTCGCACCCCACTCGGTCGAGACCGTGCCGACGACCGTGCCGGCCGGAACCGTGGCGGGCTGCGCGATGAGCTGCTGCTCGACCTCGGCGAGCAGACTGCGCGTCACGGCGAGACGGGTCTCGTCGTCGGGTTGACCGAGCACCGAGGTGAAGATCCGCACGTCGGAGTCGCCGACCGTGACCTGCTTCGCGGTGAGCAGGTTCCAGCCCGAGAGGGTGCCGGTCTTGATGCCGAGCACCCCCGGATCCTTCAGCATCCCGTTGGTGTTCGTCACCGTGCCGGCGCCGGGGATCTCGACCGATTTCGTGGCGACGATCTCGGCGAACACCGGGTTCTTCATCGCCAGCTCCCCGAGCGTGACGAGCGCGGCGGGCGTGGCGACGTTGCGATCATCGAAGCCTGACGGGCTCTCGAGCGTGATGCCGGTGATGCCGTGGTCGCTCAGCCAGGTGCGTGCGGCCTCGGCGAATCCGGCGCGTCCGCCCCACAGGTCGTCGGCGAGACGGTCGATGTAGTTGTTCGCCGAACCCAGCATGACGCCCTGCAGCATCTGGTACTCGGTCAGGCTGCCGCCGACCGGCACGTCGAGCGCCGACTGGTTCGACCGACGGTACTGCCAGTAGTCGCGGGAGTCGCCGTAGTCGAAATCGAAGCTCGGGCCCTGCTCACCCACCTTCAGCGGCAGCTCGTCGAGCACCATGAGCACCGACGCGACCTTCGAGATGCTCGCGATCTCGTCGGTCGTCGTCGCGGATGCCACGGTGGACAGCCCCTGCACGCCGACGGCGGCGCTGCCGACCGTCGGCCAGGTCACCTCGGCGGCGGGCGCGGCAGCCGCCTGCACCTGCACGGCCGACACCTCGGGCGCGACCGCGTGCAGCGGCCACAGCAGGGTGGTCGCTGCATACGCGCCGCACAGCGCGGCGACGATGCCGACCGGCACGAGCACCGGAGGGCGCCGCCAGCCCGGCGTCAGTCGCGCACCGGCGAAGACGTCGCGCGCCGCAACGTTCTCCGACACGGGGGCGGCGGATGCTGCCGCGACGGCATCCGGATCGAGCCACGTCAGCGCGGTCGGGGGTCGGCGCTCGTCGGCCCACTGGGCGGGTGCGGACGGCGTCTCGGGCTCCGGGGCATCGGTGGCGTCCGGGTCGGCGTCCGACTCGCGGGGCGCCTCCGGGGCGGACTCGAGGTCGGCGAGGAAGTCGGTCGACGGGTCGGGCTCGGATGCGACGGGACGCGGGGCGACGACCGGGCCGGGCTCCGAGCTCAGCAGGAACGCCGTCGCCGGGAGCGCGTCAGGATCGTCGGATGCGGCCTCCGCCGGGGCATCCGCGGCAGCTGCAACCGGCGCGTCGGGAGCCTCCGCGGCATCCTCCGCAGGACCCTCCGCAGATTCCTCGACCGGCGCGAGCGCCACGGCGAGAGCGTCGGCTCCCACGGCATCCGTGGGCGTCTCGGCATCCGCACCCGGGTCGCCGTCGGCACCCGAGCGGGCGCGACCGCGCTCGCGGAGGGCGCGCCGCGTGGCCGGACGCGCGGAATCGGGGGAGGCGCTCACTCCGCTACGGTACCCAATCCCGCGCGCCCGCGTCGCCACCCGCGCCGCACGGGCGCCCGCCCCGCGCGACAGGGCTATGATCGTCACATCACCACGGGAGTCCGGCGAGGCCGGGCTGAGAGGAAGCGACCCGCGCTTCGACCGTCGAACCTGATCCGGATCATGCCGGCGCAGGGAGGAGTTCAGATGAGTACGTCCACGTCCGCACCCGCCGTGAAGACCGGCACCCGCAGCCTGCAGTGGCGCGTCGTCGACATCGTCGTCGCCGCCGTTCTCGGCGTCGCGATCGGCCTGGTCTTCTGGGGCTGGAACACCATCGGCTACGCCTGGTTCCTGGCCGCCGACGGCCTGACCCCCGGCTTCGGCGGCATTGCCGTCGGCATCTGGCTGCTCGGCGGTGTCGTCGGCGGTCTCGTGATCCGCAAGCCCGGCGCCGCCCTCGTCGTCGAGCTGGTCGCCGCGATCGTGTCGATGATGATCGGCAACGTCTGGGGCGTCTCGACCGTGCTGTCGGGCCTCGTGCAGGGTCTCGGCGCCGAGCTGATCTTCGCGATCTTCCTGTACCGCCGCTTCGGCCTCGGCGTCGCCGCCCTCGCCGGCATGGGTGCGGCCGCCGCCGCGTGGGTCTTCGAGCTGTTCTACGGCTCGTCGCCGAACATCCTGAAAAGCCTCGAGTTCAACGCGATCTACCTCGGCGCGGTCGTCGTGTCGGGTGCGATCCTCGCCGGCGTCGTCGGCTGGATGCTCGTGCGCGCCCTCGCCGCCACCGGCGCCCTGAGCCGCTTCGCCGCCGGTCGGGAAGCCCGCCAGGAGGTCTGACCGTGACGGCTCCTGCTCGCGTCACCGCGACCGGGTGGGGCTGGCGGTACGCCGGCCGACGGCTGCCGGCCGTCAGCGACGTGTCGTTCGCGATCGAGCCCGGCGAGCGGGTGCTGCTGCTCGGTGCCTCGGGTGCCGGCAAGTCCACCCTGCTCGCCGGTCTCGCCGGCGTCCTCGGCGATGCCGAGGAGGGCGAGCGCACCGGCGCCCTGCTCGTCGACGGTGCCGCCCCCGAGTCGCAGCGCGGTCGCGTCGGTCTCGTGCTGCAGGACCCGGATGCCGGCGTCGTGCTCTCGAAGGTCGGCGACGACGTCGCGTTCGGGTGCGAGAACCTCGGCGTGCCGGCATCCGAGATCCCGCCGCGCGTCGTCGAGGCGCTGGAAGCCGTCGGGCTCGACGTGCCGCTCGCCCGCCCGACGAAGGCGCTCTCGGGCGGGCAGAAGCAGCGCCTCGCGCTCGCCGGGGCGCTCGCGATGCGCCCCGGCCTGCTGCTGCTCGACGAGCCGACCGCCAACCTCGACCCCGACGGGGTGCGTGAGGTGCGCGACAGCGTCGGACGGATGCTGGATGCCACCGGCGCCACGCTCGTCGTGGTCGAGCACCGCACCGAGGTGTGGACCGACCTGCTCACCCGCGTGATCGTGCTGGCCGCCGACGGCGGTCTGCTCGCCGACGGGACACCCGCCGAGGTGTTCGGCCGGCACGGCGATGCGCTCGCGGATGCCGGGGTGTGGGTGCCCGGTCACGAGATCGACCTTCCGGTCCTGCCGCGGATCGCCGGGGGAGCGGATGCCGTGCTCGCGGCGACCGGCCTGGCAGTGACGCGTGATCGGCGCACGCCTGTGCAGAGCGGACTCGACGTGCGCATCCCGCGCGGCGCGGCGACTGTGATCACCGGGCCGAACGGTGCGGGCAAGTCGACCCTCGCGCTCACGCTGGCGGGGTTGCTCCCCGAGTTGGAGGGCGAGGTTGTCGCGGCATCCGACCTCGCCGGGCGCTCCGGCCGCCGGCCGATCCGGTGGACGTCGCGCGAGCTGCTCACCCGCATCGGCACGGTCTTCCAGGAACCCGAGCACCAGTTCCTCTCCCGCACGCTGCGCGAGGAGCTCGCCGTCGGCCCGCGCGCGCTCGGGCTTCCGGCCGCGAAGGTCGACGCGATCGTCGACGAGCTGCTCGAGCGGCTGCAGCTCGCCCCGCTCGCCCTCGCCAATCCGTTCACGCTCAGCGGTGGCCAGAAGCGACGTCTGTCGGTCGCGACCGTGCTCGCGGCCGCACCGCAGGTGCTCGTGCTCGACGAGCCGACCTTCGGGCAGGACCGGCGCGGCTGGATCAGCCTCGTCGAGCTGCTGCAGGGCGAGGTGCACGCCGGTCGCACGGTGATCGCGGTCAGTCACGACGACGGTGTCGTGCGGCATATCGGCGGGCACCGCATCCGGTTGGAGGGCGCAGCATCCGACCCGGCGACCCACCCCGCGCGGAGGGTGTCGTGAGCGCCCCCGCGCTCGACACCCGTGTGGTCGGCGTGCGAGCGTGGATCGATGGCGTGAACCCGGTGACGCGGATCGTGCTCGCGCTGCTGCTGTCGGTGCCGCTGTTCGCGTCGATCGACCCTGTCAGCCCGCTCGTCGCGATCGCGCTGCAGCTGCTGTGCCTGCCGCTCACCGGGCTGTCGCTCGGCACGGTGCTGCGCCGGCTCCTGCCCATCGCGATCTTCTCGCCGGTCGCCGGCGTGAGCATGCTGCTGTACGCCGAGCCCGAGGGCGAGGTGTTCTGGCGGTTCGGCTTCGCGGCGATCAGCGAGGGCTCGATCGAGCTCGCCGTCGCCGTGACGCTGCGCGTGATCGCGCTCGGCCTGCCGACGATCCTGCTGTTCGGGCGCACCGACCCCACCGAGCTCGGCGATGCGCTCGCTCAGGTCGCCCGCCTGCCCAGCCGCTTCGTGATCGGCGTGCTCGCCGGTACGCGCATGCTCGGGCTGTTCCTCGACGACTGGCGCACCATGGCGCTCGCCCGCCGCGCGCGCGGGGTCGGCGACCGCGGTGTGCTGCGCCGGTTCTTCTCGATGGCGTTCGTGCTGCTCGTGTTCGCGGTGCGGCGCGGCAGCAAGCTCGCGATGGCCATGGAGGCCAGGGGGTTCGGCTCGAGCATCCGTCGCACCTGGGCGCGGCCCTCGCGACTGCACCCGCGCGACGCGGTCGCGGTGATCGGCGGGTTGCTGATCATGGCGCTCGCGATCGCGGCGGCCGTCGCCGCCGGGGTGTTCCGCTTCGTGTGGAGCTGAGGCTCAGCCCAGCAGCGGCTTCAGCACCTCTTCCAGCACGACCGCGTGATTGTGCTCGGTGTCGTGCACCGAGTAGACGAGGGTGACGACCGGATGCTGCCGCAGCTCGGCCGCCAGCGCCTGCAGCGCGTCGGTGCTCTCGTGCGCGAGCTGGTCACGGTAGCGGTCGGCGTAGATGCCCCAGTCCTCGGCGGGTGCGGCATGCCAGTCGCGGCGCAACTCAGCCGTCGGGGCGGTGTCCTTCGCCCACAGATCGATGGCCGCGCGCTCCTTCGAGACGCCGCGCGGCCACAGCCTGTCGACCAGCACGCGGAACCCGTCCTCGGGTGAAGCGGTGTCGTAGGCTCGCTTTCGACGCAGGTCCATATGCTCAGCATCGCCCTCTCCGGACGCACGCGCCAGTTGCGATACTCGGATTCACGTATGCTGAGACTCAGTCGCACGCGGCTGGGGGCGAGTTCGAAGGAGAACACATGAACATCAGCGGACAGGGTGCGCTCGTCACGGGTGGGGCCAGCGGCCTCGGCCTCGCCACCGCCCGACGCCTCGCCGCCGCCGGCGCCCAGGTCACGATCATCGACCTGCCGAGTTCCTCAGGCGAGGAGATCGCCGCCGAACTCGGTGGCACCTTCGTCGCGGCCGACGTCACGAGTGCCGAGGAGGTGGCCGCCGCCGTCGCCCAGGCCGCTTCACCGCTGCGCGTGGTCGTCAACTGCGCCGGCATCGCCCCGCCCGCCAAGGTGCTCGACCGCGACGGCAACCCCGCCGACCTTACGGCCTTCGAGCGGATCATCCGCATCAACCTCGTCGGCACCTTCAACGTCATCTCGCAGGCCGCCGCGGTCATCGCGCAGCAGGAGCCGACCGAGGGCGGCGACCGCGGCGTCATCGTGAACACGGCATCCGTCGCCGCCTTCGACGGACAGATCGGCCAGCCCGCGTACTCGGCGTCGAAGGGCGGCGTGCACGCCATGACCCTGCCGATCGCGCGCGAACTCGCGCGTCACGGCATCCGGGTGTGCACGATCGCGCCGGGCATCATGGAGACCCCGATGCTCGCCGGCCTTCCGCAGGCGGCGCAGGACTCGCTCGGTGAGCAGGTGCCGTACCCGTCGCGGCTCGGAAAGCCCGACGAGTACGCCGCGCTCGTGGAGCACATCGTCGCGAACGGCTACCTGAACGGCGAGACCATCCGCCTCGACGGCGCGATCCGCATGGCCCCGAAGTAAGGAGACAGCACATGTCATTGGCAGGAAAGACGATCCTCATGTCGGGCGGAAGCCGCGGCATCGGACTGGCGATCGCGCTGAAGGCCGCGGCCGACGGGGCGAACATCGCGATGCTGGCGAAGACCGACACCCCGCATCCGAAGCTCGAGGGCACCGTGCACACCGCCGCCGAGGCGATCCGCGCTGCCGGCGGCCAGGCGCTGCCCATCGTCGGCGACGTGCGCGACGACGACGACATCACCGAGGCTGTGCTGAAGACCGCCGGCGAGTTCGGCGGCATCGACATCGTCATCAACAACGCCAGCGTCATCGACCTGTCGCGCTCGCTCGAGCTCGGCGCGAAGAAGTACGACCTCATGCAGGACGTCAACGTGCGCGGCACGTTCATGCTCTCGCGCGCGGCGATCCCGCAGCTGAGGGAGTCGGTGAACCCGCACATCCTCTCGCTCTCGCCGCCGCTGAACCCGACTCCGAAGTGGCTCGGCGCACACACCGGCTACTCGCTCGCGAAGTTCGGCATGACCATGGTCACACTCGGCCTCGCTGCCGAGTTCGCCCGCGACGGCATCGCCGCGAACACCCTCTGGCCGCGGACGACCATCGCCACCGCCGCGGTGCAGAACCTGCTCGGCGGCGACAAGGTCATGGCCGCCAGCCGCACCGCCGACATCTACGCGGATGCCGCCTACGAGGTGCTCACCCGCCCCGCGCGCGAGTACACGGGTCAGTCCCTGATCGTCGAGGACGTGCTGACGGATGCCGGCATCACCGACTTCTCGGGCTACGCCGCCGTTCCGGGTACCCCCGACGAGCGGCTGTTCCCGGATATCTTCCTCGACTGAGCCAGCGACGGGCAGGGCTCAGACCAGCAGATACAGCGAACCGCCGATCGTCAGGCCGATCACGAGCCGGTCGAAGAGGCGCTGCGGCATCCGCTTCGCGAGCCGAAGGCCGATAAGCGCGCCGATCACGACGAGCGGTGCGAGCACGAGATCCATCAGCAGCACCGACGGCGTGAACAGGCCGAGGCCGGCGAGGAACGGCACCTTCACGAGGTTCACGATCGCGAAGAACCACGCCGAGGTGCCGAGGAACACCATCACCGGCGTGCGCGAAGCCAGGAAGTACATCGACATCACCGGGCCGCCGGCGTTCGCGACCATGGTCGTGAACCCGGCGAGCGTCCCGTAGCCGGCCGCCGCGATGCGCCCGCCCGTCGCCGTACGCGAGCGGTGACGGCTCCACAGTGTGATCGCGATCATCGCCAGCAGGATGATCGCGATGGTGCGGCGCACGAGCCCGTCGCCGCTCCACGCCAGGAAGAGGAAGCCGGCCACCAGTCCCGCGATCACCGCCGGGGCGAGGCGCAGCAGGGTGCGCCCGTCGGCGTGCCGGCGGTACGCGATCAGCGCGAAGACGTCGCCGACGATGAAGAGCAGCAGCACGGTCGCGGTCGAGGTGCGCGCGGGAAGGATCGAGGCCATCACCACGACGGTGACTGTCGAGCTGCCGGGGATCGCCGTCTTGCCGAGCCCGGCGATGAGCGCGGCGACCGCGAGCAGCGCGCACGCCCACGGAGCGAGATCGGTCACGCGCGCACGGTCGCGAGCGCCGCGGCGAACCGCGCAGCGCGGGCCTCGAGATCGTCCCAGTCGGATGCCGCGATGGCGGTCCCGTTCGCGAGGTCGCCGCCCGCACCTGCGGCCACCGCGCCCGCGGCGAACCAGTCGGCGAGGTTCTCGGGCGTCACGCCGCCGGTGGGCATGAGCGGAGCATCCGGGAACGGCCCGCGCAGCGCCTTGAGGTACGCAGGGCCCCCGAGGGATGCCGGGAAGACCTTCACGACGTCCACGCCGAGCGAGAGTGCCGACATGATCTCGGTCGGGGTGAGCGCACCGGTCATCACGATGCGGCCGGTGTCGAGCATCGCTTGGGTGAGGTCGGGCAGCGTGCCGGGGCTGACCAGGAACTCCGCGCCGGCCTCGGCCGCGGCATCCGCCTGTTCCGGGGTCGTCACGGTGCCGGCGCCGACGTACGCGCGCTCGCCGTGGCGGGCGATGAGCTCGCGGATGACGGCGGGCGCGTCGGGCGTCGAATAGGTGACCTCGATGCCGGGGATGCCGCCGCGGATGATCGCCTCGGCCGCCTCGAGGGCGAGCTCGGGCGAGGTGGCGCGCAGCACGGCGAGGACGCCGGCGGCGCGGGCGCGGGTGAGGCGGTCGGTCATGGAGGCTCCGTTCGTCCTCTTCATTGTGGGCCGGTCAAGCCTGTAATTACAAGTTTGACTACAGCGCCTTCCGAGCGGGCAGCCCGTACCCTTGATGTCATGCCCGCATCCGATGAGACCCCGCGCATCCGCACGACCACGCCCCGTGCGACCACCCAGGTGCGCCCTGCGACCGAGGGATGGACGCAGAAGAAGGATGCCGAGGGGCGCCCCCTGCTGCAGTTCGCCAGCCCGCGCCGCGGCAAGCCGCCCGTGCACCTGGCCGACCTGACCCCCGCCGAGCGCGTCGAGAAGGTCAAGGAGCTGGGCCTGCCTGGCTTCCGCGCCAAGCAGCTGGCCACGCACTACTTCACGCACTACACCTCCGACCCCGAGCAGATGACCGACCTGCCGGCCGCGCAGCGTGACGAGCTCGTCGCAGGCATGCTGCCGCCGCTGCTCACCGAGGTGCGCCGCCTCGAGACCGACCGCGGCGACACCATCAAGTTCCTCTGGCGCCTGCACGATGGCGCCCTCGTCGAGTCGGTGCTCATGCGCTACCCCGGCCGCATCACGCTGTGCGTCTCGTCGCAGGCCGGATGCGGCATGAACTGCCCGTTCTGCGCCACCGGCCAGGCGGGACTCACCCGCAACATGTCGACCGCCGAGATCATCGAGCAGATCGTGCGCGCCAACCGCCTCATCGCGAACGGCGAGCTGGGCGGCAAGCGCTCCGACGACCACTCGATGGAGCGGGTCTCGAACATCGTCTTCATGGGCATGGGTGAGCCGCTCGCCAACTACAAGCGGGTGATGGATGCCGTGCGCGTCATGGTCGCGCCGCAGCCCGGGGGCCTCGGCATGAGCGCCCGCGGCATCACCGTGTCGACCGTGGGCCTCGTGCCCGCGATCCGCAAGCTGGCCGACGAGCACATCCCGGTCACCTTCGCGCTGTCGCTGCACGCACCCGACGACGAGCTGCGCGACGAGCTCATCCCGGTGAACTCGCGCTGGAAGGTCGACGAGGCGCTGGATGCCGCCCGCGAGTACTTCGAGAAGACCGGGCGCCGCGTGTCGATCGAGTACGCCCTCATCAAGGACATGAACGACCACCCGTGGCGTGCCGACCTGCTGGCCGACAAGCTCAACGCCCGCGGCCGCGGCTGGGTGCACGTCAACCCGATCCCGCTGAACCCGACGCCGGGGTCGATCTGGACGGCATCCGATGTCGACGTGCAGAACGAATTCGTGCGTCGCCTCAACGATGCCGGCATCCCGACCACCCTGCGCGACACCCGCGGCAAGGAGATCGACGGCGCCTGCGGTCAGCTCGTCGCCACCACCGAGGACGAAGCGGCCGCGGCCGCGATGGGCTGAGCCCGGCTGGACGGCAGCCCGGTCAGACGGCATCCTTCGGAGTGCGCAGCCGCAGCAGCCGGCCCGAACCCTCGATGAGCTCGGACCACGAGCCCACATCGACGGCGCACTCCGCGACAGCGCCGGTCGGCAGCGCGAGGTACTCGCCGGTGAGCTCGCCGACCGCCCCGCTCATGCCCGGGTTGTGGCCGACGAGCATCGCGACCTCGACGTCGTCGGGCAGTGCGGCGGCGACCGCGAGGATCGCCTGGGCGCTCGCGCCGTAGAGCAGCGGCTCCTCGACAACGGTCAGCGAGAACGCGGCGGCGTGCTCGTCGGCGGTGCTGCGGGCGCGCACCGCGCTGCTCGACACGATCCGCTCGAGAGCCACGTCTTCGTCGACCAGCCGCTGCGCCATCTCGGGCGCGTCTCGCCTGCCGCGCGGATTCAGCGGACGGTCGTGATCCGACAGACCGGGCATGCCCCAGTCCGACTTGGCATGACGGGCGAGTAGCAGCGTCTTCATGCCTCCAGCCTGACATCCGAAGCCCTGCTCGTACACCCTGCCGGCTCACCCTGGCGCGCCCGAGCGGAGGTGCATTAGCGTGCACAGTGTGACCACCCTCTTCGACGGCATCACCGCCCGCCGCGTGCCCACCGACCGCTACGCCGCGAACGTGCTGGAGCGTGCGGCATCCGATCCCGACGCCGCCTCGACGACCGTCGTGTTCGTGCACGGCAACGTGTCGTCGAGCGCGTTCTACCAGCCGAGCATGCTCGCGCTGCCAGCATCCGTGCGGGCCCTCGCGATCGACCTGCGCGGGTTCGGCGACAGCGAGACCAAGCCGGTCGACGCGACCCGCGGGCTGCGCGACTTCGCCGACGATGTGCGCGCCGTGCTTGACGCGCTCGAGCTCGATGCCGTGCACCTGGTCGGCTGGAGCATGGGCGGCGGGGTCGTCATGCAGCTGGCGCTGGATGCTCCGGAGCGGGTGCTCTCGCTCACGCTCGAGTCTCCGGTGTCGCCGTACGGCTTCGGCGGCACGCACGGTGCCGACGGCATCCGCAACGACGACCACGGAGCAGGCACCGGCGGCGGGGGAGCGAACCCCGACTTCGTCGCCCGGCTGGAGGCCGGCGACACCACTGACGAGGCGCAGACCTCGCCGCGCACCGTCTACCGCTCCTCGTACGTCGCGAAGCCCGAGCTGCAGACCGCCTTCGAAGATCAGTGGGTCGCGTCGATGCTCACGACCCGCACCGGCGTCGACAACTACCCCGGCGACGCGGTCGCGACGGACGCGTGGCCCGGATTCGCGCCGGGAACCCGCGGCGTGCTCAACACGATGGTGCCGCAGCACCTCGACCTGTCGGGCATCGTCGACCTCGCCGTGAAGCCGCCGATCCTGTGGATCCACGGCGCGAAGGACCTCATCGTGTCGGACGCGTCGTTCTTCGACCTCAACCAGCTCGGCGCGATCGGGGCCATCCCCGGTTGGCCGGGCGCCGACGTCGCCCCGCCGCAGCCGATGGTCACGCAGACCCGCGCGGTGCTCGATCGGTACGCCGCGAACGGCGGGGCGTACCGCGAGGTGGCGTTGCCGGATGCCGGTCATGCGCCGCATCTGGATGAGGCTGAGATCTTCGACCGCGAGCTGGCGGCGCACATCGGAGCCTGACGGCGCCCGCGATTCCTGAGAGTCGCTCGCAGGCGGTATCCGGCACTCCCACAGGCGCTGTTTCCTACCCTGGACGGATGTCTTATTCCGCGCATCGCCCTGGCCGGATGGATTCCCAGGGGCGGATCTCGTTCGAGACCGACGCCTCCGAGGGCACCACTCCCGACGGCACGGTCAGCGATGACGACCTCTACTTCCTGCGCAGCTTCGAGCCCGAGGGCGCCGAGGCGCGCCGGGCGACGGCTCCCGCATCCGACATCGGCGATGCGACGCACCCGACCGAGGTCATCGACCCGGCGGATGCACCCGAGACGACCGCTGCACCGGCATCCGAGCCCCGCGCCCCGCGCGTCAAGCGCGAGCGCGCCCCGCGGGTAAAGCGCGAGCGCACTCCGCGGGTGAAGCGCGAGCGCACCCCGGGTTCGCGACTGCGCACCCTCGCGATCCTCGGCGGCGCCGAGGGCGAGGTGCTCGACCGGGTGCCGGGCGAGACGCCGCGCTTCGTGCAGATGTTCTTCGTGCTCGCCGGCACCGCCCTCGTGTCTGCGATCTCGATGCTGTTCGCACTCACCACCGGCGTGCAGGTCGCGATCTGGGTGGCCGTGCCGCTCGCGATCGTGTGGGCCGCGATCATCTTCAACCTCGACCGGTTCCTCACCTCGACCATGACGTCGACCCGCAGCATCGGCAAGCTCATCGGCCTGGCGCTGCCGCGTGTGGCGATGGCCGCGCTGATCGGATTCCTCGTCGCCGAGCCGCTCGTGCTGCAGGTGTTCCACAACGACATCGCCCGCGAGGTCGCCGCGACCAACATCGTGCAAGCGCAGTCCGATCAGGATGCTCTCGAGCAAGGCCCCGAGAAGAAGGCGCTCGACGCCGCGACCGAGCGGGTGAACGAGCTCGAGAACCAGGCCGCTACCGGCATCGTGGCCGGCACCGATTCGGGTTCGGCGTCGACCTCGGCCGCGCAGGGCACGGTCGACGACATCACCGCGAAGATGGCCGAGCAGCAGAAGGTGATCGACTCCGCCCGCGCGCTGTACCAGTGCGAGCTGACCGGTGAGGGTGCGGGAGAGGTGCCGGGCTGCACGGGCGTGAACGGCGAGGGCTCGAGCTCGGATGCCGCGAAGGCCCAGCTAGCGCAGGCGCAGCAGACCTATGACGCGCTGGCCGCGCAGCTGCGCTCGGCCAACGATGACCTCTCGGCCGCCGAGACCAGCGCGAAGGAGAACACCTCCGCCTCGGAGAAGGCCAACCGTCAGCAGGCGCAGGACCAGCTGCCCGCCGCGAAGGAGAGCTACCAGGCCGCGCTCGCCGCCTACAACGCCCGCGCGGATTCGGTGGCGCAGGGCAACGCCGGGGCGGTGGGTCTGCTCAGCCAGATCAGCGGTCTGAACCGCCTTGCCGAGAAGGAGCCGACGATCTGGTGGGCGCACTGGCTGATCGCCGCGCTGTTCTTCATGATCGAGCTGCTGCCGGTGATCGTGAAGGTGCTCACCTCGTTCGGCGATCCGACGCTGTACGAGAAGGCCGCCGCGATCCGCAAGCAGGTCGATCTCGACCGGGTGACCGCCGAGGGCTTCCGCGACAGGGCGGCGATCGTCACGGCCTCGGATGCTGCAGCATCCGCCCCTGCTGCGGGATCGTCGTCACCCGCTGAGCCCACGGATGCTCCCACGGAGCCCCTGACCCGCGCCGACCTGCGCGAGACCGTCTCCGTCTGACCCCGCCCACGGGGTTCGACAGCAAACCGCCCCTAGCTCCCGTATGAGTTTGTGCTGCCTGAAAGCGATTCAGGCGGTACAAACTCATACGGGAGTGAGAAGCGGTGCGGTGGTGGGGCGGGAGTTGACGTCGACGGTGACGCCGTCGATCCAGCGGCGGATGCTGCCGGTGACGGTGACGAGCAGACCCGACGTTCCGGTTGCGCGCGGCAGCCAGGACACGTCGTTTCCCGCCACGACGACGGCGGTCGCCCCGACGTCGGCTCGGGTGAGCGAGTCGGCGATCACCGTGGCCGAACGGATGCCGGTGGCAGGCGCTCCACGCCGCGGGTCGACGATGTGATCGCCGCGCTCAGCGCTGCCCGAGGTCGCGACGGCGCCGTCGCGGAGCGGGACCGTCGCAAGCACTCGGCCGCGATCGGCGGGGTCGACGATGCCGATGTTCCAGGTCCAATCCGAGTCGGGTGACGTGCGCACCTGAAGATCTCCGCCGACATCGAGTCCGACCGCCTGCACGCCGGGAAGAAGCAGCAGCGGCGCGAGGTGCTCGCGCAGGGCGCGCTCGGTGGCCCAGCCCTTGACGAACCCGGTCGGGTCGAAGAACCCCGGAAGGTGGGCGTCGAAGAGCCCGCCGGTCTCGATCTCGGCCCGACGGCATCCCTCCGCGACCTCGGCGACCCACGGATCGGCGTCCTCCTCGAGCAGCTCACCGCGAGCCATCCGGCGGATGTCGGAGGCGTCGTCGTACGTCGAGAACACTCGGTCGGCGCGGTGCAGGGTGTCGGCGCATGCGTCGACCGCGGCATCGAGCCCGGCAGCATCCGCCGTGCCGATCACGTGCACGCTGGCGACCGTGCCCATCACCGGAATCGACCGCACCTGCCGCCCGGTCACGACTGCGCCTGATCGATCGCGCTCTGCAGTGACTGCAGGTAGCCCTGGCTCGTGTACGTCGCGCCCGAGACCATGTCGATCTGCGCCGACTGCGCCGACGTCGTCTCCGAGATCAGCGTCGGCAGGGCTCGCTCGTTGATCTGCCGGTCGCGCGGGTTGTCGCTGGGGTAGTCGATCACGTCGACGGCCGAGATGCTGCCACCGCTGACGGTGATCTGCACCTGTACGGGACCGAAGCGGGTGCCGACCGAGTCGCCGGTGTAGGTGCCGTCCTGCAGGCCCGAGGATGCGGCCGCGTCACTGGACGTGCTCGCGCCGCTCGACGCGTCCGAGCCGGACCCGCTGGACCCGTTGGACGAAGACCCGTCGGAGCTCGAGCCGGCCGAGTCGCCGGAGGTGGACTGCTGGGCATCCGAGGTGGAGCCGGACGAATCCGATGACACCCCGCTGTTCGTGCTGGCGGCTGCGGCCGCGCTGATCTCCTCGCCGTGCGAAGTGCGGTAGCCGAACAGCAGCACGAGGCCGCTGACGGTCGCCAGCACGGCGTAGACGATGCGCTTGAGCGGACGGTCCATGACGATCTCTCTTTCTCAGACGGCGAAGGATTCGCGGTGGATGCGGGAGGCGGGGAAGCCGGCGGCGCGCAGGTCGCGCAAGACGGCATCCATCCACGCCGGCGGTCCGCACACGTACACGTCGTGCGCGAGCACATCGGGAGCGAGGTGGCGCAGCGCCTGCACACCGTCCCACCTGGCGTGCGACTCGGGAAGCCACACCGCTCCCGATCGTGCCCGCGGGCCCGGCAGGGCGACGTGCTGCACGCCGCGGTCGCGCACGAGTGCGGCCAGCGCGTCCGCCCGAAGGGCGACCTCGGGTGCCGTGTCGCGGGTGACGATCGTCGCTTCGCCGGGCAGGTACGGCTCGCCCTCGAGAAGCGAGACCAGTGGAGCCACGCCTGCGCCGGCGCCGAGCATCAGGAGTCGACGGCCGCGGCGCTCGTCGCCCGTCATCCGCCCGTAGGGGCCTTCGATCAGCACCCGCGTGCCGGGCTGCAGGTCGGCTAGGCGCACCGTGCCGTCACCCGCGAAGCGGGCGGAGACGCGCAGTTCGGCATCCGTCGGGGCTGCCGACAGCGACAGCGGGTGACCGCGCGTCCAACCGGGCCCGTCGAGGAACCGCCACACGAAGAACTGGCCGGGGCGCGCCCCGAGGCGAGCGAGGCGGTGTCCGCGCATCCGCACGGTCACACCGTCGGCGCCGTCGGGCGCGACCTCGGCGACCCGCAGCGCATGCCGGCGGGAGAGGACGAGCGGAACGATCACCCGGTAGACGATGACGGCGATCGCGGTGAGGATCCACAGTCCCCACCAGTAGGTCGTGGCGAGCGCGGATGCCGAGAAGTCGGCGCCTGTCCACAGCTGATGCGGCAGGGCGAGCCCGGCGCCGAGGTATCCGTACAGGTGCAGCAGATGCCAGGACTCGTAGCGCAGTCGGCGGCGCGCTCGCCGCATCGAGGTCACAGCGACGAGGATGAGCAGCGCTGTTGCGGCGGTGGCGAGCAGCATGCCGGGGTAGTCGACGACGAACTCGACGACCTGCGCGATCGGGTTCACGGCCGCGGATGCCGCATACCCGAGCGTCTGCAGCACGATGTGCGCCAGCAGCAGGGCGAGTGACCAGAATCCGGTGAGCCGGTGCATCCGCGTCATCCCGTCGCGACCGAAGCCGCGTTCGAACAACGGCACCCGCGCCATCAGCAGAACCTGAAGAAGCAGCAGGTTCGCCGAGACCAGGCCGGTCAGCCTGCCCAGCGCGTTGAGGGCGTCGGCGCCTCCGCCGAGCAGAGCATCGACACCGCCGCCGCCGACCCAGAGCGCGACGACGAACAGGCTCGTCGACCAGACGACGACCACCGCGCCGAGGTTCCACGCGTCGTTGCGGCGCGTGCGCGACCGGGCTCCGATGGTCGGGGCCTGCGGCAGGGTGATCGTCGTCATGATCGTGTGCTCCTTCCTGGGTCAGCTGTTCGGGGTGCTGTCGGTCGTGCTGTCGGGCGTGGGCTGGTCGTCGGACTGGTCGCCGTTCTGATCTCCGTTCTGACGCTGATCGCCGTCGCCGTCCCCATCGCGGTCGCGGTCGCGCATGCCTGGCATGCCGCCGCCGGGCATCCCGCCGCGGTCCTGGTTCCAGCCCTGGCCCGGCGCGGTGACGCCGAACGAGCCATGCTGCTCTCCGCGCACCAGCCAGCCTCCGCCGAATCCGACGAGCAGCAGCACGACGGCCGCGACGACGCCCGCGGCGACGCGGGTGCCGGTGCGGCGCCAGAACGACGGAGCGGTCCGGGCCGGGGCCGCGGCGGGTGCGGCCGCGGCGGGTTGGGCGGGCAGGGCCTCGGATGCTGCGGCGGGTGCCGCCGCGCCGGCCGGTTCGGCTGCACCGGCCGGTTCGGGTGCCGGAGCGACCTGCGGTTCGGGAGTCGTCGGGGTGCTGTCGGCGGAGACCGGAGTCGGCTCCTGCTCGGGGGTGTTCGGGTTCTTCTCACTCATGAGGGCACTTTCCCGCGGGCACCCCAAGACAGCGCCAAGAATCAGCCGTTCACCGGTTTCTCATAGCCGCCAGATCGGAGATTGTCAGGCGCGCAGGTGGGTGCCGTCGCTCTGGCGCCGCCGCGGCAGGGTGAGCAGGAACGTCGTGCCGGTCGGCGAGGTGTGCTCCACGGCGATCGTGCCGCTGAACCGCGCGGCGACATCGCGCACCAGCGCGAGGCCGAGCCCGAAGCCCTCGCCCTGCTTCGACGCCGACGAGCGTGCGAAGCGTTCGAACACGCGCTCCGGGTCGATGCCGATGAGCCCGCCACCGGCATCCGCGACCCTGATCCCGACCTCACGTCCCGCGGCGCGGGCGGTGAGTGCGACCTCTGCGCCGTCGGGCGAGTGCCGCACGGCGTTGTCGAGCAGCGCGATGAGTGCACGGGCCAGCGCGGTCGGCTCCGCTGCGACGCGCAGCGCGGGCTCAGCATCCGTCACGATGCGGATGCCGCGGTCCGCGCCGCGTGGCCCGATCGTACGCACCGCATCCTCGAACGCCTCCGCGACCTCGGCCTCGGCGCTCGCGTCGTCGGTGCGCACGCCCGCCGTCTCGGCGGCGAGCAGCAGGTCGGTGAGCACGGCATCCATCACCCTCGCGTCGTGACGCATCTCGTGCAGCACCCCGCCGACGTCGTCGCCGTTGCGCAGGCGGTGCTCGGCGAGCTGGATGCGGCTGTTCAACGTCGTCAGCGGCGTGCGCAGCTCATGGCTCGCATCGGCGACGAAGGCTCGCTGCACGCCCAGGGCGTCGGCGAGCGGCTGCGCCGCCCGACGCGAGGCGTACCAGGCGATGAACCCCAGGATCACGACTCCGATCGCGCCGAGTGCGATCACCAGCGGTAGCACGTCGTCGAGGTCGAGGATCCGGTCGCCGGGGCCCTCGCCGCGCGGATCGCCGACCGGCCCACGGCGGTCGGGGCGGCTCACCGACACCAGGGCGGCGACGATCGTCGCGGTCACCGCGGTGACGACCGCCGCGGAGGCCAGGCCCACCCACAGCCCGCTGCGCAGCGCCGAACGCTGCACGCGAGCGCGGTCGGCCGCCGTGGCGCGGTCGGTCGCGCGGCTCATCGCGGCGTCCCGGTGCGGTAGCCGCGGGCGCGGACGGTGTCGATGATCTCGGGGGTCGACTTGCGGCGGATGTAGTGCACGTACGCGTCGACAGTCCCCGGCGAGCCGCCGGGGAAGACGCTCGCGACGATCTCTTCGCGGGTGAAGACGTGCTCAGGGCTCGAGGTCAGCAGCTCGAGCAGATCGCCCTCGGCCTGGGTGAGCGGGATGCGGGCGCCGTCGGGCGCGTACAGTGCGAGCCCGGTGGGGGAGAACAGCCAGTCGCCGATCTCGCGCCCAGACACCGGCCCGCGGCCGCGGCGCAGCGCGCGCAGTCTGGCGCGCAGCTCATCGAAGTCGAAGGGCTTCAGCAGGTAGTCGTCGGCACCGGCATCCAGCCCGCTCACCCGGTCGTCGATCGTGCCGAGCGCGGTCAGCATGATCGCCGGGGTGTTCAGATGGGCGGTGCGCACCGCCTGGAGCAACTCGGCGCCGGACATGCCGGGCAGGCGCCGGTCGACGACCATCACGTCGTAGCGGCGCCCGAGCGCGAGTTCGAGCCCGGCTTCGGCCGTGAGCGCGTGGTCGACCTGGTACTCGTCCGAGAGCACCTCAACCACCATCGCGGCGGTCGCCGTCTCGTCCTCCACGTACAGCAGGCGGGGCAGCGAGCCCGCAGCCCGCGGAGATGTGCGAGGAGTGGACACGACATCAGTGTGGCAGAGCGAGGTCATGCTGCGGCTGGAAGTCCGTGCCTGTGATTGCGGTGGGAGAAGCGGCCGACCCGGCGCGCGGCCGCCTATCGTGAGCATCATGAGACGGGTGCCGAGGGGAACGACGCCGATCGCGATCGGCGGGGTCATCGCCGTCACGCTGTACGCAGTGGCCGCCGCGCTGCAGATCCTCGTGCTCACGCCGCTGGCCGTCGCGCCGGGTCGCTCGCTCGGCGAGATCCGGGCCGAGATGGATGCTGCCGGCGAGGGGCTCGGCGAGGCCGGCACGCTGGTGATCCTCGGCCTCGGCGTCGCGATCGCCGTCATCACGGCGGTGACGATCATCCGCTCGCGCGTGCGCCCTGCGCCCGCGGCGATCTTCATGCTCGCGCTGCTCGCGGCCGGCGGACCCGCGTTCTTCATCGCCTCCTTCGGGCCCGGGATGTCGCTCGCCGACACCTACTTCGTCTCGGCCGGCATCACCCTGCCCGGTGTGCTGCCGTTCTACGCGGTCAGCGCTCTGGCGGCCGCCGCAGCGGTCGTCGTCGCGCTCGGCGGGGTTGCGCGGGAGCGCCGCATCCCGGCATCCGTCTGACTTTCCCGCATCCGGCCTCGGGGTGGATGCTGCGCGATAGCGTGGCATCCATGGTCAACTATCGCTACCTCGGCAACAGCGGATTCAAGGTCTCGGAGATCACCTACGGCAACTGGGTGACGCACGCCTCGCAGGTCGCCGACGACGCGGCGCTCGCCACCGTGCACGCCGCGCTGGATGCCGGAATCACCACGTTCGACACCGCAGACACCTACGCGAACACGGCCGCCGAGGTCGTTCTCGGCAAGGCGCTCGCGGGGCAGCGCCGCGCGGGTCTGGAGATCTTCACGAAGGTGTACTTCCCGACCGGTCCGAAGGGCCCGAACGACACCGGGCTCAGCCGCAAGCACATCATGGAATCGATCAACGGCTCGCTCGAACGGCTCGGCACCGACTACGTCGACCTGTACCAGGCGCACCGCTACGACCACGAGACCCCGCTGGAGGAGACCATGCAGGCCTTCGCCGACGTGGTGCGGCAGGGCAAGGCGCTGTACATCGGCGTCTCGGAGTGGACCGCCGAGCAGTTGCAGGACGGCCACCGCCTCGCCACCGAGCTGGGCTTCCAGCTGATCTCGAACCAGCCGCAGTACTCGATGCTGCACCGGGTGATCGAGGGCAAGGTCGTGCCGACATCGGAAGAGCTCGGCATCTCGCAGATCGTCTGGTCGCCGATGGCGCAGGGCGTGCTCAGCGGCAAGTACCTGCCCGGGCAGCCTGTGCCCGACGGCTCGCGCGCGACCGACCCGCACTCCGGCGCGCACTTCATCGAGCGGCTGCTGAAGGACGACATCCTCACCGCCGTGCAGAACCTCAAGCCGATCGCCGCCGAGGCCGGGCTCACCATGCCGCAGCTCGCGATCGCGTGGGTGCTGCAGAACAAGAACGTCGCCGCCGCGCTGGTGGGTGCGTCGCGTCCGGAGCAGCTCGCCGACACCGTGAAGGCCTCGGGCGTGACGCTGGATGCCGACACGATGGCCGCGATCGACACCGCGCTCGCCGGCGTCGTGAACGACGACCCCGAGGACACCTACTCGGTCTCCCCGAAGCGCCGCCTCGTCTGAGACGCCGACCACTCTTCGCTCCCGTATGAGTTTGTGTCGCATAAGACGCGCTCAGGCGACACAAACTCATACGGGAGCGAGAGGCGGGTCGGCTTTCTGACAGAGAAGCGGGGGCCGCGTCAGGCGACGGTGATGTCGACCTGCAGGTCGTGGGTGAGGCGCTCGATGTCGGCGCGCAGAGCCTCGAGGTCGACCGAGGCCGGAGCCGTCGCGACGACAGCCGACTCGAACAGCCGGCCGCCGGCCATCGCGGCATCCCTCGTCTCGGTCGTCATGCTCTCGATGCTCAGCGCGTGCGAGCTCAGCACGCTCGAGATCTCGCGCACGATGCCGGGGCGGTCATCGCCCAGCACCGACAGCGACACCTCCTGCGCACCGTCGGCGGCAGCGGCGTCCGCTCCGGTGCTCACCGTCACAGCGAGCAGTCCGTCGAGCTCGTTCAGCGCGCCTCGCAGCTCGTCGACGCGCTCGTCGGCGACCGTGACCTGGATGACACCGGCGAACGTGCCGGCGAGTTCGGCGAGGCGACTGTTCTCCCAGTTGCCGCCGTGCGCTTCGACGACATCGGCGACGGCTGAGACGAGTCCGGGGCGATCCGCTCCCGCGACCGTGAGGATGAGCGTGGTCATGAGGCCAGCGTAGTCAGCGCGGGCCGACAGGTCACCAGGCCCCGCCGTCGAGGAACCGCTCCATCCGCGCGCGATGCGGGGCGAGATCCCAGTCCTGCTCGGCCACCCACTCGTCCGAATAGTACGTCTGCGAATACCGCACGCCGCTGTCGCAGATCAGCGTGACGACGCTGCCGGTCTCGCCGGCCTCCCGCATCCGCCCGATCAGCTCGAACGCGCCGTACAGGTTCGTGCCGGTCGACCCGCCCGCCCAGTGCAGGGTGCGCTCGCGCAGCAGCCGGATGGCCGCGACGGACGCCGCATCCGGCACCGTGATCATCTCGTCGATCACGCTGGGCACGAACGACGGCTCGACCCGCGGGCGTCCGATGCCCTCGATGCGGGAAGGGCGGCCGACGGCATCCGTCTCGCCCCTCCAGACGGCGTGGAACGCCGAGCCCTCGGGGTCGACCACCGCGACCTGCGTCTCGTGGCGGCGGTAGCGCACATAGCGACCGAAGGTCGCGCTCGTGCCGCCGGTGCCGGCGCCCACGACGATCCAGCGCGGGATCGGATGCCGCTCCTGCGCGAGCTGACTGAAGACGCGCTCGGCGATGTTGTTGTTGCCGCGCCAGTCGGTGGCGCGCTCGGCGTAAGTGAACTGGTCGAGGTAGTGGCCGCGGCAGTCCGAGGCGAGCCGACGCGCTTCGGGGGAGATCTCATCGGCCCGGTCGACGAAATGGCAGCGCCCGCCGTAGAACTCGATGAGGTCGATCTTCTCCTGACTGGTGCCGCGCGGCACGACGGTCACGAACTCGAGGCCGAGCATGCGGGCGAAGTACGCCTCCGACACAGCGGTCGATCCGCTCGACGATTCGACGAGCACGGTGCCCTCGTCGATGAGCCCGTTGACCAGCCCGTACAGGATCAGCGAGCGCGCCAGGCGGTGCTTCAGCGAGCCCGTGGGATGTACCGACTCGTCCTTCAGATACAGATCGATGCCCCACTCCGCGGGCAGCGGAAAGAGGTGCAGGTGTGTGTCGGCCGAGCGGTTGGCGTCCGCCTCGAGCATCCGGATGGCGGAACTGACCCATGCACTCATGGTTCGAGGGTAGCGGGGCGGGCGTGCCCGGTGAGGGGACGCCGTCAGGGCACGTGGACGAGCGAACCCTGCGAGCTGTCGGTGCTGAGCTGGAACTCGAAACGCGAGCGATCGCCGCGGTGGTACGCGATGAAGAACTCGATCGGCCGGCCTGATGCGTCGCGGCTCACGCTGCGCAGCCGCAGCAGCGCGGCGCCCGCGCTCACCTCGAGCTGGGCGGCCTGCTCGTGCGTGGCGACGGTCGCCTCGGCCGAGCGGATGCCGTGCGTCGCGACCACGCCGTCCGCGGCGAGCAGCGCGTACAGCGACGAGTCGCGCAGGTCGACGCCGAGCGTCGGCTCGCCGACGTCGAGTGGCATCCACGTCGTCGACAGCGACCACGCCTGCCCGTCCACGTGGCGCAGGCGGGTGAGCACGACGACCGGAGACCCCGGTTCGATCTCGAGCGCGGCCGCGACCTCGGCATCCGCATCGACGATCTCGTGCCTCAGCACGTCGCTGCGCACGTGACCTCCGCGCCGATCCACCTCGTCGAACAGGCCCACCAGGGTGTGCACCAGCGACTCGCTCGTGCGGGGCTGCGCGACGAACGTGCCCTTGCCCTTGATGCGCTCGATCGCGCCCTCGTGCTCGAGCTGCGCGAGCGCCTGGCGCACCACGGTGCGCGAGATGCCGTACTGCTCGCACAGTCGGTGCTCGCCGGGAAGCGGGTCCCCGGGCTGCAGCCCGTCGCGGTCGATGCCGTCGAGGATCAGCTGACGCAGCTGGTCGTACATGGGCGCGCTCGAGCCGCGGTCGATGCCGCCAACGGTCTTGTCGGCCGAGGGGGATGCGGAGGATGCTGCGGTGCTCATGGCTCAGTACGCGACGCCCGCGTGCAGGATCACGTTGGCGTAGGGGGTGAACTCGCCCGAGCGCACGAAGGCTCGAGCCTCGTGCGTGCGCTTCTTGAACTCCATGTGCGGCACGAGCTCGATCTCGATGCCGGGCAGCCGCTCACGCAACGCGGCGAGCACGTCGGGGCTGATCTCGGCGACCTCCGCCGACACGGTCGCCCCTTCGACGACCATCTCGGCGAGCACGGTGTCGAGTACGTCGAAGAACGCCGGCGCCCCGGGCCGGTAAGCGAGGTCGATGCGCTCGGCGCCCGGAGGGATCGGCAGCCCGGCATCCGTCACGACGATGAGGTCGGTGTGGCCGGTCTCGCTGATCACGCGCGACAGCGCGGGGTTGATGGTGGTGGCCGTCTTGCGCATTCTCGTTCCTTACTTCTCGGATGCCGGCTTCTGCGCCGCGAGCAACGAGTCGACCTCGTCGCGGCGGGGCAGGCTCGGCGAGGCGCCCTGCCTCGTCACCGTGATCGCGCCGGCCGCGCTGGCCAGTCGAGTGGCTTCTGCGAGGGTCGCGCCCTCGGCGAGGGCGGCGCCGAGGTACCCGGCGTAGGCGTCGCCCGCGGCGGTGGTGTCGACCGGCTCCATAGGAATCGGGTCGATGAAGGTGACGCCGTCGGCGGTCACCACACAGGAGCCCCTCTCTGCCATGGTGATCACGGCCGAGCCGACGCCCTGCTCGAGGAACCAGCGCCCGGCCCGCTCGGCGGATGCCGCATCCGTCACCTCGATGCCGCTCAGCAGCGTCGCCTCGGTCTCGTTCGGGGTGACGATGTCGATGTTGCGCCACACCTCGGCGGCGAGCGGCGCCGCGGGTGCCGGGTCCAGCACGACGGTCATCCCGTGCTCGCGCGCGCGGGACGTGATGTGCATGGTGAGGGATGCCGGGGTCTCGAGCTGCGTGAGCAGCACCGAGGTGGTGGGAGCGAGGGCGGCGAGGGCTTCGTCGATCTGGTCCTCGGAGAGGTGCGCGTTGGCCAGCGGAACCATCACGATGTCGTTCTGCGCCGAGGAGTCGACGCGGATGTGCGCGATGCCGGTCGGGCCGGGAACGGTGCGCAGGTGGGTGAGGTCGACGCCGGCGCCGGAGAGCCCGTCGACGACGAGGTCGTGGAACAGGTCGTCGCCCACGCATCCGACGAAGCTCGTGCGGGCGCCGGCGAGACCGGCCGAGACCGCCTGGTTGGCGCCCTTGCCGCCCAGCAGCAGGGTGAACTGGTCGCCGAGGATGGTCTCTCCGCGGGCGGGGAGGCGCTGCGAGAAGGTGGTCACATCGGCGGTGACGCTGCCGACGATCACGACGCCGGTGCGGGAGGTCGGGGCGGATGTCATGGAGTTCCGATCATCGTCGTCTCGGTGCCCGGCTGGCTTTGGAACGCGGGCGGATGCTGTCATAACATTAGCCGCATCCGAACCTGTAACGACAGGTTGGCGAGAGGAGAGCCGATGACCGCTCCGCGGCTGTACGTGGACAGTGCCGATGTCGACCGCGTCGGACGGCTGCTCGCCGCCGGGGTCGTGCACGGCGTGACCACCAACCCCACGATCCTCGAGCGCGGCGGACGCATCGCCGCCGGGATCCCCGAGCTGTACCAGCGGTGGGTCGACGAGGGTGCCCGCGAGGTGTTCTTCCAGACCTGGGGTGGCGACGCGGCATCCTTCCTGCGCAACGCCGAGGGCATCCGTTCGCTGGGGGACCGGGTCGCCGTGAAGGTGCCCGCCACGGCGGAGGGGTTCGCGGCGGCATCCGCCCTCGTGCGCGACGGGGCCTCGGTGCTCGTGACGGCCGTGTACTCGGTCGCGCAGGCGCTCGCGTGCGCGAGCATCGGGGTGCGCTACATCGCGCCGTACCTCGGGCGGATGCGGGATGCCGGCCTCGACGGCGTGGCGATCATCGCACGCATGCAGGACGTCTGCGAGGGCAGCGACACGAACGTGCTGGCCGCGAGCCTCCGCAGCGCGGACGACATCGTCGGGCTGCGCCTCGCCGGAGTGCCGTACTTCACCGCGGCGCCCGACGTGCTCGACGAGCTGCTGTTCCACGAGGTCAGCGACTCCTCGGCCGCCGAGTTCGACGCCGCGATGGTGCGCCTCGGGGCGTGACGCCTGGTTCTCCGGTTTCAAACCGAACCGCTCCGCTTGGGAAACCCAACCGCTCTTCGCTCCCGTATGAGTTTGTGCCGCCTGAATCGCGTCTAGGCGACACAAACTCATACGGGAGCGAGTGGCGGGATGCCCGCAGGGTCAGGCGGTCGCGGCCTGGCGCAGCCAGCGCTCGACGCCGGCGACGTGAGCCGTGGCGAGCGACGTCGCCAGCGCGGAGTCGTGCGCGGCGATCGCCTCGGCGATCGCGCGATGCTCCGACAGCGTGCGCTCGAGCGCGCCCTGCTCGGTGAGCCCGCGCCACACCCGCGCGCGGATCGTCTGACTGCTGAGGCTCTCGATCAGGCTCGCGAGGTAGGCATTGCCGGTGAGTCCCACGACCTCGCGGTGGAAGCGCACGTCGTGCGCGACGAGGTCGTCGATCGAGACGGTGTCGGAGTCGACCGAGGCGACCTCGTCGAGCAGCACCTGCGCCTCGTCGACGCTGGCGTTGCCCGCCGCGAGGCCGGTGGCCTGGGATTCCAGCATTCGACGCACCGCGAAGAGCTCGAGCAGCGAGTCGTCGTCATGCATGTCGACGACGAAGGTGATCGCCTCGAGCAGCAGGTGCGGCTCGAGGCTGGTGACATAGGTGCCGTCGCCACGGCGCACGTCGAGCACGCGGATGACTTCGAGTGCCTTCACCGCCTCGCGCATCGAGTTGCGTGACAGGCCGAGGCGCTCGGCGAGTTCCTTCTCGGGCGGGAGCCGGTCACCGGGCGCGAGCTCGCCAGAGACGATCATCGCCTTGATCTTCTGAATCGCCTCGTCGGTGACAGCCATGCGCACATCATAGCCATTGATCGGATGTCTCCACGGCGCTGTGTGAGGATGGGGGGCATGCGCGTCGTCGACAGTCATCTGCACCTGTGGGATCCGAGCGTTCTGAGCTACGACTGGCTCGACGGCGACCTGGATGACACGTTCGCGGTCGAGCAGCTGCGCGAGGATCTTATCGAGGACGTCGACCACCAGGTCGCCGTGTTCGTGCAGGCGGGCGCCGCGCGCAAGCAAGCGCTCGACGAGGTGCGCTGGGTCGAGTCGATCGCGCACGCGACCGGCGTGGTCGCTATCGTCGCGGATGCTCGCCTGGACGGCGGGCGCCGACTGCGGTCGCACCTCGACGCACTCGTCGAGCACGAGCTCGTCGTCGGCGTGCGGCATCTGCTGCAGGGGGAGAAGGACGGCTTCGCCCGTCGCCCCGACTTCATCGAAGGGGCGCGCGAGCTCGCGGCGCGCGGGCTGACCTTCGACGCGTGCGTGCGGCATCATCAGATCCCCGACGTGACGGCGCTGGCCGAGGCCGTGCCCGGGCTTCGGATCGTGCTCGACCACCTCGGCAAGCCTGCGATCGGCACCGCCGAGGCGCCGCTCGCCCCCAGTGCGGAGTGGCTGCGCGATCTGCATGCGCTCGCGCAGCATCCGAACGTGCACGTCAAGCTCTCGGGGCTGCCGGCGGAGTCGGCGGGCATGATCGATGAGGACCAGATGTTCCCGTTCCTGGATGCCGCGGCCGAGGCGTTCAGGGAGGAGCGGATGCTGTGGGGCAGCGACTGGCCGGTCTCATCCGCCGACAGCACCTCGCCCGGTGGGACGTTGTACATCGGCGCTGTGCGCGACGACTGGTGCCACACCCTTCTCGAGTGGGCGCAGGACCGCGGTCTTGATCCCGAGAAGCTCTTCTGGTCGAACGCCGTCCGCTTCTACGGCATCCGCTGACGCGCGGCCGCGCTCGCCTCGCTCGCCTCGCTCGCTTGGCTTCGGGCACCCGGTGGTCAGGTCGCGATTCGACCCGCTTTCCCGTCGTCATTCCCTGCCGAATCGCGACCTGAACGGAGACGGCCGCGTTTTTCCGAGTCGAATCGCGATCTCAATGGGAGCGAGTGGGCGTCAGTGCTGAAGCGCTCGACGGACGCGAGTGACCAGCTCCTCGGGGCGTGCAAGCAGGTCGCTGGTGACCTCGATGACCGTCCAACCCGCGGCGCGCAGCGCGGCGATGCGCTCGACGTCGGCCGAGTAGCGGCTGTGATGGAGCATGCTCTGGTACTCGATCGCGATCTTGAGGTGCGGGTACGCAAGATCGACGCAGCCGAGAAACCTGCCGTGTTCGTCGTAGACATCCTGATTGAGCAGTGGCTCGGGCAGTCCCCTCGTCACCAGGTGCATCCGAAGCTTGGACTCCCGGGGTGACCACGAATCCTCACGGATCAGGTCGACAGCTTCGCGCAGGCGGCGCACCCGTCGCCAGCGCGTCTTCGCCACTGCGGCCCGGAGTTCGTCGATCGTCGCGAGAGACCTGCGGCCCACATCTCGACGACCCGGACCGGGGCGCCACATGCGGCACAGGAAGTCCCCGAGCGCGACGAGGTCGAAGAGCGACCAGTCGCCGAGCTGCGCGAACATCGTCGGCGCGCTCGCGATGACGATGTTGCGGGATCGACGCACCTCGGCAGCCGTCGGGTCGGCGCGATGACCTTGCACACCACTGGCGCGGACCAGAGGCCCATCGCCGAGTGTGCTGACGTGCACCGGCAACGACCGGCCGTCGACCGGCGCTCCGTTCTCGACGACGAGCGGTAGCGGCCCTCCGCGAAGCGCGACAGCGCTCTCGTGGCTCAGGAACTGCCCCGGCTTCAGCAGCGGAGCGTACGCGCGTGCCCGCATCCGTCGCTCGGCAGCCTGGCGCTCGTACGGGTCGAGATCGGCGAGATCGAGGGTGACGCGTCGTGCCCTGGCGCCGCGGAACGGAATAGTGAGGTCCTTCCGCTGCATCCGTCCCCGGCTGACGCCTGCCTGCCCGCCTTCGTGCACCGTGAAGTACGGTCCCAGAGACGTCGGCAGCGCGTGTGGCGTTCGCATCACCCCACGTTCGCACCGCTGAGCGACGTCCGTTTCCGTTATCCACAGGGTCGTCGAGGCAAGTCAGGTCGCGATCCGACACGCTTTCCCGATGTCTTTCCGGGACGAATCGCGACCTGAGCGGTGATGGCGCGGTCATTACGGGACGAATCGCGACCTGAGGGGCCGCGGCGTGCACGCAGGCGCCACCAGCAGGCGGCGGGCGACGCGACCGGCGGAGCGCTACTCCGGGCGGGGGCGGAGGGCGGCCATGCCGCCGTCGACCTCGATGAACGTGCCCGTCGTCGACCCGGAAAGAGGACTGACCAGATACAGCACCGCGCCGGCGACCTCGTCGGGCGACACGAGCCGGCCGTGCGGCTGCCGGGCGTTCAGCGCCGCGCGCTCGGCCTCAGGATCGGCCGCCGAATCCAACAGACGCCCCACCCACGGGGTGTCGGCCGTCCCCGGATTCACGGCGTTGACGCGGATGCCCTCGCGCAGGTGGTCCGTCGCCATCGCCCTGGTCAGCGCCGACACCGCACCCTTCGACGCGGAGTACAGCGCACGCTGGGGCAGTCCGGTGGTCGAGGCGATGGATGCCGTGTTGCACACCGCAGCCGACGGCGACCTGCGCAGCCACGGCAGTGCGGCCGCGGTGACCCGGGCGATTCCGGTGACGTTGATCGACAGCACCCGCGCCCACTCGTCGTCGTCGTTCGCGGTGACATCGCCCTGCGCGCCGATGCCGGCGTTGTTGATGACGATGTCGATGCGGCCGAAGCGCTCGCCGACGGCGGCGACGGCGGCATCCACCGAGGCGCGGTCCGAGACATCGGCGGTGAAGGCGGCGAATGCGGAATCCGCTCCCGAGGTGTCGCGGTCGAGCACCGCGATCTGCGCACCCTCGGCGTGCAGCTTCGCGGCGATCGCCGCGCCGATGCCGGATGCTCCGCCCGTGACGATCGCAACCAAGCCCTCGACCTGCCCGCTCACTGTCCGGCCTCCCACGCGACGAACTCCTGACGCTGACGCCCCAGCCCCTCGATCTCGATCTCGACGACATCGCCGGCCTTGAGGTACGGGAACTTGCCGCCGAACGCGACGCCCTGCGGGGTGCCGGTGAGGATGAGGTCGCCCGGCTCGAGGGTGACGTACTGCGACAGGTGGTGCACGATCGTGTTCACGTCGAAGATCATGTCGTCGGTGTTCGAGTCCTGACGCGGCTCGCCGTTGACGAAGCTCGTCAGGCGGAGGCTGCCGGCATCCACCTCGGATGCCGGCACCAGCCACGGCCCGGTCGGGTTGAACCCGAAGGCGATCTTGCCCTTCGACCACTGCCCGCCCGAGACCTCCATCTGGAACGCGCGCTCCGAGACGTCGTTGGCGACGACGTAGCCGGCGATGTGCGCGGCCGCTTCGTCGACCGAGTCGAGGTAGGCGGCGCGGGTGCCGATCACGATGCCGAGCTCGACCTCCCAGTCGGTCTTCTCGCTGCCGCGGGGGATGGTGACGGTGTCGTTCGGGCCGACGACGGTGTTCGGCGTCTTGAGGAACATGATCGGCACGGTGGGCGGCTCCGACCCCGACTCGCGGGCGTGCGCGGCGTAGTTCTGGCCGATGCAGATCACGGCGCTGGGGCGGGCGATCGGGGCGCCGATGCGCAGCGCGTCGGCGTCGGCGAGCTCGGTGAGGGTGCCGGCATCCAGCGCCGCCTGCGTGCGACCGACGGGATCGGCGGCGAGGAAGTCGCCGTTCACATCGGATGTCACGGGGCGCAGATCGTAGGTGCGGTCGCCGTCGATGACGACGGGGATCTCGCTTCCGGACTCGCCGAGTCGTGCGAACTTCATGATTCTCCTTCGTCTCACGCGGGCGGATGCCGCGGCATCGAGGACGGATGCTGTCGAGCATCCGCACGTTGACAGTATAGACATCCGATGTTTACACTCCAAGGGTCTGCGCAGGAGACTTCCTGTCGCACCCGAAGGAGAACCGTGAGCCGTATCGTCGCGCTGGACACCAGCGACATCCGCTTTCCCACGTCGTTGAGCCTGGATGGCTCGGATGCGATGAACCCCGACCCCGACTACTCGGCCGCGTACGTCATCGTCCGCACCGACGCCGAGGACGGCATCGAGGGTCACTCCTTCGTGTTCACGATCGGCCGTGGCAACGACGTGCAGGTCGCCGCGATCGACGCGCTCGCCGACCACCTCGTCGGCCGCGAGCTCGAACCGCTGCTCGACGACATGGGCGGCACCTTCCGCGACCTCATCGGCGACTCGCAACTGCGCTGGCTCGGCCCCGAGAAGGGCGTCATGCACATGGCTATCGGCGCCGTGATCAACGCCCTCTGGGACATCAAGGCCAAGCGCGCGGGCATGCCGCTGTGGCAGCTGCTCGGCCGCATGACACCCGAGCAGATCGTCGACCTCGTCGACTTCCGCTACCTCACCAATGCGCTCACCCGCGAGGATGCCCTCGAGATCCTGCGCGCCGCGGTGCCCGGCCGCGAAGACCGGGAGCAGCAGCTGCTCGCCACCGGCTATCCCGCGTACACCACCAGCCCCGGCTGGCTGGGCTACTCCGACGAGAAGCTCGAGCGGCTCGCCCGTGAGGCCCTCGCCGACGGATTCACGCAGATCAAGCTCAAAGTCGGCGCCGACCTCGAAGACGACATCCGCCGCTTCCGCCGCGCACGCGAGGTCGTCGGACCCGACTTCCCGATCGCGATCGACGCCAACCAGCGCTGGGAGGTGTCCGAGGCGATCGAGTGGGTGAACGCCCTCGCCGAGTTCGACCCCGCCTGGATCGAGGAGCCCACCAGCCCCGACGACATCCTCGGGCACGCCGAGATCGCCCGCGGGGTCGCCCCGATCCGCGTCGCCACCGGAGAGCACGCCCACAACCGGATGATGTTCAAGCAGCTGCTGCAGGCAGACGCCATCAAGGTCATGCAGATCGACGCGGTGCGCGTCGCCGGCGTCAACGAGAACATCGCCAACCTGCTGCTCGCCGCGAAGTTCGGCGTGCCGGTCTGCCCGCACGCGGGCGGCGTCGGGCTGTGCGAGGCCGTGCAGCACCTGTCGATGTTCGACTTCGTGGCCGTCAGTGGCACGCGTGACGGCCGCCTGATCGAGTACGTCGATCACCTGCACGAGCACTTCGTCGTGCCGACCGACATCCAGGGCGGGTCGTACATGGCCCCCACCGCCCCCGGCACGAGCATGGAGATGAAGGCCGACAGCATCGCGAAGTACACCTGGACGGGGAAGCATGTCACCGACTGAGCTCGCGCTCCCGACGCTCGGCTACGGCGCCGCGAACGTCGGCAACCTGTTCCGCGCGCTCTCCGATGACGAGGCGTGGGCGGTTCTGGATGCGGCGTGGGATGCCGGCATCCGCTACTTCGACACCGCGCCGCATTACGGCCTCGGCCTCAGCGAGCGGCGTCTCGGCGCGTTCCTGCAGACCAAGCCGCGAGAGGAGTTCGTGCTCTCGACCAAGGTCGGGCGGCTGCTGCGCCCCAACCCCGACCATGCGCCGAGCGGGCTCGACACGGCCAACGACTTCCACGTGCCCGACGACCGGCAGCGGGTGTGGGACTTCAGCGAGGCGGGAATCAGGGCGAGCATCGCCGAGTCGCAGGAGCGTCTCGGCATCGAGCGCATCGACCTGCTCTACCTGCACGACCCCGAGCGGCACGACCTCGAGCTCGCGATCGCGTCGGCCTTCCCGGCCCTCAAGACGGTGCGCGCCGAGGGCATCGTCGGGGCGATCGGCGTCGGGTCGATGGTGTCGGATGCCCTCGCCCGATCCGTGCGCGAGGCCGACCTCGACCTCATCATGGTCGCCGGCCGGTACACCCTGCTCGAGCAGCCTGCGGCCGCCGATGTGCTGCCTGCCTGCGCCGAGCGCGGCACGGGGATCATCGCGGCATCCGTCTTCAACTCCGGCTTGCTCGCGCAGAGCGAACCGAAACGCGACGGCCGCTACGAGTACGGCGAGCTGCCCGAGGAGCTGTGGCAGCGTCTGGTGCGCATCGCCGCGATCTGCGCCGATCACGACGTGCCGCTGCCCGCAGCCGCGATCCAGTTCCCGCTGCAGTCGTCGGTGGTGCGCTCGGTCGTGGTCGGTGGCAGCCGCCCCGCGCAGCTGCGGCAGAATGCCGAGTACGCGGCGCTCGAGATCCCCGCGGAACTCTGGGCGCAGCTCGCCGAGGAAGGACTGACGGATGCTTGAGGGTATCAATCCGCTGCTCACCGGCGAGCTGCTGCTGCATCTCGACCGGATGGGGCACTCGGATGCCGTGGTCGTCGCCGACGCGCACTTCCCGGCGTGGGCGCTGGGGGAGCGGGTCGTCGACCTGCCCGGCACGACGACGCCCGAGGTCGTCGCCGCGATCCGCTCAGTGCTGCCGCTGGACGACGCTCCCGGCATCGACCTGATGGAGTCGGCGGATGCTGAGGTGCTCGACGTGCAGCACGAGCTGATGGCCGCTGCCGGCACGACGATCGACACGACCCGCTTCGTGGAGCGATTCGCCTATTACGACGTCGCCAAGGGCGCGTACCTGATGGTGCGCACCGGCGAGACGCGCAAGTACGGCAACGCGCTGCTCCGCAAGGGCGTGGTGGGCCACCCCTCCGCCTGAGACGGCATGGGCGTCAGTGCAGGTCGATCGTCCGCACGGCGTGCAGGCCGTCGCGGATGAAGCGGTTGGCGTGCGCGGCCAGGTCGTCGGAGTCCTGCCAGAGGTTGCGCCAGATGCCGAGCGTATTGCTGAGCGCGGCGCTCACCACGGCCGACGAGAACGATTCGAACACCACCGGCCCGTCGTAGTGCACGTCGTACAGCGCGCGGAAGAACGAGCCGAAGTCGACGCTGCCGGTGCCGAGGTACCCGCGGTGGCTCTCGCCGATGTGCACGTAGCCGAGCCTGCCCGCGGCGGCGACGTCCCGCACCGGCTGGAAGAGGTCGGACTCCTCGATGTTCATGTGGTACGTGTCGAGGTGCACCGAGACGTCGTCGCGGCCGACGCCCTCGAGGAACGCCAGCGCCCCGCGCCCGGTGTTGAAGACGTTCGACTCGTAGCGGTTCACGACCTCGAGCGAGAGGCGGATGCCGCGCTGCGCGGCCTTCTCGGCGAGCCGGGCGATCGCGGCGCGGCTGTGCTCGATGCCGCGCGGAGTGGCAGGGGCGACGTACTTCTGCATCGCCGAGTAGATGACCCCGCAGAGCACCTCGCCGCCCATGGCCGCGACGTGGTCGAGGCACTGCTCCAGCATCCGCTCACCCGCCGCGACGACCGCGGGGTCGTCGCTGGTGAGGTCGGTGGCGGCGGTGAGCCCGAGGGATGCCGTCACGGCGAGGTCGTTGTCGCGCAGCATCCGGGCGGCGAGGGCGGAGTCGAAGCCGTCGACGTCCATGAGGGGGATCTCGACGAGGTCGAAGCCGGCGTGCTTGGTGCCCTCGATCGCGCGCTGCAGGCCCGCCTCGTCGAAGGTGCCCGTGAAGACCAGTCCGTGCGCGCCGATGAGCATGTCTCTCCTCTCGGAGCGCGACCGTCGCACCCCGTCGTGACCAAGATGTTATTACAGGTCTGGCAAGATGTTATTACAGGTCTTCCGATCTGCGCTCGCGTCGCGTACTGTCGGAGACACTTGCGCCGAAGGTGGCTCCGACGGCACAATTGATCCGATGTTTGAAATGGATTCCGCATCCGAGGAGTCCGCACGACCTTCAAAGGGGCAGGTGCCGATGAGTGATCCCATCCTCCGGGTGGAGGGAATCAGCAAGGGGTTCCCCGGCGTTCAGGCGCTCAAGGACGTGCACCTCGAGGTGCGCGCGGGAGAGGTGCTCGTGCTCGTCGGAGAGAACGGCGCCGGCAAGTCGACGCTCATGAAGATCCTCTCGGGCATCTACACCCGCGACGAGGGCACGATCACGTTCGAGGGTGAGGAGATCGAACTCACCAGCCCCCTGCAGGCCCAGCAGCTCGGCATCACGATCATCCACCAGGAGCTGAACATGATGCCCGACCTCACGGTCGCGCAGAACATCTACATCGGCCGGGAACCGCGCAAGGGGCCGTTCGTCTCGGAGCGCGCGCTCAACCGGCGCACCGACGAGCTGCTCAAGCGTCTCGACATCAAACTCGACCCGCGCAAGAAGGTCGGCGACCTCACCGTGGCCGAGCAGCAGATGGTCGAGATCGCCAAGGCGCTGTCGTTCAACGCCAAGGTGCTCATCATGGATGAGCCCACCTCGGCGCTCACCGACACCGAGGTCGAGACCCTGTTCGTGCTCATCGAGCAGCTCAAGCAGCGCGGCACCGGCATCGTCTACATCTCGCACCGCATGGACGAGCTGCGTCGTCTCGCCGACCGGGTCAGCGTGCTGCGTGACGGCGCCTACATCGGATCTCTGGAGAAGTCCGAGATCAGCGTCCCGAAGATCATCGAGATGATGGTGGGTCGCGCGATCGACGAGGGAACCCGTCCCGAAGCCCGCGAGCACACCGCCGATCCGGTCGTTCTCGACGTGCAGGGACTGTCGACCAAGTCCCTGCTGAAGGACGTCTCGTTCCAGCTGCACAAGGGCGAGATCCTCGGCTTCGCCGGCCTCATGGGCGCCGGCCGCACCGAGACCGCCCGTGCCATCATCGGCGCCGACCGCAAGGACGGCGGCAGCATCCACGTCGGCGGCAAGCAGGCGCGCATCCGCCAGCCCGAGGATGCCGTGAAGCGCGGCATCGGCTACCTCTCCGAGGACCGCAAGCTGCTCGGCCTCATGCTCGAGCAGGACGTCACGTTCAACACCGTGCTCGCCTCGCTCGACTCCTACGCCAACGCGATCGGATGGATGGGCGACCGCAAGGCCAAGAACCAGACCAAGGACTACGTGCAGCAGCTGCGCGTGAAGACTCCCTCGGTCAATCAGATCGTCAAGCTGCTGTCGGGAGGCAACCAGCAGAAGGTCGTCATCGCCCGGTGGCTGATGCGCGACTGCGACATCCTCATCTTCGACGAGCCCACCCGAGGCATCGACGTCGGAGCCAAGGAGGAGATCTACCGCCTGATGCAGCAGCTCGCGGCATCCGGCAAGTCCATCATCGTCATCTCGTCGGAGCTGCCCGAGATCCTCCGCGTCGCGAACCGCATCGCCGTGTTCGCGAACGGACGGATCACCGGCACCCTCCGCAACGAGGAAGCCAGCCAGGAGAAGATCATGCAGCTCGCCGCCCACGGGGAGGAAGAAGAATGAGCACGCCGCAGCAGTCCGGATCGACGACCACCGTCATCCAGCAGGCACTCGCCGAGAACACCGACAAGCGCGACATCGGCGGGATGCTGAAGCGTCAGCTGCAGCAGTCGCTGGCGTTCGGCACCCTGATCGTGCTGGTGATCTTCTTCGCGATCGCCAGCCCCGCGTTCTTCACGGTGAGCAACCTCACGACGGTGCTGCTGTCGACCGCGGTCATCGCGATCCTCGCCCTCGGCACCACGTTCGTCATCATCACCGGCGGCATCGACCTCTCGCTCGGCACCGGCATGGCGCTGTGCGCGGTGATGACCGGTGTCGTGATCACGAACTGGGGCATGCCGATCTGGGTCGGCGTGCTCGCCGGCATCGCGACCGGTGTGCTGATGGGCCTCATCAACGGCGTGAACATCACGTTCCTGCGCCTTCCTCCGTTCATCGCGACCCTCGCGATGATGATGATCGCCGGCGGCCTCGCCCTGGTCATCTCGAACGTGCGCCCGATCTACTTCTCGACCTCGGCACCCGACTTCAAGCGCATCGCGCTCGGCGTCATCATCCCCGGCATCCCGAACGCCGTGCTCATCACGATCGTGCTCGCGATCGTCGCGGCCCTCGTGCTGTCGAAGACGCTGCTCGGCCGCTACACCTTCGCGATCGGCTCGAACGAGGAGGCCACCCGCCTCTCGGGTGTGAACACCCGCCGCTGGACGATCTTCGTCTACATGTTCGCGGGCGCCTTCGTCGGCGTCGCCGGCGTCGTGATCGCCTCCCGGCTCGACTCGGCGCAGCCGCAGATCGGCATGGGATATGAACTGCAGGCCATCGCGGCCGTCATCATCGGCGGCACCTCGCTGCTCGGCGGACGCGGCTCGATCATCGGCACCGTGATCGGCGCGCTCATCATGAGCGTGCTGGTCAACGGCCTCAGCATCCTGTCGATCCAGACCGAGTGGCGCAACATCGTCGTCGGCATCGTCGTGCTGCTCGCCGTGTTCTTCGACTCACTGCGCAACCGCCAGCGCACCTGAACGACCCTTCCCTCACCACCACCCCGCCGATCGCCCGATCGGCACACACAGAGAACAATGGAGTTTCCATGCGATTCAGCAAGAAGAAGACCGCGTTCGCGGCCCTCCTCGCGGCATCCGCGATCGCCCTCGCCGGTTGTGGCGGCGGTGACGTCGTCAGCGAGAACCCCGGCGGCGACGCGGGTTCCGGCAGCGACGGCGAGATGTACGTCGCCCTGGTCTCGAAGGGCTTCCAGCACCAGTTCTGGCAGGCCGTGAAGACCGGCGCCGAGGAGAAGGCGAAGGAGCTCGGCGTCAAGGTCACCTTCGAGGGCCCGGCCGCCGAGACCGAGATCGCCCAGCAGCTCGACATGCTGACCACCGCGATCAACGCCAGCCCCGACGCGATCGGCTACGCGGCCCTCGACCCGGAGGCGTGCGTCGCCCCGCTCGAGCAGGCGAAGTCGAAGGACATCCCGGTGGTCTACTTCGACGCGCCCTGCAACGGTGACGTGGGCCTGAGCTTGGCTGCGACCGACAGCAAGGCCGCCGGTGCGCTGGCCGCCGAGCACATGGCAGAGCTGATCGGCGGCGAGGGCGAGGTCGCGATCGTCGGCCACTCGCAGATCAACTCGACCGGTGTCGAGCGTCGTGACGGCTTCGTCGAGAAGATCGAGGCGGACTTCCCGAACATCAAGATCGTCGACATCCAGTACGGTGACGGCGACCACCTGAAGTCGGCCGACATCGCCAAGAGCATGATCGCCGCGCACCCGAACCTCAAGGGCATCTACGGCACCAACGAGGGCTCGGCCATCGGCGTCGTGAACGCGGTCAACGAGCTCGGTCTCGAGAAGGGCAAGCTGACCATCATCGGCTTCGACTCGGGTGCTGCGCAGATCAACGCCATCAAGGACGGCACCATGGCCGGCGCCATCACCCAGGACCCGATCGGCATCGGCGCCCGCACCGTGGAGTCGGCTGTCGCCGCTGCCAAGGGTGAGAAGCTCGACGAGTTCTACGACACCGGCTCGTACTGGTACGACGCCGACAACATCGACGACCCGAAGATCGCCGCGGTCCTCTACGAGTGATCACGATCTGACCGTCTGAAACGGGCCCCTCACCTTTCCGGTGAGGGGCCCGTTCGCGTTCGGATGCCGGACGCCGTCAGGGGGTGAGCGCCAGGAGGCGGGCGGGGTTGTCGATCAGCATCCGGTCGACGGCCGCGTCGCCGACGAGCGCGCGCAGGCGCGGCAGGTACCGCTCGCCGAGGTAGGCGAGGCCCGGCATGCCGCCGTAGGCGATGTACCGCGTGCGACGGGCGACGTCGCCGCCCAGCAGAATGCGGTCACCTCCTCCGCCGGAGATCACGGATGCCGTCAGCGCGAGCAGCTCGGCATCCGACCGCGTGCGCGGCCGGGCGAAGCCGTCGTATCCGAGGTACGTGCCGCGCTCGGCGAGGGAGGCGTGCAGGCCGGCATCCGGGTCGCGATCCGCATGCGCGAGCACGACGCGATCGGATGCCACGCCCTGGCCTGCCAGCAGATCGAGCACCTCGTGCGCGGCCGTGCAGAACTCCAGGTGCACCATGATCGGCGCGCATGTCGCACGATGCGCCGCCGCAAGAGCGTCTAGCGTGGCGCGCTCGAACGGGCTGATCGACCAGTAGCCGATGCCGCCCTTCAGCATCCCCGCCCGCACCGGCGCGCCCTCGGGTGTACGCGCGACGGGCACCTCGGGCATCTCGAACACCTGCGCGTCGTCGACGAGCATCCCGCTCGCGACGTCGGCGGTGAACAGCGCGGCCAGGCGCTCGGCACCCCACACCTGCATCGGGTGGTCGTCGCCATAGTGCGCCTCGCGGTGCCGCCCGGTCGTCGCGACGACGGCCAGCCCGGTTGCCGCGCTGATGCGCGCGAGGGCCGCCGGGTCGCGTCCGAGCCCGAACGGGGTGGCGTCGACCATGGCCTCGAAGCCGCTGCCCTTCAACAGCGCCGCCTCGGCGCCGGACGCCCGCTCGTCGTCGAGCTCGTCGCCGGGCAGCAGGGGCGACACCTGGAACAGATGCTCGTGGTAGTTCACCCGGCCAAGATCCGCCGCAGCGACGTCACCGAGAACCGTGCGCACCACCGCCGACATCAGCGCACCGACTCCGCCGCGGCCGCGAGCTCCTCCACGATCGAAGGCGTCAGCTCGAGCTCGAACACGTCGGCGACGACCTGCGACCAGCCGTGGATGAAGTAGCGCCAGCCGTCGACGACCTGCAGGCCGCGCGACGACTCCTGCGCCCGTGCCTGGTGCAGGAACTCCAGCGAGCCGCGGTAGTTGAACTCCCACGCCCACGCGCCCTCGGGGAACACCACGGCATCCGTGAGCGGTGAGCCGGGGCGGTCCTTGCCGAGCCCGGTCGCGTTCGCGATCACCGATCCGGCCGGAGCGTCCGCGACGAGAGCGTCCGCCTCGGCTTCCGTCTCGGTGACCACGTATCGGATGAGATCCTCGCGCGTGCCGTGCTGGCGGTGCACCTCACGCAGGTGGTCGAGCTTGTCCTGCGAACGGGCGGTCACCGTCACCCGCGCGGGTGCGTCGGCGCGCTCCGCGAGCGCCCAGCTGAGCGCCGTGCCCGAGCCGCCGGCGCCGAGGATGACGACCTCAGCGCCGGTGCGCGCGAAGTGGCCGGCGGGCAGGAAGTCGTTCAGCGCCAGGTCGACCGTGATCGGGTCCTTCGCGCGGCCGATGAGCCGGTCGCCGCGTTTCGAGATGCTCGAGATCTCGCTGCACGACACCGCGAACGGGTCGAGCTCGTCGAACAGGTCGGATGCCGCGGCGAACACGTTCATCTTGTGGGTCGTGACCAGTGCGCCGCGGTGCTGCTCGTCATCGCGGATCTGCTCGACCATCGCGCGGTACACCGACGGGTCGGCATCCATCGGCAGGTCGTGGCCGACGAGGGTGCGCGTGGGCAAGCCGAGGATGTCGGCCCACAGCGGAAACACCTTCATGATCGACGACGAGCCGGTGGTGACACCGACGAAGCCCATGTAGTCATCGGGGCGGGTCATGCGCTGCTCCTTACGGGGTGGGTGGGCGCCTCGCCGCGCAGCACGGCGATGACGTCGTCGAGCGACAGGCGGCCCATGTTGTCGACGGCCTGCGTGGTCTGCGCGGCCAGATGCGGGGTGACGATCACCCGGTCGGCGAGGTCGTCGGCGAGCAGGGGGCTCGCGCTCGCCGCCGTGTCGCCGTCGAGAGTGTCGGCGGCGAACGCGGTGAGGATGCCGTCGCGCAGCGCGCCGGCGATCGCCGCCTCGTCGACAAGGTCGGGGCGGGCGGTGTTCACCAGAACAGTGCCGGGGCGGATGCTCGCGACTCGCGACGCGTCGACCAGCCGCTGCCCACCGGGGGCGTGCAGCGTGATCACGTCGGCGGTGCGGAACAGCTCGTCGAGGTCGGTGGGTTCGGCGCCGGCATCCCGCATCCGCTCCTCGGGGAGGAACGGGTCGGAGGCGAGGATGCGGCAGCCGAAGCCGCTGAGCCGGCGCGCGACGCCCTGGCCGATGCGGCCGAACCCGACGATGCCGACGGTCGCGGCGCCGAGCTCGCGCCCGCGGCGCACGCTCCAGTCGCCCGCGCGCACCCGGCGGTCGCCATCGGGGATCGTGCGCAGTGCCGCGAGCATGAGGCCGACGGCGTGGTCGGCGACGGCATCGGCGTTCGCGCCGGGGGTGTTCGTCACGAGGATGCCGCGGGCCGTCGCTGCTTCGAGGTCGACGGCTTCGTAGCCGACGCCGTAGCGGGCCACGATCGTCAGCGACGGTGCCGCGGCGAGGTGCGCGTCGGTGACCGGGCCGGTGCCGGCGATCCACGCGTCGGCGCGCTGCAGCAGGGGGCGCAGCTCGTCGAGGTCGTGGTGGGCGGGGCCGCGCACGATCTCATGCCCGGCGTCGGCGGCACGCGCCTGGAGGTCGAGGTCGCCGTCCGAGAAGGAGCGGCTGGTGACGAGGATCACGCTCATCAGCGGGCGCCCTCCTTCGCGCGCGGGGCACCGGCGAACCAGGGCTTGAGCGCCTCGTAGGCGTCGGTGAAGCGGGCGTGCCGCTCGGCGTAGACCGCGTGGCGGGCGGCATCCGGGGTGAACTCGGCGGTCACCTCGCTGAGCGCGCGGGCGGCCGAGAACTCGGCGAGACCGAGCCCGACGGCGGCCGTGACGGCCGCCCCCAGGCTGTTGGCCTCTTCGACGACCGTGCGCCTGCGCACCGGCACGCCCCAGACGTCGGCGAGCACCGACAGATAGGCGTCGCTCTGCGCGCCGCCGCCGACCGCGTCGATGCGGTCGATCACCGCGCCCGACTCGCGGAACGCCCGGATGCAGCTGAGCAGGTTGAACGCGGTGCCCTCGAGCACGGCGCGCACGAGGTGCGCGCGGGTGTGGTGCCTGCCGAGGCCGACGAACGCGCCGCGAGCATCCGGGTCCCAGATGGGGGAGCGCTCGCCGAGCAGGTACGGCAGAAAGTAGAGGTCTTCGGTGTCGATGCCGTTCGCCGCCTCGGCCGTGAGCCGCCCGGTCTCGGGGCGCGATGGGTCGGGGGAGAGCACCTCGGCGATCCACTGCACGGATGCTCCGCCGGCCTGCATCGTCGCCGTCGGCACGAACGATCCTGGTACGACGTTGTCGAAGGTGAAGGTCCGCAGCTGCGGGTCGGAGAGCGGAGCATCCGCCGCGAACGAGATCCACGAGCTGGTGCCGAGGCACACGTACGCGCCGTCCTCGGGGGCGACGACACCTGAACCGACGGCGGCCATCGGGCCGTCGCCGCCGCCCATCACGACGCGCACGTCTGTGGTGAGGCCGAGCGCCTCGGCGGCGGACGCGGTGAGCGTGCCGGCGTTCGCGGTGGAGTCGAGGATCTCGGGGAACAGTGCCGGGTCGAGCCGCGCGGCGCCGAGCACCTCGTCCGACCAGGTGCCGGCCTGCTGATCGTAGGCGTTCGTGCCCGAGGCATCCGAACGGTCGGTCGCGAGACGCCCGGTGAGGCGCAGCACGATGAAGTCCTTCGCGACGCAGACGCGGCGCACCTGCGCCCAGACGTCGGGTTCGTTGTCGCGCACCCACATGATCTTCGCGAGCGAGTAGGTGGGGTTCAGGCGGTGTCCGAGCAGGCTGTAGGCGTGCTCGGAGCCGAGCGCCGCCTCGAGCTCGCGCACCTGTGCACCGGCGCGGGTGTCGGCCCAGATGATCGCCGGGCGGGCGGGCTCTCCGTCGGCATCCAGCAGCACCGCGCCCATCATCTGGCCGCTCACGACGAGCCCGGCCACCTCGGAGGCGGCGGTCTCGGTGCGCGCGAGCAGATCGCGGGTGGCGGTGACGACGGCATCCCACCAGTCCTGCGGGTTCTGCTCGGCGATGCCGCCGGCCGCGAAGCGGGCCGGGTACGGCACGGTGACGGATGCCACGGGGCGACCGTCGTCGTGATGCAGGGACGCCTTGTTGCCGGTCGTGCCCAGGTCGTGCGCGATGATCACAGATCCATCCCTGTCCGGTTTCGGGTTTCGAGGTGTTTCGGAGTATACCTGTAATTACAAGTTACGAGGAGGCAATCGTGAGCACCCCCAAAGCCGTCGACACCCCGGTCGTCCTGGAGATCTCGCCGAACGGCGGCATCGAGGGGCGCAGCCGGCGCTACGAGAAGTTCCTCGGCGACATGGCCGGCGTGTACCGCGACGACGCCGCCTGGCAGGCCGCCGTCGCCGCGCGCGGCGGCGACGAGCTGATCTACTGGGTCGACGACCACCGCTACCAGGAGGGTCCAGGCGCCCTCATCGTCGGCACGAGCACGCTGCTGCCCGGTCGCTACGGCGAGGAGTTCGCGGTGACCCGCGGGCACATCCACGCGGTCAGCGACCGCGCCGAGCTGTACCACTGCCTGAGCGGGCACGGCGTCATGCTGCTCGAGACGCTCGACGGCCAGTCGGCCGCGATCGAGCTCACCCCCGGCAAGGCCGTCAACGTTCCTGGTCACTGGATCCACCGCAGCGTGAACGTCGGCGACGAGCCGTTCGTGACGCTGTTCTGCTACGCCGCGGATGCCGGGCAGGACTACCAAGTGATCTCGGATGCCGGTGGCATGAAGAAACTCGTCGTCGCCGACGGTGAGGGCTGGAAGCTCGTGCCGAACCCTGATCACACCGGGTATCGCGCAGCATCCGTCTGAGGTCTTGTCCTTTCGTGAGGCAGGGCGCAGACTTGCCCCGTCGCACCGAGGCGACCCGCCGACGGCGACCCACGAGAGGGCAGGGACATGGCACACGGTGACATCACGCACATCGACATCCCGGTGAGCGACATGGCGCGGGCGACCGAATTCTACGGCAAGCTGTTCGGCTGGAACATCGCCGAGATGCCCGGCTTCGAGGGGTACCCGATGTGGGCGGCGCCGAACGGGATCTCGGGTGGCGGACTCGCGCCGCGGGATGCCGAATTCACCCAGCCGCGCTCGTACGTCGAGGTCGACTCGATCGACGACACGATCGCCGCGGCGAAGGAGGCCGGCGGGACGGTCGCGATGGAGAAGGCGCCGATCACCGACACGAGCGCGTGGGCCGTGATCGTCGATCACGACGGCAACCACATCGGCCTGTTCGAGGGCGTCGTCGGCGGCTGACGCCCTCGTCGCCTGTCCACACGACCAACCGCTTCTCGCTCCCGTATGAGTTTGTGTCGCCTGATCGGCTTTCAGGCGACCGCAACTCATACGGGAGCGAGGGGTGGTCGGGCTTTCGCGGTCAGGCTTTCGCGCTCTGGCGGGCGCGGTACGCGGCGACCGCATTGCGGTTCGCGCACGTGGTCGAGCAGTAGCGCTTCGAGCGGTTGCGCGAGAGGTCGAGGGCGATCGCCTGGCAGTCGGCGTCGTCGCACACGGCGAGGCGGCTGCCCTCGTCGGCGCGGATGACGTCGATGAGCGCCATCGCGGTCTCGACGAGGATGCGCTCGGCGAGCGGACGGTCATCGGTGACCGCGTGCAGGTGCCAGTCGAGCCCGTCGTGGCGGGTCAGTCGCGGCGTGAGGTGCACGTCGGCGAGTGCGCGGTTGACGTGCGTCACCATGTCGTCGCGCGGGGCGAGCAGCATCTCGCGCAGTCGCGGGCGAAGGTCCTGCAGCTCGTGCAGCTCGACATCGTCGCGGTCGATGCGGCCCGAGTAGGGGAACTCCTCGAGGAACGCTGCGAGGTCGGCGTCGGTGGCGAGCGTGTCGGGTTCTTCGGCCGAGTTGACCAGCGCGACGGTCGCGAGCAGCGCCTCTTCGGTGTCACTGGTGAAGATCATCTTGACATCTTACATCGAGGGGCAATAACGTCACTTGCTATGAAGGTGTTGACCAATGACGCGCGGGTGCGCCCCGGTGTGGGAGTCGGGCTGCTCGTCGCGCTCGGCGCCGCGTTCTCGTTCGGCATGTCGGGCGCGTGGGCGCGCGGGCTGATCGACGCCGGCTGGACGCCCGGCGCCGCGGTCACCGCGCGGGTCTGGGTCGCCGCGCTCGTGCTGCTCGTGCCGGCGCTGCTCGCGCTGCGCGGTCGGTGGGGCGCCGTGCGCCGCAACGCCGGGATGATCGCCGCCTACGGGCTGCTCGCGGTGTCGGCCACACAGTTGTTCTACTTCCAGGCGGTCGCCGTGATGGATGTCGGCATCGCCCTGCTCGTCGAGTACACCGCGCCGATCGCCGTGGTGCTCTGGCTGTGGCTGCGCAGGGGAGAGCGGCCCACGCGGCGCAGCATCCTCGGCGCCCTCGTCGCCTTCGTCGGACTCGTGCTCATGCTCGACGTGCTCACCGGCGCGCGGGTCGACGTCGGCGGCATCCTCTGGGCGCTCGGGGCGATGGTCGGCGCCGCGTCGTACTTCGTGCTCTCGGCCCGCGCCGACACGGGGCTGCCGCCGATCGCGCTCGCCGGCCTCGGGCTCCTGCTCGGCGCCGTCGGACTCACGATCGCCGGCGCGGTCGGCATCCTTCCCCTGAGTTGGACGACCGCCGACATCACCTACCGCTTCGGCGCCGTGCCGTGGTTCGTGCCGGTGCTCGCGATGGGTGTGCTCGCGACCGCGCTCGCGTACGTGCTCGGCATCGGCTCGACGCGGATGCTCGGCTCCCGCCTCGCCTCGTTCGTCGCGCTCGCCGAGGTGGTCGCCGCGATGCTGTTCGGTTGGATGCTGCTGGGCCAGCTGCCCGGGCTGCTGCAGGCGCTCGGCGGCGTGCTCGTGCTCGCCGGCGTCGTGCTGGTGAAGCTCGGCGAGCCGAACGCCGCTCCCGTCGAACCGCTCTCCGTTCCGGTATGAGTTCGTGTCGAGGGCGTAGACGGTGCCCTCGGCGATCTCGACGAAGCCGCGCTCGCGAAGCTGCGTGGTGATCTCGTGTATGTATACGCAAAAGATCGAAAGCAGACGGATGCTGGTCAAATCGGCGTTCTGTGTATACAGTGAGTGTCATGACGATCGCAGTGGAGTCGGCCCGCGCGAGTGATCGCGCCTACGCGGTGCTGCTCGACGAGATCCAGTCCGGCACTCTGCCGGCCGGCGCCGTGCTGGCCGAGGTCGAGCAGGCCGCCCGCCTCGGCGTCAGCCGCACCCCGTTGCGCGAGGCGTTGCGCCGCCTCGCCGCCGACGGACTCGCGGTGCAGCAGTCGCCGCGCGTCACGGTGGTCGCGGGACTGGATGCCGACGACATCCGCGCCCTGTTCGAGATCCGTCGCGCGCTGGAGGAGACGAGCGCCCGCCTCGCCGCTGCCCGCGGCAACCGCACCGCCTTCGCCGCGCTCGCCGAGGAGTTCTCGCGCGTCGACCTCAGCGCAGCCGCGGGCCGCGACGCGTACTACGCGCTGATCGCCCGCTTCGACGCCGAGCTTGATGCCGCGCACGGCAACGACTACCTGACCTCCGCGCTGCGCACCGTGCGCACCCACCTCGTGCGGGTGCGCCGCATGGCGCGCGACAAGCCCGAGCGGCTCGCCGCATCCGCATCCGAGCACCTGCTGATCGTGCGCGCGCTCGCCGCCGGCGACGCCGACCTGGCCGCGCACGCCACCCACGTCCACCTGCACAACGCCCTCACCGGCATCCTCGACTCGCTCGAGTCCCGCCCGAACGAAGGAACGAAATGACCGTCAGCCACCACGTCCGCGTCTACAAGAGCGAAGAGGACCTTCCCCGCGAGCAGCAGCTGGCCTGGAAGATCGCCGAGGTCGCGACCGACCCGGTCGAGGTCGAGCCCGAGGTCGTCGACATGATCATCAACCGCATCATCGACAACGCGTCCGTGGCCGCGGCGTCCCTCACCCGTGCACCCATCGTCGCGGCCCGTGCGCAGGCGTTCACGCACCCGGCATCCACCGGCGGCAAGGGCGCGAACATCTTCGGCGCCGCACTCGAGAAGCGCACCAGCCCCGAGTGGGCGGCCTGGGCGAACGGCGTCGCGGTGCGCGAGCTCGACTACCACGACACCTTCCTCGCGGCCGACTACTCGCACCCCGGCGACAACATCCCGCCGATCCTCGCGGTCGCGCAGCACGTCGGCGCCGACGGTCGCGCGCTCGTGCGCGGCATCGCGACCGGCTACGAGATCCAGGTCGACCTGGTGCGCGCGATCTGCCTGCACAAGCACAAGATCGACCACGTCGCCCACCTCGGCCCCTCGGCCGCCGCCGGCATCGGCAC